>Ga0079306_1000432_pt1 | contig 39174 bp, 35 predicted proteins | sample Methanotroph_Enr_FD_79181 | JGI IMG/M metagenome (GOLD analysis project Ga0079306, IMG submission 79181) | Enriched soil microbial communities from Old Woman Creek wetland in Ohio, USA - Methanotroph_Enrichment_5 | ecosystem: Environmental > Terrestrial > Soil > Wetlands | place: USA: Ohio... | reverse complement strand
CGCGCGGTAGGCTTCGAAATTGTCTTTAAGCGCCGGGTCGAGCAGGCCGAGAGCGAAGCCCCGCGGCGACAGCCGCAGGTCCGCGTTGTCGGTCCTGAGCAGCAGCCTGAACTCCGCGCGGGAAGTGAAAATGCGGTACGGCTCGTCGACGCCTTTGGAGACCAGGTCGTCTATCATCACGCCCAGATAGGCTTCGTCGCGGCGCAGGATCATAGGTTCCCGGCCGAGGACCTTCAGCGCGGCATTTATGCCCGCCGCAAGCCCCTGCCCGGCGGCCTCTTCGTAGCCGGTGGTCCCGTTCACCTGCCCGGCCATGTAAAGCCCGGGCAGCGACCGGGCCTCCAGGGTGTAGTCCAGCTGGCAGGGGTCCGAATAATCGTACTCTATCGCGTAGCCGGCGCGCATTATTTCGGCCTTCTCCAGGCCGGCCACAGAGCGCACTATCTCTATCTGGGTCTCCTCGGGCAGGCTGGTGGACAGGCCGTTCACGTAATATTCTTCGGTGTTGAAGCCCTCGGGCTCGAGGAAGAGGTGGTGCGCGGCGTGGTGCGGGAACTTCACCACTTTATCCTCGATGGAAGGGCAGTAGCGGGGGCCCGTGGATTTTATCTTGCCGCTGTAGAGCGGCGAGCGGTGCAGGTTGCCCTTTATTATCTCCGCCGTGGCGGCCCCGGTGCGGGTTATCCAGCACGGCAGCTGGGGGTTCTTTATTTCCGTCGTAAAATGGGAGAAAGGGACCGGCGGCGAGTCCGGCTCCTGCCGGTCGCATCTGGAAAAATCTATGCTCCGCGCGTTCAGGCGCATCGGCGTGCCGGTCTTAAGGCGGCCCAGCTTGAAGCCGAGGCCGGCCAGGTTCTTCGAAAGAAGGTCCGACGGGGGGTGGTTGTACCTGCCGCCCGGGAAGGAGTCCAGGCCTATATGGATCATGCCGCGCAGGAACGTGCCTGCCGTCAGGATCACGGTCTTCGAGCGGTAGCGGGTATTGCGCGCGGTCTGTACTCCGGCGGTCTTCGAGCCTTTTACCAGGATCTGCGCCGCCTCGTCCTGCACCACGCGCAGGTTCGCCTGCCGCTCCAGGGCTTGCTTCATCGCGGCCTGGTACATCTTTTTGTCGCATTGCACCCTGGGAGAGCGGACCGCCGCCCCCTTGGAGGTGTTCAGCATGTGGCAGTTCAGCATCGCATGGTCCGCCGCCTTGCCCATTTCCCCGCCGAGAGCGTCTATCTCGCGCACCAGCTGCCCCTTGCCCACCCCGCCGATGGAGGGGTTGCAGGACATCTGCGCTATAGCGTCGAGGTCCTGGGTGAGCAGCAGGGTTTTCGCGCCCAGCCGCGCGGCCGCCAGCGCCGCCTCGCAGCCGGCGTGGCCCGCGCCGATCACGATCACGTCGAAAGAGTCCGGGTAGTTAAAGGCCGTCATAGTTCAGGAAACCAGCAGCAGGACCGAAAAGATCTCCTGCGGCAGCAGCCGCAGGTTCAAGAGCAGGAACAGGAAAGCGGTCGAGCCGAGTATGGCCAGCACCGCGGCGCCCGCGGCCCTGGGCTTGGCGGTATCGTAAACGGCCGCCCCGGCTTTAGCCAGCCAGACCAGCATGAAAAGGGAGAACAGGTAGGACGAGGCCGTATAAGTCTCGACGGACCCGGCCAGGGCCGCCGCTCCTCCGGCCAGTTCGGCTGCTACGCTTATCACGGACAAAGCCAGGATGGCTTTCAGCATGGCGGCGAAGCGTTCTTTTTTCCGCCGGGCCGCCAGGAAAGCGAAGGCCGAGGCCGCCAGCGCCGCCGCGATGCCCGCGGGGCGCAGGGAGGCGGAGGCGCGCATGGCCGCCGCGAGAAGGCCGAAGGCGCCGAGCCCCAGCGCCGCGAGAGGCAGGCGCAGGGAAAGCCGTCCCGCCCGCAGGAAGAGCGTGAAGACCGAAAGCAGGGCGCAGGTAAAAAGCGAGAACACCAGCCCGCCCGGCATGGCGACGGCGAGGTAGAACCAGAAGCCGCGGCCCTGGGGCAGGGCCGCCCCTTCAAAAGAGTCCGCGATGAACTGCGGGGGCAGCACCGACAGCATGAAGGCTGAACAGGCGATCGAAAGGGCGTAAAGCCCCAGCGGCCAGCCCCAGCCGGTTTTGCCGGCTGAGATGCGGCCGAAGGTTTCAGCCGGTTCGAAGATAACCCTTAAAGGAAAAAAATCTTTAAACATAATTATCTTCACCACAGAGACGCGGAGATCGCGGAGAGGAAAATATTTGAAATCGGTCCATTACTGTTTTGCCGTTGATAAGAGTTTATTCTCGACCATGAATCTTTCTCAGCGAGCTCCGCGTCCTGGCGGTGAGTTGTTATTTTCCGACGCAGAAATTCTTGAAGATGTCCGCCAGCACTTCCTCCGGCGTGGTCTCGCCGAGCAGCGAGGCCAGGGCCGAAAGCGCGCCCCGCAGGTGTTCGGCGGCCAGCTCCAGCGGCGGCGACGGCCGCTTCATCACGGCCTCCAGGCCCGCCAGCTCGGCTGCCGCGCCGGACAGCGCCGCGAAATGTCTCGCCGAGGTGACCACGGCCTGCGTCCCGTCCCTGAGAACTTTTTTCTGTTCGGCCACCAGCGCGGCTTTCAGCTTTTCCAGCCCCTCTCCGGTTTTGGCCGAGACCTTCAGGCAGCCGGCGGGCCTGCCCTTTTTAGCCCGCAGGTCGCACTTGTTAAGGACGCGTATCAGCCTGGCGCCTTTAAGGGCGAGGCGCGCGGTTTCTTTTTCCGCCCTCCGGTCGCCCGGGGTTTCGCCTATCGAGGCGTCCTTTACCAGCACCACGGCGTCGGCGCGGGCTATGGCTTTCTGCGCGCGTTTTATCCCCTCCCGCTCCAGCGGCGAAGCCGCGCGGGCGTTAAGCCCGGCCGTGTCGGTGAAAAGGACCGAGAAACCGTCGATGTCCAGCGCGGCCTCGAGCGTGTCCCGGGTAGTGCCCGCCCGGCGTGAGACTATGGCCCGGTCATAGCCGAGCAGGGCGTTGAGGAGCGAGGACTTGCCGGAGTTCGGCGCCCCGGTTATGACCACTTTCAGGCCTTCGCGTATTCCCCGCCCGGCTTCGAAGCCCGAAGCCAGCGAAAGAGCTGTCTTTTTCGCCGCCGCCGCCCGGAGCGCGAAAGCTTTCGACTCCAGCGCGGGAACTTCCTCGTAGGAGTCGTCGAGACGCGCCTCGATCTCGGCGAGCAGCCGTACCAGGCCGGACCTGATAGCGCGCACTTCGGCGGAAAGCCCCCCCTCCGCCTGGGTGATGGCGGCGCGGTGGGCGCCGGCGGAGCCGGCGGCGATAAGTTCGCCTACCGCCTCGGCCTGGGCCAGGTCCAGCTTGCCGTTCAGAAAGGCGCGCAGGGTGAATTCGCCCGGTTCGGCGGGCCTGGCGCCGTTCCTGACGGCGAGGTTCATGATGGTGCGGATTATGTACGGGGAGCCGTGGCAGGAGATCTCGACGGTGTCGTCTCCCGTGTAGCTGGCGGGGCCGCGGTAAAAAACGACTACGGCCCTGTCCACCAGGGCCGCTCCGTCCTTGATCGAAAGGAGCCTCGCGGCGGCATGGCGGGGTTCGGGCGGCACGGGCGAAAGAAATGAGGAGGCCGCGCTGAAAGCGGCCGGGCCGGAGATGCGGATGACGGCCAAGGCCCCCGCGCCGGGCGGGGTGGCCTGTGCGGCGATAGTGTCGCTTCTGTCCGGCAGGATCATCGTTCCCCTTTCCAAAAAACGAACGGCGTGACAGCGCAAGCGCCGTCACGCCGGGGCGACCAGAGTTCTTACTTCTGCTCGGTGGTCTCTTCCGCCGGCTGGGCGGCGGTTTCAACAGGCTGCTGCGGCTGCTCGGCAGGCTGCTGCACCTGTTCGGCAGGCTGCTGCACCTGCTGTTCGGCGGGCTGCTGCGCCTGCGGTTCGGGCTGGTTCTTCTCCAGCTTGTTGATCACGACCTTGCGCCAGCGGCCTTCGCCTTCCGAAGCGGTTTCCATGTCGGGGTACTTGGTCTTTATGATGTTGTGCACTATTTTCCGCATGGAGGCGGGCATGGGGTCCAGGCGGTTCGGCCGGCCCGTAGCCCTTACGTCGTTCACGGCCGCTTCCACGCGGCTGGATATTTCTTTTTCCTTGCTGTCCCAGTAGCCGCCGGTGTCCAGGCGCAGGGCCAGGTGCGGCTCGCGCTTGCGGCTGACTATGGAGTTGAGCACGAACTGCAGCGACTGCAGCCCGCGGCCGTTCTCTTCCGTGAACACGGCCGAGTCGGCGCAGTCGAAGCGGATGAACAGCAGGTTCTCCGCCTGGTCAAGGCGGGCTTCGGTGACCGTCGCCTGCATGCCCATCAGCGAGAGCATCTTGAGCAGCGCGGTCTTGGCGTGCTCCACCGGGTCCTGGGGCGGCTGTATGTTTATGTACTCCGCGCCGAGGGGTTCTTCTTTGTAGACGCGCTCCACCCTGCTGTGGCGGTGGTCTTCGCGGGAGGGCCGCTCATCCCTGTAGGAAGGGCGCTGCTCTTCGCGGGCCTGTTCCGGCGGCGGGAGCCTGGCGTCTTCGTAGCCGTAACGGCCGGGGCGCCTGGGCGCGGCCGAGGGAGCTGAGGACCGTCCGCCTCCGCTGCGGGAGCCTCCGCCCCTGCTGTCGCGCCGGGGGCCGCGACCGTCGCGCCGGGGACCGCGGCTCTCGCGGGGTTCTTCGCCGCGTCCGCCGCCCCAGTGCTTTTCCCTCAAAATAACGCAGGCTTTCTTGGCTCCGAAGCCGAGGAAACCGCTTTTGCCTTCGCTTACTACAACCACTTCAACCTGGTCGCGCCGGAGGCCCATTTCCGCAAGGCCTTTCTCAACGGCGTCCTGTATCGTCTTCGCTTCCGTCTTTGTTTCTCTCATTTGAATGTCTCCTCCGTCTTTCAGTTAAAAAAATCCTACGCCATCTTCTTCTGCAGGTACATGGTCTGCGCGAAGCCCCAGGTGCTGTTGATCAGCCAGTAAAGCACGAGGCCCGACGGGAAGGTCAGGAACATGAAGGTGAAGATGACCGGCATCCACTTCATCATGGCCGCCTGCGAGGGGTCCGAGGTCTGGGGGCTGAGGTGCTGCTGCAGGAACATGATGCCGCCCATCACCAGGGGCAGCACGTAGAAGGGGTCCTTCGCCGACAGGTCCTTTATCCAGAAAATGAAAGGCGCGCCGTGCAGGTTCCAGGAATTGCTCAGCGCCTTGAACAGCGCGAAGAAGACCGGGATCTGCAGCAGCATGGGCAGGCAGCCGCCGAGAGGGTTGGTGCCGTGGCGCTTGTAGAGGTCCATGACCTCCTGGTTCATGCGCTTCGGGTCGTCCTTGTATTTCTTCTGGATGGACTGCATCTCAGGCTGGATCTTCTTCATCACGGCCATGGCTTTGAAGCTCTTGTAGCTGAGCGGGGTGAGCATCAGCTGGATTATGATGCTCAGGATTATGATGGCCGCCCCGTAGTTCCCCGTGACCTTGTGGAAATAGACGAGCGCGGAATTGGCGAGTTTCGCCAGGGGCGAGAAGAAGCCGAAATCCACGGCGCGGTCCAGGCCCAGGCCCAGCTTCGTCAGGAGCGGGTAGTCTTTGGGCCCTAAATAGAACTGCGTTTCCCAGGTCCGTTTTTCTCCGGCCTTCAGTTCCACGGCGGGCATCGGCACTACCAGCATCGGGGTCTTGGCGTTCTCCCCCACTTTCTCCAGCCGCCTGACCGGGCGGGTGTTCTGGAAATTGCTGCCGGCCAGGGCGGCCAGGAAATAATGGTTGTTAAGGCCGGCCCAGACCCAGTCGTTCTGGGCGGCTTCGTCCTTGAGCTCTTTCAGGGTGGGGTGCTTGCGGCCGGTTTCGGTGAAAGTGTAATCGGTCTTGATGAGCTTGGCGTTATCTTTCTCGTCGCTCTTCACCGTGCCGAGGCCGGGCCCGACGCGGAGTTCCCACTGGCCGAGGACCTGGGCTTTCCCGGAGTTGTTCACGGCGGTTATCTGCAGGGTGTTCAGGCCGTTATCGGGAGAGAATATGAATTTCTTCGTGACCTGCAGGCCGCCGGACTGGGCGAAAAATTCGGCCGAGTCGGCGGTTTTTGTCTTCAGCTTGAAGGTTCCGGGCAGGGTCGAGGCGAAGAGCCCGCGGGAGGCGTCGGGTACGAGTTCGATGGGGGCTACGGGGCCCTCATAGACCGCGCTGGCCAGGGAGGCCGCGCCGGAGTTGAAATAATATTCGGCCTTGCCGGCCTTTATCATGACGGCGCTTTTTTTCCAGTTTTCAGGAAGCGCGGCGGGTTCTGTTTGCGGCGTCGGGAAGGCTTGGGGCTGTCCGGCCTGAGGCTGGCCCGCCTGGGTCTGGGCCGCGGTCTGGGCCTGCTGGCTCGCCGGGGCTACGGGCGGCTGGATCTTTTTCTCTATGAAGGAATACCAGCCTATATAGACCAGCGAGGACAGGACTACCGCAAGGATAAGATTCTTCTGCATTTAACCTCCGCCGCGTTAGGAGGCTTCAGAGGGGCGCTAGGGCACCGGGTCGTAACCACCCGGAGAGAAAGGACGACAGCGGGACAGGCGGCTTGCGGCCATCCTGCTCCCTTTTAAAATCCCGTGTTTATCCAGCGCCTGGAACGCGTAGTCGGAACAGGAAGGTGTAAACCTGCAGGTACCGGGCCCTAGGGCCGGCCTGAAAGTCCTGTATGCCGAGCGCAGCGTAATAAGCGCCAGTGATTTAAGATTTTTTGATCCGGTCTTATTTACCGTCATCGTCGAGGCGCGCCTTCTGCCGGAGCGTATCCAGCTCTTGGCGGGCCTGTGCCAGGTTGTTCATGGCGCAGCCCGCTTTGGGATATATGATAAGGCGCGTGCCTTCCTTTAACTCTTTTTTAGTCAGCCTGAACGCTTCCCTTAGAAGCCTTTTTAACCTGTTCCGCTTCACCGCCCCGCCGGTCTTTTTAGAAACCATGAGGCCGATCTTTTTTTCCTTGTCGTCGCCCGGGGAATGCCAGGCCACCAGGTCCCTGGTGACGGTCTTTTTCCCCGCTGCGAAAACGGCCTCAAACTCTTTTTTGAGGCGAAGGCGTGAAGCTCTAGGAAAGGCGAACTCTTTCACTGTTTAAACCCGCACGGCACGAGCCGTTTTACGCGGGTTTTATCGGTATCAGCTGCCAGCGGCCCTTGGCGCGTCTGCGGGCGAGGGTTTTCCTGCCGCCCGCTGTTTTCATCTTCGCGCGGAAGCCGATGTGTTTTGCCCGTTTCCGGACGTTTGGTCTGTATGTAGGTAGCATAGTGTTCTAATTATATAAATAAACGCCGCCAAAAGCAAAGATTCAAATATTGCCCGAACTTATTTAAGATCAAGAACCGCGAGATGCGAAGGGTTCGGGGTCCTGCCGCCCGAACCGGCTTTCCGGTCCAGCCGCTCCACCCATCCCCTGCTAGGAAGGCGAGATGTAACCCTGCCGTTCACCTTCCGCGGCTGGCCCAAAAAGCCGGTCCGTGCGTCACCCCTCCACCACGGGTTGCAAAGCCACCTATGGTTGCTGGCGGAGACCGTGCGGGCCGGTGAGAAAAACCTTCTTGCGCCCGACGCTTGCGTAAGCGCGGGAATGGGCGGGTGGCCGAAGGCCACCGCAGTGAGGTGAGTGAGGGCACGGTGTGCCCGAACGCGTTTTTCGAACCGGCCCGCACGGTAGGCCGCCCAAAAACGTTTAGCCTTCTCTGCAGTTTGTATTCTGTTCCGCACGGCGGACCGCCGACTACGGGCGGTTCTAAAATTGTAAAATTATGGAAATGATCTTCTGCGATTACGGGATTGTGCTGCAGCGGCGGCAGCTGCGCGAGAGCGACCGGATAGTGACCGTGTTCACGCTGGAGCACGGCAAGCTGGAGGTCAACTTCAAGGGCGTGCGCCTGGCGAAGGGCAAGCTGCGGGCGCTCAGCGAGGCCGTCACTTCGGGCGACTACAGATTCTTCCTTAAGAAGGGCTCGAACTTCCCCGTCTGTACCGGCGGGCAGACGCTTAATGTTTTCGGCAATATCCGCAAAGACCTTGAGAGCCTTTACCTGGCCCAGCATTACTGCGAAGTGGTCAACAAGCTCACTCCCGCGCAGAGCCCCTCGCCGGAAAAATACGAACTGCTCCTGAGCGCCCTCGTCGACCTCGACGCCTGCGGCCCGGCCTTCTGGCTGCGCCGCGCTTTCACGCTGCGGGTGCTGGAGTACGCCGGCTTCGGCTTCAGGGAGACGGCGGCCGGGCCCGAGGCGGAGTTCTGGGAAACCCTGCACGCCGCCGAGTGGCTGGCCGTGCGGGGGCTGAAGGAAGACCGGTCGGCCGCGGATTTTATCGACGGCCTCCTTAACCGTTTTTTCGGCGAGCATCTCGGGATCGAGCTGCGCACCCTGCCTTTCGTTAAATAGGTATAATATTCACAAATATCAGCGCCGCCCGGCGGCGGCTTCCCGGAGGCTACGGTGAATTTCCAAGATTACATTTTAAAGCTGAACCAGTACTGGGCCAAACAGGGCTGCGCCCTGATCCAGCCCTACGACCTGGAGAAGGGCGCCGGGACTTTCAACCCCGCCACTTTCTTCGGCTCGCTCACTTCCAAGCCCAACAGCGTGGCTTACGTCGAGCCCTGCCGCCGCCCCGGCGACGCCCGCTTCGGCGAGAACCCCAACCGCGTCGGCAGGTATTACCAGTACCAGGTCATCATAAAGCCGCCGCTGGAGAACATCCAGCAGATCTACCTCGATTCACTCAAGGCCGTCGGCATCGACCACGCCGAGCACGACATCCGCTGGATAGAGGACGACTGGGAATCCCCCACCCTCGGCGCCTCCGGCGTGGGCTGGGAAGTCTGGCTGGACGGCATGGAGGTCACGCAGTTCACCTATTTCCAGCAGATGGCTTCCTACGAGCTCAACCCGATCAGCGTGGAGATCACCTACGGTCTCGAGCGCCTGGCCATGTTCGTCCAGAAGAAGAAGCGCATCTCCGACATCATGTGGACCGACCGGCTGACCTGGGGCGACGTGCACAAGGGCCAGGAGGAGCAGTTCTCCCATTATAACTTCGAGGAAGCGGACATCGAGAACCTGCGCTCCAACTTCGGCCACTGGGAAAAGGAAGTCCGCGGCCTCGCCGCGAAGGGCTATTACCTCCCGGCTTTCGACCTGGTGATGAAGTGCTCCCATAATTTCAACCTGCTCGACGCGCGCGGCGCGATCTCGGTCTCCGAGCGCGCGGTGCTGATAAAGCGCATCCGCGACATCGCCAAGGCCTGCGCCTCCGCCTACGTGGAGATCAACGAGCCTTCGGAAAAGAAGGAGCCCGCCAATGCTTAAGGACGCCCTGCTTGAGATCCGCATCGAGAACATCCCGGCCCGCTTCGTCATTTCCGCCGAAGAGCAGCTGAAGAAATACGCGGCCGAACTGCTGGCCGAAGCCAACCTGCCCTGCGCGGGGATAGAGGCTTACGGCACCTACAAGCGCCTGGTGCTCCACCTTACCGGCGTGCCGGCCAAGACCGAGGAAAAGACGCAGAAGTCCTACGGCCCCGCCGCCCGCCTTCTGAAGGACGAGAAAGGGAATTTCACCCCCCAGGCCGCCGGCTTCGCCCGCTCGCGCGGAACCACCCCGGACAAGCTGGGCGTGGAAACCGTGCCCAACAAGGGCGAGGTGCTGGTCTTCGAGACCAGGATCCCCGGCCGCCCGTCTGTGAAAGCCCTGGCCGAGATCTTCCCGCAGGTCATCTCCAGGCTCCAGTTCCCCAAGAACATGGTCTGGGAGAAGTCCCGCTTCCGCTTCGCGCGCCCTATCCGCAGCCTGCTGGCGCTCTACGGGGACAAACCCGTGGTCTTCAGCATCGCCGGCATAAAGTCCGGCCGCCTGACCGTGGGCCTGAGCGCCAAGGGCTCGCGCCCGCTGAAGATAAGCTCCGCGGAGAAATATTTCAAGGCGCTCGAGCACGCCAATGTCATCGTCAAGGACGCGGAGCGGCTGGAAATGCTGCGCCGCGAGATAGCGGCCCTCTCGAAACGGATGAAGCTGGTGGTGGAGGCCGACCCGGAGCTCCTCAGCGAGAACCTTTACCTTATAGAGTACCCGGTCTGCGTGATGGCGGGCTACTCCCAGGATTTCCTGAAGCTGCCGCACGAGCTGGTGCACCTGGTGATGAAGAAGCAGCTGAAGTTCTTCACCGTCGCCGACGCGAAAGGCGGGCTTCAGCCCTATTTCGTGGGGATCCGCGACGGCGTGTCCAAGGGCCAGCGCAATGTCGAGGAAGGCTTCAAGAACGTGCTCGAGGCGCGGTTCAACGACGCGTTCTTTTTCTATAACCGGGACCTGGCCATCCCGCTGGCGGAGTTCAAGGCGAAGCTCGCGGCCATAACTTTTCAGGCGAAGCTCGGCACGATGGCCGATAAGACGGCCCGCGTGGAAAAGCTCGCGGCCTGGCTTTGCGGCGGCTGCGGCGCGCCCCTTAATAAGGAAGACGTCACGGCCGCGGCCGCCCACGTCTACACCGACCTTACTACGAACCTGGTGAAGGAATTCACGGAGCTGCAGGGCATAATGGGGTACTATTACGCCAGGAACTCCGGGATGAGCGAGACCGCCTCGCGCGCCGTCGGGGAATTCTACTGGCCCATGTCGGCCAAGTCCCCCCTTCCTTCCTCCAAAGAGGGCGCCATTGTGTCTCTCGCCGGCAAACTTGATACGCTGGCTTCCGACTTCGCGCTGGGGCAGATCCCGTCAGGCAGCGAAGACCCGCACGGACTTCGCAGGCAGGCCCTCGGGGCCGTGCGGATAATCCTGGAGAACGGCTTCAGGCTGAACCTGCGTAACGCGGTTTCGGCGGCTTTCGACCAGCTCCCCGCGGAAGCTTCCGGCCGGGCCGCCGACCCGCTGCTCGATTTCATCTGGCAGCGCGCGGAGGTGGTCTTCGCCGAGTCCGGCTACCGCTTTGACGAAGTCAAGACGGTGCGGGAATTCTTCATGAGCGGCGGCGACCTGCTGGATTGCCGCGACCGGGTGAAGGACGTTAACGCCCTGCGCGGCAACCCGGATTTCGCCGGCATCGCCATGGCTTTCAAGCGCGCCAAGAACATCCTGCGCCAGGCCAAGGCCCCGCTCAGCGGGGCGCCGGACGAGACACTGTTCGAAAAGGACGAGGAGCGCGCTCTCTACGGCGACATAAAAGCCATGTCGGGCAGGCTGCAGGCGCATGTAAGCGGCCGCGATTACGCGAAGGGGCTTTCCGAGCTGCTCTCGATAAAAGGCAGCCTGGATAATTTCTTCGAGAAGGTAATGGTGATGGCCGAGGACCCGAAAGTGCGGGACAACAGGCTGAACCTGATAAAGTCCCTCGTGAGCCTCTTCGAAGGCGTCGCCGACCTGTCGCAACTACAATAGGCTGGTCCCAGCCAATGAGAATGCCGCCGAAGCCCGGCGGCATTTTTATTTTTAAGAGTTCACCGCTATCCGCTTTTCCGAACTCTTCCCCCTCCGCGGCCTGTCAGATACAGTTGAATTGTGTCGCTTCGCTCCACCCTGTGGTGAATCCTTTTAGAAAGGGTACCCTATCCTTATGATCGCGTTCGTGCCTTCCGAGCCGTACGCGAAGTCCACCGTGGCCACCAGCTGCGGCCGGATGACCAGCCTGGCCGAAATGCCCGGCCCGTATTTCAGGTCCCGGAACCGCAGGGAGGAGACCTGGGAGAAAACCGTGCCCACGTCGAGGAAGGGCGCGATCTCGGTCTCGCTGACGAACTTGTAGAAAGGGGTCTTCGAAAGGGTGATCCGCTCCTCGATGGTGAACACGAATTTTCCCCGGTCGGTGAAGCGGCCGTCGCCGGCCATGCGCAGGCCCGTGCTCTCTCCCAGCTGCGGCATGGCGTAGAACGGCAGGGTATCGCCTTTCTGGAACTGGAGCAGGGAGTGCAGCGCCGTCACGAAGCGGCCCTCTTCCTTATAATTATAGTAATTCTTCATCTGGAAGGAGTAGGTCCGGTATTCGAAATCGGAGCCCAGCTTCTTGTTGGAATAGAGCACCGAGGCGCTCATATAGGTGCCGATTTTGGGCAGGGAAGGATGGTCGGTGTCGTCGTAGACCAGCGAGAAGCGGTTGGTCAGGAAATTCTTGCGTTCCTCGGCCGCGGCGAAGATCGCGGGAAAGATCTCGTTTATCTGGTGGTTGCCTTCGACCGGGCCTTTCCCTATCTTCTTTCCGTAGTAGGAGCTGTTGAAATTGATGAACACGCTCTTTACCACCGGCACGTCCAGGATGATCTCCCCGCCGGTCATTTCCAGCGCGTAGTTGGCCCGGTCCCCGCGCTGCGAGTTGATGCCGAAGCCGTAGAAGGAAGGCTTGCCCGTGACCCAGTGCTTGGCTTCCGCGCTCAGGCGGATGCCGGTGGAGAAAACGTCCGGGGTGTAATAGTACGACATCAGCTCCCGCTCGACGCGTTCGGAGCGGGAGGCGCGCAGGATGAAGTAGCGCTTCTCGTCGGGAAAAATATAGTGGCGGTAGGTGAGCGTGGTGCGCAGGTGCTCGTTGTAATTCACGGACGGGACGATGACCGACTTGATATCCTTGGTCTTCTTGTCCCTTATGGCTATCACCGGCATCACGCCGAAACTGGGCCCGAGGTCCTTGCTGGAATCCACTACGGGGAAAGGGATGATGGGCCCGTTAGGGGTATCTATGGTAATGGCGCTGAGGATCCTGGCCGGCAGCCCTTCTTTCGGGACCGGGCGGTCCACGGTCTTAAGGATGTCTTCCCTGGTCTTCGGCTCCGTCTTTACCAGTTCTTCTTTCGCTTTAGGGGTGGTCTTGACCGGCCTGCGCTTTTTCAGCGGCTGGGCCTGCGAGGCCGACTTCTGCGGCTGGGCCTGGCCGGCCGCGCAAAAAAAGACCAGCGCAAGTGCGAGTAGAGGGAGTTTCTTGTGCATCTCTATTTAATGAAGCCCGCGGATTTAACTATAGGCATCTTCCTGCCGTAGCCGAAGGATTTTTCGGTGACCTTGAGGCCGATCGGGAGCTGCTTTCGCTTGTATTCGTTGGCCTCGACGCGCTTCAGGACGGAGAGCACCAGGTCCCGCTTGAAGCCCCTGCGGATTATTTCCGCCGGGCCGCGGTTCTCTTCCATATAAAGGCGGATTATTTCGTCCAGCTCCGCGTAAGGCGGCAGGTCGTCCTGGTCTTTCTGGCCGGGTTTGAGCTCCGCCGTCGGGGGCCGCTTTATCACGGCTTCCGGGATCACTTCCCGCTCAAGGTTGAAATGGGCGGCCAGGCGGTAGACCTCGGTCTTGAAAAGGTCGGCGATGGGGGCGATCGCGCCGGCGGTGTCCCCGTAAAGGGTGCAGTAGCCGATGGCTATCTCCGACTTGTTCCCGGTGGTCAGGGCCAGCCAGTTATTGGAATTCGCCAGGGCCATCAGGATGCTGCCGCGCGAGCGCGCCTGCAGGTTCTGCATCGTGAGGGAGACTTCCCCTCCCGGGCCGCGGGCGCCCAGCTCTTTGAGGAAAGCTTCGTAAATATTTTTTATCGGCACTGTCCTGGTGTTGATCCCCAGGTTGCGGGCCGTCTTCAGCGCGTCGTTGTTGCTTTGCTTCGAGGTATATTCGGACGGCATCAGCACGCCGGTGACGTTCTCCGGCCCCAGCGCGTCGGCGGCCAGCGCGGCCACCACGGCGGAATCTATCCCCCCGCTCAGGCCGAGCACGGCCTGGTTGAATCCCAGTTTTCTGAAGTAGTCCCGTATCCCGAGCGTCAGCGCGGCGCGGATCTCCGCGATGCCTTCCTGAGGGGCCGCGGCGGCGCGCACCGCCCCGGCGGACTCCGTGTCCACCAGCAGCAGGTCCTCGCCGAAAGCGGCCGCGCGGGCGGTGATCCGGCCCGAAGGCGAGAGGGCGAAGCTGTTCCCGTCGAAGATCAGCTCGTCGTTGGCCCCGGCCTGGTTGACGTAGATTATATGCGCTTTCATTTTCTTCGCCAGCCCGGAGAGGATGGCGCGGCGCTTCGCGCCCTTGCCGCGGTAGAACGGCGAAGCCGAGATATTGATGACGATCGACGCCTTGGCCGCGCAAAGGGTTTTCGCCGGATTATTGCGGTACAGCAGGCGGCTGGGCAGCAGGGCGGTTTCCGCCCAGATGTCCTCGCAGATGGTGAGCCCTATCAGCGCGCCTTTGAATTCAAGCGGGCGGTTCTCCGCCGCGGGCTCGAAATAGCGGGCCTCGTCGAAAATATCGTAGGTGGGAAGCAGGGACTTCGCGCGTTTCGCGGCTATCCTGCCGCCGTGCAGCAGGGCTATGGAGTTCAGCAGGGCTTTCCCTTTCGCGGCGGGGTTGCGGTCCACGAACCCCACGGCCAGGGCGGTCTGCAGCTTAAGCCCGGCCAGGCGCTTTAGCGCCTTAAGGTTCTCGTCTATGAAATCTTTTTTTTCCACCAGGTCCAGCGGCGGGTAGCCGGTCAGCGCGAGCTCCGGGAACACGGTCAGGTCGGCGCCCAGGGCTTCCGCCCGCCTGGCGAAAGCCTCGACCAGCGCGGCGTTGCCGGCAATATCGCCTACTTTAGGGTTTATCTGGGCTATCGCTATTTTCATGTTTTTTCCTGCGCTCCGGATAGACAGTATAGGAAATATGAGCGCGCGTGTAAAAATAGACGGGAATTTAATATAATGAAAACCTCTCTTTAAGAACTGCCGGGTAGGGCGAATTTTTTGCGAGGTTTAATATGAAACTGATCATCCTGGCCGCGCTTTCGGCGCTGGCCTGCGGTTGTGTCCGGGTTCACCAGGTGGACAGGGAAACCCTTTCCAAACAGATCATGCAGCTGGAGCCGATGGGCAGCCGCCAGGCTTTCCTGAACGATTTTCATTCCATACGCGAGGGCGCTTCGGGCGGGGCTGGCCAGAGCGCGGGAGGCGGCTGTGGCTGCAATTAGACGGCTCCTCTTTACTCTCGCGCTCGCCGCCAGCTTCGAGCGGGCCGCCCTTGCGAAGACAAATATGGACTTCGTGGTCAACTCCATGTACCAGAGCGGGCATGGCGGCAAGCAGGTGTTCGACGGGGCCGGCGACCAGTCCCTCACGCTTTTCGAGCCGGTGCTCTATATCGATTCTAAGATAGACCAGAACACGGATGTCTTCGGCAGCGTGGTCTTCGACGCGCTGACTTCCGCTTCGGCCAAGGCCTTCGACTCCGGCACCGGGGCCTCCGGCGGAAGCAGCGGCAGCGGCGGCGAAGAAGGGGACGGCGGAGAAGGCGGCGGCGGCCTGCTGCCGGGCTGGCAGACCCGGTTCGGGCTGGACGTGGGCGTTTCAAAACGGAAGGGCAGCTGGGTTTTCACGCCGACCGCCGGTTACTCCAAAGAACTTTCCTACAGATCGCTGCACGGCGGGTTCAACGTCCAGAAATTTTTCGCGGAGGATAATTTCGTGGTTTCCGCCGGAGCTTTCCATTTCGCCGACGCGGCGGACCCGTGGGACGTCTCGGCCGGCAAATTCACCGGCTTCAAGGCCAAGACCACGAATTCGGCCAATGTCAGCGTCTCGCAGCTGCTGAGCGCGAACGACCTGGTCCTCGGCGGTATAAGCTATACCCGCCAGGGCGGCTTCCTGGAGGGGACGCGCAACACCGTCAGCACAGGCACGGTCACGGAGCGCGCCAACGAAGTGCTCCCCCAGGGCCGGGACAAGTTCACGGCCAACACCCGCTATGTGCGCAGCCTCGGCGAGAACCTGGCCCTGCACCTGGACTACAGGTATTACACTGACAGCTGGGACATACGAGCCCACACGTTCGAGCCGTCGCTGGCCATGGCTTTCTCCGAAGAGAAGGGAGTCTTCAGCGTACATTACCGATGGTATTCGCAGACCGCGACAAAGTATTATGCGGATTCCTTCGCCGGTGTCCGGAACCGCAGCATGACCTCCGACTCCGACCTCGCGAAATTCTCCGCCAACGAGGTCGGGGCCGGATTTTCATACTCGCCGGAGCGCGCCGAGGACAGTTCCACCGACTGGTCCTGGGGCGGCACCGCCGTCTATTACAGGCGCTCCAACGACCTGCAGGCGCTGATACTGCAATTGTCGGCCGGCGCGAGATTTTAAGTATGGCCGAACCGCTGGTTATTTCCAGGACCTGCATGGGGTCCCCCTTCGCGATAACCGCCTACCCGGGAGGCCCCGCCGGCGCGGCCGAAGCGGCCGTTCTGACCGCTTACGCCGAGATCGAAAGGGTGGAAGCCCTCCTTACCGATTTCCGCGACAGCCCGCTGACCGCCCTGAACGCCGCGGCGGGAGGCCCCCCGGTAAAGGTGCCGGCCGAGCTTTTCGACCTGGCCGAGTTCGCCTTGGGGATCTGCCGGGATTCGGGCGGCGCTTTCGACATCACCTTCTCGGCGGTGGGCGTCCTGTGGCGCGAGGCTTTCCGTTCCGGCCTCCCCCCCGCCCGGGCCGAGATAGAGAAGGCTTTGCGGCTGGTGGATCATTCGAAAGTGGAAATGGACCGGGCCGCCTGCACCATGCGGCTGCCGCTGCCGGGCATGCGTATCGGCCTCGGGTCCATCGGCAAGGGTTACGGCGTGGACCGGGCTTTCCGCGTCCTGAAGGACCTCGGCCTGGAGAATTTCTGCGTCGACGGGGCCGGCGACCTGCGCGTGGCTTCCGGGCCCGGCGCCCCGCGCCCGTGGCGGATAGCCGTCAAGAACCCTTTCGCCGGCGACGGGAGGGCGGCCGGGTTCCTGGACCTGCGCGGCGGGGCGCTTGTGACGTCGGGAGATTATGAGCGCTTCTTTATCCATGGCGGAAAAAAGTACCATCATATAATAGACGCGCGCACCGGCGGGGTGCGGGACGATATCGCCAGCGTCACGGTTCTCGCTTCGACCGCCGCGCTCGCCAACGCCTACACCATCTCGGCGATGGCGCTCGGCCCGGAGGACGGGGCGGCTTTTCTCCGCCGCCGGCGGGACGCTTCGGGCGTGCTCATCTCTTCTTCGGGCGCGGTCACGAGCTGCAATATGAAAACAGCGGAGTTTAAAAAGGACCATGAGTATGCCGCAGATAAACCTTGAGACTATTTCGTTCGTGACCTTCCTGGCCGTTTTCGCTTCGGGCCTGCTCACTTCGCTTACCCCCTGCGTCTACCCGATCCTGCCGATAGTGGTCGGCTACCTCGGGTCGAGGGAAGGCGGCGCCGGCCGCCGTTTCCTCTCCAGCCTCTTTTATGTGCTGGGCATGGCGCTGGTTTATTCCGCGCTCGGCATGGCCGCGGCGCTGACAGGCTCCCTCTTCGGCTCCCTGACCACCAACGTCTACGTCTACCTGGTTTTCGGCGTGTTCCTTCTTTATCTCGGCGGCAGCATGATGGACTGGTATTACATCCCCATGCCGAACCTTCCGGGCCTGGCCTCCGAATCCCTCAGGAAGTCCCCTGTGATCGGGCCTTTCGTTATGGGGCTTACTTCGGGCCTGGTCGCGTCGCCCTGCACCGCGCCGGTGCTCGGGACCCTTCTTGTTTACGTGGCGGCGAAAAAAGCCGTCGTCACCGGGACGCTGCTGCTCTTCACCTTCGCGATGGGCATGAGCGTCACGCTTCTGGTGATCGGTTTCTTCGCCGGCAGCGTACTGCCGAAATCGGGAGCATGGATGGTGAAGGTGAAAAAAGCGCTGGCCTTTCTGGTGATCGGCGCCGGCGTCTATTTTGTATTCGCGGCCGGTCAGTTGGCGTAGAATAGGGAGGACGAATGAAAAAGACCATTATTGCGGCGTTCGTGGCGGCGGCGGCTGGCTGCCTGTTGTATGCCGGGCAGGAGGCCGCGGAAAAATTCACGCTGCCGAGACTGGACGGCAAGCAGTTCAAGCTCGAGGAGAACCTGGGCAAAGGGTACGTCGTGCTCAACTTCTGGGCGCGGTGGTGCGCTTCCTGTGAAGAGGAGGTCCCCCAGCTCGCGGCCCTGATGAAGAGCCCCGGGGCCGACAAGGCCCTGTTCGTGGGGATCAACGTGGGAGACAACGAGGCCAAGGCCTCCAAGTTCGTCAAGAAGACCAAGTATCCCTACCTGGTCGTCCTGGACAAGGACAAGGCGGTCACTAAAAAATACGGCGTGATGGGTTTGCCGGTGACGCTGATAATCTCTAAAGACGGCAAGATCGTCTTCCGGGGCTCGAGGCCCCCGAAGACCTTCGATTTCACGAAATAAGCCCTTCCGCCGGATCCCCCCTGCGGCCGCCGTTGAAACGCGGGGGACTATTATGATATTATAATTACCGTTGAAATCCTGCTCCTGGAGGGCGGGAAAAGAAACGCACAGTACTGAGAACGGAGGAATAGTAAAAATGTTAAACGTATCAATGAAAAGCATGTTGGAAGCGGGCGTTCATTTCGGCCACCAGACCTACCGGTGGAACCCCAAAATGGCGCGCTACATCTTCGGCGAGCGCAACGGTATCCACATCCTGGATCTTCAGAAGACCGTGAAGGAAATAAAGAAGGCCTATACCTACGTCAAGGACTGTGCCAAGCAGGGCAAGACCTTCCTTTTCGTCGGCACCAAGAAGCAGGCCAAGGAAATAATCCGCGAGGAAGCGATCCGCGCCGAAGTCTCCTGCATGCACGAGAAATGGCTGGGCGGCACGCTCACCAACTTCGAGACGCTGCGCAAATCCCTCAAGCGCCTCGAGGAACTTGAGAAATTCGAATCGGACGGCCTCTTCAAGGTCATGTCCAAGAAAGAGGTTTCCCGCCTCAGCAAAGAACAGGCCCGCCTGGTGAAGCTCCTCAGCGGCATCCGCGGCCTGCGCGCGCTGCCCGACGTGATGTTCATCGTCGACCCGATCAACGAAGCGAACGCCCTCAAGGAAGCCCACAAGCTCAAGATCCCCGTGGTCGCCGTCTGCGACACCAACTGCGACCCCGACCAGCTTGACTGGCCCATCCCCGGCAACGACGACGCCGCCCGCTCCATCAGGCTGTTCTGCGCCACGATGGCCGACGCCGTGATCGACGGCCGCGCCGAAGCGGAGGCCGAGAAAGCCGCCGCCCACCAGCAGTCGCAGGAAGCCGCCGCCGTGGCCGCGGGCGAGGTCCAGCCCGAGGGCGAAGCCTACGCCGAGCAGCCCGTCGAGGAAGTCCCCGCGACCGAAGAGCCCGTAAAAACCCAAGAGTAATTCTTTTCAGAATTCGGGGGGCGCGGGCTGTAAACGCCGGCGCCCCTTTTTCTTAACCCATCAAGGAGAACACCAATATGGCAGCAATAACCAGCGAGCAGGTAATGACACTCAGGGGCCAGACCGGGGCCGGCATCATGGACTGCAAAGGCGCCCTTAACGAAGCCGGCGGCGACCTGGCCAAGGCCGTGGAGATACTGCGCAAGAAAGGCCTGGCCGGCCTCGCCAAGCGCGCCGGCCGCGCGATGAAGGAAGGCGTGGTGGTGGCTAAAGCCTCCGCCGACGGCAAGACCCTTTCCCTGCTCGAGCTCAATTGCGAGACCGACTTCGTGGCCAAGAACCCCGACGTGATCGGCTTCGCCAACACCCTGGCGTCCGATATGCTTACGGACGCGTCCCTGGCCAACCCGGCCGAAAGCGAGAAGGCCAAAGAGCGCCTTCAGGCCCTGGCCATGAAGATGGGCGAGAACATGCAGATCCGCCGCGGCGTGGTTTACTCCGCCTCCGCGACCACCGTCGCCAACTTCTACGTGCACAACGACAACCGCAAGGGCGCTATCGTCGAGCTTTCCTTCGACGGCAACCTGGCCGCCGCCAAGGCGGAGCTCGAAGCCCTCGCCAAGGAACTGGCCATGCAGAGCGTGGCCATGAGCCCCAGGTACCTCAGGCGCGAAGACGTCCCCGCCGACCTGGTGGCCAAGGAGCGCGAGATCTACAAGGCCAAGATGGAGAAGGACGAAGAGACCGCCAAGGCCAACGCGGCCGAGGACGGCAAGACCTACAAGCCGAAGCCGCCCGAAGCCATCGCGAAGATGCTGGACGGCCGCGTCAACAAGTTCTTCCAGGAGTCCTGCCTGCTCGAACAGGCCACTATCCGCGATTCCAAGCTTACCGTCACGCAGGCGGTAAAGAACCTCGGCGCCAAGCTGGGCGGCAACGTGGCGGCGACCCGCTTCAACTGCTTCCTGGTCGGAATAGAGTAATAACGTTGACCTTCGGGGGCGGGAGCTTCGGCTCCCCCCCCGGTTCAACTCCCGGTTCAGAACTCATAATACCCAACTGTTCACTGGAGGTTTATGTATAAGCGCGTCCTGCTCAAGCTTTCCGGCGAGGCCCTCGGTTCACCCGGCGACAGCCGTTCCATAAATCCTTCTTCCCTCACTTATATCGCCAAAGAGATCGCCAAAGGCATGCGTAAAGGCACGCGCCTGGCCATCGTGATCGGCGGCGGTAACATCTGGCGCGGCGCCCGCGACGGGCACGGCATGATAGACCGCGTCACTTCGGACAATATGGGCATGCTCGCCACGATCATAAACGCTATGGCCCTGCAGTCCGCGCTCGAGCACGAGGGCGTTTCCACCCGGGTGCAGACCTCCATAGAGATTTCCCGCCTCGCAGAGCCGTTCATCCGCCGCCGCGCGCTGCGCCATCTTGAGAAAGACCGCGTGGTCATTTTCGCCGGCGGCACCGGCAATCCCTATTTCACCACCGACACCGCCGCGGCGCTGCGCGCGGCCGAGATAAACGCCGACGTGATCTTCAAGGCGACGCAGGTAGACGGCGTCTATAACTGCGACCCGAAGAAAGACAGCAAGGCGAAACTCATAAAGGACATCACCTATATGTCCGCCATCAGCAAGGGGCTGAAGTTCATGGACGCCAGCGCCCTTACCCTTTGCATGGAGAACAACATCCCCATACTGGTCTTCAACCTGCATACCTCCGGCAATATCCGCAGGGCGCTGTCCGGCGAGAAGGTCGGTACGCTGATAAAGCAGGGCTGACAAAATGGAAGACAAGATCTTATCGTCGATCCGCGATCACCAGGCAGCGGTTTCCGCGCTGGCGGCGGACTATTCCGCCGTCAAAGCGATAGCCGAAGCGATGGCGAAAACCGCGCTCTCCGGCGGCAGGATACTTGTCTGCGGCAACGGCGGCTCCGCCGCCGACAGCCAGCATATAGCCGGCGAACTGGTGGGGCGTTTTAAAAAAGAACGCCGCGCCATAGCCGCCGTGGCCCTCACCACGGATACCTCTATCCTCACCTGCCTGGGCAACGATTACGGCTTTGACAGGGTGTTCGAGAGGCAGGTGGAGGCCTTGGGCCGCCCCGGGGACCTGCTCCTGGCTATCTCCACTTCGGGCTCCAGCGCCAACGTGCTGAAGGCCGCCGTGAAGGCCAAAGCCGCCGGCCTGACCGTGGCCGGTTTTTTCGGCAGGAACGGCGGGTCCATCCTGCCCCATTGCGACCTGGCTTTCCTGGCCCCCTCGGCCGACACTCCCCGCGTTCAGGAACTGCACATCCTCGCCGCCCACATGATCTGCGAACTCGTGGAAGACGCCGTTGCCGGCGCCTGACTTCAGCGTTCCTTTCTTCTTTTCCCGTCTTTTTCTTAAATGTAATATAATTATAGTCGGCGGGCTTAGGCCCGCGATAGGCACAGGAGGGCGTTTCTATGGCGGAATTTTCAATGGAAGATGTCATGGCGGAAGCTGAGATGGAGATGCAGGAGAAGGTTGAAAAATTCAAGCGCGAGCTGATGTCTCTGCGCACGGGCAGGGCCAACCCGCAGCTGCTCGACAACGTTTACGTTGAATATTACGGTTCCAAGGTCCCCCTTAAGCAGGTTGCCGCCGTTTCCATCCCCGAGCCCCGCACCATCGAAGTGCGCGCCTGGGACGCCGGGGCCGTGGACGCCGTCGAGGAAGCCCTCAGGAAAATGGATTTCGGTTCCTCCCCTTCGCGCAACGGCGGCGTCATCCGCATAAACCTTCCCCCTATGACCGAGGACCAGCGCAAGAAGATGGTGAAAGTCGTGCACAGCATGGGCGAGGATTCCCGCGTACAGCTGCGCAACGCCCGCCGCGACGCGCTGGAAAAGATAAAGAAAGCCCAGAAGGGCGGCGATATCTCCGAGGACGACTCCAAGCGCAACGAGGAAGCCGTGCAGAAGCTTACCGACGCCAACGCCAAGACCATCGATACCATCGTCGCGGCAAAGGAAAAGGATCTGCTCACTATTTGACCGGCGGGATAAGATAACCTGAATGCCGATAGCCGAAAAACTGGACCCAGCCCGCCTGCCCGCCCACGTCGCCATAATCATGGACGGCAACCGGCGCTGGGCCAAAAAGCGCGGCCTGCCCTCCGTGGCGGGACATAAAGCCGGGGTCGATTCAGTGCATGCGGTAGTGCGCTTCGCCAGCCGGGCCGGGATAAAAGCGCTCAGCATCTACGCCTTCTCCACCGAGAACTGGCGCCGCTCGAAGCTGGAAGTGAGCGCGCTGATGTTCCTGCTCAAAAGGACCATCATCTCCTACGCCGACGAACTGGACAAGGAAGGCGTGCGGCTTATGCTGAGCGGGCGCATCGACGAGCTCCCGAAGTCCGCGAGGGAAGCCCTGAGGGCCGCGGAAGAGCGCCTCCGGAAGAACAAGGGGATGGTCCTGAACATCGCCCTGAATTACGGCGGCCGGCAGGAAATACTCGACGCCGCCAACAAGGCGCTGGCCTCGGGGATGAAAAGCCTGGACGAAGCCTCTTTCTCGAAACTGCTGTATTCCCCCGCCCTGCCCGACCCGGACCTGCTCATCCGCACCTCGGGCGAGATGCGCATTTCGAATTTCCTGCTGTGGCAGACGGCCTATAGCGAGTTCTATGTGACGGACACGTTCTGGCCGGATTTCCGCGAGGAAGAATTCACCAAAGCGCTGCTGGAGTACCAGGAGCGCGAAAGAAGAAGAGGAAAATAATGCTTTTACCCAGAGTCCTGACCGCACTGTTCGGCGTCCCCGTAGTCCTGCTGCTTATCCGCGCCGGCGGGCCCGCTTACGCGATTTTCGTGTTCACGATAATCGCCATCTCGCTCTATGAGTTCGCCACGCTGATGAAGCTGGGCGCCAAGCCCGTGCAGGCCCCCACGCTTTATGTCTTCGGCCTGCTGCTCCCGGCGGCCCTCTACTTCGACCGCTACAGCGCCGCGCAGGCCGGCGGGAATAATTTCACCGGCTTCGTGCTCGCGCTTACCGTGATAGGCGTGATGTGCTACGAGCTCTTCTCTCCGAAGAAATACCTGGAGCGCATGGGCCTCACCCTGCTGGGGATCTTCATGATCTCCTGGTGCCTTTTCCACCTCGTGGCCATCCGCGACATACGGCCCGACGGCCTCGCCCTTACCGTGATGCTGATAGTCACCGTCTGGATCATGGACACGGCCGCCTACTTCCTCGGGAAGTCCTTCGGCCGCCGCCAGCTCTCGACCATCAGCCCCAAGAAAACCTGGGAGGGCGCCGCCGCCGGCTTCATCGCCGCGATAATCACGGCCTGGGGCCTAAGCAGGCTCATGGGCGGGTCCATTTCCCCCGCTTTCGCCGCCGGGGCCGGCGTGCTGATCGGCATCTTCGGGCAGATCTCGGATATCGCCGAGTCCATGCTCAAGCGCGCCGTGGGCGCGAAGGATTCGTCCAGCCTGCTGCCGGGCCACGGCGGGATACTCGACCGCTTCGACTCTTACATCTTCCTTGCGCCGGTGATCTACTACTACGCGGTGTTCGCGTATTGAACCATTCCATACTCAATGAAAAAAGTCGTCATACTCGGCTCAACCGGCTCCATAGGCGTAAACGCCGTTAAAGCCGTCAAGAACCTCGGCAAAGACTGGCGGGTGCTGGGCCTCGCCGTGAATTCGAACCTGAAGGCGCTCGTCGCCCAGGTAAAAGCCGTGAAGCCTTCCTACGTGGCGGTTTTCGATTACGACGCCTGGAAAGAGTACGGCGCCAGCGTCCCGCGCGGCGTGACCCTGCTTTCTCCCGGAGTTGAAGGCCTGGCCGAACTGGCCTCCCTTAAAGAGGCCGACGTCGTGCTCAGCGCCGTCGCGGGGGCCGTGGGTTTCGCCCCGCTGCTGGCCGCGATACGCGCCTCCAAGCACATAGCCCTGGCCAATAAAGAACCGATGGTGATGGCCGGCGAACTGCTGATGAAAGAGGCGGAGCGCTGGCAGGCGCGCATCATCCCCGTGGATTCCGAGCCCTCGGCTATCTTCCAGTGCCTCGCCTCGATAAAGCCCGGAGACTACGACGCGGCCGTCTCGCGCATCTTCCTGACGGCTTCAGGCGGCCCGTTCTACGGCATGAAAGGAGCCCTGGCCAAGGTCACCCCGGCGCAGGCCCTTAAGCATCCGCGCTGGAGCATGGGGCCCAAGATCACCGTGGACTCCTCGACGCTGATGAACAAGGGCCTCGAGGCCATAGAGATAAAAAATCTTTTTTCGCTGCCGATCTCCAAGATCGAGGTGCTGATCCACCCGCAGTCGGTGGTGCACTCCGGAGTGGAATTTACGGACGGCTCGGTGCTGGCCCAGCTGTCGGTCCCCGACATGGCGCTGCCCATACAGTGCGCGCTTACCTGGCCTGCCCGCGCCCCCTCGCTGGCCGAGCCGCTGGATCTCGTCAGGCTCTCCAGGCTGGATTTCGCCCGGCCGGATTTCCGGCGTTTCCCGTGCCTCGAGCTGGCTTTCGAGGCCGCCCGCAGGGGCGGCGTCTGTCCCGCGGCACTGAACGCCGCCAACGAAGTCGCGGTGGAGCGTTTCCTGGCAGGCCGGCTCCGCTTTACGGGGATCCCGGCCGTGGTTGAAAAAGTTCTGGCGGCCTGCCGCGGCGATTCCCGCGAGCGCCTCACGCTGGGCGGGGCCGTTGAAGCCGACAGCTGGGCGAGGCAGAAAGCCGCGGACGCTGCGGAAGCAATCAGGAAGAGGTAAAAAATGATCATATCCATACTCGCGGTCCTGTTCACCTTCGGCCTGGTGATATTCCTGCATGAGTTCGGGCATTTCCTCGTCTGCAAACTTTCCGGCATAAGGGTGGAGGCCTTCTCCTTCGGCTTCGGGCCCGAACTTTACGGCCGCACTAAAGGGGATACCCGCTACTCCGTAAGGGCCGTCCCGCTGGGCGGCTACGTGAAGCCCGCCGGCGAGAGCATCGACGAAGTTTCCGGCTCCCCCGACGAATACTTCTCCAAGCCCTGGTATACCAGGATGGGCGTGGTGTTCGCGGGGCCGTTCATGAACTACCTGCTGGCCCTGGTCATTTTTTCGGGCGTGGTGCTGGTGGTGGGCGAGCCGACGTATTCGACCGCGCCGGTCATCGGCGACATGAGCCTTGGTTTCCCCGCGGAGACCGCCGGCCTGAAAGCCGGGGACAAAGTGCTCAAAGTGGACGGCAAGGCGGTGTCCACCTGGGCCGAGATGGCCGAAAAGATCTACCCCAAGGTGGAAAAAGAAGTCTCCCTGACCTATCTCCGCGGCGGGGCCGAGGCGGTCGTGAAACTCAAGACCCGCAAGGCTCCCGACGGCACCGGGCGCGGCGTTATCGGCATCGCCCCCGCCATGGAATACAAGCGGGTCCCCGTTTTAAAAGGGGTGGCCATGGGCGCCAGCCAGTGCTGGTTCTGGAGCGCGCTGACGGTGAAAACGCTGAAATCCAATTTTGAGAAGCGCGAGAAGCCGGACCTGGCCGGACCTATAGGCATCGTGAACATCGTCAGCAAGGCCGCGCATACCGGGCCCGTCGAACTGATCCTCCTGATAGGCATCATTTCCGTGGCGGTGGGCTTCTTCAACCTGCTGCCCATCCCCCTCCTCGACGGCGGCTGGCTCCTGCTCTTTCTCTTCGAGGGCGTGTTCCGCCGCAAGATAACGGGCAACGTCATGAAGTACGTGAACGGGGCCGGGATCGCGCTGCTCCTCTCCATCTTCCTTTTCGCCACCTACAACGACATCGCGCGCATAGTGACTTCGCACGCCGCTAAAAAAGCCGCCGCCGCGCAGTCGCAGGGGAAATAATGGGCTGCTCCTGCCACGGCGAACATCCTAAGACCCGCAAAGTGAAAGTGGGCCGCTTTTCCATAGGCGGCTCCAGCCCCGTGTCGGTGCAGTCGATGTGCAATACCGACACCCGGGACCTTAAAGCCACCGTCGACCAGATCCGGCGCCTGGAAGAGGCCGGCTGCGAGATCATCCGGGTGGCGGTGCCCGACATGGAGGCCGCGCTGAACTTGGGCCGCATCAAGCGCGCCATCTCCATCCCCCTGGTGGCCGACATCCATTTCGACTGGCGGCTGGCCGTCGAGGCCGTGCGGCAGGGCGTGGACAAGGTGCGCATCAACCCCGGGAATATCGGCGAAAAGGACAAGGTCAGGGAAGTGGTGGGCGTCTGCCGGTCCGCCGGGATCCCGATCCGGATCGGCGTCAACGCCGGTTCGCTCAAAGCGCTCAAGGACAAGCCCCGGCCCGCCTGGAAGCCTTTCGACTGGGCGAAGCAGATGGTGAAGGAAGCGCTCGACGAGGTCCGGACGCTCGAGCGGCTGAATTTCCGCGACATAGTGGTCTCGCTCAAGGCGGACGACATCGAGCGCACCGTGATGGCCAATACTCTGTTCGCCTCGAAGTCCGACATCCCGCTGCACCTCGGCGTTACCGAAGCTGGCAGTTTCCTGGCCGGCACGGTCAAATCCTCGCTGGGCATCGGGCTGCTCCTGTCGCAGGGGATCGGCGACACTATCAGGGTCTCGCTGACCGAAGATCCCGCCATGCAGGTCCGCACCGCCTACGAGATCCTGAAATCGCTCGGCCTGCGCCGGTACGGGCCGGACCTGGTTTCCTGTCCCACCTGCGGCCGCTGCCAGGTCAACGTGGGCAAGGTCATCCACGAACTGGAAGACAGGATCTATTCGGACCGCAACCTGCTCCAGAAATCCGAGGGCCTGAAAATAGCCGTGATGGGCTGCGTAGTGAACGGCCCCGGCGAAGCCCGCTCCGCCGACTTCGGCATCGCCGGCGGCAAAGGCCGCGGGATCTGGATAGAGAAAGGCAAACAGATCAAAGTGGTGAAAGAATCCGAATGGGTCAACGAAGTGATCCGTAAGATCCGCTCCTCGAAATAAGAATAAGGCTCTCTCATGAAACTCTCCAAGTATTTCCTCCCTACGCTGCGCGAGGCGCCGCAGGACGCCGACAACGTGTCGGTAAAGCTGATGTTCCGCGCCGGCATGATCCGCAAGCTGGCCAGCGGCATCTACGAGTGGCTGCCGCTGGGCCTGCGCGTCCTGCAGAAGGTGGAGAATATCGTCCGCCAAGAGCTCAACCGCGTGGACGGCCTGGAAGTCCGGCTGCCCGTGATCCAGCCGAAGGAACTCTGGATGGAGACCGGCCGGTGGCAGGTTTACGGCAAGGAGCTCCTGCGCCTCACGGACCGTAAAGACTCCGAGTTCTGCTTCGCTCCGACAGCCGAAGAAGTGATCACGAACATGGTGCGACGGGACGTCAGTTCCTACCGGCAGCTGCCCATAATGCTTTACCAGTTCGGCCTCAAGTTCCGCGACGAGATCCGGCCCCGCTTCGGCGTGATGCGCTCCCGCGAGTTCCTCATGAAGGACGCCTACTCTTTCCACGCTTCCGACGAGGACGCTCAGAAATGGTACGGCATCCTTTACGGCGCTTATGAGAAGATCTTCTCCCGCTGCGGCCTGACCTTCAGCCCCGTCGAGGCCGACAGCGGCCCCATCGGCGGCAATCACTCCCACGAGTTCATGGTCATCGCCGATACCGGAGAAGCCGAGATAGCCCTCTGCGGCTGCGGCTACGCCGCCAACACAGAGAAAGCCGAGGTTTCGGAGGCCCCGGCCCGCCAGGCGGACCCGTCGAAGCTCAATCCCATGAAGGACGTTCCCACTCCCGGCCTCTACACCGTGGAGGACGTCGCCAAGTTCCTCAAGATGAATCCCAAGCAGTTCATAAAGACCCTGTTCTTCCTGGCCGACGGGGCGCCCGTGATGGCGCTGGTGCGCGGCGACCACGAGCTCAATGAGAACAAGCTGCGCCGGTTCCTCGGCGTGAAGGAGCTGGAGAAAGCCCCCCAGCACATTTACGAGGCCATAGCCGGCTGCCCCGCCGGTTTCGCCGGACCCGTGGACATAAAGAACAAGTACGTTCCGGGCAAGGAGACCAGGCCCCTCTCGAAAGTGATCGCCGACAACGCCCTGAAGAACGTCTTTAACGGGGTTTCGGGTTCCAATAAGAACGATACTCACACCACCGGCATTAACCTTGGCCGGGATTACAGCCCGGACGCTTTCTGCGACCTGCACGTGGCGGCCGCCGGGGACCTCTGCCCTAAGTGCGCCAAGCCCCTGGCTTTCAAGCGCGGCATCGAAGTGGGCCAGACCTTCAAGCTCGGCACCAAGTATTCAGAATCCCTGAAATGCAATTTCGTCGACGAGCACCAGAAGGAACTTCCTATGGTGATGGGCTGCTACGGCATCGGCGTCACCCGCACCGTGGCCGCCGCCATCGAGCAGGGCCACGACGACTGGGGGATCATCTGGCCCCCGGCTATCGCGCCTTTCGAGTTCTCGCTGGTCAGCATCGAGAGCGAGGATAAAGAGGTCGCCGCGGCGTCGGCCTCCGTCTATGAAGCTATAAGCGCGGAGGGCATGGAAGCCCTCTGGGACGACAGGGACGAGCGCCCCGGCGTTAAATTCAAGGACGCGGACCTGGTAGGCCTGCCCTGGCGGATAGTGGTCAGCAGCAAAACCCTTAAGGACGGCGAATGTGAGTTCAAACGGCGCGCGTCCAAGGACGCCGTGCGCTGGAAGCTGCCCGAGGTTTCCGCGAAGCTCAGGGAGCTTAAGGCCGAGATAAAATAAGATGGACAGCCTCTTCAATAACGCGGTTTTCATGCGCCACGCGCTCGACGCGATCCCTTCCATCGTGCTGGTCACCGACGAGGATGTGCGCGTGCTGTACCGCAATCAGGCGGCCCGGTCCCTTATCAAGGGCGAAAAGATCTACGGGAACCGCCTGGGCGACATCATGCACTGCCTGCACTCCGCTGATGTCGAGGGCGGCTGCGGCCAGGGCCCCCATTGCGCCGACTGCGTGGTACGCAATTCCGTCAGCGAGGCCTTCTCAGGCAAAACGGTGCGCCGCAAGCGCACGGACGTTTCCGTAAAGACCGGGGGTAAAACTCTCCAGATACCGGCCCTGATCTCGGTCTCGGGTTTTACGTTCGAGGGAAATATCTATTCCCTGCTGGTCATCGAGGACATTTCGGAGCTGGCCGAGCTGCGCGCGCTCCTGCCTATCTGTTCCTCCTGCAAAAAGATCCGCACCGAAGACGACCAATGGGAAAAAGTGGAAACCTACATAAAAAGGCATGTGCCGGGCACTAATCTTTCCCACGGCCTCTGCCCCTCCTGCGCTAAAAAGCTGTATCCCGGCTACTCCGACTAAAACGATATAAACCGTCCGCCGCGATCCGCAAGGCTCCGCTTCCGTACCCGGCCCGCGCTTTGCGGCTTTCCGCGCATTGAATGGCCCCCCCGCATTTGTTAGAATTTTACTTAGGGACCGCGGCGATTCTACGGAGGAAATAATGAAACCCAACGACTTTATGAAATTCATGGAAAAGGCCAAAATGTATGACCTGACCCAGCCCTTGAGCATCCACACTCCCCCCTGGCCCAGCTACATGCCGCTCGGGCTGCAATATTTCAAGCGCATAGCCGGCGCGCATATGGGGCAGGGCGCCAACGGCCAGATCATGACCACCTCCAACCACGTGGGCACCCACATGGACGGCGAGATCCACTTTTACAGCGCCGGCCGCACCATCGGCGAAGTCCCGATGAAGGAATGGATCGGCAACGCGGTCGTCGTGGACATTTCCAAGGACGTGGGCGACTACGACCTTTATGAGCCCGAACTGCTGATGAAGCGCGCCGACATCCGCAAGGGCGACATCCTGATCATCAACACCGGCTACCATAAGTACGCCTGGTACGAGAAGGGCACCTGCGACGAGGTCCGCTACTTCTGCAAGCACCCCGGCCCCGGTCCCCGCTTCCATAAATGGGCGCTGGACATGAAGTTCAAATGGATAGGCGTGGACTGCGGTTCCGCCGACCATCCCATGAACACCATCATCCGCAACTGGCACCCGAAACTGTTCGTCGAAGCCGAGAACAAGCTGGTAGAGACCTACGGCAAGAAATGGGACGAGATGTTCCCCCAGGACGAATACTACCAGGTCATGCACCTGAAGCTGTTCCCCAAGCGCCTGGTGCACGCCGAGAATATCGGCGGCGAGATCGACAAGCTTTCCAATAAGCGCTGCTGGCTCGGTTTCTTCCCCCTCAAGGGCATGGAGCTTGAATCGGCCATGGGCCGCGTGGTCGCCTGGACCGCGTAATAACGATCGGAATCGGGGATCGAGGATCGCGGGAAACCGCATTCTTGTCTCGCGGTTCCCGATTCGTGATTCCCGATTCCAGATTGGTTTGGAGGACTTATGCCGATAACTACGGAATTTGAATACCTGAAACCCAAAGACATGGACGAAGCCCTCCATGTCTTTTCGCTTTACAAGGAGAAAGCCAGGGCGCTCGCGGGCGGCACCGACCTGGTGGTCCACCTGAAAGAGAACCTCGCGCGCCCGGAGGTGGTGGTGGACATAAAAGCCCTGCAGGAGCTCTCCGGGCTTACTCTCAAGGAAGGCACGCTGCGCATAGGCGCCCGGACGACCTTCTCCGAACTGATAGATTCCAAGGTGATAAAGACCAGGTTCCCCCTCCTTTGGGAGGCGTCACTGACCGTAGCCTCCACCGGGGTGAGGAACCGCGCGACGGTGGCCGGCAATATCTGTTCCGCCGTGCCTTCGGCCGATTCAGCCCCGGTGCTGGCGGTTTATGACGCCGAGGTCCTGACACGCAGCCTGAAGGGCGAGCGCCGCATCCCCATCGCCGGGTGGTTCACCGGTCCTAAAAGAACGGCCCTTCTCCCGGATGAAATAGTAACGGCCATCGAGCTGCAGCTGCCGGCGAAGAAACACGCCGGCTGCTACATGAAGCTTTCACGCTACGACGGCGAGGACCTGGCCCAGGGCGGCATAGCCGCGCTGGTTTTCTCGGACAACACTTACCGGGTGGCGGCCTGCGCGCTGGGCCCCACGCCCGCCCGCTGCCCGAAGACCGAAGCCGTGCTCAGCGGGAACAAGCTCGGCGAGAAACTTCTCGCCAAGGCCGTGGAGACCGTACTTCAGGAAGTTTCCCCCATCAGCGATATCCGCTCCTCGAAGGAATACCGCCTGCATATGACCCGGATAATGCTTGGCCGCGCGCTGGAAACGGCGGTGGCCCGGCTGTTCGGAAAAGGCCCCAAGTACGGGACCGGGAATATTTGCTGAGGAGCTTAATATGAAACCACACAATATCCAGTTCACCCTTAACGGCGAGAAAGTGGCGCTAAGCGTGGAGCCCAGCGACGTACTGCTGGACGTGCTCCGCGGCAAGCTCGGCATCAAGAGCCCCAAGGTGGGCTGCGACCGCGGCGACTGCGGCACCTGCACGGTGCTGATGAACGGCAAGACCATCCGCTCCTGCCTGGCCCTGGCCGTAGAGGCCGACGGCTCCGAGATAGTGACGCTGGAAGGGGCTAATAGCCGCAAGTGGACCCAGAAGCTGCAGAAGACTTTCCACGCGAAGAACGCCTTCCAGTGCGGCTTCTGCGCGCCCGGCGTGATACTCTCCGCCACCGAACTGCTGGAAAAGAATCCCAAACCTTCCGCGCACGACATCAAGGAAGCCATCGCCGGCAACCTCTGCCGCTGCACCGGCTATGAACCTATCGTCGAAGCTATCGCCGAAACGGCCAAGGGGAAGTAATATGGACCTTCAAAAACTTATAGCCAAACCCAGGAAAGGCGCCAGATCCGTGAAAACCGGCGAAGAGCTGACGGTAGTCGGCCAGTCCGTTCCGCGCGTCGATGGCTGGGAAAAGATAAAAGGCGCCGCCAAGTATACCGACGACCTCGAATTCGGCCCGGGCCTGCTCTATGCCGCGCTGGTGGAGAGCCCTTTCGCGCACGCAAAGATAAAGTCCATAGACGTTTCTAAGGCGGAGAAGCTGCACGGCGTGGTGAAAGTGGTCACGGGCCGCAACTTCACGCAGAAGTTCGGGCTATATATGAACGACCGCTACGTCTTCGCCACCGACATGGTGCGTTTCGTCGGCGAGCAGGTCGCGGCCGTGGTGGCCACCGACCCCAAGATCGCCCTGCGGGGCGCCGCGCTGGTAAAGGTGGAATACGAGGAGCTGCCGGCGGTGATGGACGCCGTGAAGGCGCTGGAGAAGGATTCCCCGCTGGTCCACCCCGACCTGAAAAGCTACACGCACGTGCCCTGGTTCTTCCCGAAACCCGGCACCAACATCGCCCACTGGCGCAAGATCCGCAAGGGCGACCTGGCCAAGGGCTTCAAGGACGCCGACCTGGTGATGGAAGATACCTACACCGTGCCGCGCTACGCGCATTGCGCCATCGAGCCGCACTCGGCCATAGGCCTCTTCGACGCCTCCGGCCGCCTGACCATGTGGACCTCCTCCCAGTCCCCCTTCACCCAGCGCCACGTTTTCGCCGAGACCCTTAAATCCTTCGGCCTGAGCCACAAGGACGTGCGGGTGATCAGCACCTACATCGGCGGCGGCTTCGGCGGCAAGGCCGGCGTCACGATGGAGATCATCGCGGCCGCGCTGGCCATCGCCGTGCCCGGCCGGCCGGTCAAACTGCTGTGGAGCCGCGCGCAGGAATTCTACAACACCTACCAGCGCCTGGGGTGTACCGCCAAGATAAAGATGGGCGTGAGCAAGGCCGGCAAGATTACCGCGCTGGACTTCAAGCTGCACTGGGACGCGGGCGCTTACGTCGAGTACGGCGCCAACGTCGTCAACGCGGCCGGCCTGTCGGCCAGCGGTCCTTATAAGGTGGATAACCTCAGCATCGATTCGATGTGCACCTATACCAACCTGCCGCCCTGCGGCGCCTACCGCGGCTTCGGTTATTCCGAGTTCCTGTTCGGGCTGGAGTCCCATATCACCCGGATGGCGCGGGAGCTGGGGATAGACCCCGTCGAGTTCCGCAAGAAGAACGCGATCAAAGAGGGCGACACCCTGCCCTACGGCGCGCACATGAACCCTACAGGCATCATGGACGCCATCGAGCGCGTCGCGAAGGAAATAAAGTGGGGCGTGAAGGAGAGGTCCAAGGACCCGAAGAAGGCCATCGGCAAAGCCCAGGTCTGTTTCTGGAAATCCCCCGCCATGCCGCCGAACGCCAGTTCCAGCGCCTTCCTTAAATTCAACGAGGACGGGAGCATCAACATCCTGGTCTCCGGCATGGAGATAGGCCAGGGGCTGCTGACCGTGATGGCCCAGATAGCTTCCGAGGTGCTCTCGGTGCCCGTCGCGAAGATCCGCGTCGAGACTCCCGACACCGACCGCAACCCTTACGAGTGGCAGACCGTCGGTTCACACGTGACCTGGGGCTGCGGCAACGCGGTGAAGCGCGCCGCGCTCGAGGCGCGCGAGCGCATCCTGGACCTGGTGCAGCGCGTGCACTGCCTGGACAAGAGCACGCTTTACCTCGAGGACCAGCATGTGAAGTGCCGCACCAAGCCGGACTTCGCGCTGCGCTTCAGCGACTTCGTCATCAACGGCATCCAGGCCGACGACCACACCTTCAAGGGCGGGCCGATCATGGGCTCCGGCGTGTTCATGCCCGAATTCGCCTCCGCCATCAGCGACCCGGAAACCGGCCAGGGCGGCCACCCGAACGTGCACTACACCACGGGTTCGGCCGGCATCATCCTGGAGGTGGACCGCGAGACCGGCAAGATGAAGATCAAGAAGGTGGCGCTGGCCGTGGACTGCGGCAAAGCCATCAACCCCGACCTGGTAAGAGGCCAGATCGTGGGCGGCCTGCTGCAGGGCTTCGCCACCGTGCTTTACGAGGATATGCGCTATAACGAGAAGGGCCGCCTGCTGAACCCTAATTTCTCGGACTACAAGATCCCTACCGTGATGGACATGCCGGACCAGGTGGTGCCGATCATCATCGAGGTCGCCCAGCCCGACGGGCCGTTCGGCGCCCGCGGCGTGGGCGAGCATACCATGATCCCGTGCGCGCCGCTGATCGCCAACGCGGTGGAAGACGCTTTGGGCGTGCGCATCAAATCGATGCCGGTCACCAAGGAAAAGGTGGCACTGGCCGTCAAGGCCGCTAAGAAGTGAGCGCCAGGATTACCGGAGAACCTACATCATGAAAATAGCTTTGTGCCAGTACGACATCAAATGGGAAGATAAAGAAGCCAACAAGAGAAAGATCGAGGACCTGGTCGGCGATTGCAAATGCATGCCTGAGATAGACTGGCTGGTGTTCTCCGAGATGACCCTGAGCGGCTTTACCATGAACACCGCCGTATCCGAGCTTACCGACGAGGACCATGCCTTCTTCTCCGGCCTTGCGGCCGAGAACAACATAAACATTTCCTACGGCGGGGTGGAGAAAGGGTATAACAACCTTATCACCCTGGACCGCAAGGGCAACAGGGTGAATACCTATTCGAAGATACACCTTTACGCCTTCGGCGGCGAGGATAAGCATTACACCCCCGCCTCGAAACAGGAAGTGTTCGAGCTTGAGGGGCTGCGTGTGATGCCCGCGGTCTGCTTCGATCTGCGCTTTCCCTACCTTTTCTGGAACATGGCCCCGAAGGTGGACGTCTACGTGGTAATAGCCGCCTGGCCGGGCCGCCGCGCCGAGCAGTGGACTACGCTGCTGCGCGCCCGCGCCGTCGAGAACCAGGCCTACTGCATCGGCGTGGACCGCCTGGGGCTGGAAGGCAAGGTGGAATATACGGGCAATTCGATGTGCTACGACCCGCTGGGCAAGATCGTGCTGGACTGCGGCACGAAGGAAGGGATCTTCATAGCCGAAGCCCCCCTCGACAAAGCCCTGGTGGCCAAGACCCGCGAGCGTTTCCCTTTCATCGGCGAAAGGAAAAATTTCCCCTGGCAGTGATCTCATGGACCTACTCTCTTACGGCGACAGCATACCCGAGGGCGATTACCGCCTGCACTCGGCGTTCGCGCACGCGCTGAACTTCCGGAAAGGCAAGATCATAGTCTCGCTGGTCCCCCCGCGCACCGGCGCCGGGCCGTTCAACCTGGTCCTGAAGCAGCTTCCGGCGGGGGCCACCCGCCTGCGCTCTTCGCGGTTCTATTTCTATGTGGACGAGAACCGCCTCCGCAAAGAGCCGGCCGCTCTTTATTCCTCCGGCATCCCTCTCCTCGACGCCAACCCGGATACCGTGCAGGTGAACGTAGAGGCCCTGTCCGGGATCCTGGTCCGCAAAGCCCCTCCGATGAGCCTGGCTTTCATTTTCGACCCGGCGCTGGAAAAAAAATTTACCCGCGTTTTCGAGCGCCACCTGCTGACCCGGTTCAAAAAGGCCGTCGCCTTCTTTTACGCCGGCGATTACGCCCGCGGGGTCAAGACCATGCGCGGCCTCGGCCTGGGCCTCACCCCCTCCGGAGACGATTTTATCAGCGGCCTGCTGACCGGGTTCAATTTCGCGCTGCTCTGCCTGCGGTTCAACACGGAAGTCCGCGTCGAGCAGATCTTCTTTTACGCCGAGGGAAACAACCTGATCTCGAACATTTCCCTGCGCGCCTCCTACGAGGGCAAAGTGAACGCCAAAGTGCGGCGGCTTCTCCGGGCGCTGGCGGCGTCAGACGTCAGAGAGCTTGAGGCGGCGGCCGCGGCGGCGCTTAAAAGCGGCCATACTTCGGGCGCGGATTTCTGCGCGGGGCTGGTCTTCGCGCTCCAGGACGTGTTCAGGGGCGGCAGGTAAGCCTGCCTGTCCCGGCAGCGTACGGTTTTAAATCTCATATCCAGGATGTCCCACTTATGATAAAAACGATCATTAAAAAAGGCGCGTACTTCGATTCCGTCTCCCTGATGCAGGTGGCGAAAAAGCTTAATGCTCTCGACGGAGTCCTCGACTCCGCCGTGGTCATGGCCACTAAAGAGAATAAAGGGATAATAAAAGCCTCCGGCCTGCTCACCCCGGAGATACTGGGCGCGGGCGACAGCGACCTGGCCATAGCCGTCAGCGCCAAAACCCCGGCGGCCGCCGAAGCCGCTTTCGCCGCCGCCGATGAACTTCTTAATAAGAAGCCCGCGCCGGCAGCAGGCGGCGCTGACCGCAAGGCGGCCGGGCTGGACGACGCGGTTAAAACGCTCGAGGGCGCCAATCTCGCCGTGATCTCCGTGGCGGGCCGGTTCGCCGGCGCGCTGGCCGCCGAATGTCTTCAAAAGAATTTAAATGTCATGCTCTTCTCCGATAATATCCCCGTGGAGACCGAACTGGCCCTTAAGAGAACGGCCGTAAAAAAAGGCCTGCTGCTGATGGGGCCCGATTGCGGCACCGCCATCATCAACGGGGCGCCGATCGCTTTCGCCAATTCGGTGCGCCGCGGCAATATAGGCATCGTGGCCGCTTCCGGCACCGGCCTGCAGGAAGTCACGGCCCTGATCTCCAACGAGGGCGCGGGCGTTTCCCAGGCCATCGGCACCGGCTCCCGCGACGTGAAGCTGGAGATCGGCGCGCTTACCATGCTGCAGGCGCTTAAAATGCTGGCCGCCGACCCCGGGACGGAAGTGCTGCTGATCGTTTCAAAGCCCCCCCACCCGCTGATACTCAAGAAGATCACGGCTGAGATCAAAAAGATAAAGAAGCCGGTAGTGGCGGTTTTCCTCGGCGGCGAGATCAAAGAAAAGATAAAAGAGAACTTCTACTCCGCTAAGACGCTCGAAGAGGCCGCTTACAAGGCCGTCTGCCTGGGCAGGGGCTGGAACATGGCCAAGGCGAGGGAGATAATCTACGACATGAACCTGAAAGCCGGCGAGCTCGCGAAAAAGGAAGCCGCCAAAAAGAAAAAGTCTTCCTGCCTGCGCGGGCTTTTCTCCGGCGGCACCTTCGTCAGCGAAGCGCAGCTGATACTCCCCGAACTGATCGGAGCTGTCTGGTCCAACGCCCCGCTGGATAAGAAGATGAAGCTCAAGGATTCCCTGAAGCTGTCCGGCCACGCCGTGATAGACATGGGCGAGGACGAATTCACCGTCGGCCGGCCGCATCCTATGATAGATTTCAGCCTGCGGAATAAGATGATAATTTCTGAAGCCGCGAAGCCGGAAGTCTCCGTGCTGCTTCTCGACGTGGTCCTGGGCTACGGCTCCAACCTGAAACCGCTGGAGGATATAGTCCCGGCGCTAACGGAGGCTTTTATCCGGAACAGGGAATTATCGATCGTCGCTTCCGTGACCGGGACCGAGACCGACCCGCAGAAGCGCTCCAAAGTGGTTAAAGGCCTCGAGGCCGCGGGCGTGATAGTGATGCCTTCCAACGCCGGGGCCTGCCGCCTGGCCGGTGAAATAATCAGGCTGGCAGCGAAGAAATAACCGGATACCGGAGAATACTTTATGAAACTATTCGAATCAGAATTGAAAGTGGTCAATATCGGCCTGGAGTCTTTCAGGCAGGGGCTTACGGACGCCGGGGTTAAGAGCGTGCAGGCGCAGTTCAAGCCGCCTCTCTCCGGCGAGACCGCCCTGTTCGCCAGGGCCGCTAAATATTCCGCGCGGATCGAAAAGGCCAATGCGAAAGCCCTCGGGAAAGTGCTTGAGGCCAAGCCCGCCCTCGTAGGCATGGGCATCGCCCTCGACACCATCCCCGGCATGAAAAAAGACCTGATCCTGCACGCCGGCCCCCCGGTGACCTGGGAACGGATGTGCGGACCGATGCGCGGCGGGATCCTGGCCGCGCTGATGTACGAGGGGATGGCGAAGAACCCCGAAGAGGCGGAAAAGCTCGCGGCTTCCGGGAAGATCAAGTTCGAGCCCTGCCACGAACACGGCGCCGTCGGGCCCATGGCCGGCATCATTTCGGCTTCCATGCCCGTTTTCATCGTGAAGAACGAAGCGGCCGGGAATTACGCCTACGCCACCCAGAACGAGGGGCTGGGCAAAGTGCTGCGCTACGGCGCTTACTCGCCCGAGGTGATAGACCGGCTCAAGTGGATGGAGACGGCGCTATACCCGACGCTGAAAGCGGCGATAGAGTTCCTCGGCAAGATAGACCTGAAGTCCATGGTGGCGCAGGCGCTGCACATGGGCGACGAGGTGCACAACCGCAACCGCGCGGGCACTTCGCTTTTCTACCGTGCGATAGCGCCCGCGGTGATAAAGACCTGCCGGGATACCGATACGGCGGCCAAAGTGCTGGAGTTCATCAACGGCAACGACCATTTCTTCCTGAACCTGTCGATGGCGCTTTCGAAGGCCTCGCTGGACGCCGGGCGCGGGGTGAAGGATTCGAGCCTGGTGGTGGTGATGGCCAGGAACGGCACCGACTTCGGGGTGCAGCTGTCCGGCACGGGCGGCAAGTGGTTCACGGGGCCGGCCCAGGTTCCGGACGCTCTTTACTTCCCCGGCTACACCAAGGCGGACGCGAACCCGGACATCGGCGACTCGGCTATCACGGAGACGAACGGGCTGGGCGGTTTCGCCATCGCCGCTGCGCCGGCGATCGTGCAGTTCGTGGGCGGCACGGCGGCGGACGCGGTGACCTACACAATGACGATGTACGAGATCACGGTGGGCGAGAACAATATATATAAGATCCCCTACCTGAATTTCCGGGGCACCCCGACCGGCATAGACGTCATCAAGGTGGCCAAGTCCGGCATCCTGCCGTTCATCGACACCGGCGTGGCGCATAAGAAGGCCGGCATAGGCCAGGTAGGCGCAGGCGTCCTCAGCGCCCCCCCCGAGCCCTTCGCCAAAGCCTTCGAGTTCTTCGCCAAGAACCTGAAGTAGATAACTGGGAAAGAACCGCGAGATGCGAAGTCGGGGCTGACCGGGGGCTGGTCCCGCGCTCCTGGCTGACCGCAGGGAAACCGTTGCGCGGTTTCCCCCCCGCCTTGAGAAATTATGGCGGGGCCCCCCTTTCCCCAAAGTCGCGCGGGACCAGCCCCCGGTCAGCCCCTCCACAACGGGTTGCCAGTTCACTTATGGTTGCTGGCGGAGACCGTGCGGGCCGGTGAGAAAAACCTTCTTGAGCCCGACGCTTGCGTAAGCGCGGAGG
>Ga0079306_1000429_pt1 | contig 39268 bp, 33 predicted proteins | sample Methanotroph_Enr_FD_79181 | JGI IMG/M metagenome (GOLD analysis project Ga0079306, IMG submission 79181) | Enriched soil microbial communities from Old Woman Creek wetland in Ohio, USA - Methanotroph_Enrichment_5 | ecosystem: Environmental > Terrestrial > Soil > Wetlands | place: USA: Ohio... | reverse complement strand
TCAAAGAGAAAATCAGATCATTTATTGATGATTTCCGTGATTTAGTTATGGTACTCGCTTGTGCCTTGTCTAATTTTAAACTAAAATATCAATAACAAACTAACTTATATAAACTCTAATGTAATATATATTACTTTTTGGGAAGTGCAAAGCAAACACATTTAACATATAAATCACAATAATAAAATTTCGATAGGTAACAATAAACAAATCTCACCTGGTAGCATTGCTCCCACTTTAGCAGTAGAGTACAAAAAAATCCCTTCGTTCTGTTAAACGAAGGGATTTTTATCATTTTGGATCAATTGAGGAGGTGGATCTGAGTCACACTCCTCAGTAATAAACAGGTTATACTACATACGTTGTAGAAGCAGTATCGCCACCACGGCCGGTCCAGTTGGTGTGGAAAAATTCGCCACGTGGTTTGTCAATGCGTTCGTAGGTATGTGCTCCAAAATAGTCGCGTTGTGCCTGTAGCAAATTAGCAGGAAGACGTTCGCTACGGAAACCATCGAAGTAGCATAGCGCTGAAGTCAATGCAGGTGCAGGAATACCGTTAGTCAGTGCTGCAGCACACACACGACGCCAACCGGCCTGGGCATTCTCTACAATAGCTTTGAAGTGCGGGTCAAGCAACAAATTTTCAAGTCCCGGATTTACATCAAATGCTTTTTTGATATCGCCCAAAAACGTAGAACGGATAATACAACCACCACGCCACATCAATGCGATGCCACCGTAGTTCAGGTTCCATTTATATTCATTCGCAGCTTCCATCATCAGGTTGTAACCTTGTGCATACGAAATGATTTTAGCTCCAAACAAAGCGTCTTTCAAATCGTCTATCAGTTGTTTTTTATCACCGGTAAAGTTCACAACAGGTCCGCTGATTACTTTGGATGCTTTTACACGAATATCTTTCTGTGCTGACAAACAACGTGAGAATACCGATTCGCCAATCAAAGTTAAAGGCACGCCTAAGTCCAAAGCTGAAACACCTGTCCATTTACCGGTTCCTTTTTGTCCGGCAGTATCGAGGATTTTTTCTACCAATGGAGTTCCATCTTCGTCTTTCACAGCCAAAATATCACGGGTAATTTCAATCAGGTATGAATCCAAATCGCCTTTGTTCCATTCTTTGAATACTTCATGCATTTCGTCAGCACTCAAGCCCAGCAAATCTTTCATAATCTGGTAAGCTTCGTTGATAATTTGCATATCGCCATACTCGATGCCGTTATGAACCATTTTCACGAAGTGACCTGCGCCACCTTCGCCAACCCAGTCGCAACATGGAGTTCCATCTTCCACTTTAGCCGCAACAGCCTGGAAAATTTCCTTTACCGCAGGCCATGCTGCAGGAGAACCGCCCGGCATCATGGATGGTCCGAGAAGAGCACCTTCTTCACCACCCGAAACACCTGTACCCACAAACAAAAGACCTTTGCTTTCAACGTATTTGGCACGACGAATAGTGTCAGGGAAGTGTGTGTTACCACCATCGATAATGATATCGCCCGGCTCCAGGTGAGGAATAAGTTGTTCGATAAAGTCATCAACTGCCTGACCGGCCTTCACCAGCATCATTACTTTGCGTGGTTTCTCCAGTGAATCGCAAAGTTCCTTGATAGAGTGTGCGCCGATAAAGTTTTTACCTGCACCACGTCCGGCTATAAATTTGTCTACTTTTTCTACCGAACGGTTGAAAACGCCGACAGTGAAGCCTTTGCTTTCCATGTTCAATACCAGGTTTTCGCCCATTACAGCCAACCCGATTAATCCAATGTCTGCTTTTTGTTTCATAATTCTTTTTTTGAACCACATAGACACATAGAACACATTAGGTTCTGAAATTTCTATGATTTAGTTTTTAAATATTTGTTGTTATAATTTTTTGAACCACATTGGCCACAATGCAAATTTTCTATGATTTCTATCTGTCTATGTGGTTTATATCTTAAATCCGATACGTTTCAATTTCTCTAAAACAGTGTTTTCAACATTCTTGGCATTGATTGTAAATCCGGGGAATTCCCTGCGCGTAGGATAATCGCCCCTCAATTGTTCAAACAGAGCTACATTATTTCTGAAATCACGGTCGTCATTCCGGATATCATAGGTATGCAAAATGGCTTTCGAAATAATTTCCTGTTCGCTGAGTCCTGTTCCATCAATTTCAACAACAGGATACAAAGGTAATTCAACTCCTGTAGGAGTCCAATTGTTCAGTCCAAGGGCAAAAAAATCACTTATTGCCTGCACACTCATCAACGTTCCCGTCGCTTTGCCGTCTTTAGAATAACCTGCAATATGAGGCGTTGCGATCTCAGTCAATGCCAATAGTTCAAGGTCAATATCCGGTTCGTTTTCCCAGCAATCGCAAACAAAAGTGGAAATTTGCCCGGATTTCAACGCTGCTTTCACCGCATTGGTTTCAATTACTTCTCCGCGGCAGGAATTAATCAGAACCGGTTTCTTTTTCAGTTCGCTTAAGAACGACTCATCTCCCAAATGAAAAGTAGCATCTTCGCCCTTCATATTCAACGGAACATGCAGCGTAATAATATCTGCTTCCTCCATAATCTGCTGAATAGAAACAAATTGATCCGAACCTTCGGCGCGTTCGCGTGGCGGGTCATTTCGCAGCACTTTCATGCCGAAAATCTCACAAATGCGGGCTACCTTGCTTCCCACATTGCCAACTCCCACTACACCGATACATTTTTCACTCAGGTTCCAACCATTCTTTTCTGCCAATACAATAATTGTTGAAGCAATATATTGCTCTACCGATTTAGAATTACAGCCCGGAGCATTGGTCCACTGAATGCCGTTTGCTTCGCAATAATCGGTATCGATATGATCGAAACCAATAGTAGCAGTAGCAATAAACTTCACCGAAGAACCGGCCAGCAATTTTTCGTTACAAATCGTACGGGTACGGGTCACAATGGCATCGGCATCTTTGGCTATTTCCGGTGTTGTTTTTGAACCGGGCAAATAAACTACCTCGGCAACACTTTCGAAAGCACCACGAATGTATGGAATTTTATCGTCTATAATTATCTTAATCATTTACTATTTTATCATTTACCATTTACTATTTGTTAGCTCAATTCACTTTTTCGATTGAATTCAATTTCTTTTTCATTGTTGTTATTGAGCTTACAATAATTTTCAATAATTCATAATTTTCATTCATCAAATCTTTAAGTAAATCTTCTTTTACTAAACCAGATTCAACTATTAATTCTAACCAATATAATGTTTCATCTAATTCTTCTTCAACCATTTTCAATTTATTAAGGAAATCTTTGTCAGATTTACCAAGACAAGCTGATCGATAATTTGCACCTGGAGAAGTTCCTGAACGAATAATCTGATTACCTAAAGTTTTACCAGTAATATTGTTTGGCAAACTTTCTGAAAGTTTAATAATTCTTAATGCAAAAACCTTCAATCTCTTTTTTAATTCCTCAGTTGTCATATCCTAAAATAGTAAATGGTAAATGAAAAAATAGTCAATATCTGAATCTGTCTTTAAACGCCCACAAGCCCAGTGCAGGATTAGAAATATAGAATATTTCTTCACCATCTGGCATCGTATTATAACCATCCCGAAGTTTAGCCGGGTCGTATTTAGCTGTCACTTCGTCAATGTCGGCATACTTGAATCCAATGCTTTCAATTTCGGTTTGGGTCAGGTTTTCAGCACCTTTTCCGGGGCAATATGTAATACTGAATCGACCTTCGGAAGAACCATGGATCAAATGGGCAGCAGCACTCAGGTTATTGCGCAGTTCTTCATTCTCATCGCAGGCTTTCAGCGTGTGCGGCGTTCCAAGATAACCGTATTTGCGAATCAAACGATCGATTTCCTTGTCTTCCCCGAATTCTTTCAGAGCCGGAGCCAGCACAATCAATTCTCCGCCATCTTCAATAGCCATGCGGGTACGATAAACGGATTTATTTCCAAGCCAGGTACTTTTGAATTCTGTAGGATCAAGATATACCACCACTTTTTTCAATGGTTTGTCCAGCATTTCGAAGTTTACCTGCAAAGCCAGTTTAGCCGCTTTATCAAATACTTCAAAATCGTCGCCGATATACAAGCCACGCGTTTTAATTTTACCATCCAATTTATCAAGTCCAACCACCGTTTGCACATAAACAATCGGCAAATTGTTGGTGAAGTTATCCGAAGCATAATTGAAGATGCGACGAACAGGCGTATCAGCATGACCCATCATACGCTCCATTCCGTAGGCAGCACCCACAAAGTGGCTTTTATTGATTCCCTCTACGCCACCGGTTCCAACAAAGATATTCTTGTTGTAGTTTGCCATTCCCACCACTTCGTGCGGTACCACCTGGCCAATGGACAGAATTAAGTCAAAATTACCCTCCAAAAGTAGTTTATTTACCTGAGCCGGCCAAGGAAATTCAACGGCACCACCCGAAACTTCTTTTACAAATTCGGCCGGAACAATACCAACTGTCACGACATCATTGCGCCAGTCGTGTTCACGAATAAGCGATGCAGGCAGCGTACCGAACATATGCGATATTTGATGAGCAGTCATAGGTGAATGCGTTCCAAGCGCAGGAAGCACATCCGTCAACGCATCACCATAATATTGCCATGCAAACTCAGTCAGTTCACCCGAACGGCTTGGCAACCGCGTGTAATCAGGCGGAATAGCAAGCACTTTGTGCTTCTCTCCTATTTTTCCCAATGCTTCAAAAATACCCTTTTTCAGGTCTTCAGCATTGAGTTCGTGGTTTATTGAACCTATTTCGTAATATAACATCTTTTGATTTAGGATTTTAAATTTAAAATTTACGATTGGACTAAGAAAAACTCGAGTCAATCGTAAATCATAAATCGTAAATTTAAAATTATCGTTTCACCCTTGCATTTCCACCCCAGATACTCCAAATTTGGTCTTCGTCGGCAGGTTGTGCGTAGTCGGTTAAGAATGTGGTTGCAAGTGCACCCGAAGCCCAACCAAACTGAGCCCATTTTTCAGACTCCCACCCCTTCAGGATAGCATAAAGCATACCGCCCACAAAACCGTCACCACCACCGATACGGTCGAGCACATTAATTTTGCGCGGTTCAATCACATTCCATGTATCACCATCAAGCATAATGGCACCCCAAAGATGTTCGTTGGTGCTGATAACCTGACGCAACGTGGTTGCATAAACAGAAGCATTTGGGAATGCTTGTTTCACACGGCCAATCATGCCTTTGAAACCTTCAATCTCGGCCTGGATACCTTTCCCTCCGGCTTCAGGGCCTTCAATGCCCAAACAAAGTTGAAAATCTTCTTCGTTTCCAATTAAAATGTCAGAAACAGAAGCAATTTCGGTAAATATCTCACGTAGTTCTTTATCGCGTCCTTTCCAGAAAGATGCCCGGTAGTTCAAATCAAAAGAAATGCGCGTTCCTGTTTTCTTGGCATAGCGAGCCAATTCTAAGCAGAAATTACTTGTTTCAGCAGACAACGCACCAATCAATCCGGAAAGATGCAGAATCTGAACACCTTCTTTTACGAAAATGCGTTCGAGATCAAAATCTTTTACGTTCAGGGTACGTCCCACTTCACCGGCGCGGTCGTTGAGCACACGTGGCCCACGTGTTCCGAATCCGCTGTCGGCAATATTGAACTGGTGACGATAACCCCATGGGTCGCCCTGTGCCACTTCCGGACCTTCATAATCCATATGACGGCCGCGTAAGTCGCTCTTAATCATTTGTGCAATAGGACTATCCTTAACAAAAGTAGTCAGCACTTTTACTGGAAGTCCCAAATAAGAAGAAATGCTGGCAACATTTGTTTCAGCGCTTGACACTTCCATTTGAAATAATTTACTGCTTTGTACAGGTTGTCCGTTTACAGGTGTAATGCGCACGCCCATACTGGTGGCTACCATTAATGAGTATTTAAAGTCTTTTTTTAATTCAATCATGATTGGCTAATTAGTTAATTATTTTTTTTAATTGATTGAAAACATTTTTTCTTTCAAGCAATCTAAAATTGTAAATCAGAACAAAGTTCTCGATATTCCCAGTTCCAGTCCGCGTAATTCCGCCATTCCGCGGAGCATTCCGATAGCCGAATATCCGGGATTTGTTTTTTTATGTAAATCATCGAGCATTTGATGACCATGATCCGGACGCATCGGGATATTGCGCTTGTAGGTGTACATCACCACAAGCAAGGCTTTCATGGCTTCGTACATATCCACATCTCCTTCCAAATGGTTGTCTTCGTAGAAATCGCCATCTTCATTTCTGCGGGTACTGCGGAAATGAACATAGTACAACCGTTCGCCAAATTCACGTAGCATAGAAGTTAAGTCGTTGATTGAAGAAACTCCGAACGAACCGGTGCACAAACATATTCCATTCGCTTTGCTGGGAACAGCTGCAAACAATTTGCGAACATCTTCGGCTGTACTCAAAATACGTGGTAACCCTAAGATAGAACGTGGAGGATCATCCGGGTGAATAGCCATTTGAACACCAACCTCATCGGCAACAGTTGTAATTTCGTTGATAAAATAAAACAGGTTATTGCGCAACTGATCTTCAGTGATTCCAGCATAAGTATCCAATGCTTTCTGGAATTGCTCAATGGTGAAGCTTTCTTCAGCTCCCGGTAATCCGGCAATCATATTGCGAACAAGAGTTTCTTTTTCCTCTTCGCTCATTGCATCAAAACGGGCTTTAGCTTTAGAAATCTGATCTACCGTATAATCCTTCTCTGCATTCGGGCGTTTCAGCAAATACAAATCGAAAGCCACAAAAGCAGCCATCTCGAAACGCAATGCTTTTGAGCGGTCGGGCATGGTGTATGCCAAATCGGTACGCGTCCAGTCCAGAATAGGCATGAAATTATAGGTAACGATATAAATACCGCATTCAGCCAGATTACGAACTGTTTGTTTGTAATTTTCAATGTACTGTTTGTAGTTTCCGGTGCGTTTCTTGATATCTTCATGTACAGGAACACTTTCCACTACCGACCAAACCAAACCAGCTTCAGCTATTATTTTCTTTCGATACTTAATAGCCTCTACAGGCCATACTTCTCCATTCGGAATTTGGTGTAATGCAGTCACAATGTCTGTTGCACCAGCCTGGCGAATATCCCATAATGTTACCGGGTCATTCGGACCATACCATCTCCATGATTGTTTACATAAATACATAATCATATAAGACCCCTACCCCCTGAAGGGGAATGAAGTTAGTTTCATTACCCTTCAGATTTTCAGGGGATTTTTCTAAATAACAAATTTTTTATACCATAATTTTAATACCCCTAACCCCTGAAGGGGAACTGAATTACCTTCGTCTCATACTTGTAATGAAAATATCCAAGACAAAACTATAATAATTCCCCTTCAGGGGTTAGGGGTCTTTTTAAATACAGAATGCATCAAAACCGCCATCTACAACGGTTAGCGTACCGGTTACAAATTTCGAAGCATCGCTAGCAAGCCAGTGCAACGTTCCCAACAATTCCTCAGGTTCTCCAAAGCGTTTGAAAGGAGTGTGAGAAATAATGGTATTTCCACGAGCCGTCAAAGATCCATCAGGATTGGTAAGCAATGTGCGGTTTTGTTCTGAAATAAAGAAACCCGGGGCAAAAGCGTTTACGCGCAGACCTTCACCATATTTTGTAGCCAACTCAATTGCCAGATACTTAGTAAAGTTAGTAACGGCAGCCTTAGCAGCACCATAGCCAACTACTCGCGTAAGCGGACGAAGAGCTGATTCAGAAGAGATATTGATAATATTGCCCTGTTTTTGCTCAGTCATTACTTTGGCAAAAACCATAGTAGGTATAACAGTTCCGAATAGATTCAGATCAACTACTTTTTTGAATGCATCCACATCCAAATCAAATATTGTTTTGTCCGGTCCAATGGTTGCTCCGGGCATGTTACCACCGGCACCATTGATTAAAATATCCACCCGACCGTATTTAGCTATTATGTCGGCACAGTTTTGTTCCAACACGGCTTTATCGTTTACATCCGATTGCAAAAACATAGCTTCCTGACCTTTAGCCAGAATACTATTCACCAGTTTGTCGCCGGTTTCCTTGTTACGTGCCAAAACAACTACTTTCGCACCTTGCTCGGCCAGATATTCAACCATGCAACTGCCCAAAACGCCTGTACCGCCGGTAATTACAATCACACGGCCCTTAATGTCAAATAAGTTTCTCATATTGTGTTTCAATTTAACCCCCAACCCCTAAAGGGGAGCCGGGAGGTTAGTATAAATTCTTGTTTATTTTAAGAAATAACTGGTCTTTAAGCCCCTTTAGGGGTTTGGGGTCTACAAGTTAAACAAGCGTTTTAAATGACGTTCATAGATGTTTTCTTCTACGCAGGCACCGATTACATCCGGATATTTTTCCAACAAATCAGTATAGGTTTTTCCCATTTCGGAAGCCACTTTGTAAGCTACGTGGATTAACTGACGGAAATTAGGGTTATAATCAGCATTTCCCGGAATGTGTCTCAATGTATTAGCATATTTTTCGCTCGACCAGGTATTCACTTCCTCTACCGACGGCAATTTTGTATCGTCAATATCAATTACATCGGCATAAGGCGCACAAAGTTCATCTTTGCGACCAATAGAATGTTCGTAAATATATTTGGCAGCTTCCAAAGCATCGCCACCGGCAACAGCCAACCCGATAACTTCTTCGAGCCAGGTGGTACCTGCTGTTTTTACGTGAAGTCCTTTATCGTGTTTTTTTATTACGTCAGCCATAATTGGATAAATGGAGAATTTATCGCTGCCTGAATGCACGCTTAGTTTCAATTCTTCTGGTAGTCCGAATTCTTTTGTAGCGTAATCAAGAATCAGCACATCTTCTTCAAATTCCTTGGCAAACTGATCCACATCGCCTGTATAATCAACGCCTTTATTGAAACGCCCGGTAAATTTTGGAGCAATAGTCTGAACAGGTACACCTTTGTCGGCAAGCATTTTCAGAATGAACAGCAACTCTATAGGTGTTTGAGGACTTTCGACCTCATCCATGGACACTTCGGTGATAAAATTTCCTTCTCCCTTAGCTGTTTTTAAGTAACTATAGATTTCAGAAGCCTGTTGTGTAGCAGCCAAAAATTTGCTGGCAATTATTTCCAAAAATTCCTTGGTAACAACCAATGGATGCTCAATCCCGGGAATCATTAATTTACCCATATATTTATCGCAGGACCCTACAAAGGCAACAATATCTTCCGGTTTACTTTCTTTTCCGATAAATGAAGCCACATCAAGGGTAAAGAAATTGGATGAATCAACAAACGGGGCTACATTGCCTAAATTGATATGATCTGCATCAACAAAATATTTACCCGTAAATCCGAGTGCAGCAACAGCAGCATCGGCCTCTTTGCGTACGTCTCCCGGAACGGAATGTACATATGTATGCTCACGGTTCGATTTGTTCCATACCGGACTAATGTCCAACCCGTGACTGTTTGCTTTCATAATACCACGTAGCTGTGCTACACCCTGATGCGAAAAGCGATCGCCAATACCTAAACTGAATTTTCCTAATTTCATGATAACATAATTTAATGGTTAATATAATACAATTTAATATTGAAATGATTATTCGGTAAAATACATATAATCCTCGATATTTTCTTTAATTAAAATATCGATAGGCATATAATTAATTTTCTTTATTTCCTGCTTGAATATAAGCTCTTTGCACATATCTCGCACGGTAAAATACGCCTGTTTGCCAGGCCGTTGCGCAATAAGATAAGATATTACGCCCTGTTGCAGGTAACTTACATTCTGGTCAAGTAAATCGTAGCCTATCAAACGGACATCGGTATGATTCAAAGCAGCCAAATGCATAGCAAGCCGGTACACCTTGGAATTAAACGTTATGGCACCTTTAATGTTGGAATTTGCATTAAAAATATCTGATAATATTTTCCGGTTCGATTCATCATCATCATTTTTGAACTCTACATTAATTAATTCGTACTGATTCTGAAGATTAAATTCCTGAATATACTGCATGAAACCATTATTTCTGGAAAGAGTCTGATTGGACACAGAACCTTTACGCTGTGTTCTGATAATTAATATCTGTGATTTTTCCGATAAAGGTTCCAATAATAGTTTGGCAGCAATGTATCCGCTTTTGAATGAATTTTGTCCATAATAAGTCAGAAAATCTACATCATCAATAGTAGAGTCAATAAATGAAAACGGAATACCGCGGGCAGCAAGTTCTAATGCAAATTTTATGGTTTCTTCCCTGAAAATAGGTGAAATCAATACTGCGTCAGGTTCATTATTCAAGATTTCACTAGAAACAGTTATGAACGAATTTGCATCAAACTGATTAAAACAATGTTTATCGATATGAACATTATGATGGATAAAATCCTTTGCCGCCATATTAAATCCCCTGTCCACAATCTCCCAGTATTCGCCATGCTCGTATTGCGGAAATAAACAAACAAACCGATACTGCTTTTTTGATGCCAGTGAACGTGCAAACAAATTTGGAGTATAATTCATTTCTTCCAGCACCTTTGTTACAGCCGCCCTGCTTTTTTCGGAAACATCGCCCCGTTGATGCAAAACTCGGTCAACAGTTCCTTCAGATACACCGGCCAATGTGGCTATGTCTTTTATTCGTATTTTGGTATTTATTTCTTTCATTTATATATAAACAATAATTCCGTGTTCGCACACAATAAAAATTTCACACAAAAGTAGTACATATTTCGTAAATATAAAATTATTTGTATCTTCGTGGGCGAACACGGAAAGTTATTTTGTTCTATTACAAACGACCATACAGTTATAAACTAGTGAATTACGAACAAACTTTCATTTTTACAGAAACGAAAAACACTGAAAAATATATTCAAAAACATGTTTTTAACGGCAAAAAACGATTCTTATATAAAGTTTTTAGCTCGTCAAAACACAGAAACAATGAATAAGTTCGCCTCTAAACGTTAAATAAACCCGGTTAAATTCATAAAAAAACTATAAAAAACATACAATCATGAAAAACTTCTTAGACGAAAATTTTCTACTTCAGACCGAAACGGCTCAGAAACTTTATCACGAGCACGCTGCGAAACAATCAATTATTGATTATCACTGTCACTTAATTCCTTCGATGGTGGCAAATGACCATCAATTCAAATCGCTTACCGAAGCGTGGCTGGGTGGTGACCATTATAAATGGCGTGCTATGCGTACCAATGGTGTTGACGAGCGTTTTTGCACCGGAAAAGATACTTCAGATTGGGAAAAATTTGAAAAATGGGCTGAAACAGTTCCGCACACCATGCGTAACCCGCTTTATCACTGGACTCATTTGGAATTAAAAACTGCTTTTGGAATTGAAAAATTACTTTCTCCGAAAACGGCCCGTGAAATTTACGAAGAATGTACAGCCAAACTTCAAACCCCTGAATTTTCAGCCCGTAACCTGATGCGCCACTACAAAGTGGAAGCTGTTTGTACAACTGACGATCCTATTGACACGCTTGAACACCATATTAAAACAAAACAAGATGGTTTTGAAGTAAAAATGTTGCCAACATGGCGTCCGGATAAAGCCATGGCTGTAGAAAGTTCTGCAAACTTCCGTGATTACGTGGAGCAATTGGCTAAAATCTCGGGAGTTACAATTTCTACTTTCGACGATATGATTCTGGCATTGCGCAAACGTCAGGATTTCTTTGCCGAACAAGGCTGTAAACTTTCCGATCACGGAATTGAAGAATTCTACGCAGAAGATTATACAGAAGCTGAAATCAAAACTATATTTAATAAGGTATATGGCGGACAGGAACTGGCACACAGCGAAGTGTTGAAATTCAAATCGGCCATGATGGTTATTTTTGCCGAAATGGATTGGGAAAAAGGCTGGACACAACAGTTCCACTATGGAGCAATTCGTAACAATAACACCCGTTTATTTAATCAACTAGGCGCTGATACCGGTTTCGATTCTATTGGTACGTTTAACACAGCCAAAGCAATGTCAAAATTCCTGAATCGCCTTGACACAAACAATAAACTGGCTAAGACCATATTATACAACCTGAATCCTGCCGATAATGAAATGATTGCCACTATGATTGGTAATTTCCAGGACGGAACAGTTCCGGGAAAAATTCAATTCGGCTCAGGCTGGTGGTTCCTCGATCAAAAAGACGGTATGGAAAAACAAATGAATTCTCTTTCAGTACTTGGATTGTTGAGCCGCTTTGTAGGTATGCTTACCGATTCACGCAGCTTCCTCTCCTACCCGCGTCACGAGTATTTCCGTCGCACACTTTGTAACCTGATTGGAAACGATGTAGAAAACGGATTATTGCCACATCAGGAAATGGAATTTATTGGCAAATTGGTTGAAGATATAAGCTATAATAATGCTAAAAACTTTTTTAAATTTTAATTTCAACCTCTAAGTTACAAAAGCAACACAGAAGTTTATCTATATACTTTTGTGTTGCTTTTGAGCTTGAACATATTTTTTGAATTCAATCAATTAGTTCACTAAAGATGTCATTTTTTGAACAATAAAGAGATAAAAATGGATTAATTTTGTGCATTAATTGAAAAAAAAGCATTACTTTTGGTCGACCAATTAAAACCAATCTATTTATATTAAAAAAAAACAATGAGTAAAAAAATTGTAACATTAGGAGAAATTATGCTCCGTTTGTCAACTCCGGGTAACACACGTTTTGTTCAATCGGATGTATTTGATGTTGTTTATGGAGGAGGAGAAGCAAATGTTGCTGTGAGTTGTGCAAACTACGGACATGAAGCCTATTTCGTATCAAAATTGCCAAAACATGAAATTGGACAATCAGCTGTAAATGCATTGCGCAAATATGGTGTAAAAACAGATTTTATTGCACGTGGTGGCGATCGCGTAGGTATCTACTATCTTGAAACAGGTGCTTCAATGCGTCCAAGTAAAGTTATCTACGACCGTGCACATTCATCCATTGCAGAAGCAACTGCTTCAGATTTCGATTTTGATGCAATCATGAAAGGAGCAGATTGGTTTCACTGGTCGGGAATTACTCCTGCCATATCAGACTCAGCTGCTGAATTGACAAAATTAGCTTGTGAAGCTGCAAAACGCAACGGCGTTACAGTTTCGGTAGATTTAAACTTCCGCAAGAAACTTTGGACAAAAGAAAAAGCTCAATCTATCATGCGTCCATTGATGCAATATGTAGATGTATGTATCGGAAACGAAGAAGATGCTGAACTATGCTTAGGATTTAAACCTGACGCTGATGTTGAAGGCGGACATACAGATGCTGAAGGTTATAAAGGTATTTTTACTCAAATGGCCAAAGAGTTTGATTTCAAATATGTAATTTCAACGTTGCGCGAATCATTCTCTGCAACTCATAATGGTTGGAAAGCAATGATTTATGACGGAAAAGAATTTTATACTTCAAAACGCTACGATATCGATCCTATTATCGACCGTGTTGGTGGTGGCGACTCATTCTCAGGTGGTGTTATTCACGGCTTGTTGACCAAACCAAACCAAGGCGAAGCATTGGAATTTGCTGTTGCTGCTTCGGCTTTGAAACATACTGTAAACGGTGACTTCAATCTTGTTTCTGTTGAGGAAGTAGAAGCGTTGTGTGGAGGTGATTCAAGCGGTCGCGTACAAAGATAAATCCATTTACCATTTTTTCATTTACCAAGTACCATTTCACTTTAATTGCCAGAAAGGTGTTTGGAAAATGAAAAAATGTCCTTTACATTTCAAAATAGTAAATAGTAATTGAATAAATAGTAAATAAATATTATGCATTTTTCAAAAATTCAGGTAATGACGGCTATGAAAGAAACAGGTATGGTTCCTGTTTTCTACAATAGCGATATTGAAGTAGCAAAAAAAGTAGTAAAAGCTTGCTATGACGGAGGTGTTCGTGCATTCGAATTTACCAACCGTGGAGATTTTGCACACGAAGTATTTCGTGATTTAGTAAAATATGCAGTTAAAGAATGCCCGGAAATGATTATGGGTATCGGTTCTATCGTAGATGCTCCTACTGCTACACTTTATATTCAGTTGGGTGCTAATTTTATTGTTGGCCCGTTATTTAATCCGGAAGTAGCCAAGGTAGCTAACCGTCGTCTGATTCCTTATGCACCGGGCTGTGGCTCTGTATCGGAAGTTGGATTTGCTCAGGAAGCAGGTTGCGATATTTGCAAGGTATTCCCTGGCGATGTGTTAGGTGCAGGCTTTGTAAAAGGACTAAAAGCTCCAATGCCATGGTCGAACTTAATGGTAACAGGCGGTGTAAAACCCGAAGAAGCCAATCTGAAAACATGGTTCGATGCAGGTGTAACTTGCGTTGGTATGGGTTCTAACCTCTTCCCAGCCGATATGATGAAAGCAGGAGATTGGGCAGGAATTACCAAATTATGCAGCGATGCGTTGGCAATTATTCAAAAAGTACGTAAATAATTATCCATTAATTCATACTTAAAAATCTTTTTATGTCAAAATCAACTGCTGAGAAAATCGGAAATTATCGTTGGATAATTGCCGCTTTACTCCTATTCTCAACTACGGTCAACTATATGGACCGTAATGTGATTAGCTTTCTAAAGTCTTATTTTTGTTCTCCCGAAGGTTTTGGCTGGACAAATACTGAGTTTTCGTATGTAACCTCTGTATTTACAGCATTTTATGCAGGTTTCACGTTGTTTGCCGGTATGATTATCGACAAAATCGGAACTAAGCTTGGTTTAGCTTTCTCGCTTATCATTTGGTCTTTATTTGGTGTACTTAATGCATTTGCAGGTAAAACTGTAGCATTGCACATTGCCATGCGAAGCTTATTTGGAGCAGGTGAAGCAGGTAACTTTCCTGCATCTATTAAAACAGTAGCCGAATGGTTTCCTAAAAAAGAACGGGCTTTAGCAACCGGAATTTTTAATTCGGGGTCCAATATCGGTGCTATGATTGCAGCTTTGTTTGTGCCATGGTGTATGGTATACTTTACAGGCGACAATATGATTTTCGGACTGGAAGGATGGCAAATGGCATTTATCCTGACAGGAAGCATAGGTTTCTTGTGGTTATTCTTTTGGTTTGCAGTTTATGGCAATCCAAAACAATTAGTAGAAAAAGGAACACTCAAAAAAGCTGAATACGATTATATCCACAGCGATGCGGACGAAGCAGCAGCAGCAGCGGCATCATTAGCAGCCGGAAATCCTGTGAAAGTTCGTTGGGGACAATTATTAGGCTACCGTCAAACATGGTCGTTTGTTGTTGGTAAATTTATGACCGATGGTATCTGGTGGTTTTTGCTTTTCTGGCTTCCTGATTTTCTGAAGAAACAATTCCACATGACACCACAGGAAGTAATGTGGCCAACGTTTACCGTTTTTGGTGTTGCCATTATCGGGTCAGTATTTGGTGGCTCAATCCCGATGTTCTTTATGAACAAAGGTATGGAAGCTTACAAAGCCCGCATGACTGCCATGTTATTAATTGCAATTGCACCTTTAGCACTGTTGTCAACAAGCTACTTTGGAAATGTAGAAATATTCGGAAGCAATGCTTCTATACTTGCAGTTGCGGTTATCTGTTTAGGAGGTGCTGCGCATCAGGCATGGTCTGCCAACCTGTTCACTACAGTTTCTGATATGTTCCCTAAAAAAGCTGTTGGTTCTGTAACCGGAATTGGAGCTGCTGCAGGCGGTTTAGGTGGAGTTTTGGTCCAGCTATTGGCAGGTGGACTTACCGATCACTTTGAAGCACTTGGAAACGAAAAAATAGCTTATACAATTATGTTTGGCGTTTGTGCATTTTCATATCTTATTGCTTGGGCAATTATGAAATTCTTAGTACCTAAGTTTAAATTAATTACCGATTTATAATAGTTTGATAGTTTGATAAATCGTAATAAAGCCTCTTCGGGAAACCGGAGAGGCTTTTCTTATACGTTATTACAGAAACTCTATTAGGGAAGCGTTGTGTAATCTTTTCCATTTACAAATCTGGGTCTTTCCCTGAAATCCTTTGAGACAATGCTTCGGGTGCTGTCGTAATCCGGATATTTGATAAAAGACAGATCAATTATCGTATGAATCATATTCTCCAAACAATAAGGTCTGTTTTTATCTACAGACAATGTCTTTTTCTTTTTATAATCATCCGATAACCATATTAAAACCGGAACCTGGCACATATCCGCCGTAATGTTATCATAAGATCTGCCCGAATATATTTTTTCATCAAAGACCTCTTCCCCATGATCCGAAAAATACAGAACATAGGCCAATCCTTTTTCTGCTTTGACGAGTTTGAAAATTGACGAGACTACAAAGTCATTGTACAAAACCGAATTATCGTATTCATTAATAGTCTTTTTCTGGTCAGTCGTCAACGACTTCTTCTCTCTGGAATTAATATCATCAAAACCTGTAAACTTTTCAAAAGATTTTGGATAATGCGCTTTATAAGGCAAGTGGTTTCCCATCAAATGAATTACGATAAATCTATTGGTTTCATGTTTTTTATCCAGTATGTTCTTCAGGAGTTGCAATACTGATTCATCTTGTTGTGAAAAATTAAGATTAATATAAGCTTTTGACAATCTGGATATTTTAATGTAAATATCAGGTACTGGGTCGTTTACTTTATTGAGCTGGTTATCTATCCAATAGGTCTTAAAATTGAGGGCATTAAACAGTTCTATAATAGAAGGCTTCAGGTAGTAATTGTCCGGAAATTCGGTATTGGCAAAAGTCAACACTTTTTTGAGGGAACCAGAGGTCTGGGTGTCGGATGAAACAGCATTATCAAATACAATCAATTCCTTTTCAATTTTTTCGAGAAGCGGAGTTGTTTTCCTGTTGTAACCGTATAACGACATGTGCCCCCTGTCCAGCGATTCTCCAATGATTACCACAAATGTTTTTTGAACGGTGTCAGGTAAATTAACCGACACGGTATGCAAACTATTCAACCGCTCATCCGCATGATCATCATACAACTTCAAAGCATAGTTGTACTTGTAAAAACTGGTATAGAAATCAACAACATAGTTAGAAGCTTCCATCGAATAGCTAAAACCAGATAGCAGCATAAATACCGCTGCGGGAAGCAGAATAATACTTTTTCTTCGAAGCATAACCGACCCCGTTGAAATTTTAATTGTCAGCAGATAAAATGAGACAAGTGTGTAAATAAGCACTATTAGTCCAATTCCCCAACTTAAATAATTTCCCAAAAAGGCGAAACTTTCATCGGTATTTGTCTGAAAAACAAACCAAAAATCAGTGTCTTCCAGAAATGCTTTATCGATATGAATTGCAGCTAATACGACTATACTTGGCAGAAAAAAAAGGATAAATACGAAAATAAAATAAATTCGTTTAAATACGCCGTTGGTCAACAGTGAAAAGCAATATATCTGAATTGAAAAAACGAATGAATAGAAAATCTGAAATATTATTTTATAATTGTCCAGATTTGTAGACTGAAAAAAGAATAACGGAACAAAAAAAGTTACCCAGAACAGATAAAGAATATTCCACTTATCCTGTTTAACGAAGTTCAATAACCATGTCAGATTTTTCATTTGCATGCAGGTTTTACAGCTTTGAAAAGTATGGGTAAAAACAACTTTCCAAAAATAGTAATGTCATTAATACAGCGAATTAAATATATTTTATGGAATCAGGAACTATCACTCAGAAGTGATGTAAAATATTATATACTTCATCTATCCAACGCAAAAATAACAAAACAAATGACAGTGGCATCAGACATACCAGAAATTGTACGGGAATATGTTTATTGTATTAACGCATTAGAGTGTTCAGGTGTTCTCCGTTTTTTTAGAAAAATCAGAAAGATTACCCCAGACATAAAACAAGTACGACTTTCAGGACTTTATTTGTGTATAAGCCACAGACTATTAATACGAGAAATGAGATGATATGAAATTAAATTAAAAAAATGAGTTTTATACTGTTACGGTTCATTTTGTTCGATTTTCAGAAACAATGAGTACTCATAAATGGTTATATATAAAAGAGTTTAATCGGTAAACTCAATTAATTTTTGATGATTCTGTTTGCTGTAAATATTGAAGTCAACCAATAAATATGAGTATTATGAAAACATCAATTCAACTCCCCAAATTATTGATCTTGCTCCTGAGCTTGATACTCCCGACTCTTCAGGCACAAGATAATGCTTCACTGCAAAAGATTAAGCTTTTTTCGCAACAACTTGCGGCTTTCTCTACTAATTTTCCGCAGGAAAAAGTCTATCTCCATATTGATAATACGGCATACTATCTGGATGAAACAATTTGGTTTAAAGCATACGTAGTGCATGCCGACCAAAATTCACAGAGCCGGATAAGCAGAATACTTTACGTTGAATTAATCAGTCCCGAAGGTTATATTGTTGATACTAAAAAGCTAAAAATTGAAAACGGCCAGTGTCACGGCAATTTCAACCCAATGGCCTCCAATTTTGCCGGATTTTACGAAATCCGTGCCTACACGAGTTACATGCTCAACTTTGGTGAAAAAAATTACTTTTCGCGGGTGTTGCCCATATACGACAAACCAAAGAAAGCGGGTGAATATATCCCTCAGATAACAGACCGGCTTAATTCCATGCGGATTCCGGAGATAAGGGGCGAATATGAACAAAAAGACCAACTGGCCATGAGTTTCTATCCCGAAGGTGGAAATTTAATTTCAGGATTACCGTCTAAAGTTGCATTCAAAGCCACTGGTAAAAAAGGCGAAAACCTGTTTGTTTCCGGTTCTGTTTACAATGACAAAGACGAGAAAGTTACAGACTTTGAAACCGAACACCTGGGTATGGGTTCATTTAAGTTCATACCTGTTTCGGGGAAATACTTTGCAAAGGTTCAATACAAAAACAAAGAGTTTAAATTTGAACTTCCTGCCGTTCTACCCTCAGGGTACGTGATGAGTGTTGATAATTCCATGGTTGAAAAAATCAATATCCTCATTCACAAGACCACAAACACATCGAACGAACCTCTTGGCCTGTGTATTACTAACCGTGGAGTAGTATATTATGACGAAGTATTGAATCCGGGAGAAAAAAATGATATGAACTTGTCATTTTCAAAGAAAAAATTACCAAGCGGAGTTTCTCAAATTACACTCTACAATACTTCCGGAGAAATTTTGAGTGAACGGTTGGTTTTTGTGAATCACAACATTCGAATGAAAATTGACTTGTCGCAAACCAAAGCAACTTATCAGCCATTCGAAAAAATTGACATGGAGTTCATGCTGAAAGATCAGGACAACAATCCTGTTGAAACCAGTTTTTCTGTAGCCGTACGAGATGCAACTACCAGTTCTACAAATCCATTCTGCGATAATATACTAACCAACTTATTACTATCGTCAGAATTGAAAGGATATATAGAAAATCCTGATTATTACTTCCAATCAGACGATAATGTTCGCCGTCACGAACTGGATTTATTATTGCTTACCCAAGGCTGGAGCAGGTATTCATGGAAACAATTGATTGGTAAAACACCTTTTAAAATGAAATATCCAATTGAAAAAGAACTGGTAATTGATGGTTCGGTAGCTTCTTTGATTATGAAAAACAAATTGAAAGATATTGACATTACCATGGTACTGGCTACATCCGACAGCTTGCCACAGTACGGAAAAAGCAAAACCGATTCGGCAGGTAATTTCAATTTCGTACTACGCGATTTTAAAGGAGAAGGAAAACTGACGATGCAATCCAGACAAGATGGAAAACGAAAAGAAATGTATATTAAACTGAATAGAAATTTCAATCCGGAATTAAAAACATATTCGTTTGCGGAACTCAATATCCCTCAATATTTCAATACGACGACCGGTCCTGTTAACTTATCGGAATCAAAACCAACGGGCAAGAACGATAGTATCAACAGGCTTTCGCCTATTGAATACAGCAAACTGCCAATGGACAAAAAAATTATTTTACTTACTGAAGTTACAGTAAAGGACAAACGCAAACCAATAAAAGTCAGTATGAGGTACGATGTTGCCAAGGAACTGGACAAACGAAAAGATGCCGGTGAATGGATGCCGGCTAATGTGAATACGTTCCTTTATTTTACAAGCAACTATTACAATGCTTCAAGCGGAATGTACAAAGGAAAATACGTAATGTTTGTGAGGGAAGATATTGTTACCGAGTCAAATATGGACGCAACAATTGCTAATGGTTCCGAAATGGAAAAAATTCCAAGCCTGAGTACCCTAATGGGAGGCGAAATGCCATACCTGGATGAAATTGAATCGATTTCATTTATTGAGGACCATAGCTCCATTCTACGGATTAGCAACGGACTTATTGACCCGGCATCCTATGTAATTGCACTGATTCGCTGCAAGAATAACTATCGCAAAGAGCCTTACGGTATTCGGGATACAAACTTCAGCGGCTTCTCTTATGTAAAAGAATTTTACAATCCGCAATACGACAAAATGATTCTTCCGGATGAAAAAGACTATCGGCGCACGCTGTACTGGAACCCTAACGTTCAAACTGACAAAGACGGAAAAGCAATTATCCATTTTTATAACAATAGTTCTTGCAAAGTAATAAATGTGAATGCTGAAACTGTTACTTCAACAGGAATAATTGGAGCATTTAACAAATGAGTGAGCTTAAAAAAGCGCCTCTCACAAAGAAGAAAAAACGCGAACCGGATTATCTCCGGTCCGCGTTTCCGCTTTTAATTAATACCAATCGCTATTATTTATAACTAATTCTACAATTTGTTCTGCTTTGTCATCTTTTACGTACGGAGTTTCGAACAGCCCAAGCTGGAATTTCTCCATCAATAAGAGAGATACACGCATTCGTCAGTGGTTTTCATTTTTACAATTGAAGTGAAAGTAAGTGAAGCTATTACAGATTAGCTGAAAGCAATTGAACTGGCGGGAAAGCACATCCAGAGCAGGATTACAAGCCTAAGTGAATGAAATTAATGTGTTGCCGGCGTCGGTACCAACCGTATCTAAAAAAAACAGTTTTACACGGTATAAAAACACAACAACGAAATCCATTTCATCTCAAAAATGAGCCTCGCATACCTGTTTGTGGGGCTTTTTTATACTCAATTAACTCTCAATATCAACCACAATGGCCTGTTCGGTTTTTTCGAACAATGTATTGAAATCGCACTCACTTACTTTAATAGGTGCATGAACCGTAAATTTTATCCGGTTACCCAGTCCCAGCGGAAATGAACCGTAGCGGAATACTTTCCAGGAATTATTAATGGTAACAGGCACCACATAAGCACTTGGTGCGTATTTACAAAGTATTTTCAGGCCATTGGCTGCAAAAGGCTTGGGTTTTCCGTCCCTTGTGCGGGTGCCTTCGGGGAAAATTACGGTCGAACGGGAATTGGTTTCGATGTATTCACCCATTTTTTTCAAAGCCGGCAATGCTTGTTTAGGATCTTTACGGTCTATAAGCACCGAGTCACCGTGCTGCAAATTGTAAGAAATACTCGGAATGTGTTTGCCAAGTTCAATCTTGCTTACATATTTTGGATGATATTTTCGGAAAAACCAGGCAAATCCTATTATGTCGAACAATCCCTGATGGTTTGCTGCAAATATCAATGGTTTGCCTTCCGGAATTAATTCGCGGTTTTCAATTTCAAAATTCGAAAAAAGAAAAGATATGGTGTGAACCAGAAAAAAATTCAGATAATCAACGCTTTTTTTGTGCGCCTGATATCCAAAAGCATTGAAACAAATCCATTGGATGGGTTGAAACAGGCAGATAAAAAACAGGAACCACAGGTAAGCCAGGATGGATAAAGGATAAGATAAGATCTTTTTCATTTTCGGAAAATTTTCTGCAAAAATAAGTATTTTATTTTTAAAGACGAAAAAACAAGTTGCTTTATTGATACAATGGCTATTCCGACAGCCTGGTCCCACTTTTCTTACCTCCCTCTTGTTTTCATTGAGATGTTAATGATTCAACGTTTTCAATGTCCTAAACATACTTCACTTAATGCGCTTCTCCAAAAACGGATACTTTTTTATCAATTCAAGTTTCCGCCTGTTGGTACTCTTTATAAACTTTTCATACTCTTCGGAATCCGGAAACATGGGGCGGTGTGATAAATCGCTCTGCAATTGCTCAAACTCCCGTTTCATGCGGGTTGTTGTTTCGTCGAAATAGGTATCGGAGAATCTCTGCCAGATATAATCAATCGCCACATCGGAGGGATGTAACATATCCGAAGCATAGAAACGGTAATCGCGCAACTCATCCAGCTGAATCTCGTAAGCCGGGAAATAATGTACATTTTCGAATTCATTCTGCAGCTCATCAATGGCCAGCAGCAAGGTGCTTTTGCTCACGTTATTCTCATGTGCTCCATCTTTCCAGTGACGAATGGGGCTGACACTGAAAATGATTTGGAGTTTGGGAAATAATGTTTTAAGCCTTACTATCAACTCCGAATAATCACTCACTATTTCTTCCACGCTCAGTCTGCGGCGTTTAAAATTGTTTGCCGGGAGCTTATGGCAGTTGGACACCACGCTCCCACCCTGTTTTTCTTCGTAAACCCACGCCGTGCCGAAAGTAATAATCAGCAAATTTGTTTTATGAAGAAACCCGACGGCATTTTTGAAGCGGCTGTTGATATTTTCGAGGCATTTTGCTGCCGTGGTGGCCGAGAATAAACTACTGTGCGAAAAACTCTGCCACAATCCCCGGTGCTGAAACAAATCATCTACTGTGAACGACCTGTTTTCCAACAACAGTTTAATGCTATTGCTAATAGAAACCGGATTATAAAGCACCCCGAAAGGGTTTATATCCGTATCAAAGTACAACTCCTTCATCTTGCCTCCGATATTCCCGGCAAAACAGGAACCGAGTGTCATAATTCGATCCTCGTAAGTGATATTCAGGCCGGTTGGCGGTATTTCTACTTTGGTTTGAAACATAAATAATAGAGAATTAATTATTGTTGTATTTCCACGATCAAATGCTATTGACATGTAGTTATTTCCATACAATTGCTTAGCCGGCGTATATAAAAAACAAAAATAGACCAAATAATTTAATGCACAAAAAAAGCCCCGAAATATGTTTCAGGGCTTCTTTACCGGTATCTTTTTCTAAATTATATCTTTTTTGCTTCCGCTTTTTTCTCGCAAGCTGCTTTATCTGCTTTCGTGCAGGTTTTAGCTTCTGCTTTTTTGTTTTTGCAGCATTCTGCAGTAGCTTTATCTTTACAGCATTCACCTGCTTTTACATCTTTTTTACAGTCAGCCGATTTAGTATCTTTGCAGCAAGCTTTAGCATCTGCTTTCTTTTCGCATTTTACTTCAGTTTGAGCCTTTGCTTTTTGAGTTTTAGCAGTTGTAGTTTGAGCTGTCATGCTTGTTGCAGCTGCAAAAATCGCAATAAGCGATAAAATGGCAATTTTCTTTTTCATTTTTAAATTTAATTTAATAGTGATTATTGTTTTTATTTTTACTTGATTTTGATTATTAATATCACAAAGATAGGAATCAAAAATGAGTTTACAAAGATTTGGAATTCAATTCAATATTATTAAGGTTTTATCAGGTATATTCATGATTTAGTGTTTAGCGTTTGGTAAATTAACTATCAGCAACTCATTTCACCCGCATTCTTTTTGGCCGATAACAAATTATAGGCACCCTTTACAACAACTTTTGTTGCCTGAATGTTGAAACCATCCGGAAGAATTATTTCGGTAAAGCCATTCTCACTGACACCTTTCTGCACTTCAATCATCTTGTATTCAGTCATTTTATTTCCTTCTTCATCTTTGTTTTTGTCGAAAACAAATATATACTCTTTGTCGTCGAAGCTTACAACTGCTTCCGAAGGTAACGCTGCCGTTTCATGATTCCGGGTTTCGACAACTGCATTTACATACATTCCCGGCATCATATTCCCGCACTGACCTACAACATTAGCATACACTTTATAGCTTTTGTCATCGTTTATCGACTTTCCTGTCTGATAAATCCGGGCTTCGTGCGCCTCCGATTCATTGTTTATAAAAAACCGGATTTTCTGCCCGTTCGACACTTTATCGGCGTCTTTCTCGAAAAGCGTGAGTTCAAGGAATAAATTGTCGGTATTTACAATTTCGAACAACACATCCGAAGCCGAAACCGACTTGCCGATGCTTACATTAACCGCTTTTACATAGCCCGAAATAGGTGAAACCAATGCCACCGAACGGCTGATATTATCTTCCGTCAGGCGGGTTGGGTTAATACCTACCAACGATAGTTTCTGTTCCAATGCCCTTAGTTGCGCTTTTTGGTTGCGGTATTCTGTCGTGACCTGTTGCAGGTTCTTCTGCGAATACACGTCGTCTTTATACAACTCTTTGTGCCGCTTGTATTCTGCCTCTGCATATTCCAGTTTGTTTTTCGTTTCCAGGTAATTCTGCTGAATGTCAATAAATTCCTGGTTTTCGAGCACAGCCAGCGCCTGTCCTTTGCGTACCGAACTTCCCGGCGTAAGCGAAGTACTTTTCACAAACCCACCCAGTGGCATACAAACGGTTGCCAGGTTTTGCGGTGCAACAGACACTATCCCGTTGACTTTAAGTGTTCCGCTCAAGGAGCGCATTTCCACCGCACCAAGTTCTATTTTGGCCAGTTTTATCTGGTCGTCGCGCAATTCTACCACATCTTCGGGGAGCACCTCTTCATGTTCATGCTCATGCCCTTTGGCTTCTGCTTTTGTGGCTTTTCCGCACGAGACTAATCCGATGAGCAGTGCAGAGAATAAAATGATTGATTTAAATTTATATATTGTCATGTTGATTTACGATTTAATGAGTTGGTATTATAAAAATTACCCCTAACCCCTAAAGGGGTACTAAAATACTACCGTCTCGTATATTTATATCTACTTTTTAATACTTTGTTTTTTTTAAGATACTTCGTCTTAACATCCCCTTTAGGGGCTTGGGGTCACAGCCGTCCTGCAACATAATCAATAGAAATAACAGTCTGGTTGTAATTATTCAACACATCCAGGTAATTTTGCTTTATACCCAGCGCCCGGCTAAGGTTCTGGATATAATCCAGGTAATCTATCGCTCCCGCCCGGTAACTTTTTGTTGCCTGGTCGATAATCAAATCGGCTTCCGGAACGGCTTGTTTCTCGTAATAATCCAGATTGGAAGCATACTTGCTATATTCACCCAACAACGATTGATAATTCCCCGCCAGCGTTTTCGAATAATTTTCAGCATTGATTTGTGCTTGCTGGCTTTTTTGCTTCGCAGCCTTTATTTTTGCCGTGTACGGCGCAAACCACAGCGGAATGGATATGCCGGCCTGGATGCCGCTAAAACGGTCGCCTTTACCAAAAGTGCGAGGCACACCATTTATTTCCTGTTCACCCTGCATGGTCTGGCTGAAATACCCTACGCTAAAATCGGGTAACATACGGCTGCGTTCCAGGCTAGTTTCCACTCTCGAAATTTCCGACTGCTGCTGCATAAATCCTAACGTTGGATTAGCTGATATAGTCGCGCTCTCGGCGACAGGTAGAAAATCAATGCGAACCAGAGCCGTATCGGCCACAACAACTGGTATTGAACTGTTTATAAGCTGTCCCAACTTCCGATTATGAATCATTATGTCGGCATTTAGCTGTTTCAACTGGTTAGCTACCTCCATACTTTGCGAGCGGGCGGTAATCATTTCTAACCGGTTGGTTTCTCCTGTTTTCAATCGCAACTCGGCTGCCCGCAGGAAACCACTATACAAACTGTCCTGCCACAAAAACAACTTCTGTTTGGCATGCAAATAACCTAACTGATGATAAACCTGCTTTACCTGCGTAGCTATTTCCAGCTGGGTCGATTTTAGTTCCCACTCACTGCTCTTGACATTCGCACCTGCCAGTTTATGCTGGTTGGCATACACCGTGGGGAACGAAAACGACTGAAAAACAGTAAAACTATTATCCTTCAAATAGGAATTAAACTGTCCGTATTGTCCTTCAACAGACGTTTTAGGAATATCCCACGCAGCACCTTTCAGCGTTTTTTGTACACGCACCGAATATTCGGCCGAACACACCGACAAATTACTGTCCAGCGCCATTTGCACAGCTTGCTTCAGGTTTATACGGTTGGGTTGTTGTGCATTTGCCCCCATGGAACAAAACAAAATGACGACCAGTGCAGCTACACCCGCTTTCCGTTTCCACGAAAACCTGAATTTGCGTGTAGAGAAAAAGATATAGAATACGGGCAAAACAATCAATGTCAGCAAAGTGGCTGAAATCAATCCGCCTATAACAACGGTTGCCAACGGTTTCTGAACCTCCGCACCGGCCGAAGTAGACAAAGCCATGGGCAGAAAACCAAGCGAAGCAACGGCAGCCGTGATAATTACAGGGCGTAACCGTACATGCAACCCTTTCTTCACGCGTTCTGTAATGTCTGTAATTCCTTCTTTTTCCAACCTGTTGAACTCCGCTATCAGCACAATGCCATTCAGCACTGCCACCCCAAACAAAGCAATAAACCCTACTCCCGCTGAAATGGAGAAATTCATCCCGCGGCTCCACAGGGCAAATATTCCACCAATGGCCGACATCGGAACTGCAGTAAAAATCAATAACGACTGTTTGAATGAATGGAACGTGAAAAACAACAACACAAATATCAACAACAGAGCCACCGGAACAGCAATCATCAACCTTTCCCTTGCTGCTACGAGGTTTTGAAACTGTCCGCCGTATGACACAAAATAACCGGTGGGGAGTTGTACCTGAGCATCTATCTTCCGGGTTACTTCTTCAATCACACTTTGCACATCGCGGTTACGAACATTAAAACCAACCGTGATGCGCCGTTTGGTATTCTCACGCGAAACCTGTGCCGGACCTGATTTTATCTGAATGTCGGCAAGCATTTCGAATGGAATCTGGCTCCCGTTTGGCAGCGTTACGGATAAATTCTTCACATCTTCGATGCTCTGACGGTAATCTTTGTCTAATCGCACTACAAGGCCGAAGCGTTTCTCCTCATCGAATACCACACCCGTCTGGCTTCCGGCAAATGCAGCACGCAACACACGGTTCACCTCTTCCACCGAAAGCCCGTATTGCGCCAACCGGTCGCGGTTATACTCTACCTGAACCTGTGCCAACCCTGTCACTTTCTCCACGTTTATATCTTCAGCACCTTCCACACCCAGAATGATTTTCTCAACATCTTCGGCCTTCTCAGCCAGCGTATTCAGGTCGTCGCCAAAGATTTTTACGGCAATATCCTGTTTTGAGCCGGAAAGCAATTCGTTGAAACGCATCTGGATCGGTTGTTGGAATTCAAATTTCACACCCGCCAACGGAATCAATGCTTCTTCCATTTTCTCCACCAGTTCTTCGCGGGTTTCGGCAGATGTCCATTCGCTTTTATCTCTCAGGGTAATAATATAATCGCCTGTTTCCATTGGGGTCGGGTCGGTTGGAATTTCCCCTGCTCCTATTTTACAAACCGTATGTTTTATTTCCGGAAAGTTATCGAGCAAAATCTTATTGGCCTGCTGTACTTTTTCAATCGTATTTGTCAACGATCCGCCCTGCAACGTAATGACTCCGGCAGCCAAATCGCCTTCTTCCAGTTGAGGGATAAACTCACCACCCAAACGGTTGAACACAAACAAACTGAGAATAAAAATGACTACTGCAGAAACAGAAACCAGTAATTTTCGCCGGAGTGCAAAATCCACAATCGGAGTAAACGCCTCATGCAATTGGTCCATAAGTTTATCGGAAACCGTGCGTTTGTGTTCCGTATTTTTGCTTAGGAATAGAGCAGAAACCATAGGAACATAAGTCAGCGAAAGAATAAAGGCCCCCAAAATGGCAAAAGCAACTACCTGCGCCATTGGTCCGAACATTTTCCCTTCAATACCCACCAGGAACAGAATTGGCATATAAACAATCAGGATAATTATCTCGCCAAAAGTGGCAGCTGTCCGTATACGGCTCGAAGCCTGGAATACCTCTTCGTCCATTTGCTGCTGGGTAAGGCGGGCAATGCCTTTATGGTGGGTTTTGCTCTGCGTGATACGGTGGACAACACTTTCCACAATAATCACCGCCCCATCCACAATCAACCCGAAATCGATAGCACCAAGGCTCATCAGGTTGCCCGACACACCGAAAAGGTTCATCATGGAAACCGCAAAAAGCATGGCCAGCGGAATTACCGATGCTACAATGAGCCCGGCCCGCATATTGCCCAATAAAAGCACGAGAATAAAAATTACAATCAACGCTCCTTCAATAAGGTTGGTTGAAACAGTTCCAATGGCACGCCCCACCAAATCGGAACGGTTCAGAAATGGTTCCACAGTGACGCCTTTAGGTAATGATTTTTGAATGGACTCAATCCGTGTTTCAACATTATCAATAACCTCATGCGCATTGGCACCTTTCAGCATCATCACCACACCGCCTACAGCTTCGGTGGTATCAATCACCAAAGCACCGTATCGGGTTGCACTGCCATACTGAACAGTTGCTACATCGCGAATCAAAACCGGAAAACCGGAAGGACTGTTTTTTACAACAATTTTTTCAATATCTTCCAGCGTTTTCACCAGTCCGATACCGCGGATAAAATATGCTGTGGGTTTCTTATCCAGGTAAGCACTTCCAATGTTTTCATTATTGCGTTCCAGGGCCTCGAAAATATCGGTTATCGTTACATTCATTCCCCTCAGCCTCTCCGGATTCAGCGCAACTTCGTATTGTTTTACGTAGCCGCCATAGCTATTAATATCGGCTACACCCGCAGTTCCGAGCAATTCACGCCGCACAACCCAGTCCTGAAGGGTTCGCAGTTCCATTGGGTCGTATTTTTTTTCATACCCTTTGTCTACTGCAAGCCGGTACTGGTAAATTTCACCCAAACCGGAAGAAATTGGCGCCAATTCAATCTTAGCCAGTCCGGGCGGTATAGCCTCTTCCGCTTCTTTAAGCCGTTCGGTCAGTTGCTGGCGAGCCCAGTAAACATCAACGCCATCTTTAAACACCACGGTAATAACTGACAATCCCAACCGGGAAATGGACCGGAGTTCGATTATATCGGGGATATTGGCAACTGCCACTTCGATAGGTGCGGTAATAAAGCTCTCCACTTCCTGCACAGCAAGAGATGGAGCCAGCGAAATAACCTGCACCTGATTATTGGTAATATCGGGAATGGCATCAATGGGCAGGCGGGCAAGCGAGTATGTCCCCCACCCGATAAGCGCCAACACAAACAAACCGACAATAAATTTGTTTTTAATTGAGAAATGAATAATGCGTTCTATCATAATTGAATGTATAATATGGTAATAACAATGTTGTATAAATCATTTGCAACAACAAACGACAACAGGCAAACAAAATAAATTGCTTGCTCACATATTATAATTCAAAAATCAAATCAGAAGTATGGCGTGGAAAGCCAGAATAACCCGTCCGGATTTGTGAACGGCCATTTCAGGGGGAGGAAGATTATTTTGAGTGAGAAGTTCTGCCTTTTCAGCCCGAAAAATGAAGTCCGGTATAAACAAATCCACTGCCTGAATCTGTTGGAACTTCAGTAATGAGTGTGCCTGAAACGAAGGTACATCGGTATTTAATCTCAATAAATGGCAATTCTCGGAATGATGATTCAAATTACTGCAAGTCAAATCGTCAGGCTGTTGAGACTGTTGTTTTTCATGTGAATGCTGATGAACATCTGAACATGAATTTGTCGCCACAGCTTCAATGCCTTCTTCGGCACACATCTGGCAACAATAATTCACGACATTATACCCTGCTCCTGCCATTAAAAAATAGGCAGAAAACAGGTAAACGAATATGTATTTTAAATGTTTCATCTTCATTTTAGAAGCAAAGATAACAGCTTTATAATTATCCCGAAAACTTTTTGTTTTTTTTTAGATAGTATCTGTTTTTAAATTGTAAATTCGCACCGTAAATAAATAAAGGTATTTGATTATGAAAAAACAATCTATTCTGTTATTAGTAAGCGTATTAGTTTCAACATTTTTTTTCTCATGCACATCGAAAACTGTAAAAACGGAAGAAAAGGATCTGACAAAAAGGTATTATTTAACGAAGGATACTACAAAAGGATGGTTAAATCTGGATTTTGAAGTGGAAATTCCGACTGAATTTGCCGACACGACAGTTTTAAACTCAATTCGCGCAACCATCATTTCTAATTTATTTGGCGACGAATACATTTCTCAACCGAACGATTCGTTGGTACCATTTTTCGCGAAAGAACTCCTGACGGATTACCGCGAAAATAACCAGCCATTAATAGAGGAATTGGATAGCACAAGCCAGTACTCTTTTAACAACGAACACACCATTTTAGGATTCAGCTTATTAAGCGACAAAACTATATATGTCTATGGCATTGAACGCTACGTATATATGGGTGGGGCTCACGGACTGGAGACCCGGAATTTTTATAACTTCGATTTAAAAACGGGCAAGATAATCACAGAAAAAGATCTTTTCAAAGCTAACTTCGATGCAGAACTGGCTAAATTAATAAAAGCGCGAATCGTTGAAGAAAGCAAAGAAAGCAATGAAGATAAAAATGCTGAACCGATTGCCGATCTTGAAGAAACCGATTTCTGGACAGATTCAATCAAATCGAACGGAAACTTTTATATAACTGACGAGGGCATTAATTATGTGTTTAATCCCTACGAAATTGCTCCTTATTATATGGGACAAACCGAGGTTACGTTGCCTTTCAGCCGCCTGAAAAGCCTGCTGAAACCAAACAGCATCATTGCTTATCTGACTGAAAAAGATGCAAAATAACAATTCCCTGAATATACATTTTATGACTTCATTTTCCGGACTTTTAAAAACCAGACGCAGCATTCGTAAGTATTTACCACAGGCTGTTGAGCTGGATAAGATAAAAATAATTACCAATGCTGCTTTGATGTCTCCAGCTTCCAAACGGAGTAATCCGTGGGAGTTTATAGTGGTAGAAAATAACGAAACACTTCAGAAACTAGCCGATTGCCGTCAGCGCGGCTCCCAGTTTCTGGCAGGTTCTCCGCTCGGAATTATTGTAATTGCCGACACCGCTAAAAGTGACGTTTGGATGGAGGACGCATCAATTGCTTCTATTATTATTCAATTGCAGGCACACGATTTAGGGTTGGGAAGTTGCTGGGTGCAGGTATACGGACGCCAGAAAGACGACGAGACAAGCACCGAAAGCTATATTCGCGGCTTGCTTGATATTCCGGCACATTATGCCGTATTAAATATTATCTCAATTGGTTATCCCGATGAAAGCAGAAAACCATTTGATGAAGACAAGCTCCCGGTTGAAAAAATCCATTCTGAAAAGTTTTAAAACACATAAATAACCATCTAATCATCACTTTTTATGGCTGCAAAAAATGATAATCGCTTAGCCTGGGGAGTTACATTGCTCGTTTTCGGCTGCTTTTTTCTAATACGTCAACTACACATCTTACCTCCCGGAATAGACTCCGTTCTGTTTGATTTCAAAAATTACCCACTTATCATGGGGATCATTTTTCTGTTATTCCACAGCAATAAAACGATTGGAATTGTGTTAGTTGTTGTAGCGTTGCTCTTCCGGTTGTCCGACATTATCATGTGGACCAGGCATATTTCCGACTTTATATGGCCTCTTTTGCTGATTGTTGCAGGCGCAATTATGGTTTTTGGAATGAAAAAGAGATAAATTTTAAATAAATGAAACGAGTCCCGAAACTGTTGGAACTCGTTTCATGCGACCATTAAAAAATAATTATTATCGTATGAAGGCAGTTTTTATAGGCTCTGGTAATGTTGCCACTCATTTAGCGGCAGGCTTAAAAGAGAAAGGCGTTACTATCAGCCAGATTTACAGCAGAACCCTGTCGAATGCTGAAATGCTGGGCAAAAAGCTGGACTGTCCTTACACAAGCGATATTTATGACATCCAAACCGATGCCGATATTTATTTCTACGCCCTGAAAGACTCGGCTTTTAAGCATTTTATCAGGAGCTTCGACATGCCCAATGCTATCCATGTGCATACCGCTGGAAGCATTCCTATGGGTGAGTTTGATGGATTTGCTACCAAATACGGTGTTTTTTACCCCCTGCAGACTTTCTCCAAAGGCAAACCTGTCGATTTCAGCGAAATCCCTATTTGCATTGAAGCGTGCAATTCAGAAGTCCAGCTAAAATTGCTCGATCTGGCAAAAACATTAAGTAGTAAAACTTATATTATTACTTCCGAACAACGGAAAAAACTGCACATTGCGGCTGTATTTGCCTGTAACTTTACAAACTATATGTACGATGCAGCATCTCAGATTATGGAAGATTCGGGTATTCCGTTTGAAATTATCCAACCCCTGATAGCCGAAACTGCCGACAAAATTAAAACCATGACTCCGTATGCCGCCCAAACCGGACCAGCAGTCCGATATGACGAAAAGATTATCAGAAAACATCTTTATATGTTGATTAAGAAACCCAAACTGAGAAAGATATATAAACTTTTGTCAAAAAATATTCATAAAAGACATACGGACAGATAATTCATTTCTATTCCGTGAAGAACGGGTACAAATCATAAATCGAACGTTTTTTAACTACTGAAAACTATTTACCTATGACAGCCTATTTTAAACTGATCCGCTTCTGGAATTTGATTTTTATAGCATTCATTCAGTTTGTAATGCGACAGATTGTGCTCATTCCGATTCTTCAGACCTATGGATTCGATGCAGCACAGGAAACCAATATGTTGTTTTTGCTGATTGCAGCAACTGTTTTCATTTCAGCTGGAGGATATGTGTTGAATGATTATTTTGATATAAAAATTGATGCTATAAATCATCCAGACCATCAAATTGTTGGAAATACGATTACACGTAGCAAAGCAATGCTTCTGCATCAGATACTCACCGGACTGGGCGTTGCTTGCGGACTATTGCTGGCATTTTTGGCTAAAAGTTTTACATTGACCTTCATTTTCATCGTCGTGCCGGGATTATTGTGGTTCTATTCGGCCAGTTACAAACGCCAGTTTTTAACTGGAAACCTGGTTGTAGCTTTTCTGGCAGCACTCACAGTTTTAGTGGTAGGAATTTCTGAGTTGGCATTCCTTCAGAAGGAATATGGAAAACTAATATTTGAAACACCCATTCCAGCCCATTTTTATGCATGGATTGGTGGTTTTACGGTCTTCTCATTTTTATGCACCTTGATTCGCGAAATCATTAAAGACATAGAAGATGAGAAAGGCGACCGGGAAATGGAATGCCGCACCATGCCCATTAAATGGGGCAGTGCAAAAACTAAAATATTTATATATGGGTTAATTACAGTTACAGTAATTGGTTTATACATTGTAAATGAATTATTTATTCCTTTTTCGGGCACACTGACACTTAGGTATATTACGTTCGGAATTGCACTACCTTTTGCAGCCGTAGCCTATCTTGTTGCAACTGCTAAAAACCCTTTGCATTATCACCAGGCAGCAACCCTGACAAAAGTCATCATGGTAATCGGGGTTTTATATAGCTTTTTATTTTATTATCTGCAGGCAAAAGCGTATGGAATAAGTTTATTTAACCTGTTTATGGTTCAATAAAAGATGGTTACTAAACTGTTTCAACATAGACTTGTTTAATCAAAAAATTTAGTTCATTTTTCACTAATTGAAATAATAATTTTCACCATGCTCTCAAATTTAAATAATTACCATATAATTCTTGCTTCACAATCACCCCGGCGACAAGAACTGCTGGCCGGACTGAATATCCCTTTCGAAGTGCAGGTTATTGACACAGAAGAAACTTTTCCAAAACAACTCGTAGGTGTAGATATACCTATGTATCTGGCCGAAAAAAAAGCGGATGAATTTAAAGGCAAAATGGATGAAAACACCTTGCTTATTACCGCCGACACCATTGTATGGCACGAAGGTAAAGTGTTTGGCAAGCCGGTTGACAAAGCTGATGCCACCCGAATGCTCAAAGCATTGTCAGGCAAAACGCATCAGGTTATCACGGGAGTTTGTATCTGCGATATAAAGCGAAGAAAAACGTTTCACGTTATTTCCGAAGTCCGTTTTTCCAGGCTTACAGCGGCCGAAATTGAATACTACCTGACTAACTATGAACCTTACGACAAAGCAGGATCTTACGGCGTTCAGGAATGGATCGGGTACATTGGAGTAGATCATATTGATGGTTCATACTTTAATGTCATGGGACTGCCCATACAGCGGCTTTATACCGAATTAAAACGCTGGACAAAGTAACTGGCAGGTTAGCTTGTCTTGCAATGCCCCCCACAGGAACACTCTTTGCCCTTTGCTTTTTCAAAAGCTTCCTTACCTTCCGAAACCGAGAAATAGATTAAGCCGGCCGTACCAATTACATCGGCATAAGGAAAGCCGGTAAGTTCATATATCAGGCTTGAACCAAGCAATACCAGCGACATATACACACAAATTTTAGTGCAATTGCTATCGGCAATGATAGGCTCAGAGTTCAATTTCCGGCCAACTTTCTTCTTCGCAGCCATTAGCCACACCATTACCAAAATTGATACCGCCGAAATAACAATCCCCCAAAGGGTAGTTTCGGGTTTATGATGATTTACCAGATTCACGACTATTCCGGCCAGCAAACCGACTGATAGTAAATAAAATGCCGTTCCGGTCACTTTTAAGGCATTCACCTCAAAGTTACTTTTAGAACTTTCTGGATGTTGCCTGATGCGCATTATCATAATAGCTATGCCTAATCCGGAAATCACTTCAATAAAACTATCCACACCAAATCCGAACAGGGCCAGGGTTTCATCTTCATACCCCAGAATCATCGAAACCACTCCTTCGATAACATTGTAAAAGATCGTGAATAAGCTTAGCAGATAAGCTTGTTTATATAATTCGGATTCCGTTTTTTTTTCTATTATTTTGTCCATACAAGTATTTTTTATCAATTAAAAACAAACAACCTTACAAATTAGTTGAGATGAGATGAAAAATGGAAAAAGTTCCGGCAATAAAATTGGATATTTTTCATTTAGAACGTTTCAATTAAAGAAACTGATAAACAAAGCGATATTCAGTATAGCCACAATTACACCAAGCGAGTACAGGAGTATTTTAGAAAACAATGTATTTCTGTATTTCCCCATTACCTTTGGGGATGAAGTGAGGTAAACCTGAAGAAATATAGTAAATGGCAATTGGATACTCAATATCATTTGCGAGATAATCAGCCCCTGAAACGGATTTGTTATCAACATAATAATGCCGAATGCCAGAACTAACGACAGAGCCACCCCTAAACGTGAGTGATTGTCCTTGATATCATAGGGTTCTTTATACATTCCTGCAAAAATTGATCCGGCCGCCATACCCGAAGTAATGGTGGAAGCAACACCGGAAAACAACAAAGCTACTGCAAACACCACTGCCGCATTATTCCCTAGTAATGGAGTCAATAAATGATTGGCTTGTTCAAGTTCCGAAACCGGTGTCTTTGTCCTGAAAAATGTGGCTGCGGCCAGTAATATCATAGCACTGTTTATAGCCCAGCCCACCAACATGGAAACGAGTGTATCCAAAAATTCATACCGCAATTGCTTCTTGATTACTTTTTCGTTTTCAAGGTTCCATTGCCTGCTTTGAATAATTTCGGAGTGCAGAAACAGATTGTGTGGCATTACCACTGCTCCCAGCACACTCATGATTACAAGCATGGAACCCTTGGGAAATGAGGGCGTCACCCAACCGGTAATGGCACTGTTCCAATCTATATCTACCAACGAAAGTTCATATAAAAACGACAACCCGATAACCGAAACAAATGCAATAATCCATTTCTCAATCATTTTATAAGAATTAGTATAAAGCATTATCATAACAAAAATGGTAACCAACAACGCACCGGCCCTGACTGGTATTTGAAAAAGCATATTCAAAGCTATGGCTCCACCCAGTATTTCGGCCAGCGAAGTAGAAACCGAGGCCAGCATAGCAGAAGAAAGAAGAAATTTTGAATACCGCGGTTTAAGATGAATGGCCGTGGCCTCCGACAGGCAAAGCCCGGTAGCTATACCAAGATGAGCTACATTATGTTGAAGCAAAATGAGCATTATAGTAGAAAGAGTGACCATCCACAACAATGCATATCCGTAATTGGCTCCAGCCGCCAGATTCGAAGCCCAGTTTCCGGGATCGATAAATCCTACGGTAACTAATAATCCGGGACCAATGAACTTTAAAATATCCAATGCACCGGCAGTTGGACGATAATTTTTCTTGTCTATATTTTTAAAAAGATTAAACATATGCTTACGATAAAGAATTTAATTTAGCTTTATAAATCGGAAAACAGCAAAAAGCCAGAACTTGTTTTAAATAAAGATAGATTTTCGGAGGTTGTGTTTACCCATCTATTTTTATCAAAAAAAAATACATTTTTTATTAAGCTATAAAGATATTCATTTTACATTGATATTTTCCAACTAAATTTAATGATTTTTTTTAATTGATTTATATTTTCATCTGACTGGTAATAAGGTAATTGGCAAAATTAAATAAAAATAAATCTATTTTTATTTGAATAAGCTATTGTTAATTAGTTTTTTTTTGCAATCTTTGCATATCAAATTGAAGATTAAACAAAAAAAAAGACAAAAATGTTAATTATTTAAGATTATTTTTTGACTCTAAATTGACGTAAATCTCAAAAAAGCAACTATTGACACTATATTCACTATCACTATACTAACTCAAAAAAATTACTAAAAATGAAAAACGAAAACGAAAAAGTTTTGTTAAGCGAAGAAGAGGAAAACCTCAAAGCACTTTTAAAAGTAAATACCTACAAAGTGGGTGCTTACTCTATTGATGTTCCTAGCCGCATGCTTACTATCAACGGCGAATCGACCAAACTTACAACAAAAGAATCGTTATTACTTATCTTGTTTGCTGCTAACGCCAATGTATTTTTGGATCGTAAAACGGCATTAAAGATGATTTGGAAAGATGATAATTATTACAATTCAAGAAGTATGGACGTGTACATCTGCAAATTGCGTAAATTATTGAAAGATGATCAAAATGTGCATATCATCAATTTGCATGGTAAAGGCTACAAAATGATTGTTCCTGAATAATTTCCCTATATTGTTCATTTTATCAAGCAACTAAAAACTACCGTCAATCTGGCGGTAGTTTTTTTGTGCCGGTAATCTATCAACAGAGTCTTTTGCTTAGTTTATTAAACAAACAATTCAGTCGGCAAGAAAAAAAGAATCGGATGAATTTCCACAACTTGAAATTCATCCGATCCTTTTTTTCTTGTAACTACAGTCTACAAACTATTATTTTTTCTGTTTTGTCGTGCATGGCTATGTTTACGGCCATAAGTAAAATAAATCAGAAAACCAATCGCCATCCAGCCAATCAAACGGATCCAGGTATCCATTGGCAACGAGGCCATTTGGACGAAACAAACCAATGCACCTAATATGGGAACAAAAGGCACCCATGGTGTTTTGAAACCTCGAACAGCATTAGGTTCCGATTTGCGTAAAAGAATTATTCCTACCGAAACAATAACAAATGCCAGCAAAGTGCCGATAGAAACCATTTCACCCAATAAACCGATTGGGAAAAGTCCTGCAAAAAAAGCAGCAAAAGCACCTGTAACAATGGTGGTAATATGAGGAGTTTTGAATTTTGAATGCGTTTTAGCAAAGCTTTTCCACAACAAACCGTCACTGGCCATGGTGAAAAACACGCGCGACTGACCTAACAGAAGTACCAGTACAACTGAACTTAGGCCGGCAATTGCACCAATTTTAATGATCGGACGCAGCCAGGTCAGACTTGGACCAGCACTATTTATAGCCAATGCAATCGGTGCTTCCACGTTCAGAAATTTGTAATTCAGGATTCCGGTCAACACCAGGCTTACAGCAATATACAAAACCGTACAAATAAGCAGAGAAAAAAGAATTCCTCTCGGCACATCCCTTTTGGGGTTAATAGCTTCCTGCGAAGTAGTTGAAACAGCATCAAAGCCCACGTAAGCAAAGAAAACAACGGCAGCACCGGTAAGGATACCCGACCAGCCAAACTGCCCAAAAGTACCTGTATTTTCGGGAATAAAAGGTATCCAGTTACCAACATTAATATGCGAAATACCAAATCCAATAAATAACAAAATAACAGTAACCTTAATTAGAACTATGATGTTGTTGAATTTAGCTGACTCTTTTATACCTAACACCAGCAAGGTTGTCATTAAAACCACAATAAAAACAGCCGGAAAATTAATGAAAGCACCTGAAGTATGCCAACCGGTTGCATCAAAAATAAACGGGCTCTGGCACATGGAAGGTGGAATAACAATGCCAAAATCGGCTAAAAAACTGGTTACATACCCAGCCCACCCTACTGCAACCGTTGCCGATCCGAAAAGATATTCAAGAATTAAATCCCAACCAATGATCCAGGCCACAAACTCACCCATAGTGGCATAACCGTAGGTATAAGCACTACCCGATACCGGAATCATAGACGAAAACTCAGCATAACAAAGCCCGGCCAACAAACATCCAAAAGCGGAAATAACGAACGACAAGGCCACGGCAGGTCCGGCATGCAACGCAGCTGCTGTTCCTGTCAATACAAAAATACCAGCACCAATAACGCACCCAACACCTAACAACGTAAGGTTTGTTGCTGTTAAATGACGCTTCAGCGCATTGTGCTTACTGTCAGCCTGTTCTTCCAGTTCTGCGAGTGTCTTTCGTATAAATAAATCTTTAAACATAAATTTGATTGGTTTTAAGCAGAATATCAACTCAGTTTAATAGTTTTTGTCGCATTCTACTTTAGAAGTGTTATAATTTGGCCACAAAAATAGCTTTTTTAATTCATTTCTTTGCACTGACCGAAAATTAAAGTAAGCATCCCAAATAAGCCGTCTTTCTTAATGAAAGAGAAAAACAGAACTTTGCAGAAAAAAAGTTATGTTTAGTTTGAATGAAGGAAATCGTTATGTAGTTTGTTTGTGTGGTGTAGATTT
>Ga0079306_1000428_pt1 | contig 39296 bp, 28 predicted proteins | sample Methanotroph_Enr_FD_79181 | JGI IMG/M metagenome (GOLD analysis project Ga0079306, IMG submission 79181) | Enriched soil microbial communities from Old Woman Creek wetland in Ohio, USA - Methanotroph_Enrichment_5 | ecosystem: Environmental > Terrestrial > Soil > Wetlands | place: USA: Ohio... | reverse complement strand
TATGGGCGGCAAAGAACCGGGACTGATCATGTCCCACTATGATAAGAACGATTCTTTCGCCGCCCTGCCCTACGACAGGAAAGAACTGAAATGGAAAAAGACCGGCGATACTTATCTAATGTCTAAGAAGGCGGATGCGGAAACTCCTGTAGCCTTTTTCTCCGGAGGTACTCTCTCTCACGGAAAAGACAAGTGGATCCTGCCCGGCGCGCGGAAGTATGATAAGAACTGGCCGATCAAAGGTTATCTGCTCCGGGGCGGCCCTGCCTTTATGCTGCAAGCGAGTATAGAAGGTGAGGATTACACCTATTTATGCAGGTCTGGCGCGAAACCGCAGTTGATCTGGCCTAAATACTATCCAGGTCTCAGGGGCCCTTTTATAACGCCAAGGGGGATGATCTGGACAAGGTCCTCCAATCTTTCCACGAAAGACTCCGGGCTGTATTTCCTGATCGTGGATGAGGACGGCAAAGGTCTCCCTCCCTACAGGCTGCCGGACGACGTTATGGGGACAGGCGTCGATAGCAACAAGATAATCCCTCTGAGGGCGGCCGGCAACAGCGTCTGGTTCAATGCCGGCGGCAAGTACCTGCTTAAAGTCGACGCGTCAGGGGCCGGCAAGCCGGAGAGGTGGCGGCTGCCGTCAATAGCCGAAAGGCCGATAATGATATTTGGCGGCTCGCCCGGCGAGGAGGATTATTACAAAGCGGTCACTCCCGTTGGCGACGGGATCATCGTGGCCGCGCTGGACGGCGTCTATTTCATGGACTGGGCCGGGAATTCAAAAAAAATATACTGAAGCCGAAGTTTATTTGTAAATGCGGGGGATCCGGGCGTTGGCGGCCGTGCGGCGCACATGCAGGGCCACGGGGGTTCCGGGTTTCGCTTCCGGGATGTCGGTGACGTCCAGCATGGTGTGGGCGATGCCGGTGCGGCCGGTGAAGAAAGCTTTTTTGCCGTTTATGATGCCCCAGTACCTGAACCCCGAGGTTATGCGGATCTTGTTCTCCGTCGGCTCCATCGTCAGGCCGTCGGAGTAGCCGGCCGGGATGGTCGCCAGGCGCATCGCGCGCGGGGCGGTGAACTCGGCGGCATAGCCCAGCGACTCGCCTTTCTTCACGTCCCTCACCGAAATTATCCGGGCGTAGAAGCGCCACGGCATTCCCAGGCCGGGCAGGGGCGGGCCCTGCTTTTTCTTTTTATAGACGTCGGTGGGATAAATGCCGTACATCAGGTTCCCGACGCGGACCATGTCCAGCTGCCAGTGGGGGAAATCGCAGAAGATGGAGCTGTTCGCGGCATGGGCCCTCAGCCACGGCGCGGCCACGCGTACTTTGTCCGCCAGGGCGCTGAAGGAGGAAAGCTTTTCTTCGGCCTCTATCATGTTCTGGGCCGGCCGGTAGGCCAGGTGGGCGGAAAGGCCGAACAGCCCGGCTTTTTTAAATCCCTCCGCTCCGCGCAGGAAGGCTTCGGCGGCGGCGGGCTTAACGCCCCAGCGCCCGAGACCCAGGTCTATGTCCAGGCTGTACGGGACCGGCTTTTGAGCCGCTTTGTCCAGCGCTTTTATGAATTCAAGGGAGTCGGCCGTGGGGATAAGGCGGTTCTTCACTATAAGGGGGGCTTCTTCCGGCAGCGAAGGGGCCAGGAGGTGGATGGCGGCTTTCGGAAAGCTTTCCCGCAAAGCCGCGCCTTCGTCGGCGGTGAGCACGCCCAGCCCGGCCGCTCCGTTCTCAAGCGCGGTTTTCCCGGCGGCCGCGGCGCCGTGGCCGTAGCCGTCGGCTTTTACCACCGCCATGAATTCCACGCCCGGTTTAAGGGCTTTTTTTATGGCCCGGGCGTTGCCGGCCAGGATCTTTAAATCTATTTCAACCCACTTAAGCATAGTTTTTCAGCAGACTGTCCGTTGAGAAAATTATATCATTAGTATTAACCTGAATTTCGCAGGTAAATATGATTTTCATTATGATGTTAAAGGAGCAAAATTATCCTGCGGAATTCCCCGCGAAGCGGGCGGAGGGCCCAGCGCTATGCGCGCCCGGCCCGACGAGGTGTAGGCCTCCCGAAGGGCGCCCGCTATGCGGGCGGAAAACTTCGACAGAAGTTTTCAGGCTAATCGCATGACCGCCAAAGTTATCAAGGGGACTCCCAATCTGAGCGCCAAAGCCTGGTTCGCTCTGAAGGCCTATGAAAAGGCGCCCTCGAACATGCTGGTCGCCGCTTCCGGAGACGACGCCCTGGCTTCCTGGCTGCACGCTTTTAATTCCCTGGCCGGCCTGCTCGCCGGGCTGCCGCCGTTCGAGGTCTGCCTCTGGGGCGGGGACAGCTCCGAAAAAGCGAGGGCCATGCGCGCCCTCTATTCCCCGGAGCCGGGAAAGAACTACGTCCACGTCGCCTCACCCGAGGCGCTGCTTGAGCCGCTGATGGCGGGAGAGGCTTATTCCTCCCTGCGCTTCTTTTTCAGGCACGGGCACTCTTATGAAAGGACCGCCTCGCTCGACCTTTTCATCAAGGCCGGCTACGAGCGCGTCTCCTTCGTCGAGGAAAAAGGCCAGTTCGCGGCGCGCGGCTCGGTGGTGGATTTTTACGCGCCCGGTTCCGACAAGCCGGTGAGGCTGTTCTTCTCGGATAAAAAACTCGAGAGCATCCGCTATTTCGAGATCGACACCCAGCGCACCTCGGATTTCTTCGAGAGCGTGGACGTGCCGCCGAATATCTTCGGGGGCACCGGCCGCCCCCTGTACGCCTGTGCCGGGCCCGCCTGGAAGGCGTTCGTGGACGCCGCCCTTCCGGAGGGCGCCGCCCTGGAGGCCGGCGAGGTTTATGCTTTCGCCGGGCTGGACGGTGACGGCGCGCAGGACTTCGGCGCTTCGGCCAACCTGAACTTCAATTCCGACGTCAAGCTCCTGGCCGGGGAGCTGCGCCGCCTGAAAAAAGCCGGCGTTTCCTCCAGGCTGTTCTGCATAAACCGCGGCGAGTCGGAGCGCCTGGCCGAATCCCTGGCTGACGAGGGAGCGGGCGGCCTGGTCTCGATCTCCACCGGCTATATAGAAGAAGGCTTCGTCCACGCGCCGTCGAAGACCGCGGTGATAACCTCTTCCGAGCTCTTCCGCCGCCGCTACCGCTTCGACCCCGCTTCCATAAAGCCGAAGAACAAGTTCTTCAAATGGACCGATCTGAAGACAGGCGACTTCATAGTGCACGAGGATTACGGCGTGGGCCGCTACCTCGGGATAAAAAAAGCTTTCTTCCGCAACGCGCAGGGCGAGCAGGTGGAGGATTCCGACTGCCTTTACCTGGAGTACGCCCGGGGCGATAAATTACTGGTTCCGCTGCACGACTTCAGCCGCGTGCAGAAATACATAAGCTCCGAGGGCAAGGTCCCGCGCCTGTCGCACATGGACACCAAGACCTGGAACGAGCTGAAGAGCCGCGTAAAAAAAGAAGTGGAGGCGCTGGCACTGGATATTCTGAAGCTCGAGGCCGAGCGCGCCGCCGTGAAGACAGCTGCCCTCCCCCACGGCGGCCACCTGGAAGAGGAGTTCGCGGCCTCCTTCCCCTTCGAGGAGACCCCGGACCAGGCCCGCGCCATCGCTGAGGTCCTGTCCGACCTGGAGGCCGAGCTGCCGATGAACCGGCTGGTGGCGGGCGACGTGGGCTTCGGCAAGACCGAGGTGGCCATGCGGGCCGCCATGCGCGCCGTGGTCAACGGGAAGCAGGCGGCCATCCTCGTGCCCACCACTATCCTGGCCGACCAGCATTCCAGGAATTTCTCGAAGCGCTTCGCCGGGTTCCCCGTCAATATCAAGGTGATTTCCCGCTTCGTCCCGCCGGCTGAGCAGAAAAAGATCCTCGCGGACCTGGCGCGGGGGAAAGTCGATATCATCGTAGGCACGCACCGCCTGCTGCAGAAAGACGTGCGGTTCGCTGACCTGGGGCTGATGGTGGCCGACGAGGAGCACCGCTTCGGCGTGAAGGACAAAGACAAGATAAAGTCCATGGCCAAAGGCGTACACTGCCTGCTGATGAGCGCCACGCCCATCCCGCGCACCCTTTACCAGTCCCTGTCCTCGCTTAAATCGATGTCGGTGATAGAAAGCGCCCCCGTCGGGCGGCAGGCCATCTCCACTTTCGTGCGGCCTTTCACCGAAAAGAGCGCCGCCGAGGCCGTCACCTACGAGCTGGCCCGCGGCGGGCAGGTTTATTACGTCCACAACAGGGTGCAGACCATCGACAGCCGCAAGGCCTACCTTAAAAAATTAATGCCGGAACTGCGCGTCGCGGTGATCCACGGGCAGATGAGCGCCGAGGCCGTGGAAAAGCATATGTGGGAGTTCCTCAACCGCAAATACGACGTGCTGATGGCCACCACCATCATCGAGTCGGGCCTGGACATTCCCAACGTGAACACCCTGCTGGTGGAGAACGCCCACGAACTGGGCCTGGCGCAGCTTTACCAGCTCCGCGGCCGCATCGGGCGCGAAAAACAGAAAGCCTACTGCTACCTTTTCTACCCGGGCTGGATGAAGACGGGCGCGGAACGCCTGAAGCAGAAGGCGGAACTCCTGAAGTCCAGGGCCGAGGGCAACGACGAGCCCGCGCCCATCAGCGAGGACGCCGTGCGCCGCCTGAGCGCGCTGGAGGAATTCACGGAGCTGGGCTCCGGCTTCCGCCTGGCCATGCGCGACCTGGAGATCCGCGGCGCGGGCGAGCTGCTGGGCCTGCGCCAGCACGGCTTCATCAATTCCATCGGCCTCGAGATGTACATCAAGCTGCTCAACGGCGAGATAGACCGCATCAAAGGCCGCGCCGGCGCGGCCGAACTGCCCGAGCCGAAGATGGACATCCTGGTTCCGGCTTTCATCCCTGAAGATTACGTGGGCGACGACATGGAGCGCCTGAATTTCTACAAGAAGCTGCTCAACGCCAAAGAAGCGGAGCTGGGAGCGGTGCTGAAAGATTTCGAGGATATCTCGGGCCCCGCGCCCGCCCAGCTCAAGAACCTGGTGGAGCTGATCCGCCTGAAAAAAGTCCTCGCGAAAAAGTCCGTGCGCTCCGTTACCCAGCGGGGCGAAGACCTGGAGATCCTGTTCCTGCCCGGCGCCAAGGTGGACGCCAAAGTCATAAGCGGCTGGCGGCAGTCTTTCGGCGACAGGCTCTCCTTCCTCCCGTCGAAAGCCGGCGACGGCATAAAGATCACGACCGTGGACGACCCGCTGTCCGATATTTCCTTAACAGCCCAAAGCCTATAATACCCACGCGCGCCTAGGCCCAAAAACTTTTGTTTTTTGGGCCTTTCGCTTCTATTTGGCTTCCCCGCTTAAATCATAGACTTTACCTATAGCAGAAAGCGGTGCGGTCAAAGGGGAAAGTAAATGATAGATAAAAAATTCGCGTTCGCGGCTCCGGTCCTGGTCCTCGCTCTTTCGTCCAACGCCTTCGCCTGGGGCTCCATCGGCATACTCGGCGCCTCCACGCATACCAAGATAGCCGACAAAGCCCTTCACCTTATTGATTTTAACCTGTATCCGGACATGGATACCTCTTCCCGCCTTATCAAGAACGGTTCCACTTCCGAAGCCGGCCACGAAAAGATACATAACGGCGGCGGCAAGCTGAAAGACTGGTGGACCGGCGCCGACGGCCGCGACACCCTGAAGGGCGGCGTGCTGCCGAACTACACCAAACTTAAGATCTCAGACGCTTATCTGAATATAGGAAGGATGTGCCACCTGACCCAGGACCAGGCCGTCCCGGCCCACTCGGCCCGCGTACCGCACAGCGTCGTCCTGAACCTCCCGCCGGACGGCATGGAAAAATTCACCGGCAAGCACGACGATTTCGCGGAGGTCCCGCAGATAGAGAACAATAAGAAGCCTTACGAGTATTACCAGATACTGCAGAGCGAGACCCGCTCCCACCTGGGCGAATGGAAGAATCCCCGAACCCAGGTCCCTTACTGGAACCTGTCCGATGAAGGCGCGCGCCTGCAGGACGCCACCCAGGGCGCTCCCGGCCATTACGGCGGCACGGGCGACACCTATCTTGAGGACGCTCTTGCCGGGACTAAGCTTACCGCTGCCGGCCTTACCGCCACCCAGCTGGCCGCCAGGCAGCTCGCCATGGCCGCCGGTTATACCAAGGCGCTGGTGGAATCGGCTTCAAAACTTCTTCCGCCCCTCGTGTCCGGCCTGGCCGTCTATCCTAACGTCGCTACGCCCGGGCACAAGGTGGAGATCGCTTTCACCGCGCTCGAGAACCGCACCCGCCACCTGAAGTACGCCGTGGTCCTTACCCGGAAAGGCGGCCAGCCGCAGACCGTGCTCGCCGGCGAGATCGGCCTGGACAAACCGCGCGTCAGCTTCAATACCGGTTCCGCCGGCGACCAGCAGGCCGCCCCGGCCCCGGAAGAAAGTCTTTTCAACAAGCGCGTGAGCCTTAAATGGGACGCTATGCCCGCCGGCAAGCCGCTGGCCGAGGGACTGTACGCCGTGGAAGTGCAGCTGACGGACGACGACGGCAACACCGTCCCGGCCTCGGTCAACCTGGACGATATGCGCGAGAACAACTCCGTCACCATGCTCTCCGTGGTAAACACTGAGCCGCAGGATATCGGCTCTATTTCCTTCAACTGACCTCTGTTAAAAGCGCAGCGAAAAGGCCCGGGCTTCCCCGGGCCTTTTCCGTTTTCCGGATGGAAACCCGCCGGCTCACGGCTTCCCGGTAAAGATCCACTCGAGGCTTTTGTCCGAACATTCGAAGCGTCCCGAACCGCAGGCCCCGTAAAAATTCCGCCGCATTCCGTCGGAAGACAGGGTCCAGTCGCACTCCTTGTCGTAGTTGAACCAGACCACGGCCTTTACCGCCGGAAAGGGTTTGCCTATGGAGTCCAGCAGCTCCGTTATCCACTGCGCCTTATCGCCGCCCTGACCGCAGGACGCGGTCTCGGTGAGGAACACGGGCTTGGAGGGGAAAGCCTTCAGCGCGCGCAGGTAGGCCGGGGTCAGCATCTGCCGCGGCGTCGCCCAGCTCTGCCAGCCCTTCGCGCCGGTCCCCCAGTTGAACGCGTCTATGCCTATCACATCCGCGTAGTCGTCGCCGGGGTAATAATTCTCGAAACGGTTCCAGCCCGTGCCGGGGACGTCCTTTGAATTCACCGAGAAAATGAAGGCGGTCTCCTTGTTCCCTTTCAGGAAAAGTTCCCTTACCCGGCGGAACGCTTTTACGTATAGTACCGGGCTGGTCTTGGCGCCCGACCAGCCGTACCAGTCGCTGTTGGGCTCATGCCCGAACCGCAGGAAGAGCCGTCCGCCCTGCGACCGCCCGGCGAAGCTTGAGATGTAGGCGTCGTATTTTCCGGCGTTTATGTCAGGCAGGAGAGCGTCGCGGGCGATGTCATCAAGGTACGGTTCCCAGGTTATCATCGGTATCGCCCCGGAAGCGCGTATGGCCCGGACTTCCGCCTCCGGGAAAGAGGTCTTCCAGTTCACATAGACGTTGCGTATGCCGGCTTTTCCCGCTGGGACGGCGCCCGGCGGCTCGGCGACGCCTAGCGCGCAGACCGGGTGCTCTTTCTCCATCAGGGTCTTTTTCCGGAACAATTCCGGCCGCGCCGTCCGCAGCATATATAAAGCGGCCGCCGCCGAGATGATCAGCGCCGCCGCGGTTATGAGCTTTAATAGTTTCATCATATGGCGCGGCAAAAAATCCCGGGAAAAGCGCCGCTTGCCGTTATTATAGCGCTAAGTGAAGTCTTCGGCAAATTCTTATTAACCGTCTCTATCCGGACAAGGCAGAACAAGGTCAATAGATTGTGTCTTTCTCCCATTCCGCCGCCCCGGCCCAATATTACAGACTCATGTACGGACGGTGAAACCCGTTCCGGACCGGCTTTTTACGGAGAAAGATATGAATATCTGGTACTGGTACCTGCTCGCGGCGGCGGCTCTCTCGTTTTCCGGGTACATCACCCTGAATATTTTCCTGACGGCGGCGATAGCGGTGATAGTGCATTTACAGGGCAGGTTCGTCGTCTCGAAGAACGGGGCGGTCGCCGGTCTGAAGGCGGCGGCGCTGGCGGCGGCGGCGCTGGCCCTGTTATGGCGGGGATCCTTCCTTCCCCCGGCGTCCACGGTCATCTCGTTCCTGGCGACCCCGAATATGCGCCCGTCGGCCGGGTACCTGCTGGAATTTCTCCGGCACTCCGTAAATCTGCCGATGATCTTTGCGGGGATCGTCCTGCTGGCGCTGGTGTACTTCCTTTCGAGCAGAAGACCCATCCTGCTTAGCCTGTCCGCGTATTTGATCTTCGGCCTCGCGTGGCTGCTCCAGCCGAGGCAAAGCACGGCCGGCATGGGCGGCTTCACGCCCGAGGCCTTTTACAGCTCGGAAAGCGGGAGGAAAGTGGCCTTTCCGCCTCCCGCGGGCAAGGAGGCGCCTTTCGATATTTTCATTATCCATATCTGCTCGCTGTCCTGGAAAGACCTGAAGGACGCGGACTTCGATATACTTCCTTTCTTTTCTAAATTCAATTACGTCTTCACCGATTTCGGCGCGGCCTGCACCTACAGCGGCCCCGCGGCGCTGCGCGTGTTAAGAGCCGCCTGCGGGCAGGTGCCCCAGCCGCAGCTCCTCGAGCCCGCGCCCGCGGGCTGCTACCTTATGGACGACCTGCGCGCCGGGGGTTATAAGACCTATACGATGTTCAGCCACGACGGCAGCTACGCCGACTTTTCCAACGTCGTGGAGAAATACGGGCACGCGGACGCGCCCCTGGGGATAGACGGCCTGCCGGTGGAATACGAGATGTTCGACGGCAAGAAGCTGTACGCCGACGACGCGGCGCTGCATAAATTCTGGGAGGCCCGTTCCGCGTCGCAGGCGCCCAGGGCGGCGCTTTATTATAACACCGTCAACCTTCACATAGGGACGCACAAGCCCGGGGTACCGCGGAAATCCGACGAGGCCGACTACAAAGAAAGGCTGGCCGCGCTGACGGCGCAGCTGGAAAAGTTCTTCTCGGAGGTGGAGCGCTCGGGCCGCAGCGCGGTGGTCCTGTTCGTGCCGGAACACGGCGCGGCCTTGACCGGCACGAAGATGCAGGGAAAGGACGTCAGGGAGATCCCTATCCCTCCCATAGGTACCGTGCCGGTGGCGGTGAAATTGATAGGAAAAAGTTTTTATCCCGGCGCGGGCCCGCAGGTGATAACCAAACCCGCCAGTATGCAGGCGCTGGCCTGGCTGCTGGCTGAATTCCTGCGCCATAACCCCTACACCAGGTCGGCGCGCAAGCCTGAGACCGTAGCGGCGGAAGTGCCCGGCACCGATTACATGGCCGAGAACGAGAACTCCGCCGTGAAGCGGGTGGGCCAGGGCTATTTTTACAGGCTGAAGGAGGATAAGTGGGCCCCGCTGCCGGTCTACGCGGACCTTCCTCCCGGCACCATACCGGCGCCCGGGGATTTCAGGCGGAAGGAAGTCAATTATTAGAGGAATCCGGTTATTAAAAACCGGGCGGCGTTGTGATAATATCGGTTGTACCAGGACGGCCGGAAGCCCCGCGCCTCGCGCTCGCGCCGTACCTGCCGCCAGCATTGACGTGCTCATACAGCAGGGGAGGAATCTGACCCGGTAAGAATATGCGATTAAGCCCTTTTTCGGAAGAACGAGTTCTGGGACTCGACATAGGTACCGATTCCATAAAGATCGTGGAAACTATCTTTTCGTCCGGGCGCCCGGTGGCGCTGCGCGCGGTCAGCGAAAGAATAGAGCCCGGCAAAGCGGGAGATCCGAAAGCCCGGCGCAAAGCGTGCCTGGACGCGCTCAAGAAGGTCCTGGCGGAGCATAGTATCGCCGTGAGAACCGCGGTAGTGGGTATCCCGGTAGCCGGCGTAGGGGTGAAGATATACGAGTCCCCCATAAATATCGCGGACCTGGGTGAACAGCCGCTCGGGATCATGGGGGTTGAGACCCATACCCAGCCTTTACAGTGGACGGGCGCGGGCGGAGCGCCGCGGAAGGGCATGCTGCTGGTGGCGGCGAACCGGGTCGCGGTGCAGGAAAAATTCGAACTCGCCAGGGAAGCCGGCCTGGTTCCGGAAATAGCCGATGTGAATATCTTTGCCGTGCTGAACGCCTGTCTCCCGGCGGCCGGGCCCCCCGCAGCGGGGTTCGTGTTCGTCCTCGACATGGGAGCCAGCGCCACCGAAATGGCCGTGGTGCGCGACGGCATGGTACTGGCGGTGCGCAGCCTGGCCGTGGCGGGAAGCTTTTTAACCGACGCGGTCCGGCTGGGGCTGAACGTGCCGCAGTCGGCCGCGGAAACCCTGAAGAGAAAATACGGGCTCCTTGCCCTGTCCAGGGGCGGAAAAAGCCTGCCCGGCGCAATACAAGCCGGCGGCCCCGAGCCCGGGCAGGAAACGGATATCGCCGTAAAGGCGGCCGCCCTGCTGGCCGGGCATATCGAGAGGATCGGCGCGGAAATAAAACGTGCCGCCGCCGCTTACTCGGAAGAAAAAAAAGATACCGATACGCGGATCTCAAAGGTAGTGCTGACGGGCGGCACGGCCGGGCTCCCGGGGCTGGCCGATTTCCTGGGCGGAGAACTGGAGGCTCCCGTCGAGATCTTCCAGCCGTTCGACAAGCGCGGCTCAGTTTTCTGCGGTGATAAGGGCGACTGGGGCTGCCCCATCTTTTCCGCGGCCGCCGGACTGTCCCTGCGGAGGGTCAGGCATGAAAAGGGAAAGACGCTCACGAGCATAAACCTTCTGCCCAGGGAACTGGTCAGGCGCCCCAGCCTGCCCGCAAAGATCGCCGTCTATTCCCTCTGCCTCCTGCTTTTGGCGGCAGGTTATCAGGGCTATGACAAGTTCTCGGCCCGCGTGCAGACCTCGCTGCTGAAAAGCGCCGCCGACCGCGTTTTCTGGAAAGCAGCGCGCGCGCAGTTCAAGAAGGGAAAGCGGGCGGTTACCTTCACGCGGAAGGGTGAGAAACAGGCCATGCTGGGGAGACTGGAGGTTTCAGGGGTGTTGTCCGATTCCTCAGTCGCCATGGCCGTGCTTATCGGCGGCGACAGGTCGTTCGTGGCTAAGAAAGGAAAGCTGTACGACGAAAACGGGTATATCGTCGAGGGCGTCTCCGTGCTGATAACGCAAAACGTCGTTAAACTGTCGGACGGAGACAAAGAATATGAGCTCCGGGTCCCCGACTGACTCCGGGCGCCTGGCAAAAGAACAGGGAGGACCCGTTTCAGTCCGGGGAGACAAAATGAAAGATCTGGACAACGCGCGCCTGGGCGCCGCCCTCGCCGCGATCATACTGGGGTTCATGGGACTGGCCGGCTGGTTCTTCGGCCTGGAAGCGCTTAAGAGCTTATTTCCCGGCTGGGTGACCATCAAGGCGAACAGCGCCGTCCTGCTGGCAGCCTGCGGCGCGGCGCTGCTGCTCCTGCGCGCGGGCAAAGAAGACCCGCGCTATGAACTGAAAAGGAATTCGGCGTATTTCCTGGCCTTTGCCGCGGCGCTGGCGGGCTTCCTGACCCTGCTGGAGTATATGTTCGGCTTTAACTTCGGCCTGGACCAGTTCCTGTTCGACGAGGCCGCCGACGCGGCTTATACCGCGGCGCCCGGCAGAATGCCTTTGACCACTTCGGCGGCTTTTCTGCTGACGGGCCTCGGCATTCTGCTGGCTAACCTGCGCGCCGGGCGGCGGGCTTTAGGGACCGCCGAGAAGCTGGGCCTGGCGGTACTGCTGGTAGCTTTCCATTCGCTGCTTTGCTATTTCTTCGGAGCCTTTTCCGGAACTCTCTCGAACCGCGTTACGCCGATGGCGCCGCAGACCGCCGCGGCTTTCTTTTTCCTGGGGATCGGCCTGATCCTGGCCAGGCCGGGCAGCCTGGTCTCCATCCTTTCCGGCCGCGGGATCGCGCGGACGCTGGCGGTGTGGACCCTGCCGGCGGCGTTCATCGTACCGGCCATCTTCAGCGGGCTGCGCCTGCTCGGCGAGAGCTTCGGCCTGTACGATGTTTTCACCGGCGTGGCGCTGACCTCCATGTTCTCCACCGCGGCCCTGGTCTGCGTAATACTGTACGCGGTCATGATCATCCAGAAGCTCGACGAGGACATGCTGCTGACCCAGTTCTCCGTGGACAACGCCGCGGACGCCGCCTTCTGGACCGGCCCGGACGGCAGGTTCTCGTACGCCAACCGCGCCGCCGGCGCGCTGCTCGGGTATACCCGCGAAGAGTTGGTGGGAATGCACGCTACGGAGATCTCCTCGCTTTACAAGACAGGAAGCTGGGCCGCGCATTGGTCGGCCCTGAAGAACGAGAAGAAAATGCAGTATACGGCCGACTTCCTGGCGAAGGACGGGCGCCTTATCCCGGTGGAGGTAAGTTCGGGTTATCTCATCAACGATCACCGGGAGTATGAATGCGTGTTCGCGCGCGACCTGACCGAGCGAAGAAGGAGCACAGAGGCGCTGCGCGCGAGTGAAGCGCGCATGACGGCGATCTCCGAATCCGCCAACGACGCCATCCTCATGATGACCCCGGCCGGCCTGGTGTCGTACTGGAATCCCGCGGCCGCCGTGATGTTCGGCTACGCCAAAGAGGAAGCGATCGGCCGGGACCTGCGCGGGTTATTGATCCCCGAGAGCTCCGGCACGGCGCAGGCGGCGGGGACCTTCGAATTCGGCAGCCAGGGAAAAGACCGCAGGACGAGGCTGGAACTGAAAGCGGTAAGAAAGAACGGCGAGGAATTCGATATCTCCATTTCCACGTCCGGCGTAAGGATGGGAGAGGAGTGGCACACGGTGGGGATCGTGAGGGATATCACCGAACGGAACCGCCACGAGGCCGAACTGCGCCAGGCCAAGATCTCGGCGGAAGCCGCCAACCGGGCGAAAAGGATCTTCCTTTCAAAAATGTCGCACGAGATCCGCACTCCCATGAACGCCATCCTGGGCTTCGCCCAGCTTATGCGGCGCGACCAGTTCGTGACGCCGGCCCAGTGCCAGAACCTGGACATCATCAACAGGAGCGGGGAACACCTGCTCGACCTGATCAACGAGGTGCTGGAGATCTCGAGGATAGAGTCGGGCCGGCTCACCCTGAATAAAGAAGCTTTTGCCCTGCATGCCATGCTGGAGGACCTGCAGAAATTGTTCAAGGCGCGCGCCGACGCGAGGGGCCTGCGCATGGAGCTGGAAATAGACGCCTCCGCGCCGCGCTTCGTGGCCGGCGACCAGGCCAAGCTGCGGCAGATCCTGTCCAACCTCGTCGGCAACGCTGTGAAGTTCACCCAGCGCGGCGGGGTGGCGGTGCGGGTGCGGGCCGAGGACCAGGGGGAAGGGCGCCTCCGCCTGGAGGCGGAGGTGCAGGACAGCGGTCCCGGCATGACTGCGGAGGAAATAGCCGGGCTGTTCAGGCCTTTCGAACAGACGCAGTCGGGGAGAAGCGAAGGTTCCGGCACCGGGCTGGGCCTGGCTATAAGCCGGGAGTACGCCCAGCTGATGGGCGGCTCGGTCACGGCCTCCAGCCGCCATGGCGAAGGGAGCATCTTCACGGTCCGCGTCATGGTCGAGATTGCGGGCAAGGAGGAGGTGGCGGGGGCGCCCGGGCACCAGCGGATCAAGATGCTTAAACCGGGGCAGCCCCGCTGCCGGGTGCTTATCACGGACGACAAGGAAGACAACCGGATCTTCCTGACCGGGCTTCTGGGGATGACGGGCTTCGAGACGCGCACGGCCGAGAGCGGCACACAGGCCCTGCGGGAATTCGAAGCCTGGCTTCCGCATATCGTCCTGATGGACCTGCGCATGCCCGGCATGGACGGCTACGAGGCCATAAAAAGGCTGCGGGGCTCCGAAAAAGGGAAAGAGACCTGCATCATCGCGGTCAGCGCCAGCGCGTTCAGCGACGTGCAGCGGGAGGTCAGGGATTGCGGGGCGGACGAATTCATCTCCAAGCCGTTCCGGGAAGCCGAACTGTTCGAGAAGATAGGAAAACTCGCCGGGGTGCAATACGTCTACGAGGACCCGGCCGGGGCCGCTCCTTCGGGGAGTGAAACTCTCGCGCCCGGTCTATTCGCCGGCTGCCCGCGGCCGCTGCTGGAGAAAATACGGGAAGCGGCGTTCAATTGCGATTTCGACGCCATAGCGGGCCTGGCCGAAGAGGTGGAAACCGTGAACCTGGAGGCGGCGCGCGGGCTGCGGAGCCTGGCGCAGACCTATGATTCGAAAGGCATCCTCGAAACCGTTTCAGTAGGAGCGCCGGAATGATACACGGGGCCAAACCGGACATCCTGGTGGTGGATGACACGCCCGTCAACGTGATGCTGCTGGCCGAGCTTTTAAAGGGGTTCGGCTACCGGGTGCGGGTGGCCACCGGCGGCGAAGCGGCGCTGCGGGCCGCCGGCAATATGATCCCGGACCTGATCCTGCTGGACATAACCATGCCCGATATCGACGGCTTCGAAGTCTGCCGGCGCCTTAAAAAAGATCCGAAACTGCGGGAGATCCCGGTCGTCTTCCTGAGCGCCCTCGCCGACACGATGGACAAGGTGAAGGCCTTTACCCTCGGCGGGGCGGACTATATCTGCAAGCCCTTCCAGTACGAGGAAGTGCGGGTCAGGGTTGAAACGCAGCTGGCGCTGAAGGCGGCCCGGGAATACCTTAAGGACAAGAACCGCTTCCTGGAATATACCTTCTCCCGCTTCGTTTCGCCCGAAGTGGTGGAGACCATGAAACACAGGCCGATAACCGAATTCCTCAAAATGGAGCGGTGCGAACTTACCGTAGTTTTCGCCGACCTGCGCGGCTTCACCGAGCTGGCCAACGAGCTGGCGCCGGAAGAGATCCAGGAGACGCTGAATTCTTTCCTGGAGGTCATGGTGGCCGCGGTCAAAGACTCCGGCGGCATGATAGACAAGTTCATCGGCGACGGGTTCATGGCTTTGTTCGGGGCCCCGTTCCGGCAGGCGGACCATGCCCGGCGCGCCCTGAACGCCTGCGCCGACATCCAGCAGGCGCACCTGGGCTGGATGGCGCAGCGCTCGGCGGGCGGGCGGCCCTGCCGGCCGCTGGGCGTGGGCGTGGCCACGGGGCAGACGGTCGTGGGAGCGTTCGGGACGCGCAGCCGCATGGAGTATACGGCGCTCGGCCGCGTGGTGAACCTGGCAAGCCGCCTGTGCTCGGCGGCGAAGGCCGGAGAGACGCTGACTACGGCGGAAACCATAGAGAAGGCCGGCGCCCCCGGGCCCGGCAACAGCCGTGGAGACCGCGGCTTCACCGCGGTGTCGAAAGGAAAACTTTCCTTCAAGAACATCCCGGAACCTATGGAAGTGTTTTCCGTTTCCAAAGACGCGGCCGCCGTTTCCTGAAAACAACCGCCGCGCCGGGGGTCCCGCGCGGCGCTCCTCCCGACGACGCTCACCGGAAAGCGCAAGGAGGAAATAAGTCAACCAAAAACGGAATCAGGATATAGCGAATGTCCCGCAATGGGCGGTATACTGGGTTCTGTTAAATGAATTGCGCGGCATGGCCCCAAAACGGCCCCTTTACAGGGCGCCGTCGGGGGACGGGGGGATAAAATGAAAAAAAAGATCCTGATCTGCGACGACGACAAAGCTTTACTGGAGATACTGACCTTCCTTCTCAGGAAGGAGGACGTGGAGATCCTGACTTTGCCCGACGGCAGCGGTCTTCTTTCAACGGCTAAAAAGCATAGCCCCGCGCTGATCCTTCTCGATCTGATGATGCCCGAAAAGGACGGGATCGGGGCGCTGAGGGCCCTCAGCGGCGATCCGGCCTCGGCCGCTATCCCGGTGATAGTCCTGTCTTCGACGGTGAAACCGGAATTGCTCAGCCAGGCGAAAGTCCTGGGCGCGCGGGAGTTCATCGAAAAGCCCTTCAATCCCGCCGGCTTGCTCGAGATGGTGCGGAAATATACCGGGCGGGAAACCCCGGAGAGCGGCAGGACGGGGGACTTATGAAAACTTCAGCTGAAAAGGAAACGCTCGGTTCGGCGCTGATCAGCGTCGGCGTGATCACGCCGGAGAACCACAAGACCGCGCTGGAAAAGGCCGGGGGGGACGAACGCGGGCTCTCCGGGGCGCTGGTCGAGCTCGGCTTCTGCACCGAAGCCCAGATAATAAAAGGCCTGGGGGTAAAAAGCAGTATCCCGTATTTTATGGCGCTCAACGGGCTTATCGAAGAGAATATCAAAGAGCTCGTGCCGGAGGCCCTCTGCCGGAGATACCAGGTAATGCCGCTGTTCAGGACGAGCGACCTGCTGATGGTCGCGATGCCCGACCCGTACGATATATTCGCCGCGGACGAGATCGCCAAGCATACGCACATGCAGGTGAAACCCGTGCTGAGCACCAGGAAGGCTATCTTCGACGCGATAAAGACCACCTATTCCAAGACCAGCGCCGAGATCGAAAAAGAGATCAATATCCAGGTGGCGGACAGCATCCGCAAGGCGGTCGACGATTTCAAGACCGACATCTCGCCCAAGATGGAGGAGATAGAAATAATTTCCGACTTTTCGGAGCTCACGGCGCCGGAGGAGGGGGCTCCGAAGATAGATCAGCCGCTGATAAAACTGGTCGATCATATCATCATCGAAGCCGTGGAGAAAAAAGCTTCGGACATACATATAGAGCCCTGGACCGACAAGCTGAGCGTCAGGTACAGGCTGGACGGCATTCTTCACAAAGTGATGGAGCTGCCGAGGGAACTGGCCCCTTCCGTCACCGCCAGGATCAAGATCATGGCGCGGATGGATATTTCGATGACCAGGAGCCCGCAGGACGGTAAACTGCAGGTAAAGCTTCCCGCCGGCGGCGTGGTGGATATGCGCGTCAACACCCTTCCTCTGACCACGGGGGAAAAGACCGAGATAAGGATCCTGGACAAGCAGGCCATGACCCCGGACCTGACGCAGCTGGGTTTCCCGTCGGACGTCTTCACTGAATTCCTGAAGACGATACGCTGCGCCAACGGCATCATCCTGGTGACCGGTCCGACCGGCTCGGGCAAGACCACCACGCTCTACTCGGCGCTTAAGACGATAACGGACGAGTCCAGGAACATCTCCACGCTGGAGGACCCGGTAGAATACCAGATCGACGGCATCTGCCAGGTGCAGGTCAATCCGCAGGTCGGCCTTACCTTCGCCAACGGGTTCAGGGCCCTGCTCAGGCAGGACCCCAACGTGATGCTGGTCGGGGAGATCCGGGACCTGGAAACCGCGGAGATAGCCATCCAGGCGGCCCTGACGGGGCACCTGGTCCTTTCCACGCTGCATACCAACGACGCGGTAGGCGCTATCTTCCGGCTCAACAACATGAACATAGACCCCTTCCTGCTGAACTCTTCGCTGAGGGGCGTACTGGCGCAGCGCCTGGTCCGGCTGCTCTGCCCGGCCTGCCGCACGCCCTATACTCCGGAACCCGCGCTGCTTAAGGACCTGTGCCTGGACAAAAAGGACGGGCCGTACACGTTCTACGCTGAGACGAAGAAAGGCTGCAAGCACTGCCTGAACACGGGCTTCAAAGGCAGGAGGGGAATATTCGAGCTTCTCCCGCTGGTCGGAGGGGTGCGCGAGCAGATAATCCGGAAAGGCGCGTATGCCAGGATCGAAGAGGAAGCGGTGAAGGCCGGCTTCAGGACCATGCGCCAGCACGGCGTGGAAATGATAGCGCGCGGCGAAACCACGGTGGAAGAGGTCTTGAGGGTAACGATAAAGGCGGATACCATATGACGATGTTCTCATATAAGGCTACGGACCAGACGGGCAAAGAGGTCTCGGGGGAGGTCTTCTCCCCTACAAAGGACGAACTGGTAGCCGAACTGGAGAAGTCCGGCCTCTTTCTCAACTCCTGGAAGGAGATAACGGACCTGACGTCCCCTGAAGGGGCGATAGCGCTCCCCTCCATGAAACGGCCCTGGGCGCAGATCCTGGCCGACGCCTGGAAGACCCGCCGCCGCAGCGGCTATACCGATTACAGGCAGATACGCGGGCACTTGAACTATAAAACCCTGGCTACGATCACCTGGCAGACTTCGATAGGCCTGAAGAGCGGGATAACGCTGACCGAGATGCTCAGCACGATCTCGCGGGAGACGCCGGACGAGAAAATACGGTTCGTCTATAATTTCCTTTTCGAGAAAATTAACGCCGGGCATAACTTCGCGGACGCGCTGTCCTACTTCCCGGGCATTTTCTCCCCTATCTACGTGAGCCTGGTGCGCGCCGGCGAAGCGGGGGGGTTCCTGGCGATGGCGCTGGAGGAGGCCGCCGCCTATCTGAAGAAGCAGGACAGGCTGAACAAGAAGATCCGCTCCATGCTGATCTATCCCGTCATGCTCACGGTGATCGCTTCGAGCATCCTGATCTTCATGGTGACCTACATCATGCCGGTCTTCCTGGACCTGTTCACGAGCCTGAACGCCGAACTGCCGCTGGTCACGAGGATCCTGCTCTTTCTCTTCTGGCTGTTCAAGAAATTCATTCTCCTGTGGGCGGCGCTCCTGGTGGTGTTCGCCTATTATTCCCGGAAAGCCTACAAGGCCCTGGGCTCGAACCGCGCGGTAGATTCGGCCGTCCTCAGGATGCCGGCTATAGGGCCGCTGATGCTGAAGATCGCGCTCTCCAGGTTCCTGGGAACGATGTCGGTGCTGCTGAAGAGCGGCGTGAACATCCTGGAGGCGCTGGCGATAGGCAAGGCCGTGGCCGGGAACGCGGCGCTGGCCCGGGAGATAGAGAGCATCTCCACCGCGGTGCAGGCGGGAAAAACGCTGGCGGAGAAGATGGCCAGGAGCAGGTTCTTCCCGTCGATGGTGACCATGATGGTGGCGAACGGCGAGAAGTCCGGGAACCTGTCGGAGGCGCTGGAAAAAGTGTCGGAGTATTACGTGGAAGAGGTCGATATCGCCATTTCCGACACGCTGTCGATGCTGGAGCCGCTGATAGTGGTGTTCATGGGCTTCTTCATCGCGCTTATCGCGACGGGGCTGCTCATCCCTATTTTCGAGCTCCCCGGCTACGTGGAGTGAACATGAGACTGAGAAGGACTATGAACGGCGCACGGGGTTTCGCGCTTGTCGACGTGATGATGTCGGTGCTGATCGTCGGCATCATCTCCGTGGTCCTTACCGGGTATTACTCGGTCCTGTTCAGGGTGCCGGTCGAGATCGCGGTCAAGAACAAGGCGAATAACCTCGCGGGCGCCGCCATGGAGGAACTGAAGTGCAGGGCCTGGGAAGAGCCTTCGGGGCCGCGGCCCCTGGGCGTCGACTCAGGCGAGACAGCTGCCAATAAGACCACTTTCGACGATATCGACGACTTTAACGGCTATTCCGAGTCCCCGCCGAGGTACCAGGACGGGGCGGTGATGCCGGGGCTGAGCGGGTATTCGGTAAGTTTCGCGGTGACCTATGTGGATGCAGCCCTGAACGCGACAGCCTCCGCGACGGACCGCAAAATGATCTCCGTGACCGTGAAGAACAAGAATATCCCGAAGATAACCCTGTACACGGTCCTCAGCCGGAATGGCGCTATATGATGAATAAAAAAGGGGTTACCCTGATAGAGCTGATCGTCTCCGTGGCCATTTTTACCATTATCGCGTCGGGACTGTGGCGCATGGTAAGGGGCGGCACCCGGACTTTCGTGCGGGCCCGGCAGCAGTCGGAGGTCATAGACAGCGGGGAAAGGGCGCTGCGCGGCTTCCAGCAGCAGCAGGGAATGCTGAAGGAGATAAGACGCTGTTCGGGGGTTAAAAACATGCAGGCCGACACGCTCAGCATGACGGGCCCGGCGGGGAGCGTGACGTACTTTCTGCAGAGCAACCGCCTGATGAAAGCGGTGACCCCCGTCATGTCGGTGACGGCCACCACCATGACGGTGGCCGGCGACGTAACGGCCGTGGGCTTCAGGTACTTTGTCATCAATACGGGGCTGGTTTCCGTGGCCACTTCCGCCGTGACGGTGAATTCGGTGGAAGTGCGCCTCCACATAAAGAAGAACGAGACCGATTACGACCTGGTGTCTTCGGCCAGGTTCAGGAACTGACAGGGATAACGGGAAATATGACTAACGGCAAAATACGCGCTATGCTGGCCGCCCGACCGGGCTTCGCGCTTGAAACCACGCTGATGTTCCTTTTCGCGCTCGTAGTTATCGGCGGGGCGGTCTACACAATGTCGAAGCCCCAGATGCGGGCGTCGGTCTACCAGGCTAAACGGACGCAGTCCTTCTACATGGCCGAGGCGGGGCTGCAGGACGCGCTTCAGGTCCTGGCTTCCTCGCACTCCTGGATAGCGGGTTTTACCGCCAAGCCGTTCATGTCAGGATTCTACACGGTCAAGCTGGATACTACGACTACCCCGGTAACGCTCACTTCCAAAGGCTGGGTGGGCGCCGGCGCGCCGGGCAGGACCGTAGGTTCCGCGGTAAAGGTGAACCTGAACCTGAACTCGCCGCTGCTGAGCTACACTATCGGCGCGAGCACGGGCGGGGTCATCCTGAATAACGGTTCCATAGTAAACGGGAATGTGTATACGGGCGGCGGGATCAACGTGCCGGGCGGCTGTTCTATAAATGGGGTCATTGAAAGCGTCGCGCCGCCGCCGCTGTTCATCCCGGTCACAAAACCCTCGGCCCCGTGCAATTATACGTCCACGATGACGACGCTCGGGCCGTGTTACGTGGACGGCGATCTGTACATAGTAAGCGGCGCGTCGGTCAAACTCACCGGAACCCTCTGGGTTAGCGGGTATCTCAAGATAGACAACGGCAGCTCGATGACGGGGATGTATACCGTCTATCTGGGAGGCGCTTTCCTGCTCGGGAACCACAGCAGGCTCGGGGATAACAGCGCGACCAACAGCCCGTTCATCTTCGCCGACGGCCCGGCCGGCCTCGTTAAGATAGATAACGCCGGGGACGCGTCTAACGTCGTGGTCTATGCCCCGGGCAGGGAAGTGCTCCTGAACAATGGCTCGACCCTGACCGGGAGCGTGATCGGCCTCTCGGTCACGCTGTGGAATCATATCACTATAACCCACGCGGATATCGCCATGCCCGGGCCGGGCTATGGCGTGATCCCGAAAAGCTGGGCCGAACTATACTGATGTTCTTGGAACGGAGAGGGAATATGAAGAACGACAAAATCCGCACTTTTCTAACCGGCCGCGCGGGCTACGCGCTCGAAGCCGTGCTGATCTTCCTCGCCGCCTTCGTCGTCCTGGGCTTCACGGTCTACAGCATGACGCAGGGCCAGATGCGGTCGTCGGTCTATCAGTCGAAAAAAACCGCGGCTTTCTACGCGGCCGAGGCGGGCATACAGGACGCGCTGCAGGTGCTGGCGGCCACTCCCACCTGGACCCAGGGTTTTACGAACAAGCCGTTCAGGGCGGGGTTCTATACGGTCAAGCTGGACACCGCGACGACCCCGATGAGGATCACTTCCAAAGGCTGGTTCAACGACGCTTCGGGCAGGACGGTCCAGGCCGCGGTAAAAGTGGACTTCTCGACCAGCGGCAGCGGGCAGATCTTCGGTTATGCCGTCGGCGCGTCCCCGGGCGGGATCACGATGAATAACGGGAGCGTCGTTAACGGGGATGTGTTCGCCGGGCCGGTCGGGATGAATAATAATTGCAAGGTCACCGGGAAGATCGAGACCACTATGCCCCCGCTGCTGAACATTACGATCCCCAAGCCTGCGGCCCCGTGTAATTATAAGCAGGGCATGAAGACGCTCGGCCCGTGCTACGTGGACGGCGACCTGATGATCTGGAATCACCAGACGGTAACTCTTACCGGGACCCTCTATGTGACGGGGAAGTTCACGCTGGATAACGGCTGCTCGCTGCTGGGCGTGGCTATCGCCTATATCGGTGGCGACATTATGATCAACAACAACAGCAGGCTCGGGGACGATACTACTACGAACAGCCCGTTCATCTACGCCCCGGGCGAGGGGACGATCATGATAAATAACCATGCGGCCACTACGAACGTTCTTATTTACGCGCCTGGCAGGGATATAACCCTGAATAACGGCACGGCCATAGCCGGCAGCGTGATCGGGGGCACGGTGAACCTGAACAATCATAACACCGTGACCCACGCGGACGTTGCCCTGCCGGCGATAGGGGCAGGCGTCGTCCCCGACAGCTGGGTGGAGCTGTATTAAGGTTTTTTAATTCATTATGGAAAAAGCCGAGTTACGCAAATTACCGTCCGCCCGCCAGGGCTACGCGCTGGAAGTCGTGGTGCTGTTCCTGTGCGCGGTCACGGTGCTGGGCGTGGCGGTCTACCTCCTGACGGTGCCCCGGATGCGGTCATCGGTCTACCAGACTAAAAAGACCGCGGCTTTCTACACGGCCGAGGCGGGACTGCAGGACGCGCTCCAGGTCATATCTGATACCGCTACCTGGACCCAGGGTTTCACCAACAAGCCGCTGATGACCGGGTATTACACGGTCAAAGTGGACACGATCACAAATCCCGCCACGGTTACCTCGAAAGGCTGGGTGCATGCCGCCGCCCCGGGCCGGACCGTCCAGACCATGGTAAAGCTGAACATTACTCCCGACTCGGGGATGCTGGACTATGCCCTTGGCGCGTTCACCGGGGACATAAATCTGCAGAATAATTCCGTAGTTAACGGGAACATCTTCGCCCGCGGCGCGATCATCAACCAGGGCCAGGCTACGATAAACGGGACTACCACGAATGTCGTCCCCGGCCCGCTGAATCCCGTGATCCCGAAGCCCGCGGACCCGTGCAATTACGCGGCGACGACTACGGTCCTCGGGCCGTGCTACGTGGACGGCGACCTGAACGTAGCGATCAATATGACGGTAAATCTCGCCGGAACGCTTTATGTTACGGGAAAGTTCTCCATGACGAACAACACCACGCTGCTCGGCCGGTACAGCGTCTATATCGGAGGCGACATGGAAGTGCTCAACAACAGCGTGATCGGCGAGGCGACAGGTCTGAACTGCCCGTTCATCTACGCCCCGGGACCCGGCACGGTCCTGATCAATAACAACGGGGCGTCTTCCTACGTTTATATTTACGCCCCGGAGAGAGCCGTAACCCTCTCCAACAATGCGGCTATCGCGGGAAGCATAATCGGCGGCACGGCCAAGTTATGGAATAACGGCGCCGTAATGCATGCGCCCGTTATTGTCCCGGACGGGCTGGAGCTGGGCGGGCCCGGACTGCGCTGGCATGTGCTAACTAACAGTTGGGAGGAGAAATACTGATATATGAAACTAATACCTTTTTCCGGACAGAACATGCTGGGGATCGACCTCGGTTCCCATGCGATAAAGATCGTAGAGATGCGGTTTTCCTTCGGAAAACCCAGGGTGCTTAACGCCGCCTGCATGGAGCTGGACGCGTGGAAGATCACGGACCGCGTCGAGAAGCAGGCCTTGTACGTGGCCGCGCTGAAGAAAATGCTCAAAGAGAACGATATCAGGACTACCAGCGCGGTGATAGAGATCCCGGCGAATTCCGGGGCTTTTAAAATAACGAAAGCCGGCGGCGCCGCCGCCGACGGGCTTCAGGCCGGGCCGGGGGGGGCCTTTGAGAAGCGCGAGTCGGAGACCCGGTCAGCGCAGCCCCTGGAGGGGATCGGCAGCGACGGGAAGCCGGACAGGGAGATCCTCGAAGCGGTCGAGGACCGGAACGTGGTAATGGACAGGTTCCAGACCGTCAGGGCGGCGGGGCTGACGCCCGTGATCGCGGATATCGACGTCTTCGCGGTCCTGAACCTCTACATGCTGCTGGAGAAGCCGTCCTGGAAAGACTCCATCTTATTGCTGGACATAGGCGCCTCCGCCACTAATATCGCGATCATCAGCAACGGCATAGTAAAGGTAGTGAGGACGGTGTTCCGGGCCGGCAATAATTTCACAAAAGCCATACAGGGGGGGGTGAACGTGACGCCCCCGGCCGCGGAAACGCTCAAGAAGAGGTACGGGCTGTTAAAAACACGGGCCATGTGGAAGAAAGCCGAGGGCCCCAAAGCGCGGGCCGGAGAGGGTAAATCGCAGAAGGAAGAGCCTGAAGACGAGCAGGGAGCGCTGGTCTACGCACTGCTGGCCTCCCAGATGAACGAGGTCGCGGTCGAGGCGACAAGGACCATCGCCTGTTTCACCGAAAAGATGGCCGATCCCGGGATACGCATCTCGAAGGTGGCGCTCGCGGGCGGCTCGGCGGAGATGCCCGGGCTCGCGGAGTACCTGGGCGCGGCGCTGGACCTCCCGGTGGAGGTTTTCAGGCCGTTCAGGAAGCTGGACCTGAAAGCCCTCAGGGATAAGTCGCTCGCAGGGCTTCCAGGCTTCGCCGCGGCGGCGGGCCTGGCGCTGAGAAGACCGGAAAAACATGAAAAAACGCTCACCTGGATGAACTTTCTGCCGGAGGCCCTGACCAGGAAGCCGAATCTCGTAGCAAGGTATACGGCTTATTCACTGGGCGTCTCGCTGCTGTTCACGGGCTGCTACGGTTACAGCTATTTGCAGGAGCGTGTCGATACGCAATCGCTGAGCGTAAGAGCGGAGCTGGCGGTAGTCGGTATGCGCATGAAGCAGATGAAGGCGGAGATGAAAGCGAAGATGACCGCCGAAGCCCCGAAACCCGCGGCACCGGTCCGCTACAGACCGCCGGCGCCCAGGAAATTCGCATATCTCAGGGGGATGTCCGTCAGCGGGGTTTTTACGGACCCTAAGGGAGTCTGCGTGCTCCTTAACTGCAGCAGCGGGTCGTATGAAGTGAGAAAAGGGAAGCTGTACGATGAAGCGGGAAAAGCGGTAGCCGATGTTTCCGCTGTGGTGACGAAAAACAGCGTTATATTGTCAGGAGGAGATGAAAAATATGAAATCCGAATTCCGAACTAAGACAGAAACATTGGCGTTCTTGTTGCTCTTCTGGAGTCTGCTGCCGGCCGGCACCGCGTGGGCGGAGGATACCGTCGCGCCGCCCGAGCCGCCTCCCGCGACCCTTGAGGAGATCGCAAAATCCATGTCAGTGACCCCTACCGACCCGGTCGTGAGGGACGGGGCCTACGATACCACGGGGCTGCCGGACGCCGCCGCGCAGAAGGAGGAAACGAAGACGTCCTACAATGCCGGACCGGTCAGCGATATCCAGTCCAATACCCGCGTCGCGTCGCTGAGCACCGAGCCCACCGACTTTAACTTTAACAATACACCGATACTGAATATCCTGAAGACGTTCTCCCTCAGGTTCGGCGTCAATATCATCCCCTCCGACGCCGTCGGCGGCAAGGTCACGCTCTACCTCAAGCAGGTCCCCTTCGACGAAGCGTTCCAGATCCTGCTGGATAAGATGGACCTGGTGGCGATACAGCGGAGCAAAGATATCATCCAGGTGATGAAAAAACGGGAAATGCCGCTCTCCAGGCAGACCTTCCCGCTCAAGAACAGGCTTGCGGGCGAAGTGAAGGCCACGCTGGAAGCGCTGCTGACCGCCCCTGAAAGGGACCGGCTGATCATCGCCGTGGACAACGCCTCCAATTCGCTGATAGTCACCGCGAATACGGCGCAGGTCAACAGGCTCGGCCAACTAATAGAGCAGCTGGACGTTAAAAGGCCGCAGGTCAGGATAAAGACCCGCATAATCGAAGTGCAGGACGACGACTTCCTGTCGATAGGCGTTTCCTGGGGCGGCGCGAGAGCGCGCGGCGGCGTGACCACCAGGGTCGGGAAGGATGTCGGAACCCTTAACACTTTCGCGGCCAACGGGATCACGCCGACGCCGACCCTGATCGGCGAGACCTTCGGGGAAGGCGGCTTCTTCGATATCTCGCAGATAATGGACCATTCCGCGCTGTACGCGGTGCTGAACCTGCTCGCCGCGAATACCAGGACGAAGACCCTGTCCGAACCGTCGATAATGACCGGCAACGACAGGACCGCGAGGATCCACGTGGGGAAGAACCTGCCCGTGAAGACGGTCCAGGTAACGCAGACGGCCCAGATCCAGAGCATCAGCTACATAAAAGAGGGCATAGACCTGGAAGTGACGCCGGTCCTGTCGCCCGGCAGCAAGCAGATCTCCATGAAAGTCCAGATCAACGTTTCCGAGTTCACCGGGTTCCAGAACGACAGCCCTATCACCACTGAGCGGTCGGCTTTCACGGAGATCGTCCTAGAAAGCGGAAAGAGCGTGGCGATCGGCGGACTTATAAGGGAGATCACGCAGAAGAACGTAAGCGGTATCCCCCTGCTGAAAGATATCCCGCTCCTCGGCGCCCTCTTCAGGAGCACGCAGAACTCGAACAACAAGACCAACCTGCTGATACTGATCACCCCGGAGCTGGTGCAGGATTAGAACCCGGCCGCAGGGCCGCCCCGGCGCAAACCCGCGCCGGGGAAGGCGGAAGCTAGCGGAGCCGAAAAGCCGCGGCGGACGGGACCGCCGCGGCGGATAGCGAAAGAAAGTCAATAATACGCGGAATTCAGCCATTATCTTCCGCCTGCTATTTCCCTACACTCTATCTTGTTCGAAAGCCGGGCCGCGGAGACCGCGCCGCGCTTTCAGGCCCTTCCCGTTTCCGGGGGGGCGCCGTTATCTTTACGCTTGGAGCGACCCGGGACCGCGCGGCGGCAGCTGACCGCGGATCCGGGTGGAGTAAGTCCCTGTGAAGGCTTAATTATGTTTACCGCTTTAATCCGCAAACTTCGCGTGCTTTCCATCGTGGCAGGCATCTTCATCTGTTTCTATTTCATCGCGCGGGTGGTGGTGTTCTCTTATTCGGATTATTCCAGGCTGGACAAGCTGTTCGGCCTTTTCCTGCTCGCCAGCGAGTTCTATATACTGGTGCACGCCTTCGGTTTTATGCTGAATATCTTCACGCTGAGCTCCTGGAGAGGAAAGCCCAGGCTCGGGGTCTCGACGCCGGGCCGCGAGCCCTCGGTGGCGATAGTTATGGCGGCGAGGCACGAGCCGAAGGAAGTGCTGGAAGGGACGCTGATCGTCCTCCATAACGTGGATTATACGAACAAGAGCATCTATTTCCTGGACGATTCCTCCGAACAGGCCAACAAGGATATGGACGACGAGCTGGCGCGCGCTCACGGGATAAAGATGTTCAGGCGGGAACAGCGCCACGGCGCCAAGGCCGGCATCGTCAACGATTTCCTGCTGGGGATGAAGGAGAAATACATCGCCATTTTCGACGCCGACCAGAACCCGATGCCGGATTTTCTCAAAGAGGTGATCCCGATCCTGGAAGGCGACGACAAGCTGGCCTTCGTCCAGACGCCGCAGTTCTACAGCAATATCGGGGAAAGCCCGGTCGCCAAGGCCTCCGCCATGCAGCAGGCCATCTTTTACGAGTCCATCTGCGAAGGCAAGAACGCCACCGGCTCGATCTTCTGCTGCGGCACCAACGTGGTCTTCCGCAGGGAGGCGCTGCAGGAGGTGGGGGGCTTCGCGGAGGATTTCATCACCGAGGATTTCGCCACCTCCGTGAACCTGCATACGAAGGGCTGGCGCTCCTGGTACCACAATCACGTGGTGGCCTTCGGGACGGGGCCCGAGACCCTGCCGGCCTATTTCAGCCAGCAGGCCCGCTGGGCCGGGGGCACCATAAGCGTTTTCCGCAAACTGCTGGCCGCTTTATACGATAACCCGTCTACGCTCTCGCCCGGCCAGTGGTGGGAATATATGCTCGCGGGCACCTATTATTTCGTCGGGTGGGCGTTCTTTTTCCTGATGATCTGCCCCATAGCGTTCCTGATCTTCAATATCCCGTCGTTCTTCCTTTATCCGCAGATCTATCTCTTTACTTACCTGCCGTATTTCTGCCTGACCCTGCTGGTCTTTTTCGGCACGATGAGGGAGCGGCATTACAACTTCAGGCAGATCTATTCCGGCCTCATACTCGGCTCGCTCTGTTTTCCGCTGCTCATGCGGGCCGCCCTTTACGGCCTGTTCGGCAGGCGCATGAAGTTCGTGGTGACCGCGAAAGGCAGGTCCGAAGTGCTGCCGCTGGCGGACCTCTGGCCTTACCTGGTGATGATAGCGCTCAACGCGGTGGCCATCGGCTTCGGCTTGATGAGGATACGCCAGAATCCTTCCGCGATAAGCGTGAACATGTTCTGGGCCGGTTACCATCTTTTCATACTCTGGAATATCTTTTATTTCAACCAGCTGCCGGTGCTCGGCAGGGAGGAAAAGGCGAAATGGGCGGTGAAGCCGGCCGCCGTGCCCGCGCAGGACCGCGGAAATTGAACAGGAGGTGAAGATGGGCGTAGCGAAGAAAGAACTCCTGGGCATGCTGAACTCGGCCATCGAGCTGGAGGAATGGGCGATACCGATCTACAGCCGGCATCTCAAGACCGCCCTGTTCTGGAGCGGGCTTGACGCCGTGGAGCGGGAGGGGATGCGCATCCAGCTGAGCGTGCTTTCGCAGGAAGCCCATCGCCACACGAAGGTGCTCAGCCGGATGAAAAAGAAGATCGAAGAGGACAAGCGCCATGTTTTCTAAAGAAGACTATATCAACTATTTCCTCCAGATCAAGCAGGTAGAGCTCGCGATGCAGGAGCAATTCCTGAAATATTCCAGGGCCGTGGACGACCCGGAATTGAAAGATATCTTTTTCAGGCTTTCACGGGAGGAGACCGCGCATAACAAGATCGTGGACGGCATGCTCGCCTCCTTCGGTTACGATGAAAAGCTGGGCGTGCGGGAGCTGGTCCCGGATGAAGCCGAAGTGCCCGGCGGCAAAGAAGCGGTAGCGGCCGGCGGCACCGTGTGCCTGGCTAACAAGAGCAGCGGCGGCAAATGATACAGATGGCTTTACGTTAAAAAATAGGAGGAATAGTCCGATGAATAAACACAGAGTGAAGAACGGATATGTTTCGGGCGCGCTGGCGCTGGGGCTTTCAGGCTTGTGCCTGCTGCCGGCCGGCGCAGCCTCGCCGTCGGCTCAGACCGTCTGGAACTTTAACAGGCCGGGCGAAATGCTGGCCGCCTCGGTCGGGCCGGCGAGCCTGGGCTACCGGGACCCGAAGATCAGCGGCTGGGGCCCCATGGAAACCACGTTCGCGAGCGCGCGCTCGCTGGACCTGCCGCTCGTCAACGGGGTGAACGCCCCTGTTATGGCGATCCCCGCCACTACGCCGGACCAGGGCTATACCATAGTACTGAACAGCCGCCCTAACGGCGCTTACGCCAAGGACGGGCTTATCTCGAATTACACGCTGGTAATGGACATCTTCCTGCCTTTCAACGGGAAGAACCCGTACCTGAGCCTGTACCAGACCTCGGCGGGCAACTTCGACGACGCGGATATCTTCGTGGATAACAAGCCCGGGGGCGGCGTCGGGGTTGATGACTATTACCACGGAGCGCTGACCGCCGGGAGCTGGCACCGCGTGGGGATCGCCGTGCAATGCAACACGGAGACCGGCCAGATAATTAAATTCGTGGACGGGCGGTTCGTCGGCGGCCAGCGCACCCTGCCGAACGGCGGACGCTGCCGCTGGGCGCTGGAGCCCGTGGTGAACCTTTTCACGGATAACGACGGGGAAACCGACCCGGTCTACCTGACCAGCCTGATGTACGTGGACCGCGTACTCTCCATGAAAGAGCTGGCCACGCTGGGCGGACCTTCGGGCCGCGGCGCCAACGTCCCCGGCCCCCTGCCCGCGGCCGCCCCCGTGGCGGCGAGACGCGTGATGGTGATAGGGCACCGCGGCGAGTCCGGCAGCTGCCCCGAAAACACGCTGGCCGGGATAAAGCAGGCGTTCGACGACGGGGCGGACGTCGTGCAGGTGGACGTGCGGCTTTCCGGGGACGGCGTACCCGTGCTGATGCATGACGGCGATGTCAGGCGCACTACCGACGGCTCGGGCTCGGTGTTCGGGAAAACCCTGGCGCAGCTCAAGAAACTCGACGCGGGTTCGACGTTCGACTCGTACTACGCGGGGGAGCGCATTCCCACCCTGGCGGAGGCCCTGCAGGCGGCCAAGGGCCGGGGGAAGCTCTTTATCGACGCCAAAGGTCCCGGCATGGGGCGTTATATCCTGAAGGCGCTGAAGGACACGGGGATGGGTACCGGGGATATCTGGCTTTTACAGGGAACCAGCCATGACCCCAGCGATTACAGGAATAATCTGGCGGGCGCCGCTATCTTCTGGGATGATGTGGCCCCGGGAGCGGCGGCGGCAGCCGCTCTTGAAGCTCTGAGGAAAAGAGGCATATCCGGCCTCAATGTGGACGAAACGGCGGTCACAAAGGAATTCGTCTCCGCCGCGCACACCGCCGGGCTGTTCGTCAGCGCCAGCACCGTCCTGGACCCGGGCAGGATGACGAACCTTATCGGCCTGGGCGTGGACGCCGTACAGACGCCCTACCCGTTCGTGCTGAATTCGATGCTGCCCGCCAAAAAGTGAGAGCGGCCGGGCAATGGGGGGAAGCGGGCAGTGACGTTCGGCCCGGATCCGGCGGTCGAGTAGCGCCGCCGGATCCGGTGCCGTTCCGGACGAGAACCACGAAAGCCGGTATTAGCTGAAAAATATGATCCTCTGGTATTGGTACATAACCTTGGCGGCGTCGCTCTGCTTAACGGGCTACCTGACCATAAACATGCTTATAACGGCGGCGCTCGCGGCCGCCGTACACCTCGTGCCCCGGTTGGCGCCTTCGAAAAGCCCGCTTATCGGCGCGCTTAAGGCGGCCGCCGTCTCCGTCGCCGCGGCGGCGCTGATATGGCATGAATCGTTTATCCCTTCGTTCTCCACCGTTTTCACCTTCCTGGCGGATCCCGCCACGCGCCCGTCGCTGCGGTATATCGTGGACTTTGCCCGCCAATCCATAGACCTCCGGATGCTGGCTGTAGCGGCCGCTATTTTCGCGGCAGAGCTGTACGTCTACAGGAAAAAACCGCGGGGGCTGGCTTACTTCGCGTATGCTTTCCTGGCCGTGGCGTGGCTGGCGCAGCCGCCGGGAGTCACTGCGGGGAAGGGCGGTACGTCGCTGGAGGCTTTTTACCGGAACGAAAGGGGCAGGCTGGTGGAATTTACGCGGCCCGATAAAAAATCTCCTCCTTTCGACATCATTATGCTGCATATCTGCTCCCTGTCCTGGGCGGACATGCGCTCCGCGGGCTTCGATCCCGTCCCGTTCCTTTCTAAATTCGATTATGTGTTCACCAATTTCAGCGTGGCCACCGCCTACAGCGGCCCGTCGGTGCTGCGCCTCCTGAAAGCTCCCTGCGGGCAGGTGCCCCAGGAGCAGCTGGTCTCCACCTCGCCCGCGAACTGTTATTTGCTGGACGACCTGCGCGGGGTCGGTTACAAGCCCTACACCGTGTTCAATCACGACGGCAGCTATGCCAATTTCAACGAAGTCGTACAGAAGATGTGCCACGGCGAAGCGCCCCTGACCAGCGACAATATAGAGCCCGTCTACAGGATGTTCGACGGGAAAGTCCTGTATACCGACAGGTCGGAGCTTATCGTCTATCTGAAGGCCCGCGCGGAATCCAACGTGCCCAGGGCCGCTCTCTACTATAATACCGCCAATCTTCATATCGGAACGCATAAGATGATCGCCGAGCCGGGGTATGATACCACGGCCGATTACGGAAAAAGACTTAAAGTCATGCTGGCCGAGTTCGAGGATGTCTTTTCCATGATCGAGCGTTCGGGCCGCAACGCGATGGTGATCTTCGTGCCGGAGCACGGCGCGGCCCTGGAGGCCACGAAGATGCAGGGGCGGGACGTCAGGGAGATACCGCTTCCGTCTCTGGCTATCGTCCCCGTGGCCGTAAAGTTGATAGGGAAGAAGACTTACGCCGTAACGGAACCGCAGGTGGTAACCAAACCCGTCAGCTGGCTGGGGCTGGCCTGGCTAATGTCGGAATTCCTGCACCGTAACCCCTTCGCGCCGTCCGCGCTCGCGCCGGAGGTCGTGGCCTCGAGCATCCCTGTTACCGAATTCATGGCGGAGAACATAAATGCCTCGGTGATGCGGGAGGGGTCCGGCTATATTTACAAGAATAAGGACAAGGCCTGGGCAACCCTGCCGGCTTACGCCGAAATCCAGCCCGGCACGATACCGACGCCGGGGGATTTCGAAAAGGCGGCCCGGCCGCTGAACCAGGGACCGGAAACCGCGGCCGGAAGCAATTTAAAGGGAGGGATCGTCGCCGGGGCCGTGAGGCCGGGGGATCGAAAGGATCAAAAATGAAAAATAAAATCAAACTCCGGAAAGACCGTTATCTGAGAACTTTTCTCTTTGTTCTCCTTTTTACGCAGGTTGTCCCGGCCTGCGTCCGCGCCGAGGCGCGCAGGGCCCTCCCGGCCCGTGGAGCCGGCCCTTCAGCCGCGCGCGGCGCCGTGTCCGTCCCCGATCCCGGCTGCGATCCCTCCCGGAAGAGACAAAGGATCACCTTCGTCCATGTCGGCGACATGCATGCCAACTTCGGTTTTCCCGCGGACAAATACAGCCGCATCCGGGCCTACTACCTGGCGACCAGGAAAGAGAACCCTTACACTTTTTTCACCAACGCGGGCGACGACCATGAGAAGGGCTCGCTGGCCGAGCCGCTGACGCATGGCCAGGCGGTCAGCGAGGTCACTCCCGCCATGGATTTCGACGTGCGGACTTTGGGCAACCACGACTTCGCCTGGGGAGAGAAGCACCTCCTGGATTTCTCCCGGGACTCGCGCGCCCTGGTCCTCGCGTCCAACACCCGGTACCTCGGGGACAACGCGAAGGCTTTCGGCGGAAAGGAATTCGGGATACTGAAGGCGGGGTGCCTGCGCGTCGGTTTTTTCGGCATGCTTTCCCCTCCCTGGAACGAGCTGGACGAGAACTACAACGACGAGTACTTCCCGGCTTTCCAGACCTCTTACGCCTATGAATATGTCGCCCGTAAGATAGTAGAGACCTATCGCGGCGAGGTGGACCTCCTGGTCATGGTCAGTCATCTGAAATACATCGACGATCTTGCCTTAGCGCAGGCCGTTCCGGGCATCGACCTGGTCCTGGGCGGCCATTCCCACACCGGCGCGCAGGCTCAAAAGGTCGGCAATACCCTGGTGGTGCAGCCCAATTATTTTGCCGACGGGGTAACCCGAGTCGACCTGGACGTGGATCTTGCCTCCCGGAAGATCCTCTCCGTAAAACGCAAGGAAAAGACGGTAGCTTCCCTGGGCGAGATCGACCCGGCCATGCATCAGACTATCGCCGCCGTCCTCGCCAAATACGCGCCGGACGCCCGAAAAACCGTGGCTTACCTGGATTATGCCCGGGACGCGCAAGGCACGGCGTGGATCGCAGCCAAGGCCGCGATGTCCGTCCACAAGGCCGACGCGGCCCTGCTAGATCCCGGGCGGGTCTATCAATACCGGCTCCTGCCCCTGGGCGCGGTCACTCCGCAGGATATCCTGGATGTTTATTCCAGCGAGAGACAGAAGCCGGACACCCCCGGGATCAACTCCTTCTACCTGGCCGAGGTCAGCGGCGAAAGCCTGAAAACGATGCGCGACCGGCAAAACACGTGGGTCTATTCGGGCCCCGCCGCCCCGGATCCCGAAGGGTTGTATCGCTTGATCCTTCAGAAAGGGCCGGCCCTGGACCCCGGCGTTTTTTTCCCGGATACCGTCTCGCTGCAGAACGTGAAGTTCCTCTCCGAAGCCTGGGAGACGCTGACCGCCGACGCCGAGGGGAGGACCGCCGCCTGCCTCCACCTGGACACTTCCAGGCCCCTCAGCGGCTGCCGTAAAAAAGAGGAATGAAGCACGGGGGTAATGACCTATGACCGATATCCCATTCAAAAAACGGAAGACCACGGCGGCCGCCGCGGTAGCTGTTTTTGCGCCTATCTTCCTGTTCGGCGCGCTCTTTGACGGCAAAACCGAATTGGAAAAAAAACACCCGGTCTGCGTCCTCGGTATTTCCGATCCTACCGGGGTTACTTCAGCCGGAAAGGCCGGCATACGGAATATTTATATCAACTGGGGATCTCCTTTCCCGGTCAAGGCGGTGGCGGCTATACGGGCTTCCGGGGCGGTCCCGATGATAACCTGGGAGCCGTATCTCTATGATGTCAAGCACTGCGCGGCCCTGAAGGACATCGCCGACGGGGTCTACGACGGGTATATAAGCGATTTCGCCGGTGACGCCGGAGGCGGCGCGCTGTTCCTGCGGTTCGCGCATGAGCCGAACAGCAACTGGTATGCCTGGTCGGGCGTACGCTACGGCCCCGAGATCTATGTGAAGTCGTTCCGCCGGGTCAGGACAATATTCGCGCATCTCGCCCCTGCGAACGTGAAATTCGTTTTTTCCGTGAACGCCGAAGATGTTCCCGCCACCAAATGGAATAAATTCGAGAATTACTATCCGGGAGACGAGTACGCCGATATAATCGGGATAGACGCGTTCAACTGGGGCAACAGCCGCCGGAACCTGCCGGAATGGAAAGAGCCGCGGCAGGTGCTGGACGCGGCCTATGACAGGGCGGTAAAGGCTTTCCCGTCGAAACCGCTGTTCCTGACGGAGATAGCGTCGTGCTCGGGCGGCGGCGATAAGGAAAGCTGGATCAAGCAGCTGTTCAGTTCGATAGGGGACGACTTCCCGGCCGTAAAGGCTATTATCTGGTTCAATATGGACAAGGAGTGCGATTGGTCGCTTTCTTCGGCCGGACAGCGCGGGCAGTTTTACGGGGCCTGCGGCACGGGGCGCATAGAGTGTTCCGATAAAAGCCTCGAATGGCTTTTTAAAAATCAGATAGCGGAGGGCAACAAAAATGAAAAGAAAAATTAAACAGGGGAACGGCCTGCGCGGAACTTTACTTTTTATTTGCCTGCTCATGCCGGTCCTGCCGGCAGCGGCCGCCGGCCCCGGCCAGGCATCGCCTGAACCGCCGGCTATGGTCCAGGGGCCCGCCGACCCCGATTGCGACCCCGCCTGGAAGACACAAAAGCTTACCTTCGTCCATGTCGGCGACCTGCACGCCAACTTCGAACTGCCGGAGGACAAGTACAGCCGCATCCGGGCTTATTACAAGGAAACAAGGAAAAAGAACCCCTTCACGCTCTTTACTAATGCGGGAGACGACCACGAAAAGGGCTCGCTGGCAGAGCATTACACCCAGGGCCAGGTCATCCTGGAGGCGACCGCGGCTATGGATTTCGACGTGCGGAACCTGGGCAACCACGACTTCGCCTGGGGGGAGAAGCATACCCTGGATTTCTCCCGTGACGCGCGCGCCCTGGTCCTGGCGTCCAATACGCGGTATACAGGCGACGACTCCGGCGCCTTTGGCGGCAGGGAATTCGGGATACTGAAAGTCGGCTGCCTGCGGGTCGGATTTTTCGGCATGGTCGGGCCTCCCTGGAACGAGCTGAACGAGTTCCATGAAGACGACTACTTCCCGGCCTTCCATACCTCCTATGACTATGCGGACACCGCCCGCAGGCTCGTGGAAGCCCACCGCGGCGAGGTTGACGTCATGGTCATGCTCAGCCATCTCAAAGCCGGGGACGATATCAGGGTCACCCAGGCCGTCCCTGGCATCGACCTGGTCCTTGGCGGGCATTCCCATGGCGGCCCCAGGTTGACCAAGGTCGGCAAGACCCTGGTGCTGCAGCCCGATTACTACGGCGAAAGCCTGACCCGCGTCGACATGGTAGTGGACCTCGCTTCCCGCAAGGTCAGTTCCAGCAAACGCAGCGAACAGCGGGTAAACAGGCTTACACAGGTAGACCCCGCCGTACACCAGGTCATCGCCGCCCTGCTGGCCAAATACGCCCCTGACGCCCGGAAACCGGTGGCCTACCTGAAAAGTTCCCAGAACAGCAGGGAAACGGCGCTGCTCGCGGCCCAGGCGGCCATCGCCCGGCACAAAGCCGACGCGGCCCTCCTCGATCCCGGGCTGGGGAACTTCCATCATCCCCTGCTGCTGGGCCGCGTCACACCGCAGATCCTCGTCAGCTTTTATTCGAACGAGCGGCAGAAGCCGGGCACTCCGGGCTGGACTTCCTTTTACCTGGCCGAAGTGAGCGGCGCGGACCTGCAGGCGATGCGCGCCCGGCAGGGAAAATGGGTCTATTCCGGCCCCGCCTCCCCGGACCCCGGCGGAACTTATCGCCTGGTCCTCCAAAAAGGGGCGGCCCTGAACCCCGGCATTTTTTTCCCGGCAAGCGTAAAGCTGGGGGCCGTGAGTTTTCTTGCCGAAGCGTGGGAGACCATGGCCGCTTACGGCGCGGACCGGAACGCCGCCTGCCTCTACATGAATACGGACAAGTCCATTCCCGGCTGCATCCCGCGAGGACTTACAGCCAATAAATAAACCGGCCTGTCGCGCAGGTCCTGCCCTGAACTCAAAGAAGAAGGCCCCGTTCTCCGGGGCCTTCTTTCATGTCAGGTTTGCTTTCTTACTTCATTTCGCGGTCGTCACGGCGTCCTTTACCAGGTAGGCCCTCATTTTTTCTACGTCTTTTAAATATCTGGGCGACTTGAGCAGCTCGGCGTGGAACTGGTCCCCGAGAAGTTTGCCGGCGGCGATGTCGGTGGGAAAATGCACGCCGCCTATGACCCTGTCCAGCGCTACCTGGTCGGCTTTGGCGAAGAATTCGTCCTTGAGCTCGGGGATTATATCCGCCAGCACCAGGGCGAAAACCCTGGAGAACGCCGCGTGGCCGCTGGGATAGGCGAAGCCGCCGCCATCTACGCAGGGCTCCGCCTGGCCGGGATAGGCGGCAGCAGGCCTTGGACGCCGATATAGGTCCTTCATCGCTCCGACCGAGTTTCCCAGGTCCGTGCCGACTTGCTGGAAGAAATTCTTTACTTTGCGCGGCAGCGGTTCGGGAAAGAGGTTTCTCGCGCCCCAGAAGTATTCATAATCCAGCCTGGCCGTTTCATTGGCTTTGGCGCAGTCCTCCCGGGTGCGCTTCGCCTGCCAGTCCAGGACCGCGGCGAGGTCTGCCTTCTGCGCGTCGGAATCAGGCGCCGGGGGGGGCGTGAACTCCGCGTAGCTGACCTGTTCGGGCGGAACATAAAAAAAGTGCGGCTGAGCCGCCTGCTGTACAGCCGCGCCCGAACACCCGGCAAAAGCCAGTATGATGAAAAACGCCAGTTGTTTTCTTACGAAGTTCATATGTCCTGGTCCGCTGCAAGTCCGCCGCTCAACGCTGATAGGCCGGCATAAGGTCCCAGCCTTTATTAAGGGATATTATAAGTTGTACGCCCCGGTCTTTCCGATTTAGCTTCGGAAGGCTCCGCCACGAGTATTTCGCCTCGAATTTCAGCACGTCGCTGCCTATCATAAGGCCGGCGGAATAGGCGGTATAATTGAAGTAATCCGGGTTGCGCCCGCGCAGGCGCCAGTCGAACTCCGCGAAGGGGCCCGCCATAATATTGTGCGGCAGCCATAACAGGCTCACATCCTGCCTTATCCAGCCCATGGTGGAGGATCCGTTATTGTAGGCCAGATCATAGGACGCGCTGCCCCAGAGACTGAGCGGAAGAGCCTTGATCAGGTCCAAAGTGCTCCAGGACTTAAGGCTCCAGTAGCGGTACCAGCCGGCATAGATGCTGTAATCCTTGTTGATGTTGGATATTCCCGTATAGGTGGGCCAGCCGAAGTCGACGCCCAGGTCGAAGTACTTGAAGGTATAGTCGGCCCCGATATAAGGGGTGTAATTGTTGTAATAATCGGGGTTAAGGCTCCGGTAGCGCCAGTTGAACTTGCCGTAAAGCTTGAGCCGCTGCCCGTTATCGAGGCGCAGAACTTCAACGCCCTGCTGCACGAAGCCCTGTGCGTTCGTGCCATCCATCAGGTTCGTGTCCCTGCCGGACTGCATCCATATCCCGCCCGGATATGCCGTGGGAGTAAGGGCGAAGAGCGGGCCGCAGGCAAGGAACAGGTACACGAACAGGGTTCCTGTTTTAATAATTCCGTAATGACGGCAAGTGCGGATTTTCATGTCGCTGTTTTTCCTTTCTTCCGGTGATGCGGAACGGCTTGCGCCGGCCCTGAGGCAAGGCGCTCGGGCACAAATGATCGCGGACGCGGTCAGGCCTCCCCGGCCTCGCGCTCCGACGTACTCCCACGCTAATGAGTATATGTTTTCAGCGCCGCCGCCGGAAACCGCAGGAATCTCTTTTTGGTTGACTTTTCTCCTCATTGTTCCGAAGACCGGTATCCGCGGGGGCCGCCGGCTTGAACAAAATTTGAGGGACTTGAAACATTCTTGTAACGTGGTTTCCCTATAATCTAAACAGACGCAAAGGCGCCTACCCCGCAAAAAGAAAATCACACATCGCTAACAGATCCGTCCGGCCGCAGCCGGGATCTGTCCCGGCCGGGAGGTTCCCGGCAGGAGTGATGGTTGTGAAATACTAAAACGCAGTCGCTTAGCGAAACCGACGGTTCCTGCTGTCGGGCATTCTCCGATTCCGGCTATGCCGGCCCCCCCAAAAAATATGAAACGTACATTCTTACTCTCAACTATGTTCATTGCCGCCGCAAGCCTGGTCCATGCCGGACTCCCCCTGGGTATAATGAGAAATGTAACCAACAAGGTCCGGCAGCTGGACACCAAGGTCCAAACGCAGGCGCAGCAATCCGCGTCACAGACCGCGGCCCAGGCGAAGAAACACACCATCACCAGTCCGAGCTCGGCCAGCGGCACCGTAGGCGTCCCCTTCCTGTACTATTCAAAGGCCACCGGCAATCCCACCAGCTTCGGCGCCGCGGGGCTGCCCGCGGGTCTTTCCATTAATGTGCAGACCGGAGCGATCTCCGGCACACCCTTAACGGACGGAACTTTCCTTGTGACGCTCAACTTCTACAGCTCCGGCGTCTCCGGAACGCAGATATTAACGCTCACCATAGCGCCGGCTCCCGTCCTGAAGCCCGCGATCACCAGCGCGGCGACCGCTAGCGGAACCGTCGGCGCCGCCTTCAGCTACGCTATCACGGCCACGAACAGCCCCACCAGCTTCTCCGCCACAGGTTTGCCCTATGGTCTTTCCGTCAACACGCAGAGCGGAGTAATCTCCGGCGCGCCGACCTCGGCCGGTACTTATGCAGTTACGCTTGGCGCGATCAATGGTGGCGGGACGGGTACACAGGCCTTAACGCTCACCATCGCGCTAGTGCCGGTCCAAAAGCCCGCGATCACCAGCGCGGCGACCGCTAACGGAACTGTCGGCGCCGCCTTCAGCTATACCATCACTGCCACGAACAGCCCGGCCAGCTACTCCGCCACTGGTCTGCCCGCTGGTCTTTCC
>Ga0079306_1000425_pt1 | contig 39454 bp, 32 predicted proteins | sample Methanotroph_Enr_FD_79181 | JGI IMG/M metagenome (GOLD analysis project Ga0079306, IMG submission 79181) | Enriched soil microbial communities from Old Woman Creek wetland in Ohio, USA - Methanotroph_Enrichment_5 | ecosystem: Environmental > Terrestrial > Soil > Wetlands | place: USA: Ohio... | reverse complement strand
GCGTACACGCCGATGCTCGGCGTATCTCTCGGCCGCAAGATCTTTGCCGTAATCGGCGACGGCGATTTTATCCTGCCTCTCGTCTATATCGACAACATGGTCGAGGCGATCCTCGTGGCAATGACCAGTCCCCTCAGTACAGGCCGGACATACAATGTGATTGATCCGGAAAAAGTGACGAAAAAGAAGTACATGGAAAGGCTGGTGCAGAGACTCTATCCCGATTCCCGAACCGTCTATATCCCCTTCGGCCTTTTGCAAGCACTGGTTTTTCTCCAGGAGAAAGTATGCAGGGCAATAAGAAAGCCACCCGTCCTCACCCTCTATCGCCTGCATTCCTCGCAAAAACCCGTGGTCTATGATGCCTTGAAGATTACCCGTGATCTGGCGTGGCAACCGCAGGTTTCGGCGGCAGCTGCCTTCAATACCCTTATTGAAGACGCAGCTGGCAGAAACTGATTTTATTTTTCAGCTCGTTAAATCAACCAGGTATTTGGAATGTGCGGAATTTTTGGCGTAGTTACCGAGAGTCCTGATCTCGATTTTCTGAAGCGGGCAACCGATACTCTGGCTCACCGCGGCCCCGACGATGCCGGCTATTACCTGGATGGACATGCCGGCCTTGGCCATCGCCGTCTCAGCATTATCGACGTAGCCGGCGGACATCAACCGGTCTTCAACGAAGACCGGACCAAATGCATAGTCTTTAATGGCGAGATCTACAATTACGACGACTTGCGAAACCTCCTGATCGGCCTGGGGCACCGTTTCACCACGAACGGCGACACGGAAACCATTCTCCATGCCTATGAAGAATGGGGGGAGGCATGCGTCGAACGCCTCCGGGGCATGTTCGCCTTCGCCATCTGGGATGCCGAGGAACGGGTACTTTTCCTCAGCCGTGACAGGTTCGGCATAAAGCCCCTCTTTTATGGCAGATACCAGGGCGGTTTCTGCTTTGCCTCTGAGATGAAGGCGATCCTGGCCGACGACCGATTCCCCAGGGAAATGGACCGGCAGGCCCTGGCCGGTTACTTCACCCTTTCGTACATCCCGGGGGAATTGACGATTTTCAAGGATATCAGGAAACTTCTTCCTGGCCATAACCTGACCTGGCGCGACGGCAAGTGGACGATCAGAAAGTACTGGGACCTGACATTTCATCCTGATCCAGGGAAAAACGAAAAGTATTTTCTGCACGGGGCGATGGATCTCCTGCGGGAATCGGTAGGTATTCATCTGATGAGCGAGGTGCCTCTCGGGGCCTTTCTCAGCGGCGGAGTCGATTCGAGCACCGTCGTCGCCCTGATGAGCGAGTTTTCCGATACCCCGATCAATACCATCTGCATGGGGTTCGGCGGCGAAGTCGGCGGCTATCTCGATGAAAGGGGTTTTGCCAGGCAGGTGGCCGAACGCTACAAAACCAGGCACCGCGAATACGAGGTGCTGCCGAGCGCCAGGGAGCTGATAGACACCATCGTCACCGCCTTCGATGAGCCGTTTGCCGACGATTCCGCCATCCCCTCCTATTATGTGTGCAAAATTGCGCGGGAAAATGTGACTGTCGCGCTTTCGGGATTGGGCGGCGACGAAATGTTTACCGGCTATGAGCGGCACCTGGGCTTTTTATTGAGCGGTTTGTTCAGGCGGGTGCCTGCCTTTATCCGTAACGGGTTCATTAGTCCCCTCGTTCAAAGGCTGCCGGAACGGGCTGACGGCCATTATACCATCAATCACATGAAGCGCTTTGTCCGCTCCTCCGCCCTGCCACCGGATGAATGCTATTTCGGCTTCTTAAGCAGGATGCAACCGGCAATCAGGAACACCTTCTTTGCCGACCGGGAATATTTTGCGATGCAGCAGCAGGGTTTACTCAACATGATTAAGGACCATTTCAACACCGGCAACATCGCGGGCCGCTCCGATTCGCTCAACCGGGCCCTCTTCTGCGACATCAAGACCTACCTCCCCGAAGACATTCTCGCCGTAACCGACCGGATGAGCATGCAGCATGCGCTGGAGGTCCGGGTGCCGTTTCTCGATCACAAATTTGTCGAGTTCTGCGCCACCATCCCTCCCGAGATGAAGATGAAATGGCTACGGAAAAAGTACCTGCTGAAGAAAGCAGTTCGCGACCTCGTCCCCAGGGAGGTCATCGACCACCGGAAACAGGGTTTCGTCGGGCCGATGACCAGCTGGCTGAAAAATGAGCTGAAACCCTATGTATATGAGACACTGTCCGCTACTCGCCTGCAAAAACACGACGTCCTCCATCCGGCCACGGTGCAAAGAATCCTCGACGAACATTTTTCCGGCAGGGAGATCCATGACACGCTCATCTGGTCCATGCTTATTTTCCAGGCCTGGTTCGACAAATATATGATCAAAGGGACACGTGCCGATGCTTGAGACATCTTTCTACATCCTGCTTTTTTTATGTCTTTATCCCTACCTGCTGTATCCTCTTGCCGTTTCCGCCCTGGCGAAGACGGCGGGAAGAAAGTGGCCGCGGGGGGATTCCCTGCAGCGTTTTTCCATCGTCATTTCCGTTTATAACGAAGAGAGGGTGATTCGGGAAAAGATCGAGAATACGCTCAATCTCGCATACCCCGGACACCTGCTTGAGATACTCGTCGTTTCGGACGGTTCGACGGATCGCACCAACGACATCGTCCAGTCCTTCGCCGGCTCGGCGGTGAAACTCGTCGCCTTCGCCGACAGACAAGGAAAAACCGCCTGCCTCAACCGAACAGTTCCGGACGCGATGGGGGATATCGTCCTGTTTACCGATGCCAACTCCATGTTCCCCCCCGATCTACTTCGCGAGCTATCCGCCGATTTCTCCAGCGACGAAATCGGTCTGGTCACCGGCTGGACCAAGTATCGAAAATCCGGCGGGACCGACGAGACAGTCGGGCTCTATGCCCGCCTGGAGATGATGACCAAAAGGGCCGAGAGCATGGTTTCGTCGTGCGTCGGCGCCGACGGGGCTGTGTTCGCCATCCGGAAGGACCTTTACCAGCCTCTGGAGGCGCACGACATCAACGATTTCGTCATTCCCCTACACGTCGTGGCCCAAGGAAAAAGAGCCGTCCTTGATCCGGCCGTATATTGCATCGAGCAGCCTGGCGGTAGTGAGACAAAGGAGTATCGTCGTCAGGTTCGGATCACCAACCGGACTCTTCGGGCGATCGGCCGGAATATGCGGTTTCTGAATCCTTTCCGGTACGGCTCATTCAGTATTTTTTTACTGTCGCATAAGGTTATCCGCTTCCTGGTGCCTTTCACTTTTCTCGGCGTCCTCGCCGCAGCCGTATTCCTTATCGACAGATCGATTTTCTATGCGGTTTTTTCGACGGCTCAACTCAGCTTTATTGGCATTGGCATAGCCGGGATGCTGAAGCTCTTCTCCGGTCGATTCGCCCGGCTCTGTTCGTTTTTTCTCCTGACTATTGCCGCGCAGCTGGTCGGCTGGACGCGATGGACTTCAGGAAAAACGGATATCATGTGGAAACCTGCAAGATAGCCGGAAAGATGGGTCCCCATGGAGTTTTCCAACGCTTTCTTTTGTCCGCCCAAATGCGAAGAGGCTTGTTATCATTATTGCTGGCGATTGTCTTCTGCCTGGCCATAATCAAGACCAGCATTCCCATCCTGGAAAAATTCCTCGTCGTCAGGAAGGAGTTGCCCCACGCCGAGGCCCTGGTGGTGATGGCAGGGTCCATGCCGGAGCGTCTCCCCGTTGCGGCACGCTTATTTCAAGAAGGGATTGCCCCGCTGATCCTGTTGACCAACGACGGAACATTCAGTGCATGGTCGCCGGAAAAGCACCGGAATTTATACAATATCGAATGGGCGGAGGCGGAATTGGTAAAAATGCGGGTGCCGGAACAGGCAATCGTCAAACTGACGTATTCATCAAGCGGTTCAATCTACGACGCCTTGAATTCACGTAAGGAGATGCTGGATAAAGGGATAAAGAGCATTGTTATCGTCACCTCCGATTATCATACCCGCAGGTCCCTGTGGACCTTCGAGCGGGTCTTACGGCACTATCCTGTTCAGATAGGTACGTATCCCGCCATATCGGTAGTGAGCGACTCTTCGGATATCGAAAAGTTTCTGGAGTTGGGCCGTGAGATGATCAAGTATATTTATTACACCTCTATGTATAAAAATATCGATTAGATGAGACGATTCGTATTCGTACCCTCTCTCATTTTTCGAGAGGGTACGTGTTCTTACTTCGACCTTGTGACCTCGTCACCATTTCAACAGTTCCGTTTCGTAAGACAATGTCAGCGCAACCCTGTGTTCTTCAAAACTGTCACCTATTGCCTCCGAATCCTGCTTACTGTAATCGTAGGCAAGGGTGAGTTTGTACCATTGCTGGAAAGAATAGCCTAAACTGAGCCCCGTTGAATAACGTTTACGATTAATTGTTTCACTCTCCGTGGCGATGACGCTGTCTGCCGTCGTAGTTTCCGATCCGGTTGGTGCAGTTTCCTCAGATGCCGCAGAGACAATCTGGGCAACGACCTCTTCATCCTCCTCTCTATACCCGGCATAGAGATCGGCGGAAAGATTGTCGAGCAACTTGTAATTGATTCTCAACATTGACTGCCAGAATTCCCGGAGGCCGTTTTCGTCTGTTCCGGTAAAACTGAGGACTTCGTAACCGCGTTTGGCTGAGAGATCCAGGTAGCCCCGCTCGAATGCATAGGAAAAAGACATCCTGCCGTTATATCCCAATTCCCCATCCTCGTCTTCGGTTTTGGTGTAGGATGGACCCGCCCCCAAGCCGAACGAGACATTTTTGGAGTAATTCCATCTCCAGCCCAGAGTTACGTCCTGGATAGTCGCATCTTCGTTTTCCGCTGCGTCAAAGTCCACAGCGTAGAAACTGTATTCGAGTGTATGCGAATGATGCTGATAAAAATCCGCCTGTAGAATTGTTGTTCCCCGATATTCCTTCAGATCGTTGTCAACGTTGATAATTTCGTCATCACCCGCTTTATCCTCCAGAAGGTTGTTGAAATCCACTTGCTCGAACAAACCCCGCACATAGCTGCCGAAGACCGATATTTTCCAAACAGGATCGAAACGATGACCAAGTTCGGATAATATCTCATGGCGATCGTAGTCTTCATAGGTACCGCCATTTTCGCTGTCGGTATTCGTCAAGAGGCCATACTTATATCCGACCAGGAACATGCTGTCTTCCCGGTACGTATATTCCGAACTCAGCTCCAGATCGTTCGTCCAGTATCTCCGACGGTTATTGGTATCCGATAATTCTGTCGTTCCGTTCTTTGTGGTTTCCGTTGCGGTGTCGGTTGCGGTGCCATCCTCGCTCGTTTGCGAGGTGCTCACGGAGTCGCCGTACCTATTCTCGATAAGATCAGAAAGCCGATATTTATCTGTAAGCTTTGCCTGCCAGTCTCGGGTGATAAACCTGCTGAGTGAGGCAAAAAGGTCCTGATCCACGTTGTTGTCGGAATGTTCGAAATCGTACCATAAGCTTGGCGAATAACGCAGTTCGACTTCATCCCGTTCGGTCGAGGAGGTGACCGTAACCAACGGTGACAGACGCAGCCTGCTGTATTGCTCGTCTCTGTTGTTTCTGTCGTCCAGTTCGACATCGACTGCGTTCTGCTGTTCAGTTGCACTTTGCTCCCGATCCGCAGAGACTTCATCGTCATCCTTATATTGACGATCATCGAATTCGTAACCGACACTTACACCTCCACCCACTACGACATCTCTGGCCAGAACGACTCCCGAGGCAATCGATGTGACAACGGCAACACACACGGGGACGATGATTTTCATCTGGTCCTTCTTTTTATCCGAAGCGCCTGTATGCATCATCATTCCCCCTAGTTCACAATGATTATGTCACCAGGCTTAACCAGGACGTTTTTCTCCAGTTCTTTGCCATCGAGAAATTCGCCGTAATCGAAGGACAGGGTATTGCCTTTGAAGAGTTCGCTGTCTTTATCGTGATCCTTTCGCACCAGCTTGATCTGCGATTTTGCCCATTCGCTGAAGCCGCCGCTGCGGGCAACCACCTGCACCAAGTTAATAGGATAATCAAGGTAAAACACTCCCGGCTTGACCACCTTCCCCATCACCGTATACCGCTGGCTGTTGCTTTGGACCAGCACCACGGTGACGATCGGATCATCGAAGACAGAGGAATATATTTTTTTAAGATAATCGGCAAGTTGGGTGAGAGTAAAGCCCACCGCATCGATGTCGCCGATATGTTTCAGGGAAATGCGGCCGTCTATGCGAACCTGTGCGCCGGAACCGCCGCTCCTCAGGCTGTCCTCTTTTTTGTCATCCCGGTCGGCGGCGGCGATATTGGCGGCAGACATATCACCCTCTCCGTATACCTGAACACTCAAGACATCGCCGTGGCCAACCACATATTCACTTGCCATGGGACCACCCTCTTGGGAATCGCCGAAAACCGTTGCGCGCGCCTCCGCGATCGTTTTTTCGGTCACCGGGACGTCGGCGGACGATTGAGCACTCCAGCCCCACCCGCCGGTCGACAAGACGATCAAGGCGGTTAACAGGAAGATACGATAATTCGACATATTCCCCTCCTTTGAATTTTAAATGGTCCGATTTATGTTAGGCTATTTTCCTGACACGCAGTTAATCATATCCTAGCATTTTTGTCACCCTTTTGCATACATCCGTTTGGTATTTTTTTCAAGCCCTGGCTAATTGTTCTTTATGCTCGTAAAAAGGCATTTTTTCGTAGGAATATCTTTTCTTTTTATTTAGAATACTGTCAGCTTGCCGAAAACATTTCTCCTCCATTCATTTCACCAAAGGTTACTCCATGAAATGCTCTCGCCTGGTCACAGTTATCCTTCTTGTAGCGCTTCTTTGTCTTTCCGCCTGCTCCACACCGGAGGAAAAAAAGGAAAAACATTACTTGCGCGCGCTGGAATATATAAAAATCGCCGACGAAAAAGCGGCCATCCTCGAACTGAGGAATGCCATCCAGCTCGATGCCAAGTTCGCCGACGCAAGATACCAGTTGGGCCTGCTCCTCTTAAAAAATGGCGATCCTCAAGCTGCTTTTGCCGAACTGCAGCGCGCCTTCAGCCTCGATCCCAAGAATGCAGATGCCGGAGTGAAGGTGGCCGAATTTTTCCTCCTCTCCAAAAGCAAGGAAGAAAGCCGCTCGTATATCCAACAAGTTCTCGGCGTGAATCCCGATTATCCGGAGGCGGTGGCGCTGCTCGCCAATCTCGAACTCATCGACGGCAATTTGCAGAAAGCCGAAGAATATATCGACAAGGCAATACGAAATTCGCCGTCCAACGACAAATTCCACAGCATCAGAGGAAGGATCCTGAGCGCAGAGGACAGATGGGAAGAAGGAGAGCAGGCCTTCCGCAAGGCAATCGAGCTGAATCCCGAGGCGTTTGCCCATTACCGTACCCTCCTGATGTACTACGAGCAGCGCAAGGATGAGGCGGCCATCGGGAGACTGCTTGACACCATGGCCCCCAAATTCCCGAACGATCCTCAACTCCAGCTCCTTTACGCCGGGCTGTATCAGAAGAAAGGCGAATGGGACAAGGCGGAACAGGCCTTCCTCAAAGCCATAGAGATGAAAAAGGACACCGCCGCTTACCGACTGATGCTGGTGGACTTTTACAAGACCCAGCGGCAATATGAAAAGGCTGATGAGTATCTGAAAAAAGCCCTTGCCGAGCTGCCGAACGATATCCAGTTGCTGGCGGCACTGGCCGAACTGCAGTTCGATACCGAAAAATTTCAGGAAGCCCAAGACATAACGGAGGCGATCCTGAAAACGAATCCCGCCAATGCCGCCGCGAATCTTTTGAAGGCACGTTTTCTGATCAAGGAGGGCCAGAACGACAAAGCAAGTGAAATCCTCATCCGGCTCACTGCCGATTACCCCAAATGGAGCGACCCTTTTTATTATGCAGCCTTGACCCAACTGCGGCTCGGCAAGAGCGAACTGGCCCAGAAGGCAATCGAGAGAGCCATCCAGAATTCTCCCAACAACGACCGCTGTCACACCTTGTCCGCGCAGATCAACCTGTTGCGCGGCGACGGCGTCGAGGCCGGCAAGGAGGCGGCAATCGCTCTCAAAATCAATCAAAGGAATTTTACCGCTGCAAAGATCCTGGTCCAGTCCCTGGTTCTGCAGAAGGCCTTCGACAAGGCCATCCAACTGGTGGAGTCGATCGATAAAAAAATAGTCGAGCAGGATATCGATCTGCTCGGCGCCGTCGGCATGGCCTACCTTGCCAAGAACAATAAAGAAGCGGCGACGGCGACCTTTACCCAACTCCTGGAAATTGCTCCCGACAACACCAAGGCGCTCTCCGTGCTGACAGCCCTTACCGCCGGAACCGACCTCGATCAGGCCATCGCCCTGGTGAAAAATCACATTGCAACGCATGAAGCCGGGAGCCATTACATCCTGCTTGGCGATCTCTACATAAAGAACAAGCAAAATGACATGGCGCTGCAGGCTTTCGACAAGGCACAGGAGCTGAACCCGGCGGATCCGCAGGGATACATTTATCGCGCCCGGCTCCTGCACCAGTTGGGGAAAGCCGAGGAGTCGATCGCCCAGTACAACGAACTACTGACCAGTCAGCCGCAGTCGATTGCCGCCTTGATGGGTCTGGCAACTGCGCTGGAAAGCGAGGGCAAGACCGCGGAGTCGATGGCTGCATACAAAAAAATTCTGGATTTCAAACCCGATTTCCCGGCTGCCGCCAATAATCTTGCCTGGCTCATCGCCTCGCAGGAAGGAGACCTCGGCGAGGCCCTGCGCCTGGCCATGCAGGCCAAACAGGCCCTGCCTAATCAACCGAACATTGCCGACACCCTCGGCTGGGTGCATTACAAGCGGCAATCGTACAATCTGGCCATCTCCCAGTTCAGCCATGCCCTGGAAGGACGTCCGGACGACCCGACTTTCAGTTTCCATCTGGCTCTGGCCCGGTACGCCAACGGCGAAAAGACCGAAGCGATCGCCCTATTGCAGGAGATCGTTGCCGGCAACAAGCAATTCAACGAACGCGATGAAGCGCAGGTTACCCTGAAGAAGTGGCAGAGTCTGTAACGGTTAGATGTTTGGAATGAAGTGAGAAGCTGCCTATTTACCGAGGCAGAACTGCTGGAAGATGACGTCGAGAATGTCTTCGGTGGTGGTTTCTCCGACAATTTCCGAGAGACAGAGAAGACATTCCTGCAAATCGACGGCAATAAGGTCGTTGGTCAGTCCGATCCGGAGAGCGGCAAGAGCGTCGGCACATGCCTCGCTCGCGGCGACAAGGGCCAGCTTGTGGCGGAGATTGGGCGCGCAGCCGCCTTCCTCCCACTGTTCCCTGCCGGAGGTGACCGCCGCAAAGATCGCACTTTTCAGCTCCTCGATGCCCTGCTGCTCCCGGGCGGAGATGGCCACGCACTTCCCCATCCCGACCAGTGAAGACAGATCCGGCAGCTTGCCTGCGCAGATATCGATCTTGTTGATGACCGGAATGAGCGGCTTGTGGCAGACCTGGGCGTAGAGCCGGCGGTCGCCATCGCTCACCGCCCTTGCCCCGTCGATCAAGAACAGAACGAGATCGGCCGTGTTGATGAGTTCCCTTGCCCGCCGGATCCCCAGCACCTCCACCTCGCCGGCATCGTCGCGGATGCCGGCCGTGTCGATAATCCGTACGGGAATTCCCATGATATCGACGACCTCTTCGATGGAATCCCGGGTGGTGCCGGGAATGGCGGTGACCAGCGCCCTTTCTTCCTGAAGGATGGTATTGAGGAGACTCGATTTACCGACATTGGGCAGACCGGCAATGACGATGGCTATTCCTTCCCGGTACAACCGGCCGGCATCGGCGTTATGCAGCAGCCCCGCCAGCGGCCCCGCAACCTCGCCTTCGAGTTGCCGGATCAGGGAGGCATGGTCGGCGATCTCCACGTCCTCGTCGGGAAAATCGATGGCTACCTCGAGAATTGCCCGGGCCCGGACAAGACTCTGCCGAATCGGCTCGATCTTCCGGAACATGGCGCCGGAGAGCTGCTCCTGGGCGAGATCGACGCCTTTTCTGGTCCTGGCGGCAAGGATATCGATCACCGCTTCCGCCTGGGTCAGGTCGATCCGCCCGTTGAGAAAGGCCCGTTTGGTGAATTCGCCGGGGGCGGCCAGGACGGCGCCGCTGGCCAGGATGAGTTCCAGGATGGACTGCAGGACGAGAAAACTGCCGTGGCAATGGATTTCCACCACATCTTCCCGGGTGTAGGTGTGCGGTGCGGCCATATAGACTGCCAGCACCTCGTCAAGAATTTTTCTGCTGCCGTGAGGCTCCCGGATGTGGCCGTAGTAGAGCCGGTGGCTTTGGAAACGACAGGAAGCATCCTTCGGCTGAAAGAGAGCAGTGAGAATCTGCCTCGCCATGCCGCCACTTATCCGGATGATACCGATACCGCCGGCCCCCGGCGGCGTGGATATCGCGGCAATGGTGTCGCTGCAACTATCTTTCATCGACTCCACGATAACTTCCGAAGCTGAAGATTCTTCAACATCTCATTCTTCTACCCGGGGGACATCTTCCCTGCCAGAACTCTTCAGGATTCACGTTCCGGCTTGTTGCCGGTTTTTCCCGACCTGCCCTTCTGGTGGGACCTTTTGCGGTTGTTGGCGCGGTTGCCCTTGCCGGGCTTGTAGATGAGAATTTTCTTGAACATGCCGTCCCCGACGGACCGACTGCGGATCTCTTTATCCTCCTGGAAGATCATATGGATCACTCTTCTCTCGGAAGGATTCAGCCCCGGCAGGACCTGGGTTTTCCCGTCAGCCTTTACCATGGCAGCCAGCTCCACCGCCTTGGCTTTCAGCTCTTCCAGCCGCTTTTCCCGAAACTCGCCGACATTGATAGTCACCCGCAGCCGCTCGGAAACCTTACGGCTGACGATCTTGCGCAGGATATACTGCAGGCTGTCGAGAACCTTGCCATCCTGCCCGGTAAGACTTTCCTCATGCTCTCCGCGGATGGTACAGGTTACCGCAAGACCCTTCGACTGCACATCAAGAGTCGACGGAAAACCCATCAGGTCGATAAGCCGTCGCACCTCCAATTCGACAATCTTCAGGCTTTCCGGGCTCGCTTCACCTTCCTGCTCTTCATCCGGTGACAGATCGTCTTCGTCCTCTTCTTCGTCACCGATGACTTCGGTCTGAAGAACGGGCTGGGCGGGCGGCTCTTCCTCGACATCGACCTCTTCCCGCTCCTGAACCTTGACGCCGCGCCCCATAAGCGTATCCACATCGAAGATATCTTCGACTTCGGTTGCCGGCCTCAGGGCTACCCGAATCCGGGCTTTTTTCCGGATAAGGCCGAAAATGCCGGTGGATCCTGTCTCGATCACCTCGATTTCCAGTTTTTCCTGAGGAACCCTCAAGCTATCGCATGCCTTTTTTATTGCTTCAGCAACGTCTTTGCCGTAAAAATCGTTTTTTTCTACAGACATTGATCTACCTTTTCAATTTTCGCTTCAAGAACCGACCTGACCATCCTGTCACTCTTCGACCTGATACTCGCCCCTTCAATCGCCCCTCAGGCGGCTTCCGGTTTCTTCGTCTCCCGATTGATGAGTACCTGCTGGAGAATGGAGAGCAGGTTATTGACAAACCAATAGAGAACGAGGCCGGAGGCGAAATTAAGGAACATGAATGTAAAGATCAGCGGCAGAAACTGCATTACTTTGGCCTGGGTCGGATCGGCCGTGGTAGGAGACAGTTTCTGCTGAAAAAACATCGACGCCCCCATCAGCAAGGTGAGCACCGGCAAGCCGCCGAGATACGGAATATCGAATCCGAGCCATAACCGGTCCGGCGCCGAGAGATCGGTAATCCACAGCATGAACGGCGCATGCCGCAGTTCAATACTTTGCAGGAGAACTTTGTACAGAGCGAAAAAGACAGGAATCTGCAGCACCATCGGCAGACAGCCGCCCAGCGGATTGACCTTATAGGTTTTATAGAGGCTCATCACCTCCTGATTCATCCTGGTCGGATCGCTTTTGTACTTCTCCCGGATTTTCACCATCTTCGGCTGCAATTTCTGCATATTTTTCATCGACTTCATGCCCTTCTGGGAAATCGGCCAGAAGGCAGCCTTGAAGAGAATCGTCACCAGAATGATGGCAATGCCGTAATTGCGGCAATAGTCATGCAGCAGGTTGAGCAGCCACAGGGTGGGTTTTGCGATAACATCGAACCAGCCGAAGTTGATGGACTTGTCCAGGTTGAAGCCGATCGTTTTCAGCATTTCAAGCTTCTTGGGCCCGTAAAACAGATGATACTTGTATTCTTTTTCAGTTCCGGGCTGAAGCGTATCGAGCTCTCCGGAAAGATACGTTTTGGCGAGACTGTCGGTGCCTTGAGCGGTAAAAGAGGTCCCGGTGCCGTCAAGCGGTATCAACCCGCAGAGAAAGTAATTGCCCTCAAAGCCTGCCCAGTCGATGGTCCCCTGGAAGGTCTTGGGGCCATCCTTCAAGGCGTCCGTCTTTATTTCCTGCAACTGGCCGTTAATATAGGCGGCCGGCCCGCCAAACATAAATTTGCTCGCCGGATTGCCGCCGCCGTCGAACCCGGCGTTGACCAACTGCAGTTGAGGATTGCCCTGGAGAAGATTCTCGGCGGTATTTTTCACTCTTATGGAGATATCGATCAGGTAGCTGTCGTTGTTAAAACCGTACACCCTCTCTACCACCAGACCGTTGGCCGTCCGCCCCACCATCTTCAACTCGGCCTTGCCGTTATCGGTCGACAACTTGACATTCTCCCTGTCGCTGTCGTAGAGGATCTGCTGATTTATTGCACTCCCCCACGAGAACTGCAAGGGGAAGCCCTGGGAGGCGTCGGTTTTGACCAGCTGCATTCCCGGCGAGTCTTTTTTATTGGTCTCCGTGTGCTTTTTCAGGATAAAGCTCCTGATCGTACCGCCGTCTTCCGACAGAGTGGCCGTATACAGATCGGTGTCGACAATGATACTTCGCGGCTCCCGATCAAACACAGGTGCCGGGGTCGACTCGGCAGCCTTTGCCACTGTTTCGGTCTTTACCGGTTCCGCCGGTGCGGCGGGCAGGGCCTGCTCCCCTTGCTGGGTCTGAACCGGTTCCGTGACCGGAGCCGGCTTGTTGAAGCCGACAAAAAAATACTGATAACCAAGCAAAATCACAAATGAAATTATGATAGCAAGAAAAGCTCTATAGGTATCCATGAATACGTACCTTAAAAATTATGGCAACACCCGGGAAGTCGTGTCGGTCAACGAATGGTTATGGCGGGTCTGGCATTTAACGTACCGGATCATACCCGCCTCGGGAAAAAGGATGACAACGGAGAATTCGCCACAAACCGAGCAGGCTGCCCCGAATTACTCCATATTTTTCAATTGCTTCAATGGTATACGCAGAACACGTGGGAATAAAGCGGCAGCTGGGTGGGAAAAGAGGTGAAATACAGTACTGGTACCCTCGCACGAATCCGACAAATACGGTTTTGAGAAAGTCGCCGACCATCATGTCATGCGTCGCCCGCAGAGCGGTTGCTGCACGTAAGAGATGCTATTGCCATGCGGATATTCCCGGGATTGAGACAGGTGAAGCCGGGACGAACGGCCAGGACCATATCCGCTCCCGCCGGATACTGTTCTGGCCAAAGTCGGAACGACTCCCGGATAATTCGTTTGAGGCGGTTTCTCTTCACTGCGCCACGAATCTTTCGATGAATGCTTATCCCGAGCCGGCTCCGACCTGCGGAACTTTCCCGGCAGATAAGGGTAAAGCCCTCACCGTGCAAACGTCTTCCCCCATGGTAGACATGCTCGAACTCCCACCCTTTGCGAAGGAGAGCACTTTTGGGCAGACGTTTACCGGTCAACGGTTACGCCGAAAGTCTCTTCCGGCCTTTCGCCCTTCGTGCCGAGAGTACCGCTCTGCCACCGCGGGTGCTCATTCTTTCACGGAAACCGTGCACGTGCTTGCGCTTGATATTGCTTGGCTGAAAAGTTCGCTTGCTCATTCTTTTCTTCCTCGTTGGAGAAATCCATGGGATGGCCCATGTGTTTTTTAATGTAAGAAGCTCGGATAGACGTTATCGGAGATGCAGCTGCCTCCGGAGCCGGTTATTACCTCCGGACGGCGCATGGCCTCCCCGCAGGATGACAAGATACAAACCAGCAATATTAACCACACCTGGTCCCCAGTGTCAAACATTTTTGTCCTCTGCAGTCAGCCTCAACTTGCAGAAGCCCCCCGGCTATGCTATGCTCTCGCTCGTGTTATCTCCTTACCCCATGGGTAAAACCGTCCTTTGAGATTCTCGAGATCATTGCATGACCGAATTCCCACCGCAGACCTATGCCGATATCGACTGGGCCACCCTCCGCAACAATGCCCTGAAGAAAAAGGGCTGGCGCAACAAAAAGGCGAAAGACTGGGACGGCAAGGCCCGTTCCTTTGCTGGCCGGAACAAAAGCTCACTCTACATCGATCTCTTTCTTGCTCACCTGCCGCTCGATGAGGACCTGACCGTCCTCGATATCGGTTCCGGCCCCGGCACCCTGGCCATCCCCATCGCCAGGAAAGTGAAGACCGTTACCGCCGTAGATTTTTCTCAGGCTATGCTCGACACCCTCACGGAACTGGCGGCTGCCGAACAGCTTACCAATATCAAAACCGTCCACTGCGCCTGGGAGGACGACTGGCAGATCCACGGCATACAACCACATGATATTGCCATCGCCTCAAGAGCAATGGGGGTGAAAGACCTCGCGGCCGCCCTGAGAAAGATCGACGAATTTGGTCGGCAGTACGTTTTTTTGAGCGACAGGATCGGCCCGACTCCTTTTGAAGTCGGCGCGTTCGAGGCCGTGGGGCGCCCCTTCGCCCCGGGTCCGGATTACATATATACTCTGAACATCCTCTACACCCTTGGCATCCACGCCAATGTCCAGGTGCTAACGCTTGAGCGGGATATCACCTACGAGTCCCTGGATGAGGCTATCGCCTCCTACAGTTGGATGTTCAACGACATTACCCCCCAGGAAACTGTTGCCCTGGAGCGATATATCGACGGACAGACAATCGGCAGCGATGGTAAAAGCCTGACCGTCCGCCGGGCAACAGTGCCGCAATGGGCACTCATCTGGTGGCAGAAAGATCTAGACAGTCGTCCTGTCAATACGAAATCTTGAAACAGATCCACTCCTCAATACGCAAGATATGACAACGGAAGAATATGAAGTAGTAGTTATCGGCGCCGGCCATGCCGGCTGCGAGGCCGCCCTGGCTGCAGCCAGAATGGGCTGCAAGACGCTCCTGACGGTGATCAATGCCGATACCATCGGGGCAATGTCCTGCAATCCGGCCATCGGCGGCCTGGCCAAAGGCCATCTGGTGCGGGAAATCGATGCGATGGGCGGGGAGATGGCCAGAAACATCGACGCCACCTCCATCCAGTTCCGCCGCTTGAATACCAGCAAGGGTCCGGCCGTACGCTCATCGAGGGCCCAGGCCGACCGGTTGCTCTATCGCCTCCGGATGAAATCGATCGTCGAGAACCAGGAAAACCTCACCGTCAAGCAGACGGTGGTGGACGGGCTGCTCGTGGAAAACGATGCAGTCTGCGGCGTGCGCACATCGCTCGACGAAGAGATCCGCGCGCAAGCGGTGGTTATCGCCACCGGTACTTTTCTGAACGGACTGGTTCACATCGGGATGAAAAACTTCCCGGCCGGCCGGCTCGGCGATTCACCCGCCATCAGGCTCTCCGCCTGGTTCAAGGAACACGGATTTGCCGTAGGAAGGATGAAAACCGGCACGGTGCCCCGGCTCGCCTCCCATTCCATCGATTATTCCGAACTGGAGGTTCAGCACAGCGATTATCCGCCAGCCCATTTCTCCTACGCCTCTAAGGGTGATTACACCCTGCCGCAACTGCCGTGCCATATTACCTACACCAACGACCGCACCCATGAGATCATCCGCGGGGGTATCGGCCAGTCGCCGATGTATGCCGGCATCATCAAAGGCATCGGCGCCCGCTACTGTCCCTCGATCGAGGACAAGATCATGCGGTTTCCGGAGAAGGACCGGCACCAGATTTTCCTCGAACCCGAGGGCCTCGACACCGTCGAGGTCTACCCGAACGGCCTGCCGACCAGCCTGCCGCTCGCCGTCCAGACTGCCATGATCCACTCCATCAAAGGGCTGGAAAAGGCCCAGATCATCCGGCCCGGCTACGCCATCGAGTACGATTATATCGACCCCCTCGGCCTGCACCCCTCGCTTGAGACCAAAAAAATCAAGGGGCTCTTCCTCGCCGGGCAGATCAACGGCACCTCGGGCTACGAAGAGGCCGCCGCCCAGGGCCTCATGGCCGGGATCAACGCCGTGCGCTCCTGCCGCAAGCAGGAACCGCTGATCCTCGACCGCTCGCAGGCTTATATCGGAGTACTCATCGACGACCTTGTCACCTGCGGCACCAAGGAACCATACCGATTGTTCACTTCCCGGGCTGAATACCGGCTGCTGCTGCGCGAAGACAATGCCGATGCCCGATTGACCGAGACCGGCTACACGATCGGCTTGGTGCAGGAGGCGACCTACGCGCGCTTTACGGCAAAGCAGCAGGCAATCCGGCAGGGCATCGAGACGTTGGAAACCATTACCGTCAAGCCGCTGCCCGCGGTCAACGACGCCCTGCTTGCCGTAAACAGCACGCCGGTCAAGCAAAAGTGCTCGCTTGCCGACCTGCTGCGGCGACCGGAACTGTCTATCGATTCCTTCCGGTCGCTGCCGCTGGACGAACTGAATCCCGCCGCCCTGGCGGGACTCCGTGACAGCGAGGTAAAGGAAGAAATAGAGCTGCAGGTGAAGTTCAAAGGGTATATCGACCGGCAGGACGAACAGGTTGCCCGTTTCAAAAAGATGGAGTCGGCGCTGCTCCCGAAAAACATCGATTACCGGTCGCTGTCCGGGCTCTCCAATGAAGTCGTCGAGAAGTTGACCAGGATCCAGCCGGTCTCGCTCGGCCAGGCCTCGAGAATTTCCGGGATTACCCCAGCGGCGATCTCGGTGCTCCAGGTTCACCTGAAAAAGCTGCAAAAGCAGCTGTAACCTTCGCTTCAGATATGGCTGCTTTCGTCTTTCCGGAAATAGACCCGGTGATCTTCCACATCGGCCCGCTGGCGGTACGCTGGTACGGCCTGATGTATGTTCTCGGCTTTCTGGCGAGTTACTACCTCGTTCGCCGCCAGATCCGGGAATTTTCCTATCACCGGCTGGACGACCATTTCGAGAATCTCAACATGGTCGTGATCCTGGCCGTAATCCTCGGCGGCCGGCTCGGCTACGTGCTGTTCTACAACCTTTCCTACTACCTCGCCCATCCCCTGGAAATTCCCGCTACCTGGAGCGGCGGCATGTCCTTCCACGGCGGGTGTATCGGAGCCCTTCTGGCAGGTTGGCTCTATTGCCGCTGGAAAGGCCTCGACTTCTGGAAGACGGCCGATATCTACACAGCGACCATGCCCATCGGCTTAGGGTTGGGCCGAATCGGCAATTTCATCAACGGCGAATTGTACGGGCGGGTGACTGATGTGCCCTGGGCCATGGTTTTTCCGGGCGGAGGACCTCTGCCCCGCCATCCGTCGCAACTGTACGAGTCCCTGCTGGAAGGCCTGCTTCTTTTCACGATACTCTGGACCCTTCGCCGAAAGCCATGGCAGGACAAACGACTGTGGCCCCATGGCAGCATCTTCGCCCTGTTCTTGTCGGGCTATGGTTGTGTCCGGATAATTGTCGAAGGATTTCGCGAGCCGGACCAGCAGATAGGTTATCTGCTGAGTTTCATCACCATGGGCCAAGTGTTAAGCAGCGCCATGGTGATAGGCGGCCTGGTCATTTGGAAATTCAGGATGAGCGGGAAGTGAACCCGAACATTGCCGGTCACTGCATCCGATAACTGAGGTGCTTTCCCGGTCTGAATTTTACCACATTGTGTGCCGGAATGAGGATACTCTGACCGGTCTGGGGATTCCTGCCCTTCTGCTCCGCCCTTCCCACCACCTTGAAGGAACCGAAACCGGCAATAGTCACTCTCTCACCCTTTTCCATTGCATCCGCCATATTGCTTAACACCCTGTTCAGGATCAGTTCCGCCTGAACCTTGGTAATGCCGATCTGATCCGCTATCGTTGCCACAAGTTCGCCTTTATTCATGATTCTCCGATCCTTTCTCCGCTGGGGTTGGTAAGAAGCAGCAAATTGTACTTGTATTACTAGCTTCTTCAGCGGAAAAAACAATTGTCGGAAATACCCGTTTTTCATTAGGTATATTTACCTAGGACAGGCAGGCATGGATAGTTTTTTATTACTAAATCAAAGGATTGGATATTGGCGAGAAGCACCGCAATCATGCAGGCCGTTTATCGGCAGCGAAGATTTTCCAGCAACTTGTCGACCAACGGGAGGTCGGCGGGGGCCCAGCGGAGGCCGGTGAGCGCAGGCGGCGGCAGCCAGCGGATCGCATCATGGTCCGTGAGCCGAAACACTCCCTCCCGATGGGTAGCGAAATAACCGAGGAGATTGATGACGTTATGGTCATAGGCATATGTCGATTCGCCCAGGAAAGTGCCGATCTCGCACCGCACCCCGAACTCCTCCCACAGTTCCCGGCGGAGACATTCCTCGGGAGTTTCACCCGACTCGATTTTTCCTCCGGGAAATTCCCAGAATCCGGCCAGATGCAGTCCCGCCCTTTTTCTCGCAGCCATGATCAGGCCATCCCGGGCGATGACGGCGGCGGCTACCTGCAGCATGGCGGTCTTTCCGCTCGGGATTTTTTTATTCGGAAGTGATGAAACCATTGCGGACAGCATAGTTGACCAGATCGACGCTGTTCTTGCGATTGAATTTCCGCAGCAGATTGGAACGGTGATGGTCGATGGTACGCTGGCTCAGATGCAGATGCTCCGCCATCTTCTTACTGGTAAAACCTTTCACCACCAATTGCAGGATCTCCTTTTCCCGCCGGGTCAACTCCTGGAAGGGGCTCTTCTTCTCATTGCGATACATGTTGACGACATCGTCGGCGAAATCTTCCGCCATAAACGGAGAGATATAACTTTTCCCTGCCGCTACCTTCTCAATCGCCACCAGGAGTTCCTCGTCGGAGTCGTCCTTCATCAGATAACCGTCGGCACCTGCGGACATGGCATTATAAAAATACTGTTTGTTTTTATGCATGGTCAAAATCAGTATCTTTATCCACGGATATTTGTTTTTCACAACCCCGATGACCTCCATGCCGCCGATGCCGGGCATCGAGATGTCGAGGATTATCAGATCAACTTCAGCGCTTTCCAGAAAGCTCAGGAGTTCTTTTCCGTTGTTAGCCTCTCCTATGACATGAAGTCTGAGATCCTTCTTCATGATATTTTTTATTCCGTGGCGGATAAGGACATGATCGTCCGCCAGCAGAATCCGGACACATTCATTCATCGGCATCATTTAAGAAATCTCCTGTCGACACTTCAAGTTGCACCTTATAACAGTTATGCAGATGTATTTACATGCCAGGGCACAAAATGCAACCTCTTCTTTCATTATTTTGCAGTTACGGGAAAAGCAATTTCCTGATTGATCATGCCGGCGGATCCCGTTACTATTCCTATGATGTTCGCAGTACTCACCATGATCTTTGCCCTCTCAATATAATGTCCCAGGAAATTAAAAAGTATTCTGTCCATGACGGCAGCTCCACGACACCCCTGCCGGTCAGCTGGGAGGAGTGCCGGCAAAGAGGCTGGAACCACTTGGATATCCTGCTCGTCACCGGAGACTATTACGTCGATCATCCATCCTTCGGCATCGCGCTCATCGGCCGTCTGCTCGAAAGCCATGGTTACCGTGTCGCCATTCTCTCCCAGCCGCGTTTCGATTCGCCCCATGATTTCCAGCTGTTCCCTCCGCCCAGACTTTTCTGCGGCATTACCGCCGGCAATCTCGATTCGATAGTCGCCAATTATAGCAGCAACGGCCACGTCCGCAATACCGACGCCTATTCTCCGGGCGGCATGCCGTGGCGGGGAAATATCCAGAGCCGCACGGAGCGGAGACGCCCGGATCGGGCGAGCCTCGTCTATACAAGTCTCGCCAGAGCGGCATTTCCCCATGTCCCTGTGGTCCTCGGCGGAATAGAGTCATCCCTGCGGCGGTTTGTGCACTATGACTATCGCCAGGATAAGCTGCGTTGCTCCTTTTTGACCGATGCCAAAGCGGACCTTCTCGTCTATGGCATGGGCGAAAAAGCGGTGGCGGAAATAGCCGAAAGATGCGCCCGGCAGCAGCCTCTCCTGGGGATTCCCGGCACTTGTCAACGGTTCACCGACAGTGAACTGCGGGACGTTTTCCCGGACTTGGAAATCGGAAGTTCCCGGAAATTTCTGGTGCTGCCCGGCTGGGATGAAATCGGACAAAAGCCTCCACTCTTTCTCGATGCCGAGCTGGCCCTCGATCAGCATGGCCGTAGCCGCTCCGCGCGAATAGTTTTGCAACGGCAGCAAACCCACTGGGTGGTGCAGCACCCGGCGCCGCAACCGCTCAGCCCAGTGGAACTCGATGCCGTATACGGTCTGCCGTACTCCAGGCGTCCTTATCCCGCAGGTCCCGAAATCCCCGCCCATCTGATGATCAGGGACTCCATCACCATCGTTCGCGGCTGTTCCGGCAACTGTTCCTTCTGCGCCATCACCAGACATCAGGGGCCGTCTATCACCTCACGCAGCAAAGGTTCGATCCGCCGGGAGTGCGAGCGCGTGACGGCGATGGAGGATTTCAGTGGCACCATTTCCGACCTTGGCGGCCCTACAGCCAACCTTTTCGGCACCTCCTGCGCCATAGGCTCGTGCAAAAAACATGACTGCCTCTACCCGAAGATCTGCCCCAATCTTAGGATCAACGAGCAAGCATTTATTGACCTTCTGGATGAGATTTCAGGCATACCGGGGATCCGGCACCTCTTCATTTCCTCCGGACTGCGGATGGAGATCCTGCTGCAAACCCCACGGTTGCTTGAAAAAATTCTCCGCTGCCACCTTCCCGGTTCACTGAAGATCGCCCCGGAGCATACGGATGACGAACTGCTCTCTCTCATGCATAAGGAACCGCATGATCTGTTGCAACGATTTGTTAAGAAGTGCAGGGAGATAGGCGACCGGCTGGGAAAAAAGATTGAACTCACTCCCTACATCATTACCTCTCATCCCGGTTCAAGCGTGGCACGAGCCGAACAACTGGCCATTGATATGGAGAATCTTGGATTGCAGGTAAAGAAATTTCAGGATTTCACCCCTACTCCCGGCACTCTTTCAACAGCCATGTTTGTCACCGGGTTGCGGCCCGATACCAAAAAACCAGTGAATGTCGCCAGAAATCAAGCGGAAAGGCAATCGGAGCGCCGGATCCTGGAAGATCATTTTCATCGGCGCAACAAGGTACTCAAATGCAAAAGGCGTCAGGGGCGATGACGCCCCTGCGACTTCTCCACAGTCGTCAGCCGACCCTGCTGCCTTTCGGCCGGTAATAGTCACCGTAAAAGGTTTCGTCGCGGTAGAGCAATCTCGACGAAATCACGTTGCTCTCATACCCGTTGAAGATCAGGCCGATAATTTTTTCTCTGCCGATTTCCTCGACCGTCTTCTGGATCGACAGTTTTCCCGAGATGCCATGCCGAACCACCAGCACCACGCCGTCGACGAGCTTGGCCAACACGGCCGACTCGGAAACAACCTGATAGGGCGGTGTGTCAAAGACGATAATCCGGTCGGAGTATCTCGTCGAAAGCTCCGCCACCAGACTCTGCATGCGCAGCGAGCCGAGAAGCTCCGCCGGATTGGGCGGCGGCAGGCCGCTTGGCAGGATGGTCAATTTTTCCAGCGACGTTGGGCGGATAAGTGAGGAAATCTCACTTCTGTTCAGCAAGTAATCGGCAAGTCCCTGTTCATGGGAAATCCCGAAAAGACGGGAGACGGAAGGCAGTCGGAGATCGCATTCAACCAGCAGGGAATGGTGATCGACCCCCTGCGCCAGGGCTATGGCCAGATTGGCCGAGACAAAACTTTTTCCTTCCTGAGGGAGCACTGAAGTAACCATGACGGTCCTGCACATCGGTCTGCCATCGTGAGGATGCAGTATTCTGGAACGGAGGACCCGAAAGGATTCGGCGACCTGATTGGAAAAATTCGCACCCAGGACGAGTCGTTCATCCCAGGCCGGAGATCGCCCGGGAGATCTTGCCGACTTCCGGCTTTGCCGGGTATCATTTTTGACCCCGTCCCGTGGCAAACCGGCGCTCTTTTCCGCCTGATCTTTTTCAGGCGGCACCATCGGAGCCACAGGTGCAGCGCCCGGAGAATCAGCCTTATCCAATTCTTTGGTTATTTTTTCCATTATTTCCCTCAACCGAGTTTTATCGATCTCATCAGGTATTGGCAAACAGGCACCAGCCAGCCTTTTTGATAGGCAAAGGCCATTCCGGCTCCTTCTAAAAAAAGAACCGCCAGAACTGTCCATACCAGCCCTCTTCGCATTACCCTATTATTAGGCGGCAAAACAAAGAAGGTATCGTCGCACCGGATGTGCATCCGTTCGATACATTCCCCCACCAACTCTTCATCGATAATAGAAACACCCTGTAAGTATGCGGCAAGCAAGGCGTTATCGCAGAGCAGGTTGATCTGCCGGGGATTTCCCCCTGTCGCCTCGTATATCAATTCTCCCGCATCATCGGAAAACACTTCGTTATTACCGGCACCAGCCTGCTTCAATCGGAACAGAATATATTGCCAGCATTCTTCCCTGGTTAAATCGCCGAGATGGTAGCGAACGGCAACTCGCTGATTCAGCAAAAAGAGTTGTTCCTGAGTGAGTCGGTCGAGAAGCTCCGGCTGCCCTACCAGTAAGATAGTCAGGACACTCTTCACTTCGGTCGCCAAGTTCGCGAGCAATCGCAACTCTTCCAGCAGACCGATCGATAAGATGTGGGCTTCATCGATGATCAGCAGTATTTTTCTGCCGTTTTCCCTGCATTCCTCAAGCAAATTGGCAAAGAGGACGAGAAACTTTGCTTTGTTGCCGTTAAACAGCAAGCCGAACTGAGCACCCAAGTACGCGAAGAAATCGTTAGTCTCCAGTGCAGGATCTGGTAAGACGCAAATATGTCCTGGAATTTGCATCGATGCCGTAAGGACATTGAGAAGGGAGGTTTTTCCGGATCCCTCTCCACCGGTCAGCAGTAGAAAAGAGGAATTGCCTGCTACGTCCTGCCTTAGTCCCGCCAAAACCTGCCTATGCATTTCACCCGGGAAGAAGGCGTTGGCATCCGGGAAAAGTTCAAACGGTTTGCGCAGGAGTCCGAAGTATTTTCGATACATGGCAGGAAACCCCCGGTTTCCCCCGACAAGGGGACTCTTTTCAGCATCCCTTGTCGGGCAAAAAACAAGGAATGAATTTCTAAGATGCTAAATGACGATATACCCCTTCGACCAGATAACGCCAAACAAGGCTACAACTGCCAGTAATCCCAGGAAAAAGAAGATAAGAGTGCGAAATTTTCGCCACTTTCGCTGGCGCCGTTCCACGGCTGTCTCGATACGAGGGATGGTCGCGATGAGCGGTACTCCCAAAGCAGCTTCCAGCATTTCAGGATCCCTGAAGGAGCCATCGAAAAAGTCAACCATCAGCGTCAGCCCCACCCCCAAACCCAGGCCGGCCATGGCAGCTACACCCATTATCACCGCGAAGTCCGGCTTGATGGGCTTTTCCGGATACCGGGCCGGATCCTCTATCTTGAACTGGCTGCCTTTTTGCCTCCTTTCCAGATTAAGCATCGATTTCGCTTCCAGGTTCTGAGCCACGAGGTCGTCGTAGTGTTTTTTCAACTGACTATATTCCCTGGTGAGGCTCGACCACTCCGCCTCGCGCACCGGCGCCGCCGACACCCATTGTTCGTATTGAGTTACAGCCTGTTTGAGCAGTTCCTTTTCTGCCTTAAGACTCTCGATATTGAGCAAGACATTTTTGTATTGCGTTTCAAGCTGTAGAACTACGGTGTCCACATTACTGTCGATTCCGATACCGCTTCCCGAACCACTCCCTTTTTTTCTCTTCGATCTTGACCCGTCCTGGCCGATTTCTTGTTCCAGCCTGGCGATGACCGCACGGGTTCTTCTCACATCCGGGTGCTTCTCGGTATAGCGGGAGAGCAGTTGTTCCAGCATGATCTTCATCCTTTCCAGCTGGGTCTCATTGCTGACCGACTCCTCCGGATTATTGCTTGTCGTCTGGTTGAGGAGCAAGCCTTTTTCCTTTTTCTCCTTTTCAATCAACTGTTTCCGGTTATTGATCTGATCCTGGATAAGGACGCAGGTCCGCTCAAGTTCCTGAATGGATTCCTGATTGCCCTGATATTGCCCCTGCAGAGCGATCAATCTGGATACATTGGACTCCTGCTGATCGGGCATCTCGTTGTAATGCTGAAGCTTATAGTCACGCATGGAGTTTTCCTTACGATCCATGACTTCCTTTGCCATCAACAGTTCATCGTTGGTATACGCAGAGGTTTCGGTCGCCTTTTCTTCCCGATATTTCAGGTTTTCTTCAATGAATTTTGCAGCAAGGGAATTTGCCACCTTTGTTACCAGCTCGGCATTGCCGTGATTGAAGGCAATCTTGAAAATATCTCCCTGGGTGGAAGGTTCGATTTTAATCGCCCGCCGCATGGAATCGACAATATCCTCCATTGGCAGTTTCTGCCGGGCTTCAGGGTAGAGATTCAATTCAAGGATGAGTTTTTCGAGATTGGTTCTGCTGGTGACGATCTGGGTGAGGGTACTGACAATATCGCGTATCTTGTCGGCCACATCGGGCGAAAGCTTGTTGGGATTGATCTTCTGCTGCTGATAACTGAGCAGACTCACCGCTTGGTACACTTTCGGTGTCAGGAGATATATCCCCAAGCCAATTGGCAGGCTTATCAACAGGATCGCGATGATCAACCACTTACGTCGGCAGAACAGATCCAGATACTTGTTCGTCAGTTGGCGCTGTATGTAATTCATATGAAAATGTAATGTGAATGAGAATGAATAGGATTCAACATCGTTATGTTGCCATAGCGATGCAGGACAATGTTTCTCAAAATTCTACAAATTCAATGATCTTCAGTTACCGGGCCGAAATGGGGATACTGGGGCTGATGCAATAAGAGCTTGGGCAACAAGTAAAAGCAGAATTTACTGCATCAATTGTGATATATTAATAACCTATTATTTAAATCATTTCAATGATAGGTTTTAATTTTCTGACGTTTCTTTATTACGACCAAAGAATTATTAGGAAAAATCTTCTGGACTAAAGGATACTGCGGATGAAATGGAAGGATCATCAAGTAGCAACATAAAAAGCCGATCGACACCCAAGGCTATTCCCGTCGCTTTGCCAAGCTTGGCTAGGTCCTCAAGAAAACGTTCAGGCATCCGGACGATTGCGCCGCGTTTGGTGCGGATAGCAGCTATTTCGTGGGCAAATCTACTACGCTGCTCCACTTCATCAGTGAGTTCTGAAAAACCGTTAGCAAGCTCTATTCCTTTGATATACAACTCAAATCTTTCAGCAAAGTTCGGATTATTTTCACTTTTTTTTGCGAGAGATGCCAATTGGATAGGATAGTCGCAGAGAAATGCGGGAGATTGATAACCGAGTTTCGGTTCAACATATTCAACCAGCAGTTCATCGAATCGGTCGTTAGCCAGGGCGTAGTCGAGAGAACAGGGACAATATTGACAAAAGGCATCGGCGACGGTTAGCCTCCGCCAGTTTGCAGACAGATCGATATCTGACAGAAAACCACGGGCGCCCTCTGGCTGTGAATTTGCCAATGCCTGAACGACAAATCGCACCAGTTGCTCGCAATCGGTCATCAGCTGTTCGTAGTCGCAGCCTGTTCTGTACCACTCAAGCATCTGAAATTCTTCCAGATGCAATCGGCCCAATTCACCTTTTCGGAAACAATGACTGATTTGAAAGATCCGCTCGCAACCGTGGGCAAGCAATCGTTTCATGCATAATTCGGGAGAGGATTGCAGGTAGTGTGTTTCCGAGGCAAACGGTTCAATGTTGCTTTCCGGAATACAAACAGGCTGGCGGATGGGGGTATCGACTTCGAGGAAACCCTGCTGATGGAAAAAAGTCCTGATGGCACGAAAAAAGGCCGCACGGAGGTGCAGCCTTTCCAAGCTGAGCATGGGGCTATTCTTTCACCCGGGTCACGTATTCACCGGTCCGGGTGTCAATCTGAATCTTGTCGCCTTCCTCGACGAAAGGAGGCACCTGCAGCTCATAACCCGTCTGCACGGTAACCGGTTTGGTATCGTTGCCGGAGGTGTCGCCTTTCGCCCAGGGATCTGCCCTGATGACCTCAAGATTGACAAAGGTCGGTAAGGTGATATCGATCGGATTGCTGTCGAAAAACAGCACCACGACCTCCATGTTATCGATCAGGAAGTGGGTATTGTCGCCAAGTTGCTCCCGGGTAAGCGCAAGCTGCTCGTAATTGTCGGTATCCATAAAATGGAATTCATCACCCTGACTGTAGAGAAATTGCATCTTCCGCTCATCCAGTTCGGCTTTCTCGAATTTATCGTTGGAACGATAGGTTTTGACAAGCTGGTTCCCGGAAATCATATTTCGCATCTTGCATCGATAAAGAGCCTGCCCCTTACCGGGTTTGGAAAACTCGAACTCCGTGACAATATAAGGATTTCCATCTATCAGCAACTTAAGTCCTTTACGCAGATCTGCGGCACTCAGCATGGTACTTCTCCATATCTTCTTAATCTCAACCGGACCACCGGCAACATGTTTCTATCTCGATAAAAAAACATTCACATAACCGCGGCTTGAACCGCAATGGGGCAGGAAAAACCTTCATAAACTTTCTGGAACCAGATAATATACCTGTCTTCTGCCTTACTTGGCAACCGTTAAAATCTGTCATCCTGCGGAACATCTCTTTTAACTCTGCATTATACGGTGAGTTTTCAAGGAAATCCTGAGATGATACGGTTCAACTCAACTTTTTCAATGCCATCCGGGAAGGGCCGGTTATAATGCCTGCTGTAGGCGAGTTGGCTTTCCAAAAGCCATTTCCGTCCGTTCATTACGCCTTGAGCGATGCAAATTTGCTCTATTGCTATGTGTTTCCACCACCAGAATATTCTTGAAGATTTATGAAAACGCTCTGGACTCCCTGGAGAATTGAACATGTCCTCGGCAAAGCCCCAAAGATCCGTCACTGTCTTTTCGAGCCTTGCGGGGGTGCCCGGGCAGACAAGAATCTTCTCCTTCTTTATCGAGACGAGTTGTCGCTTGTCCTGCTCAATCGCTTTCCCTATGCCAATGGCCATCTCCTGGCTGCTCCCAAGCGACATGCAAGCTGTCTCACCGAGCTTTCCGCCGAAGAAAATCTGGCCCTAATGGAAACGGTGAAGCAAGCCACTGGTATCCTGAAGAAACACCTTGCCCCTGATGGCTTCAATATCGGCTGCAATATCGGCGCTATTGCCGGGGCGGGAATTGCCGATCATCTGCATTTTCACATTGTCCCGCGCTGGCATGGCGATCATAATTTTATAAGCGTCGTCGCCGATATCCGCACGATTCCCGAACACATCGAAGCGACCTACGACAGGCTCCTTCCCGATTTCCAGGCTCTCCTGGACCAACACGCCAGCTGAATCACATGACGAAACTGACCCCCATGCTCCAGCAATACCTGGAGATCAAAGGACAACATGAAGATGCCATCCTTTTCTACCGGATGGGCGATTTTTACGAAATGTTCTTTGATGATGCTCTAATCGCCTCAAAAATTCTCGGCATCACCCTCACCTCCCGCAACAAAAAGAGCGATCCCGTCCAGGTACCGATGTGCGGCATTCCCTATCATGCTGCCCAGTCATATCTGGCAAAACTTATCAAGGTCGGCCGGCGCGTAGCCATCTGCGAGCAGACGGAAGACCCCGCCAACGCCAAGGGAATCGTCAAAAGGGAGGTTGTGCGAATCATCTCTCCCGGCGTAGTCACCGATGATCAGTTGCTTGACGACAAGAGTAACAACTACCTTGCTTCCCTGGTCGTCAAAGAAAGTCAGGGGCTTCGACATTATGGCCTGAGTTTTCTTGATGTCAGTACAGGCGAGTTTCTTGTTGGTGAATTTTCAGGAAGGCCCGGCAATTTCGACGAAATCCTCGATCAGGTAGCTCGCCTCGCCCCGTCAGAACTGCTGATTCCCGCCGACGATCGTGAAAACCTCGAAGAATTCCTGGAACTGCTTCAAATGCTGCTGCCGGTGCTCTGCGTTACCGAGAGAAATTCCCTTGCCTTCCTTGAAGATACGGCAAGAGATCTGCTGCACGATCATTTCCGGGTCGTGTCGCTTGACGGTTTCGGCTGCAGCCACTTCTCCTTCGGCATTACAGCCGCCGGCGCACTGCTCGAGTATATCCGGGAAACCCAGAAATCGACAGTCGGCCATATCGAGAAACTCAAGCCCCTCGAATCCGAAGCCATTCTCCACATCGATGAATCATCCAGGCGAAATCTCGAACTGACCGAGACCATCGTCGGCGGCCATCGCCAGGGTTCGCTGCTGTCCGTCCTCGATAACACCTGTACCCCCATGGGAGCCCGTTTGCTGCGTCACCATCTCCTGTTCCCGCTCCGCGACAGACGGAAAATCATCGACCGTCTCGATGCCGTGACTTCATTCTTCAACAACAGTCTGCTGCGCCGGGAAATCCGAACTCTACTCGAAGGCGTCTACGATCTCGAAAGATTGAACAGCCGGATGATCCTCGGATCGGGCAATGGTCGTGACATGCTGGCCATGAAGGCCTCACTGTCCTGTCTGCCCGCTATCCAGCGTCTCCTTGCCCAGGGCGATACGGTTAAACTCATAGCTTTACGCGAGGCGTTTGATACCCTCGCCGATCTTCATGAACTCCTGGAAAAGTCCATCCATCCGGAGGCCCCCGTCAGTGTTCGCGAAGGGCACCTCATTGCCCCTGGATATAACCAGGAACTCGATGAACTGGTCATGCTGCTTCGGGACGACAAAAAGCTTATTCTCGATCTTGAGAACCGGGAACGTGCAGCTACGGGAATCGCCAAGCTAAAAATTGGCTACAACAAGGTTTTCGGCTATTTTATCGAAATCGGTAAAACCCACGAGCATAAAGTTCCCGGTCATTATATCAGGAAACAAACTCTGGTGAATGCCGAACGGTTCATTACCCCCGAACTCAAGGAATTTGAAAATCGGGTTCTTGGCGCCGAGGATCGCCGAGTTGAACTCGAATACGAGCTTTTCCTCGCAATTCGTGCCCGGCTGGCCGAAAACAGCACCCGTATCCTGCAAACCGCCCGGTTGCTCGCCCAACTCGATGTCCTCACTTCCAGTGCCGAAATCGCCCACATAAATAACTACCGCCGCCCGGAGATTGACGATGGCGATGATATTCACATTATCGAAGGACGGCATCCGGTTATCGAGCGGGCACTGCCCTCCGGCAAGTTTGTGCCGAACGATGTTCACCTGGACCAGCACAATAACGAGGTGATCATTATCACCGGACCGAACATGGCCGGCAAATCCACCGTCCTGCGACAAACCGCCCTCATAGTGCTCATGGCGCAGATGGGCTGTTACGTTCCCGCCGAACAAGCAGCCATAGGTCTCATCGACCGGATATTCACCCGGGTAGGTGCTATGGATAATCTTCGCCGGGGTCAGTCGACTTTCATGGTGGAGATGAGCGAAACAGCCAATATCCTCAATAATGCCACAGAGAGAAGTCTGGTTATTCTTGATGAAATCGGCCGGGGAACCTCAACCTACGACGGCCTCTCCATCGCCTGGGCGGTAGCTGAAGAACTTGTCGAGAAAAACGGCAAGGGCGTAAAGACTCTGTTCGCCACTCACTATCACGAACTCACCGAACTTGCCAAGACCAATATCCGCATTCAAAACTATTCCATTGCTGTACGCGAATGGCAGGGTAGCATCATCTTTCTGCATAAACTGGTAAAAGGTGGTACGAGCCGAAGCTACGGCATTCAGGTGGCCGGTCTGGCAGGAGTTCCACCGCATGTCGTCAAGCGGGCGATGGAGATACTGAAAGAGATCGAACTAGGGAAATTCCGACAAAACGGGCCGGTGTACTCTTTCGGCAACAAAAGCAGAAACAGAAAAAATGCTGATCAGCTTCTTCTCTTTGCTCCCCCTGTCGACCCAATCAGAGAATTTTTGATGAAAATAAATCTCGATGAGTGTCCGCCGGTCGAGGCGCTCAATACCCTCTACTCACTGAAAAATATGCTCAATTGATCAACGCCTATCTCACTTTCGCCTCCGGCGAGATAACCCGTCGCAATAGGCTTTTGGCAGGTACAAGCTGTGCCGTACTCTTTGTTTCTATTTATTTTGCCATGGTTATTTCTTTCCTGTATAATGACCCCGGATATCAATCAAGTATCTGATAATCGATGTTGGCTATTTTCCTCTGCTGGAGCTCAGATTTTTCTCAGTGATGATCCGTACAGTTCTTCTCACCTGTTTCTCCCTGATCTTTACGTTCTCATGCTATCCTATTACTCTCCTGGCTGCAGATGATGACGCCGACAAACCCGTCTCAATCGCAAGCCAGTATGAGGAAGCCAAATTTTACTACAATCAACTCCAAACAAACGCTGCTCAAACACGGGAAAACTGGCTGAAGGGAACGAGGAATTTCCGTCGAATCTACTTGTCGAGCCCCAAAGCCGAACTTGCTCCGGCATGCCTCTTTATGCTTGGTCGCATCTACAGTGACATGTACGATAAATTTCAAAACGGGATCGATCTCGACGAATCAATTTCTTATTTTAAAGACACAGCCAAGCTTTTTCCCCAGCATCGACTGGCTGACGATGCATATATGGCTCTTGCCCAGATCGTTCTTGATAAACGCAGCAATCCACAGGAAGCTTCCGGCTACCTCAATGAAATTGTGACCAATTTCCCTAATGGTGATATGTACACCGAAGCTGAGAATCTCCTCAAGGTTCTCTCCCAGGAACACGATATCCCCTTGCCACAGGTCATGGTATCATCCTCCCGGGAAAACAAACTGAGTTATGTCTTACCAGTTAAATATTGGTCTTCCGACAACTACACCCGGGTCGTTATTATGGCGTCCGGTCCGGTGAATTACAAAGAAATCCTCCTCGAGGAAACAGAAAATGCCCCGAGACGACTCTACATCGATTTCAAGAAGAGCTATATCGAGCCCCAATACAGGGCTCCTGTGCCCATAGAGGACGGCCTTCTCAGGCGTATTCGAACCGGCCAATTCTCGCCGGATACTGTCCGGGTTGTTCTCGACATCGAATCCATCAATAGCTACAAGATTTTTAGTTTGCCCGACCCGTTCAGGGTTGTAATCGACGTTCGTGGCGAAAAGAAAAGCGAGAATTTGGCGCCGGAGAAGATAACCCTTGAGCCGCAGGAAAGTGTAGCCGACAAAAAAATTGCCCCCCCTGATACCACCGCCAACATCGTCGTCCTGCGAGATAATAAAAAAATTGCACCTGCTCAAAAAATTACTCCTGAATCGGGTAAGATTGAGAAATCCCGAGATATGAAACCGCTTACCTTAGCCCAGCAACTCGGCCTTGGTGTTAAAAAAATTGTCCTTGACCCGGGCCACGGAGGCAAGGATCCGGGTGCTATGGCTTTTGGCATGAAAGAAAAAGACATTGTGCTCGGCATCGCCAAACAACTCGCTCCGGTTCTGGCAAAGGAGCTCGGTTGTGAAGTGCTTCTCACAAGACAGGACGATACATTCATCAGTCTTGAAGAACGAACAGCCATCGCCAATACCAAGAGTGCCGATCTGTTCGTTTCGTTGCATATCAATGCCCATTCCTCTGCTAAGGTGAGGGGGCTTGAAACGTATTATCTTAATTTGACTACCAACGCCGATGCAATGAAGGTTGCAGCAAGAGAAAATGCCACCTCCACACACCAGATGAGCGATCTTCAGGATATCCTCTCCGATATCATGAAAAATTCCAAAATAAACGAGTCATCCCGACTGGCCCAGCAGGTTCACAATTCCATCCTCACTCAGGCAGGGAAACAAGGATTTGTCGACTTGAAAAACCTGGGGGTCAAGCAGGCTCCGTTTTACGTCCTAATTGGTGCCCAAATGCCGGCAATCCTCATCGAACTCGCTTTCATCAGTAATGAGCAGGATATTCACAACCTTAACAACCCATCCTTCGTCAAGATGCTAACCCAGGAGATCACTCATGGGATCAGGACATATGTGAATGATACAACTGCTCAACTTTCTAAAAACTGACAGAAGCTCCGTCCATCTTGAGCAAGCTGTGGCTAAGGCTAAGCCATTGTCAAAAAATAACATGGCCGGTGGAATGCTCCGGAACTGTCTAAGGAGCCGTACCGAAATGGGTGAAATGGCCCATGTTATTTCGTAACGCTCCTAATCTTTTTTTGTAACATCAAACGAAATATTCTCAATGGATTGAATAAAAAAGGGGTCGTTCTCGTGAAGAGAACGACCCCTTTTTCTACTGCAAAGCGACTTGAGATTACTTCATATTGGCAACCTTCAGTCGGGCTAAAGCCCGTTGAAGCGCAACTTCTGCTCTCTTTCTATTGAAATTATCAACTTGTTGAGCAGCTTGAGCAAGTCTCTTTTCAGCTCTTTCTTTCGCTTTCAAAGCCCGATCAACATCTATTTCATGACCTTTTTCGGCACTCTCTACCAGGAAGGTTATCTTGTTGTTTGAAACTTCGCAGAAACCTCCACTCACCATGAGAGTCTCTCTTTTCTTGCCGTTCTCATAAGTAAGAGTCCCGATTTTGATCGTCGACAGAAAGGGTGCATGATTTGCAAGTACACCGAAGTCACCTCCAAATCCAGGAGCGTTAACGATATCTACATCCTCGTTAACCTTTGCGCCCGCTGGAGTTACAACTTCAAGTCTTATCTGTTGTCCCATCGAATGTTCCTCTCAAGCGGATTATTTTCCTGATTCTTTACTTTTTGCTTCCTTGGCAATAGCTTCATCAATGGAGCCGACCATGTAGAAGGAGTTCTCATTGAGATCGTCAAGCTTGCCATCAAGAATCTCTTTGAATCCTTTAACCGTATCAGCAACTTTGACGAATTTTCCGGCCATGCCGGTAAATACTTCGGCAACAGTAAAGGGCTGCGACAGAAATCTCTGGACCTTCCTGGCTCTGGACACGAGCATCTGATCTTCTTCCGACAATTCATCCATACCGAGAATGGCGATAATGTCCTTCAGATCTTTATATTTCTGCAGTGTCACCTGAACTCCGCGGGCGACCTGATAATGTTCTTCGCCGATGACATTGGGATCAAGAATCCTGGAGGTCGAATCGAGTGGATCCACCGCCGGATAAATACCGAGTTCGGCGATCTGCCGAGAGAGAACAACGGTTCCGTCAAGGTGAGCAAAGGTTGTGGCCGGGGCAGGGTCAGTCAAGTCGTCCGCAGGTACGTAAACGCATTGAACGGCGGTAATCGAACCTTTTTTGGTAGAAGTAATACGTTCCTGCAGGGCACCGAGGTCGGTGGCGAGAGTCGGCTGGTATCCAACCGCAGACGGAATACGACCGAGAAGCGCGGATACTTCGGAACCAGCCTGGGTGAACCGGAAGATGTTATCGATAAAGAGGAGAACATCCTGACCTTCCTCGTCACGGAAATACTCGGCAGCGGTCAGACCGGTCAAAGCAACACGGGCACGTGCTCCGGGAGGTTCGGTCATCTGGCCGTACACGAGAGCTGCTTTCGGTAAAACTCCCGATTCCTTCATCTCGTGATAGAGATCGTTTCCTTCGCGTGTACGCTCGCCTACGCCGCAGAAAACGGAGATACCACCGTGGTGCATGGCGATGTTGTTTACCATCTCCATCATGATAACGGTCTTACCGCAACCCGCACCGCCGAACAGTCCCATTTTTCCACCAAGTGGGAACGGTACAAGCAGATCGATAACCTTGATACCGGTCTCGAGTACCCGCACTTCGGTATCCTGCTCGGTGAAGGCCGGTGCTTCACGATGGATCGGCATTGTCTTATTTGAGCCAATTGGCCCAAGTCCATCGACCGGTCTGCCAACTACGTTCATGATCCTGCCAAGTGCTGCTTCGCCAACCGGAATGGTGATGGGCAAACCACTATCCCGCACTGCCATTCCACGAACAAGACCATCCGTTTGATCCATGGCGATACACCGACAGGCATTATCACCAAGATGCTGTGCTACTTCTACTACCAGGTTATCTGCTTTATCGTTGATGCCTGGGTTAGTGACAAAACATGCGTTCAAAATGTTCGGCAGTTTACCGGGTTCGAACTCAACGTCTACGACAGGACCGATTACCTGTGTGATTTTTCCAATTTTTTGTTCACTCATTGGGATTTATCCCTCCTCAAAAGTCTTAGATTATCATGAGATAAGTAATTATTTCAGAGCTTCTGCGCCGCCAACAATGTCCATAAGCTCACTTGTAACGGCAGCCTGACGAGCTTTGTTGTAAACTATGGTCAGGTTTCGCACCATATCCTTACATGCATTGGTTGCATTATCCATCGCAGTCATCCTGGCTGCATGTTCACTCGCACCCACTTCAAGCATTGCATGATAAACGATGACATTGAGATATAAGGGCTGGAGAACATCCATGATCTCTTCCGTAGAAGGTTCGTAGATATAGTCTCCCGAAAATTTCTTCTCCGTTGAGCTCTGTCCGCTTTTAGGTTGTACCGGCAGAACGCCCGAAATTTCCGGCCGTTGTATGGCCACGGATTTGAAGTGCCCATAGATAATCTCGACCTTGTCGGTTGCGCCACTTAAAAATTCCGCCGCAACATCTGTGGCAATCTCCCTGGCATTGTACATTTGAAAGTTGCTCATGATATCACGGTAGCTCTTTCTTACAAGGCCGGTTTTTTTAAGAGCCTGACTACCTTTCTTGCCAACGCAGACGAAACTGACCTTCTTTCCACTCGCCTCATATTCCGCCATCTTCATCAGTGCGAGTTTGATGATGTTGGCATTGAATGAGCCACACAATCCGCGATCAGAAGTTACAACCACCAGTTCCACTGTTTTCTCATCCCGGACTTCCATCAATGGAAATCCAGTGGTATTTGCCCCACCGGAAAGGTTTGACATTGCCTCGTCAAATTTGGCGGCATAAGGTCTGAATGCCTCCATCTTTTCCTGGGCACCCCGCAGCTTTGCCGCGGCGACCATGTTCATAGCCTTGGTGATCTGAGCTGTCTTTTTGACACCCGAGATCTTAGTTTTTACTTCTTTTAAACTCGCCATATCTTGACCTTTTGTGATTAGTTAAGACCTTTTGTCGCCTTGAAAGTATCACCAAAGCTGGTCAGTACCTTGTTGAGTTTTTCCTTTATTGCGTCGGTGAACATCTTTTCTTTGACAAGATCGGTAAAAATGGTCGGCTCATTGGATTCAATGTAGTTGTAGAGCTCAGACTCATAATCAGCCAAAGTGTTTACCGGCAGTTTATCGAGAAATCCATTCGAACCGGCGTAGATGATTGTGACTTGTTTCTCCATCGGCAGCGGTTGATATTGCGGCTGCTTCAAGATTTCGACCAGTCTCTCACCACGGGTCAACTTGGCCTGTGTGCCGGCATCAAGATCGGAACCGAAAGCGGCGAATGCCGCCAATTCACGATATTGTGCCAGATCGAGGCGAAGTGTACCGGCAACCTGTTTCATGGCCTTTACCTGGGCGGCGCCACCTACTCGGGAAACAGAAAGTCCGACATTGATGGCCGGTCGAACGCCGGAGAAGAAGAGGTTCGGCTCGAGGTAAACCTGACCGTCGGTGATGGAAATAACGTTGGTCGGGATAAAAGCGGAAACGTCGCCAGCCTGAGTTTCGATGATCGGCAGAGCGGTCAGTGAACCGGCCCCCAATTCATCATTTACCTTGGCTGATCTTTCGAGCAATCGGGAGTGATTGAAGAAAATATCGCCAGGATATGCTTCACGTCCGGGAGGCCGTCTGAGGAGCAGAGAAAGCTCACGATAGGCAACAGCCTGTTTGGAAAGATCGTCATAGATGATAAGCGCATGTTGACCATTATCCCGGAAGTATTCACCCATGGCGCAACCGGCGAAAGGTGCGATGTACTGCATTGGCGCAGGGTCGGAGGCGCAGGCGGATACAACGGTGGTATATTCCATTGCACCATGTTTTCTCAGTGCCTCGACAACCAGGGCAACCGTCGACTTCTTCTGGCCTACTGCAACATAAATACAATGAATATCGGAGTATTTTTGGGCAATGATGGCATCGACACAGAGAGCGGTTTTGCCGATCTGGCGATCACCGATTACCAATTCGCGTTGTCCGCGGCCGACAGGGGTCATCGCGTCGACTGCTTTTGAACCGGTGTAGCACGGCTCATGAACACCTTTTCTGGCGATTACGCCTGGAGCCAATACTTCAATTTTCGATGTGAGATCAGTTTTTATCGGACCCAGACCGTCTATCGGCATACCGATACCGTCAACAACGCGTCCTTCCATGGCGGGGCCGACGGGAACCTCGGCGATTTTACCGGTACGTTTGACGATATCGCCTTCTTTAATGCCGGAAACGTTACCGAGAACCGCACAACCGACGTTGTCCGCTTCAAGGTTCAAGGCAAGGCCCAAGATTCCACCGGGGAATTCCAGCAGCTCCATGGCCATGCAGTTCTGCACGCCATAAACACGGGCGATACCGTCACCAACGGAGATAACGGTACCGGTTTCATTAAGATCTATGCTGGTCTCGTATGCCCCAATCTGATCTTTGATAATCTGACTAATTTCTGCGGCTTTGATCTGCATCTATTCTCTCCCCTTAATGGAATCTTTTAAACCTGCAAGTTGCGTTTTTATACTCCCGTCTAAAACCAGGTCACCGACCTTGGCGATAATTCCTCCAATAATCGAAGGATCGACACTGGTTGTGAGTGCAACCTTCTTGCCAGTTAACTTTTCTAATACAGTTTGAACGTTTGCTTTCAATTGATCGTCCAGTTCAACGGCCGAAGTAACGTTGCCATGGCTGATATTTTTCACTTCATCAACCATCGTTCTGTAGGATGCGGCAATTTCCGGCAGTAATCCGGCTCGTTTTTTCTGGACTAAAAGATTCAGGAAGTTGCCCATGACGTTATCGACTCCCATAGAGGCCACTAATCCCTTCATGACCTTTTCTTTTACATCCATGGGATAGAGAGGATTCGTCACGGCATCAGCGACTTCAGGGTGAGTGGCATAGAGGTTTGCTACGCCTTGAAGAACTTCGTTATAGTCTTCGTATATACCCTGCTCCTGACCTACGGTGAAAATTGCCTTGGCATATCGTCGTGCGAGGATTGTCTGTTTCACTGTACGGCCCCCACTTTTGCTAAATAATTTTCAATGATCTTCACCTGGTCATCTGCAGTGAGATTTTTGATAATCAGTTGCTCGGCCATAATCGCTGCCTGGTCGGCAACTTCGTTCTTGAGAGTACGGCGAGCTTCGGTCACTTCATTCTGAATGGCCATTTCCGCCGAACGCTGGAGATCGCTCGCAGCTTTTTCAGCTCTTTCGATGATCTTTACTTTTTCAATCTCGGCCTGGGCGACAGCTCTTTCAACGATTTTATCGATTTCCGACTCCACCGCCAACAGCTTTGCCTGAAAATCGTTATACGATTTTTCCGCTTCGGCCCGTTTCTGCTGCAGCGTCTCAATCTCATCCTTGATCTTCTTTTGACGGGCAGCAAGGCCCGCGCCTATCGGCTTCGCACCGAACTTGACCAGGATTATCATCAGCGCGATGAAGTTGACGATCCGCCAACCAAGGTCCTTGAGTTTAGCAGGCGAAAGACTGGATGACTGATGCGCTCCAGCAGCTACGGCTCCATCTCCATGTCCGGTTTCCGCAGCCACCGCCTGATCGGCAGTCGCCCCGTGTCCGGCCTTCTCCGATGCGAAAACCGCTCCAGACGACAAGGCAAGCCAAAGTGTTAACGTAAGCAGGCTCAACAGCCTGGCAATGTGTTTCACTCCATTCATTTTTAGAGACTCCTCCCCAGAATTTTACTTGCCATGTCAGTTGCAAAACCGTCTAAATTTGACCGCAAACTGGTTCTGGCGCCTTCGATTTCAGCCCTGAGTTCTGCCAGTTTAGCCTCCTTGGTCGCATCGACGCCAGCCCTGATGCCGGCAAGCTTTTCGTCGCCGGCAGCCTGAGCCTCAGCGCGAGCACCGTCAAGAGCAGCCTTTGCCTTACCGGAAGCCTTCGCCATTTTTGCATCCACCTCTTCCTGCCGGAGTTTGGCGTTTTTCTCGAATTTTGAGATATTCTCCTCCATTCCCCGCAGCTTTTCAGATCTCTCCTTGATGATGTTCCTTATTGGCTTATAAAGAACACCATTGAGAAGAAACATGAGCACAACCATGTTAACAATCTGAATAAACAAAGTAATATCCGTCGTAATCATGTTAGTAGCTCCTGCTTAGCTAAGATTACAAAAAACTTAACATTCATCTGTGCAATGAATGATGACCGCGCTCGGCTATATCTACAAAAAAAGGGTGGAAAAACCCTAGAATAAACTGAACCACCATTCACAATGGCAAAAAATTCTTACTGTAAATATACTGCCCTGTCAACTATTTTATAGAGTTGCTTATTTTGGGCCGGGCAAAATGGCACATCCCTGAAATGGTTATGCACAATTTGCCCATCGACGCAAATTGTCAAAAGTGCAGCCTGACAGCTCTAAGGTCTCTGCAATAATGCAGTTATCACCGACGGAACAGAGCTCATGGCCTCATTCAACTTATCAACCATTGGCCCACCTGCCTGAGCCATATCGGGTCGGCCACCGCCTTTCCCACCGATGATTTTCGCCACCCGATTGATAATGTCACCGGCCTTTACTCTCCCCGTCAGATCGTCGGTAACAATCGCCAGCAGGGCGGCCTTATCGTTAATACTGCCACCCAACACGGCGATGCCGCTGCCGAGACTATCCCGGACCTTGTCACCTACCTCCCGCAGGGTTTTCGGACTGTCGAGCGGAATCACCGCAGCGATAAGCTTTATGTCTGCAACGCTGATTGCATTGTTCATCACCCCGGCAAGGTCGGAACTGGCTAGTTGTCTGGATAAATCGGCAACCTGTTTATCCATTG
>Ga0079306_1000422_pt1 | contig 39855 bp, 38 predicted proteins | sample Methanotroph_Enr_FD_79181 | JGI IMG/M metagenome (GOLD analysis project Ga0079306, IMG submission 79181) | Enriched soil microbial communities from Old Woman Creek wetland in Ohio, USA - Methanotroph_Enrichment_5 | ecosystem: Environmental > Terrestrial > Soil > Wetlands | place: USA: Ohio... | reverse complement strand
TAAAGCGAGTGCGGCGTCTTCAACGCTCCGCGTAAAGTAGCCAACGTGGTCTAAAGACGGGGCAAACGGAAATAAGCCAAAGCGGCTAATTCTTCCCCAGGTCGGTTTAAATCCGACGAGACCGGCAAAGCTTGCTGGTTTTCGGACAGAGTCGCCTGTATCAGAACCAAGAGCAAACGGAACGATATTCGCGCAGACACTGACCGCCGAGCCGCAACTCGAACCGCCAATCATGCGTTCATGTTTAGGATCATAAGGATTAAAAGTCGGGCCTTTGTGCCCGGTGGTTCCGCTGCCGCCCATGGCAAGTTCGTCAAGGGTCGATTTGGCAATGGGGACAGCATGAGCAGCAAGTAATCTAGCAACCACTGTCGCGTCAAAACTCGGGATGTACCCGTTGAGAATATTGCTGCTGGCCGTGGTTTCAATGCCTTTGGTCGAGAAGTTATCTTTGATGACAAAGGGAATACCCCAGAAAGGGTTATTGGCTTCAGGTTCTTTAAGCGCGGATGCGATGGCAAAAGCCTCGTTTTCCATAAAACGCTCAAATGCGTTATCTCCATTCGCTTTCGCACGTTTCAAAGCTTCTGCAGCGAGTTGAAGCGGCGTGACTTTTTTAGCGACGAGGGCTTGGTGGAGGTCCGCCAAGGTGAGATCCAGGTATGACATTTATCCCACCACTTTCGGAAGCTTGATCTGACCATCGACAACATCCTTGGCGTTTTGAAGCGCCACGTCACGTGGCAGCGGTTCGCTCGGAACGTCTTCCCGAAGGGAGTCGGTCGCGACATCAAAAGGAAAGGTCATCGGCTCTAAATCGTCGATACCTTGCGTCTGGCCAATTAAGTCCATTTGTTTCAGCAAAATCGTAAATTCTTTTTCAAGGACGGCGTATTGTTCGTCGGTCATGTCAAAGAGTAGGCTATTTGAGGCACTTTTTAAAACGCTTTTGTTTATTTCTTTCACCGAGCTCACCTCATGATATCTTTCAAATCATAGCATTATTCTAGAGTTTTTTGAACATGGGATAAGAACTCGGCTTCGTCCATCGTTTGCACGCCCAGCGATTGCGCTTTCGTGAGCTTGCTTCCGGCATCGGTGCCATAGATGACGATATTGGTCATTTTGCTAACCGAACCACTCACTTTGGCGCCGAGACTTTCGAGGAGTTCTTCCGCTTCTTTTCGGCCATGGTGTTCAAGCACGCCGGTCAAGACGACGGTTTTGCCGGAGAAATAGGTTTTCCCGGCAGTTTCTTTCGGCCCTAAATACATAGTATTTACACCGATGCTCTTCAGGTCTTCAATCAAAGCGATATTTTCAGGCTTGCGGAAGTAAGAATAAATCGAATTGGCAACGACCGGGCCTACGTCCGGAATCGAGAGAAGTCTCTCGCTTTCGGCTGCTGCGAGCGCGTCGATTGAACCAAAGAATTTCGCCAGCGTTTTCGCCATCTTTTCGCCGACTTCTTTGATGCCTAAACCAAAGAGCAGACGTTCTAAGGAATTGCCTTTGCTTTTTTCGACGCCATCGATAATGCTGTCAACCGATTTATCGGAGAAGCCTTCGACTTCCATGATATCCTGGCGGAAATTCATTAGACGATAAATGTCAGCGACGGTCCGGATGAACTTTTCATTAAAGAAAATTTCGATAACTTTTTCTCCTAGGCCATCGATATCCATCGCGTCTTTGCTGACGAAATGAATGAGACCTTCGATATGGCGAGCTTCGCAGTCCGGATTCAAACAGAAATGCATCGCGTCCACCTTAGTTAAAGCGTGGCCGCAGACAGGGCAAGATTCAATCATCACGAAGGGCTTTTCGATACCGGTCCGTTTGTCGGTCAGCACACGCACCACTTCAGGGATGACGTCACCGGCTTTTCTAAGTAAAACGATGTCGCCGATCTTCAAATCTTTTTCCATAATGAAATCTTCGTTATGAAGCGTGGCGCGCTGGACAATCGATCCAGCGACACGGACAGGCGATAAAACGGCATTAGGCGTGATTTTTCCGGTTCTTCCGACCGTGAAGATGATGTCTTCAAGCAGCGTCGGTACCTCTTCCGGCGGGAATTTATAGGCAATCGCCCATTTTGGGGTTTTCGCCGTATAACCTAATCGGTCATAAACGGTCAGGTCGTCGACTTTGAGGACTATGCCGTCAATATCGTAAGCAAGGTTAGCTCGCTTTTTCGTGTATTCCTCGACGTAACTTAAAATGTCCTCGATGCCATGGCAAAGGCGGCGTTCGGGGTTGGTTTTGAAGCCGATGGATTGGATATAATCGAGGGCTTCGCTATGTTTAGTAAAACCAAATTCGGAGGCATTGACGAAATAATACCAGAAGGCGTCAAGTTTTCTTGAGGCGGCAATCTTGCTATCGAGCTGACGGATGGATCCGGCAGCGGCATTTCTGGCATTCGCCAGCAAGGCTTCTCCGGTTTTTTCGCGTTCTAGATTTAACTCAATCAGACTCTTCTTTGGCATAAAGACTTCGCCGCGGACTTCAAAAGGCCTCGTCACGGTGATTTGGGTGGGGATAGAGTGGATTGTGATGATATTGCTTGTCACGTCTTCGCCGACGTTACCGTCGCCGCGCGTGGCCCCATAATTCAAATGACCGTCAATGTAATCAAGACTCATGGCCAGACCGTCAATCTTCATCTCAGCCATATAAGTGACCTTCTCTTGGTGGAGGGCTTCACGGACTTTGCGGTCAAAATCACGTAAATTGGCTTCATTAAAAGCGTTCGCCAAGGACAGCATCAGCCGTTTATGGGGAACCTTTTTAAAGGAAGACACGACTTGGCCACCGACGCGTTGCGTCGGCGATAAAGGCGATTTCAGTTCCGGATATGTCGTTTCTAAACGAATCAGCTCGTTTAGCAAGGCATCGTATTCGGCGTCGGTGACGCTTGGGTTATCCAGAACGTAATATTCGTAATTGTATTTTTCAAGTAAGGCGGTTAGTTCTTTGACTCTCGACGCAGGGTTCATGCCATGCCTCCGGTATTTCGGTCAACGCGGGAAATGGCCGGGTGCGAAGCCAAGAGTTTCTTGCGGCCAGCAGTCTCAAATTCGACTTCGATGATCGTGCCATCGATAATTTTCAAAACAACGCCAGGACCAAAGGTCTTATGATCGACACGATCCCCTTCTGCCCAATCAGTGATGCCATTACTCGGCAAAGAACCGCCAAGCGAAGGCGCTGGTTTTTGTCCGGGACGGCCATCTTGCGGACCAAAAGCATATTCTTTCGGACGTTCGAAATTGATACCGGCTTCTTTGAAGAAGCGCGACGGGACTTTGCGGGCTTGGATGATAAAGGAATATTCGCCGTTGCAGCTGAGAAACAATTTCTCTTTGGCACGTGTTAAGGCGACATAGCAAAGACGACGTTCTTCTTCGAGTCCGAGGTAGGCATTTTCACTGAGCGTGCGTTCGCTCGGGAAGACGCCTTCGTTAAGGCCAACGACAAATACGGATTTAAATTCGAGGCCTTTAGCGGTATGGATGGTCATCAAAGAAACGTAGTCGCCATCGTTGATATCGTCTTGGGCGCTGGTGAGGCTGACATTCTGCAGGTATTCGTCAAACCCGGATTGCGGGTTGTCTTTCATGTAACTTAAAATATCGTCGAATAAGGCATTGACGTTATCAAGGCGCCCTTTGTCATCGTCTTCAGCCAAATAATCATAGTAGCCGATGGCGCGTATGTAATCTTTGAGGACTTCCGAAAAGGCTTCGAGATTTTCGAGGAGCTTGGTTCGGCAGTTATCGATTTTCTTGATCATATCGGTCAAGGAGACGACACACTTGGTTTTGATTTCGGTGGTGTGTTTTTCGATTTCCTCAACATATTCATAGATAGCCAAGTTGGCATCAAACGCTTCATGCTTCAAAAGATCAATCGTCTTCTCGCCGATACCGCGGCGCGGGACGTTCATGATGCGTTCAAACGAGACATTGTCTTTCTTGTTGGACAAAAGACGGAAATAAGCGAGGACGTCTTTAATTTCTCTACGTTGGTAGAACCTGACACCGCCGAAAATGCGGTATGGGATATGGTAGCGATTGAACGCTTTTTCGAATGGCAGCGTCAAATAGCTGGCGCGGTATAAAAGCGCGACGTCGCTATATTTGAATTTCTTGTTATAACGGAGTTTTTGGATCTCGCGTAGGACCCATTCGGCTTCATCGTCGGCCCGTAAGGCACGATGATTGATAATCTCGGCGCCGCCTTCGTTTTCGGTGTACAGGTCTTTTTTGACCCGTAAACGGTTATGCGAGATTAGTTCGTTGGCGGTATTGAGAATCGTTTGCGTGGAACGATAGTTGCGGTCAAGTATGATGGTTTCCATAGGAAAGAGTTTATCGATATCCAAAATTATCGCTTGGTTGGCGCCCCGCCAGGTGTAAATTGTTTGATCGGGATCCCCCACCACATAGAGCGTGGCGGATGGTTTGAGAATTAATTTTAATAAACGATATTGGACATCGTTGGTGTCTTGGAATTCATCGATCAGCACGTGATCAATGCGATTTTGCCATTTGGTTCTGATGTTGGGATACTCTTCAAGGATTTTAATCGTCTTCAAGAGCAAGTCGTCAAAGTCGAGCGCATACATGAAATTCAAACGTTCTTCATAAATAGTAAATAGTCGGAGGCATTCTTTTTCATTCGGGAAATTGATTTTGGTAATCACAATATCCTGTGGTAAACGTCCTGCGGTTTTATTGGAACCGATATAGCTTAAGGTCTGGCCAACGATATCATCGCTTTTACGATAACCATTGTCTTCGGCAATCGATTTAACAAGAGATTCCTGGTCATCTTCATCAAAAATCGTGAACGTGGTCGGATAGCCTAACACAGAGATTTCGCGGCGGAGAAAACGGGCGCAAAAACTATGGAAAGTCAAAACTTGTAAGTCGCTCGCGGCTTCAGGGACTAAACTAACCGCCCGTTCACGCATTTCTTTCGCAACTTTGTTGGTAAAAGTAATCGCCAATATCTTCCAAGGCTCAACATGAAGCTCGCCAATCAAATAGGCAATCCGGTAGGTTAAAACACGCGTTTTGCCACTGCCGGCGCCGGCAATGATCCGGACATACTGCGAGGGGGTTGAAACAGCTTGGTACTGATGTTCATTGAGCAGCTTTTTATAGTCCATATTTGACCTTCTTTTCGGTTATCTTAACATACTAATTTTACCAAAAAAGACAACATTAAACAATGCTTGTCAGTATTTTAAATTTAATAAAATATTCAGAAAAGCTCGGAACGTATTGCCACTGTGCCTAATAAGTACTTTATTAAGATGGCTGTTTTAATTTCTAGAAGCGAGGGCCAACCGGCAATAACTACTTCTTCCAGTGTCGTAGCACCCATGTTTTTCTCTGGACTACTTCCTTTAGGAATACTCGCGTCGGCAAGCACAAAGTAGAGGGGAATAGGCGGTTGATGCAACGCATAATCAATGACCTCGTCCTTGATGGCTTGGCAGTGCGAACAGCCGGGGGAATAGACATAGACGTAATAATCGGGTTCGGCGACGAAAAACAATCCTTCCCAAGCAATCGAAAAAGCCGCCACTTCTTTATAGTCGTGAGGGAACAATTCCGACGTCGTGGGGAGCGAAAGACTTCTATCGCACGAAACCAAGAGGAAAGAAACGGAAAAAAGCATGGGAATACGCATGGTGAATCCTCCACCAAGTAATAGAGGGAAAATCAATCATATTAGCCAAAAACCATGAATTTTGGAACCAGTGTGTTAACATAATAAAGAGGCCACCGCATGCACGATAAAAAAACGCTCATCCAAAATATCACTTATATGGCAATCATGGCCGCCATCAACGTCATCTTTTCAGTCTTGGCAATGTTTTTGCCTTTGGCATCTTTCATCTTGATGCTGGTGCTGCCCTTCACAAGCGTCATCGTCGTTTTATTCTGCAAAGAGAAATATTTTCTCATCTATGCGGTTTCTACCGTCGTGCTCTGTTTACTCGTCACGATCACGGAAGCCCAGACGACTATTTTCTATGTCATTCCTTCCATTGTTTCAGGATTCGTTTTTGGAATGCTTATCAAAGCGAAAATACACGCTGCGTTCATCCTGATTATTTCCGCAACCGTCCAATTGGGTTTGACTTACGCCTCGCTCCCGCTCATCCAATGGATTTATGGCGTCAATATGATCGACGTCTTTAAAACGCTACTCCATCTGACTGCTCATCCTTTCGTCGATGGCATCATCCCGACATCTTTCTATGTGCTCTCGCTCGCACAAGCGACTTTCTCTTTTATCATCATTCATGCCGAAGTTAAAAAATTCGGGATCACGGTCAATAACAGCGAAACCATTTTTCCGACATTGGCGCTTTTGGCCATTGGAATCGGCGTTTTAGTCGCTGTCACCGCACTCTTTTCTGTTGTTATCCCCTATCTATTATTTTTAGTCTTTATATTCTTCTCACTGTTCGCCATGATTGATGTGCTAAAAACTAAAAGACGCGGCTTGATGATTGGGCTTGGCGTTTCCTTGCTCGCCAATTTATTTGTTTTTGCCCTTCTTTATAGCTTGGTCCCCGCCCCGCTCGGGCTTCTCCTTATAGGTTTGTTTTTCCTCCCGGCGGACGGACTCTCTTTATGTAATAAATATTTGCTAAAGACTAACAAGGTATATAGAATATAAGCACGAGGTGAACGGGATGATTGAATTTCTCAAACGATTTGGTTTAGGCATTCTATATGTCGTTTTGTCCCCCTTCTTCCTCTTGATCCTGGTCCTTTTTACCATCTACGGACTTGGATTGTTTTTATTTATGGCCGTCAAGGCTTGCATCCTGTTTTTTACCGGACGCAGCGTTTTTGATGATATGCCTGAAGACACCGAAGCCAAAAGACGCTTAGGACAACTCGTCGACGAACCGCTCAACCGGCCTTTCCGCGCCAAAAAAGCAGTCAAGACCGTGACCGCCGAACCCATAGAAGAAACGAAAAAAGTAGTCAAAGAAGAACCACAAGAAGAAAAACCCACACCAAAACCCGAACCCGAGTTTGAGCCAGAACCCGAACATGTACTGGCAAAACCCGAACCTCCTAAAAAAGACGGTGAAGTCAAATGATGCCCTTATTAATCAAGTTGACAGAAAATGACAAGCGCATCCTGATCGCGATTTGCATCGTGGTATTTCTCGTCTTTATCCTCATTGGTTATTTAGGGCTTTTAATCGAACGCATCATGAAACGGCAAGCCCGTGATTTGGACACCTCGATGCATGATGTTGTTTCCACCGGAGTGGTCGACAATCCCCGTTATTTCCGGCGCATCGCTTTTAAGAAAAACGCGCGTCTATTCTATAAGCAGTCACGCCTTTCCTTTCTCCTTGTGTTTGTCTCGGTCGCTTTCCTGTATTTCTATCTCCTAAGCATTCGTAACTATGACTTAACCTTCCTATTCGATTACCAAACAAAAGGCATCAACACCTTATTCTTTATCTTTGATTGGCCAAATACCCCACATGCGATTTTCTTCGGGATGAATCTTCCCAGCGGATGGCCACCGCTATTGAGCGCCCCTCATTTCATGATTGAAGCCTGGCCCAGTTATGTCTTCGTGCCCCTCTTCACCATCGGCATGGTGTGGCTCTTCATCAACATTCAAGCTTTAATCTCTCGGACGTTCAGACTTCTCAAAATGAGCAACGACGTCTATAAAAAGAGCCTTGATACCGTGGTTCCCGGTGCCGACTTCAAACGAACAAAAGAGTAAAAGAAAACCTCGCTCGCTGCGAGGTTTTTTGTTTGAGAATTTATTTAAAGAAATGTGCGATCGCGGCAAGGCTTGAACTAGAGGAAGATGAGCCAAAGGTTGATTGAAATAATTGATAGATATCAAAGATGACGAGCCCCATCAACGCTAAGTCGATGAGCAATAAAAAGATAAAAATCCTTTTCTGCTGGCGTTTTTGCCGGCGGAGTTCAATCTCTTCGAATTTCTCTGGTTCTTGGGATAATGACATGGGACCCTCCTAGTACTTGAGCGATCCGGGCGTGCGGGGATAAACCTGGACGTCACGAATATTGCCCATACCCGTAATATACATCATGAAACGATCGAAGCCAATGCCGAAGCCGGCATGTTTGCAGCCGCCATAACGACGTAAGTCTAAATACCATTCCAAGCCTTCGGCGTTGCCGATCTTGTCCATTTTCTCTTTGAGAAGTTCATAACGCTCTTCACGTTGCGAACCGCCGACGAGCTCACCGATTGCAGGCACGAGCAAATCGCAGGCCGCAACAGTCTTTCCGTCATCGTTCAGACGCATATAGAACGACTTGATTTCCTTGGGATAGTCCGTGAGGAAAACCGGTCCTTTGATAATGGTTTCTGTGATATAGCGCTCGTGTTCGCTCTGCAAGTCCATGCCCCAAACGATGTTGTCGTTTTCAAATTTATGTCCGGCCGCTTTCGCTTTCAAGAGTTCTTGAATCGCTTCGGTATAGGGCATCCGTTTGAATGGAGAGGCAACAACGTGCTTGAGACGTTCGGCAAGCGTGGTATCAATCATCGTGTTGAAAAAATTCATTTCTTCAGGGCAGTTCTCGTTAACATATTGAATGCAGAACTTGACACAGTCTTCGATTAGGTCCATGTCATCTTGCAAATCGGCGAAAGCAATTTCTGGCTCGACCATCCAGAATTCACTGGCGTGGCGGATCGTATTGCTGATTTCGGCACGAAAAGTTGGGCCAAAAGTATAGACGTCGCGGAAGGCAAGTGCCAACGCTTCGACATGAAGTTGTCCGGAGACAGTCAAGCAAGCGGGTTTGCCAAAGAAAGCGTTCGGGTCTTTGCCGCCGGTAATGACAGAAAAGACTTCCCCAGCGCCTTCGGCATCATTGCCGGTAATGATTGGGGTGTGGACATAGACAAATCCTTGACCTTGGAAGAATTCATGAATCGCCATCGATAAAACGCTGCGGACACGATAGACCGCGCTAAAGGTATTGGTACGTGGGCGTAAATGAGCGATATCACGGAGGAATTCAAAACTATGCCGTTTCTTTTGTAACGGATAATCCTCGGCCACGCCGCCAAGCAAGACAATGCTTGTGACTTTGATTTCGAAAGGTTGTTTGGCCTCAGGGGTCAAAGCGAAAAGACCAACCACCTCAATCGCGGAACCGGTGGCAAGACGCTTCATTTCCTCAAAAGAAGTAACCGCATTGTTGTTATAAACCAATTGGGCATTCTTAAAGTAAGTCCCATCGTTCAATTCGATGAATCCGATAGAACCGTTATCGCGGTTCGTCCGGACCCAACCTTCGAGATGGACTTCCTTTAAGGAAGCCAACGCTTTGTGGTCCTGGCTAATGCAAAGTTCATAAAGTTCGCGGACAGTAATGTATTCGGCCATAAGTACAACTCCTTTTTATTAAACACTATGAGTGTTTTTATTATAGTCGTATTAACGACGCTTTGTCGATAAAATTGGGCTAAAACTCTTCGTAATGATCGATTTGCCAATTTGGATCCACCGCAATATCGAGTGGGGCAAAAAGCTTTTTTTCGTACAAATACATTGCCAGTTTAGCAATCATCGCAGCATTATCGGTGCAGCACCACATCGGTGGGATGATGACGTCGACACCCGTTCCTTGAAGTTTGCTGACGATTTGGGCACGGAGCAGGCTGTTGGCAGAAACACCACCGGCCAAAACGACTTGTTTGACATTGAATTCATCGACCGCATGCATGGTTTTATCGATAATCATGCCAATCGCGGTTTCTTGGAATGAGCAGCAGAGGTCCTCAATATTGATTTTTTCGCCACGTTGTTCGGTGGTATGGACTAAATTGATGACGGATGTTTTCAGTCCGGAGTAGGAAAAGTTATAACTTTGATCGTGGAGTGGTCTGGGTAATTTATAGGTAGGATGGCCTTTTTTCGATAAGGCATCAATCGGGATACCGCCGGGATATGGCAGCCCAAGAACACGGGCAACTTTATCATAGCATTCGCCAATGGCGTCATCGCGCGTCTCGCCAATAATCTGGAAATGAAGGTGTTCCTTCATGATGACCAGTTCGGTGTTACCACCGCTGACGACCACGGCAAGACAAGGGAATATCAGCGGTTTCACATATTCATTCGCATAAATGTGTGCGGCTAAATGGTGAACCGGAATAAGTGGTTTATGGTAGAGCATTGCAAGTGTTTTTGCGGCTTGGAGGCCAACGTGTAAAGCACCGATGAGGCCTGGACCTCGGGTCACGGCAAAAGCATCGATTTCTTCGAGCTTTACATTTGCTTTTTCCAAAGCTTCTTTTAAGACAATTGAGATATTTTCGGCGTGTAGTCGGGAAGCGATTTCCGGCATGACACCGCCATATTTTTTATGAACCTCGATTTGCGTGGAAACGATGTTGGATAATAGTTGGTTGTCACGGATAATGGCAACGGCTGTTTCATCACAACTGCTCTCAATCGCTAATATGGTTGTGCTCATAAACCCAGCCTCTTTTCCATATATAAGGCATCATCGCCATTATCGTAATAAGCTTTCTTAATGAACTTTCCGGAAAAACCGAATTTTTCATAGAGGGCGATGGCATTTTTGTTATGCGTACGCACTTCTAAAGTTAGGTTTTTTACGCCTGAAGCGATTAAGCGCTTTTCGGCATCCGTGAGTAGCGCGGTCGCAATGCCTTTATGACGAAGACCCGTCATGACCGCGATTTGGTTAATGCATCCGCTATCAAAGGTAATCCAAAAATCGACAAATCCAAGAACAATGTCGTTTTCAGTGGCGACATAGGTGAAGGCAAAAGGGTTAGCGGTAAGTTCATAAAGAAATTGCGATTCGTTCCATGGCAGCAAAAAACTCACGGCTTCGATATCGAGGACTTGGGGCAAATCGGTTTTTTTCATGGGGCGTATGAGCATAACTATTCCTTCAAATAAACCGGGGTTAAACCTAGTTTATCGTTTACGGGTGAAATGTGTTTTTTGAGAGCGAGCATTTCCGCGAGCGGATTCACTTTAACCGCCGTGATACCTAAGTATTCGGCATCACCGCTGATGACATAGTCGGGATGTGCAGCAATATATTGTCTGGCCTCGCTGTTGGTCATGATGGTGTCTTTGACAATGACTGTAGAACCTTGGTAAACCCCGATATAAGAACGTTCGCTTCGGGCGTTGATCAAAACAATCGTCGGTTTTTCGCCCGCTTTGAGGGCTTGTAAGGAACTTACCGCATAGAGCGGGACGTCAAGCGCAAACGCCATCACTTTGGCGACAGTGAGGGCAATACGGACGCCTGTATAAGATCCCGGACCATAAGAAACCATCACTGAGGAGATATCGCTCCGTTCAATGTGATTTCGTTTCAAGAGGTTATCGAGTTCGGGAATCAATAGTTCGCTTTGCCTTTGCCAAGCCTCATAAGAAATCTGGTCGATGATTTTATCGTCTTTTGCGATTCCGACGGCCAGATCACGGAAAGAGCTATCTAATAATATGGTAATCATTGATATCGCTCCTTCATGCTTTTGAACATTTTTTCAAAGGCCTTATTCGTCGTCGAAATTTGAATTTCCCGCTCATCATTGCCCTGGTTGTGAATGACAATATGAAGGGCGTTGCTAGGAATGAGGTTGTTGATGTATTGCGGCCACTCGATTAAAGTGATGCCATTGCCTTCGATGAATTCTTCTAAACCGAGGTCTTTATTTCCGTCTTCAAGACGGTAAGCATCGATATGGAATAAAGGAATTTTGGCGTTAAAATAACACTTCATGATATTGAACGTCGGGCTAATCACGTGATCATGGATTCCAAGCCCTGCAGCAACGCCACTGGCAAAGGTGGTTTTCCCAGCACCTAAATCACCCGATAAAGTAACAACGCTTTGGATAGTTAAAAATGGAGCAACAAAACGACCGAAACCGGCGGTTTCGCTTTGCCCATGAGTTTTGAAAGTGTAATCGAGCATAATAATTCCTCGTCGCGAAATATTATAACATAGTGAGTAATAAAATTACTCATGTCCGCAATCTGATTTGTGTATAATAATGGCATGAGGTTTACCCATGCATGAATTGATCATTGTCGGCGGCGGTCCTATTGGTCTGTACGCCGCAATCTTGGCTAATAAAAAAGGAATCAAGGGGCTGCTTTTCGAAAGTGGCACCGTTTTAGGCGGACAATTGATGGAACTTTATCCCGAGAAAGAAATTATCGATATCCCGGAAATACCGATGATTACGGCTGCCGAATATATTGATTACCTCATTGCTCAAGTAAGGAAAAAAGAAGACGGTATCATCATCCACACAAACGAAAAAGTCCTTGGTATCGCACCAAAAGATAACACCATCGAAGTCACGACTTCTAAAAAATCTTATGTTGCCAAAAGCGTCATCATCGCAACTGGATTAGGGGTGTATGTCCCACGAAAAATGGGCCTCCAAAATGAAGATCGATTTGAAAACATTTTGTACTCTCTGAAAAGCGTTAAACACCTTCAAGGAAAACATGTCGTGATTATGGGCGGCGGAGACTCCGCGCTAGACTGGGCAAAGATGAGTGCCAGGGTCACCCAGCATGTAACAATTGTTCACCGCAGAACCGAATTTCGCGGAGATTATAATACCATTCAAGAAATCCCGACTATTACCGTCAAAACCCCTTTTATCCCAATCGGATTAGTTTCTGAAGGAAATTTAGTTAAAGCGATTGAGTTGCAGAACGTCACTACTGGTGAACATGAATGGCTTAAAGGCGATTTTTTCTTCGTGAATTATGGTCATATACCGATGGCCGATTTCTTTGGCCTAGAACGTATGGGCATTGGCACAAAAGTGGATCATAAAATGATGACCTCATTGCCCGGCGTCTTTGCCATCGGCGACATTGCCGGCTATCAGGGTAAATTAAAACGTCTGGCACCCGGATTAACTGAAGCCAAAATCGCGATTTCCGAAGTTATAAAACGAAGCAAATAAAATTATTCGACGATTTTTTCAAAAGCGTCAAAATATTTAATGACGACATCCGCTTGAAAAGGGAATTCTTTCTTATGCATTTTCTCAGTGATAATACCCACGGTTTTTTGGATAACCGCATCCAAATCGTCGCCGTAGTTGAGTTGTGTTTTGTGTTTTTCATATTCGTTCTGGTCAAGAATTCGGGTCGAATGATCCGGAAAAAGTTTGATATCAAGGTCATAGTCAATATATTTTGCCATGCCTTTATCGATTAAAGTCGGCGAGGCCAGGTTGCAGTAAAAGTTCACACCGTCGGATTTTAGCATGCAAATAACGTTATACCATTCTTTTTTACTGAAAACCGTGACCGCCGGTTCGTGGGTGTACCAACGACGCCCATCGCCTTCAGTAACTTTGGTTCTCCGAGATGCCACCACAATAAAATCCTCATTGTCATCAATCACAAAATTGCGATCCCAACAACGATGCAAAGTTCCATTGTGCTTATAGCTTTGGACTTGTATCCAATGGTGTATTAACTCCATAAAATCGCTTCCTTCGATGGATAGCAAAAAGCGCTGAAATAAGACTTTTTGACTAACCTAATGTCTAGGCTCGTCATTATTATAACATAGCCAATTTGTCTAACAAAACCAAAATAAAAAGTAGCGCATGTGCGCTACTTGATTAGTGTGATTAACTCAGCAATTTTTTCGATGTCAAGCCGATATTTTTCGCTTGGAGCAGGATTGTACGTAGCCTGTAGCGGAATCACCATGAGCGAGTCCGTGTAAGAAAGGGCGATACAGGTTTTCCCCGATTTGATGCTGATAGTTACGTCCGTTAGTGTTTCGTCAATAGTAATTGAATTTATAACATCGATAACGTGTTTGGTAATAATCTTAGAATAATCATTTGTGGACGAATAAATAATATATGAGTCTGTCGAAGATACTTCCTTCACGTCATCCAAGGCATTTGGGCCTTTTCCTGCAATTTTGGGTTTGATGTAAATCAGAATACGACCATCGATGGATAAATGATTGTCGCTGGTGAGAAATTTACCTAGGAAGACCGGGCCTTTTTTGCGATCCACCGTATCATAGGCGGCAAGATCGGCAAGATATATTTTTGTGTCTCCTAACGAGGCAGTGATTAAACCACGGCTGCTGGTTCGAATAATCTCTTTAATGATGCCTGCTTCAGTGAATTCTTTATCCTCAAGACGGGCCGTCATTTCGATGCTGGCGTTCGTAAATTTTCCACTTGGGAAAACCAAACTGGTTTGAAGGTCGTAATATTCATGGATATAGGTTTTAGTGGCTTTATCAACACGGGTTCTCATAACTTTTGAGTATACAAGAAGAATGACAAGCACGGCCGCCACGATTCCCAATGTCAAATACTGCATATTGAGCACGCCTTGGACAAACACATAGGCGGCAATGACAACCGCAACGACAGCAATCATCGCAATATTGTTATAAAGTTTCTGCTTTTTATAGAACGCCATAAAGGCGGCGCGTTTCTCTTCAATTAACTTATTAATTTCTTCCATATTTTTTTCCTCTGTAGCGTGAATAATATAGCATAAAAAATGCAGAAATTGAAAAAAGTCGGTTTTTTTAAACTGGATTCACAGGATAAATACGATTAATCAAAACTAATGGCTTATAGAGGAGCATCAACGCAACTAGACAAATCACGAAAGAAGGTAACATATAAGAGGCATTGTAAATAATCGATCCCCAAAAAGACGTTTCATAGACAAGAATTCCGCTGATAACATGAAAAGAAAATCGAGCGAAGACCGCTACAAATATACTCAGTAAGTAAAAAAGTTTGTTTTTTGTCAAAAAGAAACGATCAAGCCAAACATTTTTTACAATGTGGTTTTTCGGAAAGGCTAAATTGGCAAACAAGCCAGCGAGTGAAATCGAACCAAAAGCCAAGAGATAATCGAGAGGATACGTAATAATTCCGTATTGATCCGCGAGACACGCGATTAAACCATAGATAATCCCACAACCGAAAAATCCCTTAAGAAATCCGTGACGATAGCATAAAACGAAAAGTGGAACCATTGCAAAATCAATGGATCCTCCAGAAGCCTGGATCTGAATTCTCAAAAACGGTAAATTAAGAATTACGGCAAGTGCCGCAAGCATTCCGATTTCTGCCATTTCATGTATTGTAATAAAAGGTTTTTTCATGAGAGTCCTCCAAGAAATAAAAAATCCTCGCGCCAACGAGGAAATAAAAAGTTTCCTACGCTAGCATTACCTAGATCAGGTCGACGGTCGATTGCTGTAGCAGCAATCCTCTCAGCCCGGTTCTCCGAGCTCCCATGGAAATCTTATCACAAATTGTGAACTATGTAATTAATTTTGCCAATTGATCGGCGAACGTCCACGGCTCACTAAATACTGGTTGCACCTTGAAAATTGATGTAAACCAAAAAAACCACCGCGGTTAGCGCTTAATGGAGACGGGTGGACGCTTTCAATAATGAGACGATTTGAATTCGTGATGAATGGTTTTAACTGCCGCGCAAAATTGCCCCAGAGAAAAAACACAATTGGTTGGTTGCATTGATCGAGGCAAAGAAGAGTATTCTTCAAAAATTCTTCGTATCCTTGCCCTTTATGAGAAGAAGCCTCTCCTTGGCGAACGGTCAGTATAGCGTTTAATAATAGAACGCCTTGGCTTGATAAGTACGACAAATCACCATTATTTTTCATGTTTAAACCTAAGTCCTGATTAAGTTCTTTATAGATATTTTGAAGGCTTGGGGGAAGCGGGCAGCCAGTTGGAACAGAAAACGAAAGCCCCATTGCCTGACCGGGTTCGTGGTAAGGATCTTGGCCAATAATGACGACGCACACCTTATCAAGCGGAGTGAGCTCAAAGGCCCGGAAAATATTTTTTCGAGGTGGGTAGATAATATGATTTTTATATTCTTCGTCGAGAAAAGAATGCAATTTACGAGCGTATTCCTTGGTTCCTTCTTCTTTAAAAAATAGTTCCCAGGTCATAATTTTGAGGCCCTCAATCTTGAAAAAGATTATAACATTCTTGGTTGCGTTTTTCTACTCACGTAGGAAGTGAATATTGTGTATAATAATCGTAAGAAAGAGTAGAAAAATGAAAGTTCTCATCGTCTTTAACCACCCCGCGCCTTATAAAATCCGTTTCTTCAACGAACTCGCAAAGAATGTTGACCTCACGGTTATTTTTGAACGTAGCACTTCCAAAAACCGAAATCCTCTTTTTTACCAACAAAACAAAATTCAATTTAAGTGCCTTTTTCTTAAAGGAATAAATATAGGCGATGAAAATCATTTTTCTTTTTGTGTCGTAAACCATTTGAAAAAGAACCAATACGATTTGATTATCATTAATGGATATTCAACTTTTACCGAAATGCTTGCGATACGTTACCTCCATGCAAAACGCATTCCTTACGCACTTTATGTTAATGGAGGAGTGATTCGTAACGACTCCAAATTTAAATTTAAGATTAAAAAGTCTTTGATTTCAGGTGCTCATTTATACTTTTCGCCTTCGAAATCAGTAAACAATTATTTAGTTCATTATGGCGCACTGAGCAATCGCATTGTTAATTATCCATATTCGACTATTTTTGAAAAGGAAATTGCCGCCGCCAACATTAGTTCCGTAGAAAAGAATAGAATCCGCAAAAGTTATGATTTCCCCGGCAAAACTTTATTTGTTTCAGCCGGACAATTTATAGAACGAAAGAATTTCATTGAGCTACTTGAGATATGGAAAACGCAACCGATAGAACGCACATTGATATTAATCGGAGACGGAGAAGAACTTACAAAATACACTAATTACATTAGGGAGAATAAATTATCGAATGTAGTTATTCTTCCTTTTATGCCCACAGAAAAATTATTCGAAGTTTTCCGAGCATGCGACGCTTTTATATTATTGAGCAAAGAAGACATCTATGGCCATGTCATTAATGAAGCGATGTCGCAAGGATTACCAGTAATCTCTAGCGATCGCGTTGTTGCCGCACAGCACCTTATCAACAATGGCGTGAATGGTTATTTGGTTGACTACCGAAGCCGAGAAGATGTAAAAAAGCGCGTTGAAGACGTTATAAAAAATAATTTTAGTGATGCTCCGCTCAACACTGCTCGTGAGAACACGATTGAAAAAATGGCCGCGGTTCATATTGAAATCTTTTTGGAGGCCGTCAAATGAAAATCATATACTTTACAACCGCAATGCTTCCTGAGGATTTCGACCGATTGGCCTCAAAAACAAAAAATGCTCCCAATCCAAGCAATCAAAATTTCCATCACAAATTAATAAAATCATTAGCACTTTACAATGACATCGAAGTAATCGTCAATCGCCCAATCACCTATCGTTTCGATAAATTTAAATCTTTTCCTTATGAAACTAAACACGAAGGCAATATCCATTTTCATTATATTAAGTTTTTAAATGGGCGCTTTGCAAAGCCGTTTTCTTTTGCCTCAAACGCAAAGCGGATTGCCAGGAAAATTCTTCGGAAAAATAGTGACGTTTTAATTATCGTCGATTCTCTAAATTACTCCTTAGTCAGAGTTGCACAAAGCCTTGGTGCATTTCACAAAGTTCCCATCGTCGGCGTCATTACCGATAACCCCAATAACCTTTCATCGGTGAATAAAAAATATGTAAAGAGAATCAACAACACACTTCCTTATTATGATATGTATTTAACGCTAACCGAAGAGCTCAATAAAATGGCTAATCCCTTCGGAAATCCACATTACACTTTTTCAGGCCTTGTTGAAGATACAAAGATTTCTTCTTATGAAAACAACGGCAAATCCCTTTTCTTTGCCGGTTCAATTTATGAACGTTATGGAATTGCAAATCTGCTCTCTGCTTTCCGTAACCTTCCAGGAAATTACAACCTTTTGATAGCTGGACAAGGACCAGACGTGCCACTTGTTATTAAGGCCTCGAAGTCTGATCCACGCGTTGTCTATTTGGGTTTACTGACACCACGTGAGTTAGCCAAATATTCCCACACCGCAATTCTCAACATAAACCCTCGTCCTTTTGATTCTGACCTTGATTTACTTTCCATCCCAAGTAAGGTCCTTGAATATGCTGAAAGTGGAACTCCTACCCTATCTACACTGAGTACTCCTCTTGTTCGAGATTTTCCTAATGAAATCATTTGGGCCGGCCAGGGAACAACCGAAGACTTAATCAATGCACTCGAGAAATTTCTTGAAATGTCTCCAATTGAAAGAAAAGCGCTGGGCGATGCAGCGCGAAAAATCGTTTTAGAACTTTATTCCATCGAAAACCAAGGTGCCAAAATCAATCACTTTCTTAAATCTAATAAGTGAGTTTCAATATCCCTCGTAATTTTTTCGAGTGTAAAATTCGAATTAAAGTAAGCTTGGTTTAATGAGCCTAGATTATTTTTTTCTTCGGTCGTTTTTGCATATAAATCTAAAATTGCCTGGGCAATCTCGAGACTGCTTTCACTAGCGAAAATAGCACCACCGGATTTATCTAAAAGAGTTTTGGCGTCACCGCCCACCACACCGATAATAGGTTTCCCGAAAGCCATATACATGATGAGCTTATTGGGAATGGTTTTGCCAACAAAACCTTCGTTTTTTAGTGAAACATAAAGGGCGTCTGCGTTGACAAAGTAAGCCGAAGACTTGCTCGATGGCAGAGGTCCGTGATAGATAACTCTGTCTTCAACGTTTTGCTCCTTGATGAGTTTAACGAATAGATCCTTTTCGCTCCCCATTCCGATGACGTGGAATTTTATTTCTGGATGATCTTTTAAAACGACGGCAGCTCCTACGATGAGGTTCAGCATTTGAAGCGAGCCGATGTTACCGCAATAGACGATATGAAAACCAGATCCAAAAACAATTGGCTCAATTTCACATTTCGTGACAATTGCCGGTTGTACTACGACGTCAACAATCCGGTCGGTTATTTTCAAAGTTTCTTCGAAATAGGTTTTAAATGAGGGAGAACCAACGATTATTTGCGTCGATCCTTTGTAAATTTTATAACTCCACTTGAGCAAAATGTCATAAAGCAGGCCACGATTATCGACGTTTTTTGTTATGACCGTTGATTCTGGCCAGAGATCAACGCAATGAAGTAGATGCGGTACTTTGTGTTTCTTTGCATATACGTTGGCAGCACTCACAGAAATAACGGGAGATAAACTCATCGAATATACCACATCAAACTGTTCTTTGGTTCGGCGTGCCCATCGTTTTGAATTGGCCCAGAAGGAAAGATAATTTTGAATAATCGAGATACGCGTATTTTTCCGTGGAAAAAGCTTCACGCGATGGACTTTTACGCCATCAATGATTTCTTCAAAAACGTTTTTATATTCGGGGAGAATTTTTCCATAACCGTAGTTCGGAAGCCCAGTTAAAACCGTAACCTTATGACCAAACTCGACCAGAGTCTTGGCAATTGAGGAGATGGCGAAATTTTCGGGGTAATAATATTGGCAGACAATGAGGATTTTCATTTTTGTTTTTTCCATAAATCATTACAATTATATAATGTCTATTACAATTATGTACTAATGGATATGAAAACGAAAATGATTTTTTATCAGTAATAGATTATAATAAATAGAAACCTATTTGAGGCCCAATCATGAAAGAAAACGTTCGTAGCGGAGTCATTGTTAACCTGATCCGTACCGTGACACTCACGCTACTCTCTTTTATTACGTTTCCTTTTGCGTGCAAATACCTCGGCGATGCCGCTTTTGGCACATTCGCATGGGCAAACACTTTCGTTTATTATTTCCTGATAATTGCAAAACTCGGCATTCCTAATATCGCTATCCGAGAATGCGCAAAAGTTCGTGACGATCAAAAAGCCTTGAATAAAAAGGCTCAAGAGTTCTTCCTTCTTCAGGCGCTCTTCACGCTTCTATCTTTTGCTTTGATGATTATCGTAATTTTCTCGGCAGGCGGAAAGCTTATCGATAACAAAGAAGTAATCTTTATCCTTTCTATCAATTTTATTGCTGGCGTCTTTTCGTTCGAATGGATTTATATCGCTTTGGAAAAGCATTTTTACATTTCATTTCGCAGTATTGCTACCATCACGATATCCGCTGCATTAACAATCTTATTTATCCGATATCCTCGTCAAATCTACCTTTATTCTTTCTTTGCCATCTCGGGAACTCTTATGACGGTGGTTATCAATTTAATCAACTTAAGAAAGTACATAAGCCTGAAAAAAGAAGGCCCTTATGACTTTAAGCAATACATCAAACCGCTGCTTGTAATCTTTCTCATTACCATCGTGGTTGCCATCTACAACCAGAGTGATTCTTTTATCTTGGGTTACCTTGACACGATGGATCAAGTCGGAAGCTATTCTGTAGGTATCAAAGGCATTGAAATTGTCATCACGATTATTACTTCATTGAGTGCTGTCTTTATCCCACGTGCGACCGTATATTATAAAATGGAAAACAAACAGTTCTTTAAGAACCTGACCGCATATAGTCTCAATATATGCTTGTTTATTGCCTTACCCGCCGTCGTTACGATGATTTTGCTCTCTAACCAAGTCATTACTGTCGTTTCGGGCGGCGCTTCTGGATTCGTCAATGCGCAATGGGTTCTAGTGATTCTCGCCTCAATCATGCTGACCTACTCCATCGGAGACATCATTTATTCACAAGTACTTCTCCCGATGAATAAAGAAAAAATCTATCTTATCACGATGACGATTGGCGCTGTCGCCAATGTTGCCGGCTCAATCTTGCTTGGAAAATTTGTTTTCGTCAATCAGCCAGTCGTTGGCGTAGCCATCGCGACCTCCGCGACCGATGTCTTGATTCTTGGCTTCCTAATCGTGCGTACGCGCCAATATGTGGGCAAAGCGCTATTTAACTGGAACAGTCTTAAAATCGTCGTAGCGGCCAGTCTTGTCGCTGTCTCGACCTATTTCCTTGCCTCGCTCGCTACCGCCCAAATTGATGGTGTGCTGACACAGATATTCGTGGTCCTATTCATTGATGCGATTGTGTACGTCGGATCCTTAATGTTGATGAAAGAACGGCTCGTCCATTCCTTTGTCCGTAAACGTCCAGAAGAAAATCGTTAATTCTTGCTTAAATAAAAAAGCCCGATTACTCGGACTTTTTTTTGTATCTTAGATTAAAGACCGGTGTAGCCCCAGACAACAGGAACGTTATCGTAGTTCCAGAATTCTTTCCAGTTGTTTGGTTTACTTTCGGCTTCGGCATTAATCGTGAGATTAACAGCGCCTCTGAAAGCATAGTTATAAATGTAAGACGTGCTGGCTGGAATCACGATGGAAGTGAGGCCAGTGCAGTTTTCAAAAGCATAGGATTTAATCGTAAATAATTCGGCGGGAAGCGTGACGCTCACGAGGTTCGTGCAGTTGCTGAATGAGTACTCGTTGATAGTTGTCACTCCGCTCGGGAAAACGAACGAGGTAATCGCGGTATTGGCCAAGAAACTATCGCCAATCGTCGTCACGGTATCTGGCAGTTCAAGCGCGGTCAGGCTGGTGCAACCTTGGAAGGCAGCAGGTTTGATCGTGGTTAAACGGGAATTGCCGACCGGCGGGACTAAGAACGTAACGCTGGCAAGGTTTGTGGCATATTGGAAAGTTCCTTGGTTGATCGTCGCGACGAACATTGGGATAACGACCGCAGGCAATCCGCTGTAACGGAAGGAGTAATCGGCAAGCGCCGTAAGCGAATTCGGGAGCGTGACGACATTCGGCAAGCTCTTGGGAGCATCCGAAGAATCGAGGACAATCATCGAAGTTAACGCCGTGGTTCCGTAGAATGCATTAGTACGGATTGACGTGACGTTTTCGTAGATATAAACCGTCTGCAAAGTATCGCAGTCATAGAATAATGATTCACCGATGACACCGAAATCAGGGCCTTTTGGCAAAGTGATTTCGACAAAAGCGGTATCTTGGAAAGCCGCAGTGCCAATCCAGTTAACACTGTCTGGGAAGCTAATGCTTGCTAAAGATGTGCAACCGGAGAAAGCGGACTCTTGAATCTTTTCGAGGGAATCAGGAAGATGAACCGCCGTGATGCCTTCATTATCCAAGAATGTCCCAATCGGGATAATCGTAAGATCATCTGGAAGCGTGACAACACCAGTCAAACCAGAATTACGGAAAGCGTATTCGCCGATAGAAACAAGCGATTGCGGGAAATCGAGTGTGCTTAAATTCGTGCAACCGTCAAAGGCGTAACTGCCGATGGTTAAAGTCGTGTCATGCAGAATGACAGAAGTTAAATTCGTGCAGCCTTGGAAGACATAATCGCCAATGCCCGAGAGTTGAGACGGGAATTCAGCGGAAACAATACCGGTTTGGTTTTTAAATAAGCCAGAACCGATATAGGTGACATCTTCATCAAGATAGACAGTATTGGCTTCGCTGCCTGAGCCTGGTTTGATTTGCGTGCCAGGGGCTAATGTTCCTTTATACGTATAGAGGACATCACCGATGGTCAGTAAACCATCCGGCTGATTTGCTAAATAGGCTGTGCCACTGAGAGCATCCGTGCCGATAAATTCGACCGTGCTTGAGAAATCGATGGTCGCAAGGTTGGTGCAGTTAAGGAAAGCGCCGGCGCCAATGGACTTAATCGTGTCAGGCATGGTGATTTTTTCAATGCGGTCGCAAAGCGAGAACGCCTGGTCACCGATGGCAGTGACTTTGTAGCCCAAAAGTTCATTCGGGACACGGAAATTCGTCGGATAATCCATAGCGGGATCGATGCGGGTAATCGTGACTTCTGGCTCAGTTTGCCCTTCGGTCAACGTCAAGTTGTAAGAAAAGGTAATATAAGACATATTGGCGTAGTCTGCCAACAGGTACACAATCGCGTAATAATAAATGCCCGTGAGTGCGGCCACCGTCAAAAAGCCGGCAATTAACACACGGGTCAATTTCTTCTTGTTTACAGGTTTCTTAGCCATGATTACTTGCCTCCTTTGTGGTGAGCGTTTGCGCAAATCGCGCGATAGGTGGGAAGTTCCTTTTGGTCAGCACGGACAAAATGTTCTGGCTCGACTTCATAAAGCGTTGCCGGGTCGGCATCAGTATAGCCATGATCGGCGGAATTGTACGTGATAATTTTTTTCTTCTTCTCCATAAGCGGGTCGGGTATCGGTACGGCCGATAACAAGGACTTCGTATAGGGATGGCACGGGGCCTCGAAGAGTCTTTCGGCATCCGCGAGTTCAACGAGTTTTCCGTTATAAATAACGGCAATCCGGTCGGAAATGTACTTGACGACAGATAAGTCGTGAGCGATGAAAAGGACCGTCATATTGCGTTCTAATTGGAATTTCTTCACTAAGTTCAAGACTTGAGCGCGAATCGAAACGTCAAGTGCTGAAATCGGTTCATCGGCAATGATCATTTCTGGTTCCATGACCATGCTGCGGGCGATACCGATCCGTTGGCGTTGACCGCCGCTGAATTCGTGCGGATACCGTTTCAGGTATTCAGGGCTTAAGCCGACTTTACGCATGATATCGGTAACTTTGGCAAGGCGTTCGGCTTCATCTTTATAAAGATGGAAAGCACGTAATCCTTCGCTGACGATGTAATCGACATTGGCGCGTTCGTTTAAGGAAGCGCTCGGGTCTTGGAAAATCATTTGGACTTTGGTTTTGAGATTGCGGGCGCGATCTTTATCGATCTTGCCGGAGATGACTTCGCCGTCATAGTAAATCTTGCCACCGGAAATCGGGACGACACGAATAATCGAACGGCCAATCGTCGTTTTTCCGGAGCCGGATTCGCCGACTAAGCCAAGAATTTCGCCACGATAGATGTCGAGGTTCAAATGTTCAATGACGACACGTTCGACTGTGCCGCGTTTAAAGGAGATGCGGACGTCTTCGAGTTTGACTAAAACTTTCTTTTCGTTACTCATTCGCCCTCACCTACTTCCCGTTGCAATTCTCTGGCCGCAATCTTCATGCGGGCACGGAGATTCTGGATGATGAGTGGTTTTTCGACTTTGGGTGCATGCGGATCTAAAAGCCAAGTTTTGGCATAATGGGTCTCGCTGATCTTGAATAGAGGCGGATCCTGCAAAAAGTCAATGCGCATCGCGTAATCATTGCGAATAGCGAAGGCATCGCCAACGATTTCGCTGACGAATGAAGGCGGGTTGCCTTTGATGAAGGTCAGAGGTTCGTTCTTGCTGCCAAGTTGCGGTAGCGAGGAAAGTAACGCCCATGTGTAAGGATGGGCCGGCTCGTAGAAAATATCTTCGGCCGTACCGTATTCAACGACTTGTCCGCCATACATGACAGCGACGCGGTCCGCAACGTTCGCGACAACGCCAAGGTCATGGGTGATGAAGATGGTCGTCCATTTATATTCGGCTTGGAGCTCTTTGATTAAGGCGATAATCTGGGCTTGGACGGTAACGTCAAGCGCGGTCGTCGGTTCATCGCAGATAAGAATTTCCGGGCGGCACGCTAAAGCGATGGCGATAACCACTCTTTGGCGCATGCCACCAGAATATTGGAAGGGATAATCGTCATAACGTTGTTCGGCGTCAGGAATCCGGACTTTCTTTAAAAGCTTGATAGCTTCGGCTTTAGCATCGGCTTTGGACAAGCCATGATGCAAAATCAAAACTTCGGAAATCTGATAACCGATAGAAAATAGCGGGTTGAGCGAGGTCATCGGGTCTTGGAAAATCATGGCAATCTGTTTGCCGCGGATGCCTTTCCATTGCTCTGGTTTATTGAGTTTGGTGAGGTCTTTGCCGTGGAACATGATGGAACCGTTCTCGATATAGCCGTTGGCATCGAGCATTCCGGTAAAGGTCTTGGTAAAGACGGATTTTCCGGAGCCTGATTCACCGACAATCGCGAGCGTTTCGCCTTCGTAAACGTCAACCGAAACATCACGGATAATATGAACTTTCCGTTCGTGGGAGACGAAACCGACGCTTAAATTTTTGACTGATAAAATTACATTTGGCATGTCGATTACCTCCTATCTATGGCTCTTCGGATCGGTGGCGTCCGCAAGGGCGAGACCGAGGTAGAAGAACGTAACGGTTAAAGGCACCAAAACAATCATTGGCGCGATCAGCAAGTATGGGAATGTCTGCCAGGAGTCGCTCGTCGCGGCCGTCAGGAGTTGTCCTAACGTGACGTGTTCGCTTGGCCGGAAGGATAAGTTGAAGAAGGATAAGCCGACTTCAGCGGAAATCGCTTGCGGGATGGCGGTTGAGACGACAGTGACGATGACGGAAATAAGATATGGCAATAAGTTGTGCGTAATCATCGCTTTCGGCGAAGAACCGAGCGTCAGGGACGCGATGTTGTATTCACGGTTACGGATGATGATAATCTGGTTACGGATAAATCCGGCTAAACCGAGCCAACCGAATAAGCACATAACGAAGACGAGCGTCCAGAAGGAACGGTCCAAGAACTTCATGAGCAAGATGTAGAGAAGTAAGGACGGGACGTTGTTAACGAAGTTACGGAGTTCGATCATGATGGGATCCAATTGACGGAAATAGCCCCATAACGAACCGATGAGCAAGCCCAAGAACGTGTCAATTAACGCGATGACGGTCCCGAGCAGGAGCGATAAGCGAGTTCCATACCAAACCAAGGTCCAGAGGTCTAGGCCCTTGAAATAGCCCATTTTCGAGCCACCGGTACCAAACCAGTTGTCCGCGTTCGGCGGGAGATAAGGCGTAAACACGGTAATGCTCTGCGTGCCGCCATTGCTGTAGATGTTGTATTGCTTGATCCATGGGCCAACGATGGACATGATGACAAGCAAGGCAATGCCGATGACGCAAATGATGGCGAGCGGGTTCTTCCACAGTTGCTTGAAGGTTTCGCGCCAATAGGAGTACGGCGCACTCTTTAATTTTTCAATTTCTTCTTCGGAAGTGCCGACAACGGTAAACAGGTCTTCGAAATTGTGGTCAATCAGTTGATCAATATTCTTTGCCATATGCGCACCTCCTTACTTCGACGCGAAGCTGATCCGTGGATCAACTAACGCCGTCGTGATGTCGCCCATTAAGTAGGAGATGATAGAGATTAAAGCGGAAATAACGACGATGCCTTGCAAAGCAAAGTAGTCGTTCGCGTTATTTGCGGTAATCAGCAAGCCGCCGAGTCCTGGAATCGCGTAAATCTTTTCGATATAGAAGGTGCCGAGTAAGGCAAATAGGATGGACGCCGGGATGGACCGCACGAGCGGGACGACGGCGTTTCTTAAAACGTGAGTAAACATGATGCGGTTTTCGCTAAGGCCTTTAGCTCTGGCGAATTTGACGTAATCGGAGTTGAATTCATCAAGCATATAACGCCGGACCCACAAAGCGATGCCGGCCATGCCGGTAAAGCCCATCGTGAGCGCAGGCGCGAGATAAGTTAGGAAATTGCCGTCGCGATAAGTAATCGGTAAACCCACCAACATGAAGAGCGTCATCCAGATGTAGTAGTAAGCGATGCCTGGAATCGCGTCGATGGTAATGATGTATGTTTTGCCAATCTTATCGAAAACACCGTCTTTATGCTTCGCCATCATGACGCCGGCCGGGTAACCTAAACCCAGTTCGACGACGACGGCTATCATGCCAATTCGGAAGCTGTGCATCATCTTTTCTTTGAAGATGACGTCGATTACATAAGCGTTTTTGTAACCGGGAATGAAGTAAATCTTACCAAGGTCCATGATGAAATTGCGGCAGTCGCGGGCGGTGACGATATAAGTGATATTGCCAAGCGTATCCGTGAGTGCGGAAGTTTCTGTTGAACACAAGGTTTTTGGGAACGGGAGAATGCGGTAGAAGTAATTGAATAACTGACCAATCGAGCTGCCGGTGAGGCCTAGTTCGTCTTTGATCGTGGAACAGCGGAGGGTGAAGACTTCGAGCGGCATTTTGTTCCAGTTGGTGATAGCCGCCTTACAGATGAGATCGGTGCTTTGGGCACGAATGAGAAGGTATGTGCAGGAAACGGCGAGCATGACCGAAACGAACGCGCTCCCAACCCGACGTAATGAATAGAGAAGTAAGGGGTTAGAAAAGATCGCTTTCATTTTAGCGTTGCCCCGGAAGAACCACCCGCGAGAAACGCCGACGATGAATAAGACCAAGAAAACGACGAGCGCGATCAGCGTGTAACCGATGATAAATATGGCCATTTGTCAGACCTCCTTCTAAATTAAACACTGGACTAGTTCATAGGCTCTTATAAGAAATTAGGGTTAGAGAGAGGCTATCTCCTAACCCTAATTCGTTTGTGTTAACTAAGCGTTAACGTATCGAAAGGTTGACTAGGCAGCAAGAGGAGTGAGGATGGTGTAAGTCGGATCGAGATTGGCTTTCTTTTCATCGTAGATAGCCTTGCAAGCGATACGAGCAGCAGCGCCAACCGTCTCTTCAAGAACCCACATGCCTTTCAGTTTGTTTTCAGACAAACCGTAAGTCGCTGTTGGTTTTTCGTAAGCAATCGTCTTGGTGACGGTGACTCTCCAGCCTTGTCCACGGTTGTATAACGGGCGGATAAGGTGTTGTTCATAGATTAATTCGACTTCAGCTTCAGCGAACTTGGAGTAACGTTGCGCGATGTCATCGTTGATGGCTTTGCCTTCGGCGACGAGTTCGTCGTAATGTTCAAGCATCGTTCTGCTGGTTAACGCGCCTTCAGCGTCCGCGGAGTAAGTGGTAATGGCTTCGCCAGTGTTGGTGTAGCCGCTCATGTCACCACCGGTGACGAACGTATTCAAGTAGGTTAACGGGTCAGCATAGTCTGGTCCCCAGCCCATGACGTACATATTGTAATAGCCCGCGCTACCCATTGCTTGGTAGGTGGCTGCATCGGCGGCGCCAGTGTTATTGACGATTTCGACGTACGGATATGATTCAACGAGCGGGAGTGATGGTGTGGCGTGGTCAGCGTTGATGGTAACGCCGTTGATTCTTTCGTTCGCGGCTTCGACCCAAGCGGTGTCGTATCCGAGTTCGTCAGTATCAAAGTTCAAACCTAAGTACTCGACTTTGATCGGGTAAGAGATGGCGTCGGTCGGGTTGGCGGCATTGAACGCGCTCACTTCAGCAAGAAGTTGAGTACGGATGTCAGCAACGGCGGCGACGGAGGCATTCGTTCCGGCGATTTGGCCAGGTTCGAGTTTGGCAGCGGCTTCTTCAACGGTAATACCGAATTTTTCGGCATAAGCTTCGTAGACATAGTCAACATAGTCTTTGTTGTTGGCGGAGTCTAAGCAGAAGTTACGCGGAGTGTAAGTATTGATTTGCATTTGTTCTTGATAGACAGTGGTTGTGCCATAACGTTTGTTGTAAATGGACATATCCATGCCATTGAGCAAGATGCTACGGACGGCGTCTAACTTGACGGCTTTGTTCGCGTTGACGATATCCAAATCGGTGAGATTGGAGTTTTGGTCAGCGGCCGGTTCAGTCGTACGTTCCATATTGATCATCATGACATAAGCCGAATCGACGCCTTCGACGAAGCGAGCATACGCATCATCGCTAGCTGGGCTTTCTAACGTACCAGTTCCGTCTTCGCCGGCGACATATTTTGTCCAGCCGATGGAGTCATACTGGCTGACGGTGAATCCGTCAATTTCATTATTTTCGTATTTGGTACGGGTGAAATCATAGCCAAGGTCGCCGCTGAGGACGGTGTAAGTCACGGTGTTGATGTGAACTTTGGCCGCATCATAGTATTCGGTGTTCTTGGTGTAAGCGACGGTCGATTCATTCCAGGTTGAGAGAATGAAGGCGCCGTTGTAAAGGAAATCTTCTTTGGTCAAACCGAAGTTAGCATATCCGACTTCTTCGACGAAATGTGCATTCATCGGGAGGAAGCATGAATAGGTAAGGACGGAGGTGAAGTACGGCATGCTGCTATTCAAGGAGAATTTCAGTCTGCCATCTTCGAGGACTTCAGCGCCGACGCGTTTGAAATCAGCGATATCAGCGACGTCGTCGCCTGTCGGGATTTCATCGGCCCAGACGTTGCCGTACAAACCGGCATAGCACCACGCGTTGGTCGCGAGTTGTTCTGGGGTTGGATCGGTCAATGTTTGGAGGGTTTCGTCAGTTCCGAAATAGTAATTATAATAGTCTCTGAATTTGCCGATCGATAAACGATATTGAATATAGGTGTAGGCCCAATATTCCCAGCCGCCGGTTAAGAACATTGCTGGTAAATAGTAGGTGTCGGACCATAAATTCACGTCGCTGTAATCGAGGTTGTGTTGGAGCGTTGTCAGGAAGTCTTGGGCCGTAACGAATTGCGGGACTAAGGTTCCATCGATGTTGGCGGAGTATTGTGTTCCGTCAGACTTCAACCACGGGATGCCTTCTTTAATGGTAAATGTGAATTCTGAAGATGAGCTGTTAACTTCTGCCTTAGTGGCAAGCGCTAATTTCAAACGTCCGAATTCGTCATTTTCGACTAGACCATCGACAAAGTTGGCGATGTGCTGGCCATCTTCCGAGTGTCCAGAGATAGCGTTGTTCAACGTGTTGATATTGTAGTTCAAGAACGCGTTGTACGTCGCTTTTGCTTTCGCGCCGGTGAGATAATCGCCAGTCACTTTAAGTGTACTGTCGGTCGGTGTGCAAGCAAGCAGCATCGCGGTAGCAGCTAATAGTAAAGTCGCTACTTTAGTAGTCTTTCTCATAAATTTCCTCCTTTGTTGGTTAAACCATGCCCTTTTTAGGAATCATACTTGCATGATTTTTTTTATGATTGTTTTTAGATTACTACTTTATATATAAAGTGTCAAACGTATATCGTAGTTTTTTTGCCTTGAAACCGTTACCATAAACGGAATTGGACACAAAAATAAAAAACGCCGTTTAAAGCGTTCTTGTCGAAATTATTTGAAAATTTTTTTTGAATTAGACGAGCGAAATCATGTCGAGGATAAAGCCTAATGCAAATATGATAGCGGCCGCTGCCCAAAGACCGGCGCGTTTCTGCCACAATTCTTTCTTTTGTTTATCTGGGAGCGTTCCGGCCCAGTTTTTTGTAGAGTGTCGGTATTTTGAGACATAGACATCGCCGATGACGAAACCGATGAGAAATTCGAGAATCGCGAAAAAGTACAAAAGTCCCGGCGGAAGCATCGGATCTAAATCCGGAAACCACGGGGTATAATTAATAATATAAAATTGCCCAAAAGTGATGAGCAAAGGGATGGCAATGGCGACTATCGTAAAGATGATCGTGTTTTTTTTCTTGAGCTGTTCGAGCATAGCGTTCCCTCCCTGCCGATTAATATTAGCATAAATGCGCCAAAAACTTAATAAGCGCGCGTTTGTTTGCATTTTCTCTGTCCAGCAGTAATAATTAATCGAGGTGAAACGACATGCCGAACCCCAACTTAAAAGAGAACAAATTCAAACGAGCGCTGGTCGCTCCTTTTCGTGGCATCGTCAAATGGGTTTCGCCCTCCGCTTTCGTCAAGTTCCAATATCGTTATATCACTCATCACAAATGTGATTTAAGCCATCCGGTCCGCTACACGGAAAAGCTCCAATATCTCCGCCTCTTCGTCTACCCTTATGACAAGCGCGTCATCCAGTGTGCCGGCCGCGTTGGGGTCCGTGATTATCTGACCGATTTTCACCTTGAAAAATACCTGATTCCGATTTATGGCGTCTTTGATTCCTTCGAAGACATTGATTTTTCGCTGCTGCCAAAGCAATTTGTAATGAAATGTTCCCATGGCTGCGCCCTTAATTACATTTGTTACGATAAAGCCACAATGGATATGGCGGAAGTCGCCAAGAAATTCCACAAATGGTTAAAACTGGACTACGGAAAACAAACCCTCGAGCGCCATTATTCGCCGATAAAACCGCAGATTCTCATCGAGAAATATATTGGCAAAGACCATATTCTGCCCACCGAATACAAGATTCACGTCTATAACGGCAAAGCCCGGAATCTCTACGTCGTCACCGGAAGAAAAATCGACATCCGTTATACCAACTTCTATATCGACTGGACCCCGTTCGATGGCAGCCAGTTCAATGGATGGAAAAAAGCCGATGCCAAAATAGAAAAACCGGTTAATTTTGACGAAATGGTCGCTTTGGCGGAAAAAATAGCCAAACCCTTCCCGTTTGTCCGCGTTGATTTATATGATATCAATGGTAAAATATATTTTGGCGAGATGACCTTTACCCCGGCCAAAGGCACGCTTATACTGGATGATGACCATTGTGACTTCGAGATGGGCCGCTGGCTCGATATCTCCGCATATATGAAGAAGGAAAACTAATTCATGGACAAGAAAAAACTATTTCTCTTCCCGATTCTTCTATTAACGCTTACCGCCTGTGGCGAGGACCTCGCAAACGCGATGGACTTCAATGATTACCGCAGCAATGTTTTTGCCGAGAATATGTACACGATTTGGCCAAGTGAATTAGCCAACGTTGAAGCCATCACCGACTATGATGTCGGCTCCAATGTCATCAGCGGTTTTTCTAATTTGCATACCGAAGATTATGAAGATTACGCGAGTGACGTTTTTGGCAGCGACTACGCCGCGGCCAACAAACTATCCGCGATTGATTCTGCCGTTGCTTATGGCTATCCATCGAAACTTTTTGATGGCATCCTCCACTGCTTCGATGCAGTCCGCAGCACCAAATCCCGTTTCCAACTCCAACCCGATGGCTTCGGCTATCGCTTCCCGCATGAAATGTACACCGACGACTATGTCGGGCTCTTCCTCAAGAGCGGCGCCGACACCGATAACGGCGGTATCCATATCAACGAGATTGCCGCCCACTTATCCTTCTATGTCCTGAACGACGCGACCGAGCAGTATCACCAATATCAATTCAACTTTACGGTCAGCGGATTACCGACCAGCGACTACCCCAACTTCTATGGCTTCTATTTTGAAGACATCCTGGGAGCTTCCAGCACCATCCTTCAAGCGACTCAAGCCGTCAGCTTCACCTATGAAGTCCTGGACGCCGTCCAGTCGAGTGACACGACCCACGCCGTGTTCATGTACGAAATGCTCTTACCAAATTCCACCTGGAGATAAAAAAGAAGCACGGCAACGTGCTTTTTTAAATGCAAACAAAAAGCCGGGGCGGTCCCGGCTTTCATCATTTAATAGAGTAAATCTTGGTCGACGACGGGATCTTTTTCCACCACTTTTTTGTTCAGTAACGGGTCTTTCGGTCCGGCGCTTTTTGTCGTGAAGGTATAGCCAATCAGGAAGACAGAAATAAGTAAGAGCAAATCAGAGGCAAACGGCGACTTATAACGGAGATCCAATTCGTGGATCATCTGGACGTACTGATAGTTGAACATCGAATAGATAAAGAAACTGAGTAAGAAACTGATGATTAAACCTTTGACCAATGCTGAGTCACTGCTCTTCTTGTAGTAACGGACGAGCGATAGTGTCGACACAACGAGGAAGATCGATAATCCGATAAAAGCAAAGATGCCGCCTTGATAAAGCGTATCGAAGAGGAAACTGCTCGTGGATTCCACGATTGTCGCCGGTGAACTATAGATATCGTAGAGGCCGCCGAAGGGATAAGAGAACATATTTCCAAAGACGGAGGCAAACGGATAAATGCGACCATTATTCAATAGTTTATCAAGCAGCGGATTGGCGGAAATAAAGTTTTGGATACTGGTGCCGCCAAAAGAACGAAGAACGAAGAAGAGGATACCCGCCGCGGCCACGCCGGCTAGGGCTAGTAGGACATAGTTGAGAATCTGCATGGCTTTTTTGCCGCGCGGATAGAACCGGATGATGAGCATGATCGCGAGCGGAGGTAACAGCCATTTCGCAGCCGTGATATTCGGGAGCAAAGCGAGTGTCAGTAATCCTAAAACGGCGATACCAACCCAGAATAAATCGAGTTTGCGTTTTTGTTTCGGCTTGACGAACAAGAGACCGCCGATGACACTGCTGACGACCACGCTATAAAGCCCAAAGTGGGCAAGATTGACTTCTTTAATAGAGAACGCGTAAAGCCATTTGGCTTCTTCGGCGATGTAATAGACTTCGCCGTCGTAATAGATGACTTTTCCGATGTAGTTGATGACATAGAATGGCGCATAGCGGTACATCGTGATGAGAAAGGAAATGCCGAGTAACGCGGCGAGTCCACCGAAGATGGCCATGAGCGCTTTCTCAATCGGAAAATCCTTGTTCTTGGATAATGCATAGCCCATGAATAAGAACGAGACAATACCAAGGAGAATCGAGATATTGCCAAGTAAATCTTCTAAATAGAGGCTATATAAGGGTGACATCACCATGAAGACGGCAAAAACAAATAACGGGAGGAATAATCCAAAGAAATCGAGCCAATCGCCTTGTTTGTTTGCAAGAATCGGAAACGGGATTAACGCAATGGCGAGGAAGAAGCCGATGTAGCGGTAAATGATGCCGTAGTTGGCAAGGTTCAGGCTGGTAAAAAGTAAAATCTCGATGACAAGGAACGTCACCAAGGATCCATATTTTTTGACATAACTCCCGAAATCAAACTTTGACATTACCAATAGCATCCTTTCTCCACTTTATCAGCGCCTTGCGGCTTGATCAGCGGACGTGTCCAGGACTTCGTGACATACCGTGTGACATGCTCTCGTTTTTCCCAACGTCTTCCCATTATACCAAACAAAAGTTGGGTCGCGCCACCGGTTTGGATGGCTTGTTTGTTCAATTGTCGGATAAATAGGCATAATGGAGCGCCATAGGCGCCGGCACCGACGAGGGCGATGTCAAAATCGTGCTTCAAAATCTCGACTTTCAGATAATCGAGGGCTTCAAACCAATTGTTGAAACGTGGGTCAGTTTGTTCACCGAGCGTCTGAACCGCTTCGATTGTCTGCAGTTGGAACTCCGGAAGGACGTTTTCGTCTTTTATGACTTCGGTACGTTTGGCGTATTGTTCTTCGATCTGTTTGGCAAACGGCGAAATGACGAGCACTTTTTTACCGCGGAGCGCGCTCGTCCAATGGCCCATCAAAGGCTCGAAAGAATTATATTGGATGACCTGCGCGTGTGGGCTATATTTCTTAAAGAAGTAATCTTCCATGTGGACACCGGAAATACCGATGATATCGGCTGTCTTGAGGTCTTTGAGAAACTGGGTGCTGTAAAACGTTAAATTTTCGTCGTCAGTCGGGAAAAAACCGGCATTGTTTTTCATGCTGTAACGGACAGAAGGTTTGTAGGTTTTCTTAAAACCCAAAAGGATTTTTTCGTAATTATTGAGGCAGGAGATTTCCACCGCGCCGAGACGGATGGCGCTGAAGGGTACTTCCGAACGGATTTTATCCCTGAGCATGGCATCGCCATAGTTTTGTGTAATCCCCTTCATGCCAATAAAACGCTCGACATTTTTTTTGCGCCGGAAAAGTTTCCACATCATCACGAACCAAGCATTCTTGATGAAGTATTTACGATATGCCCAACGGGTGGAGATTTGTGCCATTATTTCACCTACTGCCGATATTATAGACTTTTCTTTATACGAAAGAAATTAAAGGATTAGTAACCTCTTTTTTCTCTTGCTTGATGGATGAGGTTCATAAGGACGTAGAGTAAGGCAAGTTTGGGTTTCGGGCGCGAGATTTTCCCGACTTCCTCAACATGCTGTTTATTGACGATAATGTATTTCAGGGCGCATAAAGCTTTCCGTTCATCAAGGTGAGTAAAAGAAACGCGATTTTTGATTTTTCTCAGTAACCCGATGATCGCCGGGCCGTCAAACTTCGGGCACAGCCCGTCATAACAAATATCGACGAGTTCTGAGACGTCATAAATCGGCAGGTGGTCGACACCCATGGTTTCCGCTAAAATCTCAACCGCGCGCAAGAAATAATTCTGAGGGTTGACGAGTCCTCCGGTGTGGCGTTCAAGGACGACCTTCATCGCTGGGAATAGTTGCGGATAATCGCATTTAAGCAGGGCCAAAAATAGTTCAGATGTCTCGGGTTTCGTATCGGTCAGGTTGAACGTGTACCGGAAACCGGATTTACGATGGAGGGCTTTGAGCGTGTCGTTATAACCGAGCCCCATGTTGTGGCTGATGATTTTTCGGTTAAAGTTCATGAGCGAACCTAAGTCCCATGAGGGCGTGACATAAGTTACGTTAGGGAGTGACTGGAGACGTGGATGGGAATCAATGCCGTACCAAAGATTGACGACAATGGCTTCAGTCGCGCCAAGTTTAAAAACAAAATCAATCGGAAGATTATCGCGGATGCCACCATCCATAAAGCGTTTTCCTTTGATGACGTGGATTGGGAAAATCGGCCAAACGGCACTGCTGGCGTGCAGATAATCAATGACTTCATCTTCCGGAAGTTGCTGGACGATAATGCGCTTTTCTTGGAAATACGGCAGCGCCACGGTGACGACTCCGAAAGTAATCGGGGAATTCTTGACTTCAACCGGATCGACATATTTATTGACCAACGCAATGAAGGGGGAGATGTCAGCCCCTAGATGTTTGGAATAGCTGCGCAGATGTTTAAAAAGCAGGATTCTGTCTTTGTGGAGGGCGATATTGGTTTCTTCGACATCGATATCGACGCCGTTTTTCATGACTTTTTTGGCTGTAATCGTATTCCAAAGCTGCAACGCCAAATCATATTTTCCGGTAACGAAAAAAGCACCATTCAGCGCCCCGATGGAAACACCGGTAACGATATCAAAAGATATATCTAATTCGCGGAGGGCTTTCCAAGCGCCAATTTGATAAGCGCCGAGGGAACCGCCACCGCCAAGAACTAAGCCACGCTTCATCTCGTTACCACCTTTATTTACTCAATAATAGCACAACCAGTAACATTTTCGGGTGACATGATATAATCATTCTTAGGTGATAAAAATGGAAATTGAAACGATCGTCAAGTCGCAAAAGGCCTTTTTCAAGTCAGGAGCCACGCTTCCGTTGGCTTTCCGCGTAGCGGCCTTAAAGAAACTCCGTGAACAAATGCAGGCACTGCTGCCGGAAATATTACGGGCCCTCCATGATGACCTTGGCAAGAGTGATTTCGAAGGCTATATGACCGAAGTCGGTTTGGCTTTTGATGAACTTCATTATATGGAAAAACATCTACGGAAACTTGCTAAAACGAAACGGGTTAAAACCCCAATCGGCAATTTCCGGTCGCACAGTTTTATTAAGCCGTCGCCTTATGGCACCGTCCTAATCATGAGTCCGTGGAACTATCCTTTCATGCTAGCCATCGAACCGCTGATTGATGCCATCGCCGCTGGTAATACCGTCATCGTGAAACCCGGCTCCTATTCGCCGCATACCAGTGCCATCATTAAAAAATTATTGAACGCGTGTTTTAGCGGAAACTATGTCGCCGTCGTCCTCGGCGGACGTCTCGAAAACCAGGCTCTTCTCGATCAAAAATTCGACTATATTTTCTTCACCGGCAGCAAAGCGGTTGGCCGCGAGGTCCAAGCCAAAGCTTCGGTGCATCTGACTCCGATTACCTTGGAGTTAGGCGGCAAGAGCCCCGCCATCGTTGACGAAACGGCAAACTTAAAAGTCACCGCAACCCGTCTTGTTTTTGGCAAGTATCTCAACGTTGGTCAAACCTGTGTCGCTCCCGATTATCTCTTAGTCCAAAAAGATGTAAAAAAAGAACTTGTCTCTTACATTTTGCAGGAAATCACTCATCAATTCGGTGAGAAACCACTCGAGAACAAAGATTACGGAAAGATTATTAACGAGAAGCACTTCCAGCGCTTGCTCGGTTTGATGAAAGACGAAAAGATGCTGGTCGGCGGACAATCCGATGCTTCGACCTTACGCATCGCCCCCACTGTTCTCGATAACGTCACTCTTGACCGTCCTGTCATGCTTGAAGAAATTTTCGGTCCTATCTTACCCATATTGACCTTTGATAAGTTTGAAGAAATCTATGACATCGTTGACCACAACCCCACGCCGCTTGCTTTGTACTTCTTTTCAAATAGCAAAAAGCGTCAAAAAGAAGTCCTCTCGCGTATATCTTTCGGCGGCGGATGCATCAACGACACGATTATTCACGTCGCCTCGACGGCCATGCCCTTTGGCGGCGTCGGTGAATCCGGCATGGGCGGCTATCATGGCGTCGATGGCTTCGCCACGTTTACCCACTATAAGAGCATCGTCGATAAGAAAATACATCCGGATCTGACCTTGCGGTATCAGCCCTACAGTAAACTTAAAGAGAAAGTCATCAGAGCTGTCCTGAAATAAGAAAAAGGCCCAACCGATTGGTTGGGTTTTCTTTTGGGTTCAGCTAGAAAATTAACAAGAGCAGCCCGATGATGCTGGTGAGAAAAGACGCACCGCAGAGCGAGAGGAAGACAATCGCGGTCACGCGAATCCATCGCACGCTGCTGCCGAGGGCCATCAAGGAAAAGATTAAAGCAAAAAACGCAGGTAGTATGGGGAGAACAAAGACAATCAGAAGTGAGGCGGCGGCAAAAATCGTGAGAAAAATGGCCACGACGACATTGATATCAGTGCTCGGATTTTCAATCGCGTCAATCATTTGCTGGAGGACGAATAAACTGGCGGCATAAGTCAAGATGAGCCAAGCGATGCCGATACAGCTAAAGACGAAGGCGGTCATCCGTATTGTTTTCATAAACCCTCCAAGGTCACTCTTTAATATTCATACTAATGCGTTTTTAGGGAATTGTAAAATTGGGCAAAGAAAAACCCCGTCTTTTTAAAACGGGGTCAGGTTTAGAAACCGATATTATAGGACGGTTTTCCAGAGACCATGGACACTGCAATATTCGTAGACTTCGAGAACTTTTTCGCCTTCGAGGAGCGCAAATTCGACATGCGGTTTGTGACCAGGGAGCAGTTCTTTCCGTTGTCCGCCGAGGTTCGTTTTGACATAAACCCAGACGATGTAGTGCTCGGGAAGCATCGGATGATCGACTGAGCCAACATTGACCGCCACATGGGTCCCTTTGACCGTGACGACAGGTAAATGTTTCTCTTTGGAAGCCTCTGTCGTATTGGGGACGAGTTCTTCCATGTCTTCGCCGCAGCAGACGGGGTTGACGCCCGAATCATAGACCATGCCTACGATATTGCCACAGATGTTACAACGATAAAATTTAATTTCCATTATGTTATCCTCCTTTATATATTATAGAGGTTTGCTGTCCGTTTGTGTATGATTTCGCTTTTTGGGTTTTTCTCAGGTTGAATGTCGGGGTCTATTATGATAAAACTATAACGTTGAAACCCAACCGAATAGTGAGGACTACCTATGTCTCTAATTAGCTTGCCTGTTTTCGATATTAGCATGATTATCGTCATTTCGATTTTTATCGCGACTTACGCCCTTCTGCTTATCTTTTCAGACTTACGTGCCTACATTGCCGCCGGTGCGGCGCTCGTCTATGTCGTTCTCGGTTTGACCGGCGCGATTACCTTTACTCCGCTCGATGCCTTAGGCGGAATCGAATGGAACGTCCTCCTCATGATTTTTGGGACGATGGGCCTTGTTGCCTTATTCATTGAATCCAAGATGCCATCGCTGCTTGCCGATAAAATCATCGATTGGGCCCCTAATGTCAAATGGGCGATTATCGGTCTCGCTGTTTTCGCTGGGTTTATCTCCGCGTTTGTCGATAACGTCGCCACTGTCCTGATGGTTGCGCCAATCGCGCTCACCGTCTGCAAAAAACTAAAAGTCAATCCTGTGCCGGCCATCATCGCGATTGCCGTCTTCAGCAATATCGAAGGGGCCGCCACTTTGGTCGGCGATACCACTTCCATCATGCTTGGCGCCTATGCCAACATGACCTTCTTCGACTTCTTCTTCACTCAAGGCCATTTCTCGATTTTCTGGATTGTTCAAGCTGGGTTGTTGGTTGCGACGCTTGTTCTCTTTGTGATTTTCCGCAAAGAAAAACAAAAGATGGTCTCTATCGAAAAAACCGTCGTCACCGATTACGTTCCTTCCATCTTGATGGTCGGCGTTGTCGTCCTTCTTATCATTGCGTCCTTTATCCCGAACGCCCCTGCTTTAATTAACGGCTATATCTGCGTTGGCTTAATGCTGATTGGCATTATCTGGAAGATGATTTCTAAAAAGAAAGTATCGGCCATCAAAGAAACAGTCAAGGAAATCGACTTTTTGACCTTACTGATGCTCGCCGGTATCTTCATCATCGTCGCTGCCTTAATCAAGGTCGGCATCATCAATTGGCTTGGCCAAGCTTTAGCCGCTATCTCCGGAGGCAATGCTTTCCTCGCTTACTCTATTATCCTTTGGGGCAGCGTCTTCCTCTCCGCTTTCATCGATAACATCCCGTATGTCGCAATGATGCTCGGTGTCGTTACCGTCATCGCTACCGACCTTGGCGTTAACCCGATGCTCTTCTACTTTGCCTTACTCTCGGGCGCGACGCTCGGCGGAAATATTACCCCGATTGGCGCTAGCGCGAATATCGCCGGCATCGGCATTCTCCGTAAAGCGGGATTTAAAGTCAAAACTTGGGACTTCATGCGCATTGGCTTACCGGCCACGCTGGCCGCCGTCGGCGCCGCCTACATCCTCATCTGGGTCATCTGGGCACACTAAACATCAAACAAAAACTGAGTCGGGATTAATTCCTAATGAACTTGTCAACGATAAGTAGACAGTTCAAATAAAAAACTCTAGAACCCCCGTTCAGACTTAAACTGGACGGGGGTTTTGTATCCTAACGCATATGCTGGGCGAACGTTATTGTAGTAAT
>Ga0079306_1000421_pt1 | contig 39867 bp, 33 predicted proteins | sample Methanotroph_Enr_FD_79181 | JGI IMG/M metagenome (GOLD analysis project Ga0079306, IMG submission 79181) | Enriched soil microbial communities from Old Woman Creek wetland in Ohio, USA - Methanotroph_Enrichment_5 | ecosystem: Environmental > Terrestrial > Soil > Wetlands | place: USA: Ohio... | reverse complement strand
TGCCTTCGCCGTCGCCGCCTCCGGCAACCTGCCGGTCGTCGTCCTGTCGCTCTTCTGGCGCAAATTCAACACCGCCGGCGTCATCTCCGGCCTGGTGGTCGGCACCGTCGCCTCCATCGGCCTGGTGATGGTATCCCCCAACATGACCTATCCCAAAGTGGAAGCCGCCAAGGCCCACAAGGTCGTGGTCGCCATGGAGAAGAAACAGGCAGCCCTTGCCCCGGGCGCAGTGCTGGGCGAGAAGGACCTGAAGGCACTCGAGAAGGGAAGGAAAGACGAGAAGCAGGACGGCACCTCGGTCGCCGGCCTCGACAAACCGCTCTTCACCTTGAAAAACCCCGGCATCATCTCCATCCCGCTGGGCTTCATGGCAGCCATCCTGGGCGCCCTGGCCTTCCCGAACCGCCGTTCGGAGGAGATGTTCGACGAGGTTTACGTCCGCCAGAATACCGGTCTCGGCATGGCCAAGGCCGTCGAGCACTAAACAACGCCGATGTAACCTGATAAGATGGGGAAGGGAAACCTTCCCCATCTTTTTTTATTGGAGCAGTCATGCCCCAGCCGAACCACCACTCACCGACAGGCGACGCCGAGCTCATGCAGGGTCTCATGGAGCGGGTGCACGCCTTTTTGCCGCTTTTGGAGCGCGAGGAGATGACCCGGCTTCTTGAGGGGCTGAAGCTGAGCGCCCGCCAGGAGCTGGTCCAGTTCCGCAGCTTCTCGACGCGCGAGACCGAACTTTTGGCGGCGATCCCCGAGGAGCGGGATTACCCCGCCCTCCTCAGGCTGCACGACGAGCTGAATGTCCTTGAGATGGAGCGCTTCCTGCGCTTCTATTCGGTGCCCGCGCTGCACGAAAACTGCACATCGTACCGCGACCTTTTGGCCGGTCGGGCGCTGCAACTGGTGCTGGACGAGATGCCGACCGCCCCGCCCGTCCCGTTCGCGCTGATCAGCATGGGGAGCGACGGCCGAGAGGAGCAGACGCTCATCACCGACCAGGACTACCTGATCGTCTACGGGGACGACGGCGGCGAGCAGGCCGACGCCTGGTTCCGCGACTACTCCCTGATCCTGGTGGAGCGGCTGGCCGAGATCGGCTTCAAGAAGTGCACCGGCGGTATCATGCCCTCCAACGACAACTGGCGCGGCTCGCTCAGCCAGTGGCAGCGCCGCATTCTCTCCATCGTGCGCTACGAGTGCGACGACTACGGCAAGAACCTGATGGACCTGATCGTCATCTCGGACGCCCGCTTCGTGGCCGGGGACCGGGAACTCGCCGAGGAGCTGGTGAGCCGGATCCGATCCATGGGACAGGACTACTTCCTGGCGCTTTGGGGTATGGCCAAGGCCGCCACCGAGATGCGGCTCGCCTTGGGCTTTCTGAAAAGGATCTGGACCGAGGGGAGCGGCGAGCACAAGGGGGAGTTCAACCTGAAGCTGCTAGCCTGGGCCCCCCTGGTCATGAACGTGCGGATCCTCGCCATCAACCAGGGAATACCCGCCACCGCCACGGTGAGGCGGATCGAGCACTTGGAGCGCGAGCGGAGCCTGTCCCGCAGCACCGCGCACGGGCTCATCGAGGCCTACCGGATTCTCACCAAGCACCGCATCCTCTTGCAGATCAAGGTGATCAAGGGGATCCAGGACGACGCCTACTTCCTGAACCCCTACGCCCTCGACCCCGAGGAGCGCGAGCGGGTACGGCAGGCGCTCTTACTCATCGAGGAGCTGCAGAAGATCATCCACACCAACTTCTCCATCGTTTAGCAGGCTGTTGAAAAACCGTTTTTGCACCACGATACGGCTGTCAAAAAGCTCACCAAACCCCTTCAAGCGAAATCGTTGATGATTACAGATGAAATTTGGAGGTCACTTTTTACCAAACCATTAAATGGTCCAAGTTTTTCAACAGCCTGTTAGACGCTAAAGCAGTGCTTTCGGGCACTTGTCCGAATTTTCACCTTCACCCGCGCCGGTGCTTGTGGTATGCTCCCCCCTAACCACCTTAAGGCATGCCAGTCGGAGGGCACCCATGAGCCACCAGGACCAGCGCTACCAAGTCAACCTGTTCCGCCCCAAGAAGGGCCACATGCGGGACGAGGTGCGCATCATCTTCCTCATCCTCTTCGGTTGGGCAGCCGCCACCTTCGGGTTTCAAATTCTCCTCGCGCTTTCGCGCGGTACCGGCCTGGGCGACCTGATAACCGGGCTGACGTTCTTCAACCTACCCCTGCATTTCTGGTTCACCGCGCAATTCCTGCCGCTTTGGTTCATCATCCTGTGCGTCGTCTTCAACCTGTACCTGGACCGGATCACCGAATACCACAGCCGCAGGAGGGACCGGACCTATGATTGATTCCTACTGGACCATCGGAATCGTCGTCCTGGTGCTGGGCTCTTTCATCCTGGTGGGCCTGAAGCAGAAGGCGCGCGACAGCATGGAGTACGGCTTCGGCGGGCGCTACACCGGCCGGATCGGCGGAGGGGCCGCCATCGCCAGCAACTGGATGAGCGCCGCGAGCCTCATGGGGCTTGCCGGGCTCATCTACTTAAACGGCTACCAGGCGCTCGCCTATGTGATCGGCTGGACCGGCGGATACGTGCTGCTTCTGGTCCTCTTGGCGAGCCAGCTGCGGCGCTTCGGCAAGTTCACCGCCCCGGACTTCGTGGGCGAGCGCTACGGCAGCCCGGCCGCGCGCTTTCTGACCGCCGTCATCTGCATCGCCATCTCGGTCATCTACTGCGTGGCCCAGTTCAAGGGGATCGGGATGATCTTCTCCTTCATGCTGGGGGTCGATTACCGTCACGGCGTGATCTACGGCGGCCTCGCCGTGGTCTCCTATCTGGTCCTTTCCGGGATGCTCGGCGTGCCCCGCAACCAGCAGATGCTCTACTTCGTGATCAGCGTCTCGTTCATCGTGCCGCTCATGTGGCTCGCCCACCAGTTGGGCTACTTCTGGGTGCTGCCCCAGTTCGGTTACGGCGATGCGGTGGCCGACCTCGCCAACCAGTTCCGCATCGACTTTGCAGCCCCCTTTGCCGAAGGGAGCCTGTTCCAGTGGTGCGCGCTCTGCTTCACCCTCATGGTGGGCACCGGCGGACTCCCGCACGTGCTGTCCCGCTTCTACACGGTCCCCAACCTGCGCGACGCGCGCTGGAGCGTGGTCTGGGGGCTCTTCTTCATCGCCCTCATCTACTGGTCGGCGCCGGCCTACGCCGTATTCGGCAAGCTGATGGAGGCACAGATGGGTCACGTGCTGCCACCGGCCGCCGCACGCAGCATGGCGGACATCATCGTCCTTAAGACGGTGGTGATGGCTGGGGTGCCGGGGTGGCTCGCCGGCCTGCTGGCCGCGGGCGCCCTTTCCGCCGCCTTCTTCACCGTGGCGGGGCTCCTCATGACCGGCGCCGCCTCCATCTCCTTCGACCTGTACTACCGAATCTTCAACCCCCACGCGAGCGAGCGTTCCCGGATGAAGGTGGCCAAAGCGGGAACCCTGTTCCTCGCAGCGATCGTCCTTTTGCTGGCGCTCAACCCCCCGGGCCTCATCGCCGAGATCACCGCGGTCGCCTTCGCGCTGGCGGGGAACACCATCTTCCCGCTTTTGCTGCTTGGCATCTGGTGGGGGCGCGCCAACGACGACGGTGCGGTCGCCGGGATGCTGGTGGGGGTGGTCTGCACCTTCGCCCAGCCGCTCTTCGGCTCGATACTCCCCGGGGTCGCCACCTGGTTCCCGCTCACCTCGTCGGCCCTGTGCGGCACGCCTTTGGTGATCCTGGTGATGATCGCGGTCTCCCTGGCCACCCCGCCTCCCCCTGACGAGATGCGGCGCTTCCTGGAGACCCAGGTACACGGGCACATGGATTAAATAAGGCTTAAGTTTCCACCTGCCTTCGTCAGCGTTTTTGACGAGGCGCGGACCCAACTTGTTCTCGCACAGATTTCTCAACCTCAACCTGTTTTTTCTCCCCGGGAGTCTTGTTCATGCCGATGCTGCTGGGAACCAAAGGAAGCGACATCCTCAAGTGGCGGGCCAGTACCGAACTGGTCGACGCCCTCAAGGAGGAGCTGAGCCGCCGCTGGGAGCAGAGCCCCAGCTACCAGGCGGAGGCGTTCCTGGAACAGTTCATCGAATCCCTGGACCAGGAGCTCTCCATCGAGGAGAAGCTGTCGGCCCAGATCGAGGCGCTGACAGAAGGGATCGCCCGGGCGGCCTCACCGGCTGAACTGGTCCCGCTGGCAACCCGCTACCGCGAGGTGGTCTCGGCCCACTTCAAGCGCCGCAGGTCGGTACTCGCCCTGTGCGAACTCTGCAACAAGCTGCACGACCGGCTCTTGGACCGGGCCCTCGGCTTGGCCCAGGAGCGCATGATCGAGCTGGGCCAGGGGAACTCGCCGCCTTACGCGCTCCTGGTCTCCGGCGAACGCGGCCGCTCCGAGCAGACGCTCGCCGGCGACAACCGCTACTTCCTGCTGCACGAGGACACTTCGCCACGCTTTCTGCTCTTTCTGCGCCAGGTGGTTTCCGTACTGAACGAAATCGGGATACCGGGCGCGGACCAGGCGCTCTGGCACGGCAGCCTCAGGGAGTGGCGCTATCTCCTCGGTTTGAGCGTCGCCCCGCCTCCCCCTCCCCCGCAGGAGGATTTCCTGGCTGCCCTCCCCCCCTTCGCCGCCCCGCAGAAGAGCGTGCCCCGTCCCATGCCCGGCCTGGCGGGAAGCCCGGTGGCGCTCGCCGATCTGGTGTTTCTTCAGGGGGTTGAGCCGCTTGGGGCAGAGGCCTGCGCCGCCGCCACCCAGAGCCTCCTCTCCGAACGCTACGACGAGCCCTTTTTGCAGCTGGCCCGTCGCACCATCGCGATGCCGCTGGCCGTCGGCCGCTTCGGCAGATGGCGGCTGGAGCGCAGCGGCGAGCAGCGCGGCAGGCTGGACCTGAAAGAGTACGCGCTGGAACCTCTGGTGCGGGCGCTGCGGGTGCTGTCGGTGCATGCGGGGGTTCCCGAAGGCGGGAGTGTGGAGCGGATCCACCGGCTCCTGGAGGCAGGGTTTCTCGATGTGGAACTGGCGGGGAGGCTTTTGCAGGGGTACCAGTGCATCATGCAGATAAGGGCTCTTCTGGAGATACGCGGCGCCGAGGAGGGGCTCTACTGCACTCCGGACGAGTTCAGCCAGGAGACCGAGTCGCGCTTCAGAAACGCCCTCGACGCGGTGCTCAGCCTGCAGAAGATCGGCTACCAGCGACTGATCGGGCAGGTTTAGGGGCGAGGGGCCATGCGCATTTCTATCTCAGCCGGGACACTGTTCATCTTCCCCCTCGAAAAGGTGTTCGAAATGGCAGCGGAGGTGGGATTTGACGGGGTGGAGCTGGTCATCAACCAGGAGTTCCAGAAGGTCAACTGCCGCCGGCTGATCCAGCGCCTGGCCGAAACGCACCCGATCCTTTCCATCCACGCCCCCTTCATGCCGCTGGACGGTTGGGGAGGGCCGAGCGACTCGCTGAAGCGCTCCGTGGAGCTCGCCGCGGAATGCGGCATCCAGCTGGTGAACTTCCACCCTCCCTCCTGGCTCGGCTTCGAGTTAGGCTACTGGCGCTGGCTGCATCGGATCAACGATTTTCAACGGGAGATCGGCGGGGACCAGGTGACGCTCACCCTGGAGAACATGCCCTGGACCGGCAAGTACCGGATCAACGGCTACATCCTCTCCGAGACGCGCAAGATGATCGAGTTCCTCGAGGAGCGCAACCTCTACCTCACCTTCGACTGCACCCACATGGGGTCGGGGCGGGCCAACTTCATCAACGACTTCTATCTCTGCTACAACTCGGGGCGCATCCGTAACATCCACTTCTCCGACTACGGCCACGGCCGGCAGCACCTGTTGCCGGGGCACGGCATCCTGCCGCTCACCCGTTTCTTGAACCACCTGAGGAACACCGACTACAACGAGACGGTCACCCTCGAGCTCTCGCCACACGAGTTCCCCAAGGGGGAGCAGATCATCGTCCAGAGCCTGAAGGAGATCCTCACCTACCTGAGGGCCGAGACCGAACGGCCTACCCCCTGACCACGTAGACCGAGCACTTGGCGTCCCGCACCACCTTGTGGGAGACGCTCCCCAGCAGTTTGCGCTTTAAAAACCCCTTGCCCGTGCTGCCGATGACGATCACGTCGATCTCTTCCTTGTGGGCGAAATGGATCAGTTCCTCCGCAGGGTCGCCGTACACCACCGCCGTCTCGAGCGGCACCCCCGCCTCGGCGGCGATCTTCTCGATGACGAAGAAGATCCGTTCCTTAAGATCGGTCCACTCGGCCTTTTCGGTGATGGGACGGTTGGGGACGAAGTCGGTAAAGGTGCTGCGCGGGGCGTTGGGGAGCACCAGGAGGCCATACACCTTGCTCTTGAACTGGCTGGGGATGCCTGCCGCGAAGCGCACCGCTTCCTCCGCCGCCTTGTCGGAAAGGGGCGAGCCGTCGACGGCCACCAGGATTTTTTTACGCAGGTTCAGCATGAGCGTTCCTCCGGATCGGGTTATCGTAGCGGATATCGGCGCCCACCGCAAAAGAGCGTGGCGGACGCACAGGGGCGGCAACAGCGGGCCGGCGGCCGGGGCAGCTCAACTATAAAACAAATACCTTAATTTTTCAAACAGCTTGTTGTAAGGGCAGATGGGGGGACGTGGACGGCACGGCTAAAGGAAGGCGGTGGCGGACCAGTTCGGGGTGCAGTGGCGAAAGGCGGGGGCAGGACGTGACGGGTACCGCGCCGGGAAACCGGCGCGCGGAGGAACGCAGCACGGCTAGCGCTGCGTTCCTCCCAGGTGTCGTGGCCCCCCGTGCTCCCAGATCGGTGCACGCTTCCCGTTGCCAGCATCCCTTGCGGGCAGCCACGAACGGCTAGTCGGCGAGACCGTGTTTTATGGCGTACTTGATCAGCTCGGCGTTGTTGGAAAGCTTCAGCTTGGTTAGCACCCGCGAGCGGTAGGTACTGACCGTCTTGATGCTGAGCGACAGCTCGTCGGCGATCTGCGAAGGGGTCTTGCCCGAGCCGATCATGCGCAGGAACTGGGACTCGCGACTGGACAGGGCGTCGTGCGGCAACGCCCCCTTGTCGAGGCCCGAACCGAGGTGGACCGCCACGGTCTCGGCCAGCGACGGGCTGATGTAGCGTCCGCCGGAGAGTACCTTCTGCACGGCGGCCTCGATCTCCTCGCTGGCGCTCTCCTTGGTCAGGTAGCCGCAGGCGCCCAGGCTCAGGGCCCGGATGGCGTAATCCTCTTCCGGGTACATGCTGAGCATGACCACCGGGAGCGAGGGGTGCTCGCGACTCAACTGTTTGAGGAGGTCCAGACCGCTGCGGCCCGGGAGCGAGATGTCGAGCAGCACCATGTCGAACTTGCGGCCCGCGATCTTGCGCAGCGCCTCCTCGGCGTTGGAAGCCTCCTCGCAGCTGATGCCGAGGCGGGTATCCTCGAGACTCCGAATAACACCTTTCCTGAGTATGGCATGGTCGTCGACGATCAGAATGGTATGCATACTGCGCCCTCTCCTGGTTGTGAGCCGGCGGAACGTGCCTCGCCGGGCGTTTTGGGCCCTGCAGCCGGACCCTGGCGGCCACGGGCGTCAGCCGGCGTGCCGCAGGACCCGAGTCCTCTGCACCGATCCGCGGTTCCTGGCGAAGCCTGGTCGTCCGTCGGTCGGCCTTTTGCCACCCTCCATGAATACCATCTCGTCGGAGAAATGGGAATCAGACCCGCACTGAATTTACAAGGGAAATGCAGGAAGCCCCCCGTAAGATAATACCTTACATTTCAGGATGTTGCGTAATCCAGTACCCGATCAGCTCGGCGTTACTGCGCAGGTGCAGCTTCTCCAGCACCCGGGCGCGCACCGTGCTGATGGTCTTGACGCTCAACGACAGCTCGCCGGCGATCTCGTTGGTGCTGCGCCCGGCGGCCAGCAGCGAGACAAACTGGCACTCGCGGTCGGTCAAGAGCCGGTGCAGCGGTGCGCCGATCGGTTCGTCGACCAGGGCCTCGGCCAAAAGGACGGCCTGCGACGGGGTGATGTAGCGCCCACCCTCGAGCACCTTCTCGGCGGCAGTCCGCAGCTCCTCGGCCGCACTCCCCTTGTTGAGGTATCCGGCGGCTCCCCCGCGCAGCGCGCGGACCGCATAGTGCTCCTCGGGGTACATGCTGAGCACCAGGACCGGCAGTTTGGGCTGCTGCCTGCGCATCTGTTTCAAAAGATCGAGGCCGTTGCGCCCTGGCAGCGAAAGGTCCAGGAGCACCAGGTCGTAGGCGCAGGCGGATATCCTCTCCAAAGCCTCGGGTCCGGAGGCCGCCTCGTCGATAACAAACGGCATGGAAAGCAGGTCGCGCAGCAACCTGATGATCCCCAGCCGGACAATTGCATGATCTTCTACGATCAGGATGTGTTTCACCAATCCTCCGCTTCGGCTGGCCGGGCCGCCCCTAGGGGGACGGTCAGGCAGACGGTGGTTCCCTTGCCGGGCCGGCCGGTTATTTCCAGTTCTCCATGACAAAGCCGCGCTCGCTCCTGCATCCCCATCAACCCGTAGGCGGTGGTCGAGCCTACCTTTTCGGGCGAGATGCCGGAGCCGTTATCGAAAATCTCCAGCTCCAGGAAGCCTGCGTCGTAGTACAGACAGACCTGGACCTGGGTCGCCTGGGCATGGCGCAGGATGTTGGTCATGGCCTCCTGGAAGATGCGCATCACCGTGGTTGCCGTCTGTTCGTCCAGCGGCACGCTCCTCTCGGGTGGGATGAACCGGCAGTCGGTGCCGCTGCGGCGCTTAAACTCGCGCACCTGCCACTCGATCGCCGCCACCAGCCCCAGGTTGTCGAGCAGCGGGGGTCTGAGTTCGGCGGTGATGTGCTGGGCCTTTGCGATCAGGAAGTCGAGCGCCGAGCGCATCTCGGTCATCCGCTCGGCCAGTTCAGGGTGGCCGGACGCCACACGGTTGTTGACCCAGGAGAGGTCCAGCTTGAGCGCGGTCAGGGTCTGGCCGATCTCGTCGTGGATCTCCCGGGATATGGACAGGCGTTCCTGCTCCCGCACCGTCTCCAGGTGGGCGCTCAGATCGCTCATCTTCTCGTGCAGCCGCTTCAGGTGCGCCTCGGCCTCCTTGCGCTCGGTGATGTCCTTTACCGTGCCGGCCAGCCGGATGGCTTTGCCGCTCGTATCGTAGCTGGGCCGTCCGTGATCGCTCAGCCAGCGCACCTCCCCGTCGGAGCGCCTGATGCGGAACTCGGCGACGAAGTCCGTCCCCTCCGCCAGGGCGCGCTCCGCTCCAGCCACCACCACCGGCACATCCTCGGGGAGGATCACCTCGATGAACGAGTCGAGGTTTCCCTTGAAATCTTTCACGCCAAGGATGTCGAAGCATTCAGGAGACCAGTAGACGGCGTTGGTCTCCACCGCCCATTCCCAAACACCCATGCGCGAGGCGGCCAGGGCCAGGCGGAGCCGCTCCTCGCTGGTACGCAGCGCCTCTTCTGTCTGCTTTAGCTGGGTGATGTCGCGACCGACCGCCTGGATTTCCTGCAACCGCCCCTCCGCATCGAAAAAGCCCCGGTTAACGAACTGAAACCAGTGCACGGCGCCCGTACCCGAGTAGACCCGGTTCTCTATGACCACCACAGGATTGGCCGGCGTCAGCGTGGCAAGTTTGGCCTGGATCATGGGGAGATCATCGGCGAACACCACCGGCTGCCAGTTCTTCCCGAGCAACTCGTCACTGGACTTTCCGAAGAAGCGACAGTAGACCTCGTTGACAAAGATGAGCGTGCCGTCGCCGAGCACCCGGCTGATGACCTCGGTCTGGTCTTCAACCACGGAGCGGTAGCGGTCGTCGCTATCCTGAAACTTCATTCGGTGCCTCGGTCTTTTATCCACAGGGAGCCCTCAGCCATCACAACCGAATCCCATTTATCCCAATAATACCATAACGATAGACTGCGGTACCCGGAATCTCACACCGGGAATCTAGCATAACTCCCCTCGGTATACAACCTGCACGATTTTAAAAAGGTACACATCCTTCCCAAACCACATCTGTCGCAGAAATTCGAGTCGTGCGCCGGCCGTCACTGCGAGGCACGACATCCCCGTTATGGTCTCGTTTTTCGGTGGATTTCCCTAAAATCGTTGCGCGGCGGGCAGCCGCAACAAGTTAGTCCATGATTCCAGGCGGATAATGGGCTATACTGTCGCTCGCGCAACCACACCCTTCGCCAGGACAGGTTCTTTCATGAAAACGAGCGTCAAACTCCAGATCGCAGGCACCGACCGGGTCGGCATGGTGGCGAACATCACCACCTACATGTCCGAGCGGGGCGCCAACATCATATCCATGGAGGTGGAGGTGGTCGGCAACCGGGCCATCGTCTACCTGGAGGCGCGGGTCAGCCCCCCCCTGGACCTCGAGGCGCTGTTGGCCGGCCTGCACACCATCCCGAGTCTGAGGCAGGTGGCTCAGGTCCACATGCTTCCTTTAGAAAAGCGGGAGAAGCGGGTCCAGATCGTCCTGGACAACATAAGCGACGGCATCCTGGCGGTGGACGAGGACGGCAAGGTCACCATGGCGAACCGGGTGGCCCGGGAGATGCTCGGCACCCCGGAGGAGGGGATGATCGGCCGGGACCTGAAGGAGCTGAACCTCTCCGGCACCGGGATCCTCGACTGCCTCTCCGGCCCCGGCTATCGGCAGTTGAACCGTGACCTGATCACCGAACGGGGCAGGTTCCAGTTCCTGGCAACCGGAAAGCCGATCCGGGATTCGCGGGGCAGGGTCGTCGGAGCCGTGGAGATCCTGAAGGAGCTGCGCGAGATCAAGGAGATGGCCCACGCCGTCTCACAACCGCTCCAGGTGACCTTCCGGGAGATCATCGGCTCCAGCCGCGCCATCACGGACGTGGTATCGATAGCCAAAAAACTGGCCCGCACCGACCCCGTAGTCTCGCTGCGCGGCGAGAGCGGCACCGGCAAGGAACTCTTCGCCAGCGCCATCCATGCCGAGAGCGGCCGCCCCGGCCCCCTCGTGCCAATCAACTGTGCCGCACTCCCCGAGACACTTTTGGAGAGCGAACTGTTCGGCTACGCTGGGGGAGCCTTCACCGGCGCCCGGCGCGAGGGAAAACCGGGGCTCTTCGAGATCGCCCAGGACGGCACCCTCTTTCTGGACGAGATCGCCGAGATCCCCCTCACCCTGCAGGCGAAGATGCTCCGCGTGCTTCAGGAAAGACGGGTGCGCCGCATCGGCGGCAGCCGCGAGGTCCCGGTGAATGTAAGGATCATCACCGCCACCAACAAGAACCTGGAACGGATGATGGACCAGGGGCTCTTCCGGGAGGACCTCTACTACCGGATCAACGTGTTCCAGATCCAGATACCGGCGCTCAGGGAGCGCATTGAGGACCTGGCGGTCTTGGCCGAGCACTTCCTGTTCCATCTGAACTCGACGCTCGGCAAGACGGCGCAGAGCCTGACCCAGGCCGCGCTGCAGAAACTGGCCGGTCACCGCTGGCCGGGCAACATCCGGGAACTGCGCAACGTCATCGAACGTGCCTCGATCCTGAGCCCCGGCGAGGTGATCGACGCGGAGCACGTCGTTTTCAGCGCCGGAGCGACACCTGCCCTCGCTGCGGCCGCGGGGCGCAGCGACGAAGGGCAGGCGACCGAATCGCTGGGCCAGCAGGTGGACAACTTCGAGCGGCAGATCATCGCCCAAAAGCTTAAAGATTCCGGTAGCATCCGCGGGGCTGCGCGCAGCCTCGGGGTATCGCACACCACCCTTTTGAACAAGATCAGAAAATACGGTTTGCAGGTGGAACGATAGTGAACCAGTGGAACGTTTTAGTTCCAATACGTAACATACCGGTTATACTTCGATACCCCCTCAACATGCCACGTTATGGCACGTTTTCGTGCCATAACGCCTCACCACCAACGCCCTCCTCTGCCCGACGCGATCACCCCGAGATGCTGCAAGATCTCAAAAAAAGGTTAGAATTCAAGCAGCTTGCGGCGACGAAAGGGCACCCGCGTATTTCCCTCGGCGCCAGCGTTACGCGGATCATTGCATTGGCATTCCTCTTGCGATGGCACATCCCAAGAGTTACCGTCCGCTCTCCGCGGCCGGGCCAATCCAGCACACAAGGAGATGCAACCGTGATCATCGGGATTCTGAAAGAGATTAAGACTGAAGAGAACCGGGTATCCATGACCCCGGCAGGTGTGGAGATTATGACGGCCAAAGGACACAAAGTGCTGGTCGAGACGCTGGCCGGTGTCGGCAGCGGATTCAGCAACGAAGCCTACCTAAGCGCCGGCGCCGATATCGTGGGCACCGCGGCCGAGGTCTACGCTAAGTCGGAAATGGTCATGCACGTAAAGGAGCCGCAACCCTCCGAGTACGACATGATCCGCCCCGGGCAGATCGTCTTCACCTACTTTCACTTCGCCGCCTGCGAAGAACTGACCCGCGTCATGCTGAAGACCGGCGCCGTCTGCATCGCCTACGAGACCATCGTGGATACCGACAACTCGCTGCCGCTTCTCACCCCGATGAGCGAAGTGGCCGGCAGGATGGCCGCACAGCAGGCCGCCAAGTACGCCGAGCGCGCCCAGGGCGGCCGCGGCATCCTGTTGGGCGGCGTTCCCGGCGTGGCCCCCGCAACCGTCTTGGTACTGGGCGGCGGCGTGGTGGGCACCCATGCGGCCCAGATGGCCTGCGGCCTGGGCGCCAAGGTCTACCTGCTCGACACCAACCTGAGCCGGCTGCGCCACCTGTCCGAGATCATGCCGAAGAACTGCTTCCCGATGATGTCCTCGCCCGCCACCATCCGCGACCTGGTGCAGGAGGCCGACGTGGTGATCGGCGCGGTCCTGGTGCACGGCGCCAAGGCGCCCAAGCTGGTGACCCGCGAAATGCTGAAGACCATGAAGAAGGGCGCGGTCCTGGTGGACGTCGCCATCGACCAGGGCGGCTGTTTCGAGACCTCGCACCCGACCACCCACACGTCGCCCACCTACGAGGTGGAAGGGATCCTGCACTACTGCGTCGCCAACATGCCGGGTGCGGTCCCCCTCACCTCGACCGTTGCGCTCACCAACGCGACCCTACCCTATGCGGCGGCCATCGCCGCCGAGGACTGGCGCGAGGTGGTCCGCAAGCACGCAGGCATCAGGGCCGGCGTCAACATAGCCTGCGGCAAGGTAACCTACCAGGGCGTCGCCGAGGCCTTCGGCCTTGAGTACACTCCGGTGGAGCAGCTCCTCATTTCCACTCCCTGAAAAACCACCTCCGGCTCCCGTCCGCGCCCTTCCCGAAAGGCGTGGACGGGCTCGCAAAAGCCGGCAGCCGATTGCCGGCCAGACGAAGGCAACGGCAAAAGAAAAACCCCTCTCCCTCGGGGGGAGGGGCAGGGGTGAGGGCACCGCCACGGCAGTGAAAAGCCGAGCCTACCCGCCCGGCATCCCTTCCGCCTTGGCCCGTCCCATCACCTCGAGCATCTCCTGATGCAGCGCACCGTTGGAAGCCATGATGCGGTGATCGTACACCGAGTACGGCTCTCCCGCGTGGTTCGTTACCGTCCCCCCCGCTTCGGCCACCAGGAGCGCCCCCGCGGCGACGTCCCACGGCTTCAGCTTGCACTCCCAGTACCCGTCCAGCCTCCCCGCCGCCACGTAGGCGAGATCGAGCGCCGCCGCACCGGCCCGGCGCACACCCCGTGCCGCCAGCTGAAACTCAACGAACTTGCCGAAGTTGTTCTCGTTCTCCCGTGCGATGTCATAGGGGAACCCAGTGGCGAGCAGGGCGCGACGCAGCGGGGCCCGGTGCGAGACGCCGATTCGGTTCCCATTCAGGTAGGCCCCCTGCCCCTTGATCGCACTGAAGAGTTCGCCCATCATGCAGTGGTAGATGACCCCCAAGAGCACCTCCCCTTCGTGCTCCAGTGCGATGGAGACGCAGAACCAGGGAAAGCCGTGGGCGAAGTTGGTGGTGCCGTCCAAAGGATCCACGACCCACTGATAGGGAAGCGTGCCGCGCTGGTAGCTGTTTTCCTCCGCAAGGAAGCTGTGGCCGGGGAAGGCCCCCTTGAGCGAGGAGACCACCAGTTCTTCGCAGGCGCGGTCCACCTCGGTTACCAGATCAATGTCCCCCTTGAAGGCGATGTCGAAGTCGCTCCAGAGCTTCTCCTTCTGCAGAGCGCCGGCCAGATGCGCCGCAGCCGTGGCCTGCTCCATAAACCCCTGCAGTTCCCAATCAGTCGGCATCTGTTACCCCGTCTGCAGGCTGTCCGTCTTCCGTATCGTATTCGAGCATTTCGCGCATCTGCTCCAAAAGCGTGAAATGCACCTCGTCCTCAGCAGCTATCTTCATGAACAGATCACGTTCCCAGTGATGCTCCGCTTCCCGAGCCAGTCGACCGTACAGCCGGACACTGGCCGCCTCGAAATCCATGGCGAGCCCCAGCGTGCCAAGGTCGCCGTTGAACTGCTTCAGGACCGCATCCTGCACCGAGAGGTGCCGTAGGAGAAACCGGGCCCCTTCCAGGGTGGTCGAGTGAGAGAGTTCCACGCGGGCGCCGCTGCGCTGGGCCTTGAGCGCTTCGGCATGCCGGCATTCGTCGTCGGAAAGCATGGCAAAGATGCTCGTCAGCGCCGGAACGCCGGCTTCGGCGCCGCAGCGCTCGTAGTATCCCTTTCCCTCGCCAGTCTTACGGAGTACCACGTCACTCGGATCCATAGTCCCCTCCTGAAAGGTGATTTTGCGGCTGTGAAACAGTACCAGAAATTTTTGAAAATACAAAAAATCTCGCCGACAGTCACAATGACACCAGACAGGGTGAAACGCTGACAAAAATAGAAGCGAAGACAATTCAGTTTTTCTGAAATGGACTTCGATTCTATCTCTGTGTTGTCCGTCTTTCGGTGGCAGCCACAAAAAAGGGGAGGACCCGAAGGCCCTCCCCACCCAGGAACTACATGTACGAAGGTTTTAGTTGTAGGCACTCTCCGAATGCTGAGTCTGGTCGAGGCCCATGATCTCGTCTTCCTTCTCCACCCTGAAGCCCATGGTTTTGCTGATGACGAAGGAGATCACCAAGGTCACCACCACGGCGTAGGCAGCGGCTGCACCTACTGCGGTCAGCTGGATGATGAACTGCTTCATATTGCCGGAGGTGAGCCCGGTGGCGCCGACCGTGGCGAAGACGCCGGTCAGGAGGGCACCGGTGGTGCCGCCAATGCCGTGCACGCCGAAGGCGTCCAGGGAGTCGTCGTACTTCAGCTTGGCCTTCATCATGACGCCGAGGTAGCAGATCAGGCCGCCGGCGATACCCATGAGGATGGCGGCGCCCGGCTGGACGAAACCGGCTGCGGGGGTGATCACAACCAGGCCGGCAACCACGCCGGAGCCGAAACCGAGTGCCGAGGGCTTGCCTGCATGGATCCATTCAGCGATCATCCAGGTGAGGCCGGCCATGGCCGGAGCGACCATGGTGGTGGTCATCGCCAGACCGGCCAGGCCGCCGGCGGCATCCGAGCAGTTGGGGCCGACGATGGCGGAGCCTGCGTTGAAGCCGAACCAGCCGAACCAGAGGACGCCGACACCGATCAAGGTGAGGGGGAGGCTGTGCGGGGCCATCCGCTCCTGCGGGAAGCCGTGACGTTTGCCGAGGAAGAAGAGCACCACGAGAGCCGAGATACCGGAAGAAAGGTGAACCACGGTGCCGCCGGCGAAGTCAAGCGCGCCCAGTTTGAAGAGCCAGCCGTCGCTCATCCAGACCCAGTGGGCGATCGGATCGTACACCAAGGTGGTCCAGAGCAGTACGAAGACGCAGTAGGCGGAGAACTTGATGCGCTCGGCCAGGGCGCCGGAGATGAGTGCGACGGTGATCATGGCGAACATGCACTGGTACATGGAGAAGACAAACTCGGGGATCGATCCCGGCTCGGTGGCCACGTTCTGGAACAGCGCGTACACCGGGTTGCCGTCCTTGAAGGTGATCAGGCCGTTCAGCATCGCCTTGCTGAAGTTCCCCAAAAGGCCGTGCCCGAGGTCGGGGGCGAAGGAGAGCGAGTAGCCGATGACCACCCACTGCACGCCGACGATGCCCATGGCGACAAAGGAGTGCATCATGGTGGAGAGCACGTTCTTCTGGCGCACCATGCCGCCGTAGAAGAGGGCCAGGCCGGGGATCATGAAGAGCACCAGGGCCGAGGCGACCAGCATCCAGGCGGTGTCGCCGGTGTTGAGGACCGGGTCGACGTTCTTCGGGGCCGGTGCGGCGCCGGGAGCCGCCGGGGCGGCTGCAGCCGGTGCGGCTACTGCTGCGGCAGGGGCTGCGGGGACTGCAGCTGCCGGAGCGGCTGCCGCTGCTGCAGGGGCTGCTGCGGCCGGGGCGGCTGCCGCGGCGGGGGCCGCTTTTTCTTCGGCCAGGACTGCCATCGGTGCCACCAGCAGGCTTGTCACCAGAACGATTTTGGAAAGGGAAAGTACCATCTTGCCGCTTGCAGCGGCCGTCTCGTCTGCCATCAGGGCAGTCATCGTGCGGATACCTCTTCGTATCATAGTAGTTCTCCTAGGTTGGATTTTTTTCTATTCCGAAAACGGAATTAAATGGCCTCGTCGCCCTTCTCACCGGTCCTGATCCTGATGGCCTCTTCCAACGCCATGACGAAGATCTTGCCGTCCCCGATCCTGCCGGTCTTCGCGGTCTGCTCAATGGCTTCTACCACCTTGAGCACCATCTCGTCCGCCACGGCGATCTCGAGCTTTACCTTCGGGATAAAGTCCACGACATACTCCGCACCACGGTAGAGTTCCGTGTGTCCCTTCTGACGGCCAAATCCCTTTACCTCACTGACCGTGATCCCCTCGATGCCGATTTCATTCAAGGCATCTTTGACTTCGTCGAGCTTGAACGGCTTGATGATAGCTTGTATAAGCTTCATTGCTTACCCCCTCCCCTTTGATGTAGTTGCCTCGCTGCAGTCTGGTACCTAGCATGGCGCGTGCCAGATTCCTAACCCACGCATTTCCGGAGATTTAGCTGGCATTGGCACGCAAGTCGCGATTCGCCTGCACATTTTTAAAGCATTCCGCTGCTTAATGAGGCAGAACCTTCGGCATTTCGGGGCCGATTTCCGAAAAGGGTGCACCGGGGAGGCGGAGCTCAGCGCTCAGGCATGCGGGGCGCCCCTGCGGCGGGTCACACGCCGCAAAGGTCGGTCTGCGAGGCAAGGGGAGGACAGAGGGCAAGCATCGGGGGGATCGCATCGGGCGGAACGGGTCGGCTGAAGAGGTAGCCCTGATAGGTGTCGCAGCCGTGGTCGTTCAAAAAGTCGAGCTGGGCCTGGGTTTCCACCCCTTCCGCGATCACCTGCAGTTTCAGGGTGTGGGCCATCTCTATGGTGGCGAGGGTGATGGCGGCGTCGTCCGGGTCGCTCGTGATGTCGTTTATGAAGGTGCGGTCGATCTTCAGCACGTCGAGCGGGAAGCGCTTCAGGTAGGAGAGCGAAGAGAAACCGGTGCCGAAGTCGTCGATGGCCAGCCGCACCCCCATCTCCTTCAGGGCCTGCAGGGTCTTCACGGTCTTCTCGGTGTGGGCCATCAGCACCCCCTCGGTAAGCTCCAGCTCCAGAAGGCCCGGTTCCAGGCCGGTCTCCTTAAGCACCGCCGTCACCGTGTCCAAGAGGTCGTTCTTCAGGAAGTGCTGGCCGGAGATGTTGAGTGCCAGGGTAAACGGCGGGAGCCCTGCGTCCAGCCAGATCTTGTGCTGGCGGCAGGCGTGCCGCATCATCCACTGGTCGATCTGGACCACCAGCCCGATCTCCTCGGCAAGGGGGAGGAAGCGCCCCGGCTCCACGATGCCGAGTTCCCGCGAGTTCCAGCGCACCAGCGCCTCGACCCCGACTACCCTTCCGGTGCGGCTGGAGACCTGGGGCTGGTAGTAAATGGTGAATTCCTCCTCCTTGAGCGCCTTGTGCAACTGGCTCTCAAGGATGATGCGCTCCAGGGCCTTGGCGTTCATCGATTCGTCGTAGATCTGGTAGCCGTTTCTCCCCTGTTCCTTGGCCTGGTACATCGCCCCGTCGGCGTTTCGGATCAGATCACTGGCCGTTGAGGCATCGAAGGGATAGAGGCTGATGCCGATCGAGGTGGAGAGGAAGACCTCCTGCCCCTCCAGCGAGTAGGGAAGCGAGATCGCCTCCAGGATGCGCCGGGCCACCTTGGCAACATCCTGGAAGTGGTCGATGTCGGAAAGCATGATGGTGAACTCGTCCCCGCCCAGACGCGACACCAGCGAGGGGGGACCGTCCTCCTCGGCGCGGGCCAGACAGTCGCCGCGGCGCACGCAGCGCAAAAGACGGTCCGCCACGTCCTGCAGCAGGCGGTCTCCCACCCCGTGCCCCAAGGTGTCGTTCACCAGCTTGAAGCGGTCCAGGTCGAGGAAGAGGACGGCGAGCATCCGGTCGTTGCGATTGGCGTAGATGAGCGCCTGCTCCAGCTGCTGCAGGAAGAAGCGGCGGTTGGGGAGCCCGGTGAGCGCGTCGTAGTAGGCCAGAAGCCGGATCTGCTCCTCGGCGTGCTTTCTCTCGGTGATGTCCTGGATGGTGCCGGTCAGGCAGACCGGATTCCCCTCCTGGTCGAGCACGGTGACCAGCTCGGCGTGCAGGGTGCGCTCCAGCTCGTTGTCCAAAAGGATACGGTAGTCGAAACTCATCGGGACGCGCCGGGCGACGGCGTCATCGAGCGAGCATTGCACTAAGGCGCGGTCTAGCTGGTGCACCGGATCGAGGATCGGGTTGCCGAGCCGGGCCCCGTCGCTCGAGCAGATGTTGTAGACCTCCTCGGAACAGCGCATCTCGCCGGTGGCCAGGTCCCACTCCCAGGAGCCTATGTGGGCGAGGCTCTGGGCGTGAGCGAGCCCCTCGCGGCTCTCCCTGAGCTGTTCCAGCGCCCCTGAGGCCCTAAGCATGTAACTCACCCGGTATCTCAAGATGTGCCAGTTGATCGGCTTCGTTATGAAATCGGTGGCGCCCGCCTCGTAGGCGCAGTCGATGGACTCAAGGTCATCCAGACCGGTCATCATGAGTACCGGCGTGTCGCGCCCGGAGGCGGTGCGCCGGATCGCGCTGCAGACCGAGAAGCCGTCGATCCCCGGCATCACCACGTCCAAAAGCACGATGTCCGGGCGGCTTTCCTCGAACTTGGTCAGTGCCTCCTCGCCGCTGCCGGCGTCCCGCACCGCGAAACCCGAATGTTCCAGGGTCTCCCGCGCCAAAAGGCGTACGGCATGGTCGTCGTCCACCACCATGACGAGCGGAGTTCCCCTCTTTGATTTCCTGGTCAGCATAATGCGCCTCCCTGCAGGGCCTCACGGACCATCCGGTACTCTTTCTCCACCTGCAAAAGTAGCGGCAAAGCGCCCTCGGTGGACCCGGCCCGCCCCAGCGTCTCCAGCTCGAGGCAGACGTCGGCCAGCTTGAGCGCCCCCAGGTTCGCGCTGCTCGACTTGAAGCTGTGCGCCGCCGCCTTGAGCTTTTCGGCATCCCCTCCGGACTCGGCCTCGCGCAGGGTCTGCAGCAAGGTGGGGGTACTGGTGAGATAGAAATCGACCACCTTGCGCAGGACCTCCAGGCCGCGGTTCCCGGGGAGCATGCGGATCATCTCGATCGCTCCGGTGGACTGGTCCCGGCTGATGGGTCCGTCGTAGCTGCGCGGCTGTTCCTTGACAGTTTCCGCCGGCACGCCGTCGGACAGTTTCAGGTGCCGGCGCATGACCCGGGAGAGTTCCTCGCGGCTGAACGGCTTCGAGAGGTAATCGTCTGCGCCGGAGGCGAGGCAGGCGTCGCGGTCCCCTTTCATGGCGAAGGCGGTGAGCGAGATGATGGGAACACGGCTCCCTGCCGGTGCCGCTCCCGGTGCGGATTTGAGGAACAGGGCGGACCCGGGGCCGGATCTGTCGGCTGTCGGCGCGGGTCTCCCCTTTGCCTCCCATTCCCTGATCCTTCGGGTCGCCTCCAGGCCATCCAGCTCAGGCATCTGGCAGTCCATGAACACCAGGTCGTAACGGCCGCTCCGTACCGACTCGATGGCAACCAACCCGTTCTCCGCGAGGTCGACGCTGCAGCCCAGGCTCTCCAGCATCCCTTTGCCGACCTCCTGGTTCACCAGGTTGTCTTCCACCAGAAGCACGTGGGGCGACTGCTTGAGCGGTGCAGCGCTCTCGTCCGGCAGCTCGCCCGGCTCAGGTGCCATCCCCAGGGCGCGCACCAGGGCCGTGTAGAGGTCCTGCGGCTGCAGTGGTTTTTCCAGGCAGGCAACACCGTCCGTCTCCCCCTTAGTACGCTGGGCCGGTGCACCGGCGTCCCTGATGAGCACCAGGCGCACCGAGCGCCCCTCGGGGAGTGCACCGATGGCGGCAACCAGTGCGCTGCCGTCCGAGCCGCTGAGGGTCTGGTCGATTATGCCCAGGTCGAAGGGTGCAGCTACCACGCGGCAGAGCGCCCGTGCAGCGTCTTCCACGCTTTCAGCGTCGATCCCCCATCCGGTCAGCTGCCGGATAAGGGTGGTACTGGTGTCTGCATCCCCCGAGGCGACCAGGGCGCGTTTCCCGCGCAGTGCCGCACAGCTCCAGCCGGCCCGGCTGGCCCCGCTGCTGGCGGCGGGCTTCAGGCGCGCGGTGAAGGAGAAGGTGGAACCGCAGCCAGGCTCGCTCACCAGGGTGAGGTCTCCTCCCATGAGACCGGTCAACTGCCGGGCGATCACCAGGCCGAGCCCGGTCCCGCCGTACCTGCGGGTGATCGACTCGTCCGCCTGGGCAAACTGTTCGAAGATGTGGTTCTGCTGTTCGGGGGGAATCCCGATACCGGTGTCGCGTACACTGATCCGCACCAGATCGGCCTCTTCCAGGCCGACGGCGAGCTGAACGCCTCCCTTCGGGGTGAACTTGATGGCGTTGCCCAACAGGTTCACCAGCACCTGGCGCAGTCGCCCCGGGTCACCAACAACCGAGTCCGGCACCGGGACGCCTATGTTCAGCGTGAGTTCGAGCCCTTTCCGGGAGGCGTCCTCCGCGAAGATCTCCACCACCTCGGCCACCAACCGGCGCAGGTCGAAGAGGATCTCTTCAAGCTCCAGGCGTCCCGCCTCTATCTTCGAGAAGTCGAGGATGTTGTTGATGATGGTGAGCAGCGCCTCCCCGGAGCGGCGCACCGTCTCCACGAAACGCGTCTGCTCTTTCGAGAGATCGGTATTTTGCAAAAGTTCCGTCATGCCGAGCATCCCGTACATCGGGGTGCGGATCTCGTGGCTCATCTGGGCCAGGAAATCGGACTTGGCCTGGCTGGCCGCCTGCGCCGCTTCCATGGCCCGGCCGGCCTGCTTCAGGCTTTCCTCGAGTTGGCGGTTCACGCTGGAGAGTTCCCGGGTCCGTTCGGCCACCTCGAGTTTTAGCTCCTCGCTGTGCAAGGCGAGCCGCTCGTCGCGCACCGAAATCTCCGCCAGCATCCCGTTGAAGCATTCGAACAGAAGCCCCAGTTCGTCGTCGTGCCAACCGGTGACCCGGACCTGGTAGTCCTGGCGTTTAGACACGATCTCCATCTTGTCGGTCAGGTCCCGGATCGGATCGGAAATGAGGCGGGTGATGCGATTGGAAAGGAGGCGTACCGTGGCGGCGACGCCGAGTGCCGCACCGAGGCTGAAGAGAAGGGAAAACAGCATAAGCGAGGTTACGTGCATCAGCCGAAAGCCGAGGCAGCCAAGCAGAAGCAGGACACACAAAAGGGTGTTGCCGACCAACAGCAGGGCTAAAAGCTTCCCCCTGATGGTGCTCTGAGCGAACCAACGATCTGTCACAGCACCCCCTTCCTCCACGCCCTGCGCGGTGTCCGAGAGGCCGCCCCTCCCGCCTTGGGATAGGGCCGGCCGTCAGGTCTGGCCACGAATCGTTAAAACTTTACAATACTACCATAGGAATTCAAGGAAGACGGCAGGCCGCCGCAAGGGAGATGAAATTGGAGATGATGGTGCGCGAAGCCGCGTAGAAAGCGGGCTGAGCGGCGAGGAAACCGCGGGTCAAGTCGAGAGGGGGCACGGAGAGGTTGCCCCAGCACTCCACGATGGCACGGTTCACCTCGGGGTGGAACTGAACACCGTAAGCGGCGTGCCCGAGTCGGAAAGACTGAGCTGGACAGGCCTCGGAACTGGCCAACAAGGTGGCATCCGGCGGGACCGTGAAGCTGTCGTTATGGAGCTGGAAGGTGACGAAGGGGCTGGGCACCCCGCTGAAGAGAGGGTCCGCGGCACCGGCTGCGTTCAGGGCGACACGGCTGATCCCCTTCTCCCCGTGGGGCGAGGGCGAGGCGACGCTGCCGCCGGCCACCAGAGACAGGAGCTGGCCGCCCAGACAGATGCCAAGAAGCGGCGTCCCGGTTTCCAGCACCGTTTTCATGAACTGTCGCACCCGTTCCAGGTAGGGGAAGCGCTCCGTCTCGTGCACCCCCATGTCGCCCCCGAGGACGATCACCCCGGTGAGCTGACGGGGATCGGGGAAAGCTTCCTCCGCGTATGCTGCGAGAATACGGCAAGGATGTCCGGCTGCGTCGATCAGTTGTGTGCAGGTCCCCGGCGGGCACTGCGGGTCGTTTTGAACCAGGAGAAACATGACAAGGATCCTTTCACTTCGGTGTAGGCGACCAACAAAGATGTGCTTTTACACCAAAAGGCACAGAGAGGCAAGGGGGTTCGAGCGGCTCGCTACGGCAGCGTCACCTCGCCTCCCGCACCGAAGACGAGGGACGAGCTGGGGAAGTCCGCGGCGCTCAACCGGCGCATCAGCTTGAAAGCACGCTGTTTGGGATCGGGAATCGGGGCGCGGGAGTGCCGCTGCAAAAATGAGCTGATGCTCCCTTTTTCAAAGGCGCCGTCGGGTGCCAACTGCACGGTCAAAAGCGGCGCGTAGCCGCTCTGTCCGGCCACGCTCACCCCGCTGTAGGTGGCGAAGTTCCCAAGGCTGTAGGCGATGAGACGTCCCCGGTACAGTTCGAGGGCCCGTGGGACGTGGGGGCCGTGGCCGACCACCAGGTCGGCACCGCGGTCGATGGCGTCGTGAGCGAACCGGATCAGGTCTCCGCGCGGTTCGTTCAGGTAGCGCTCCATGCCCGGAGTCACGTGCAGCGCGGCGCGCCCCTCGGCGCCCGCGTGGACGGAGAGGATCAGGATGTCGTAACGCCCGGCGGCCCGGGCAATCTCCTCGAGCGCTTTTGCCGGGAAAATGATGGAGCGCGGTGGCCCGCCGTAGGAGAACGAGATGATCCCCACCTTCACACCGCGCACCACGAACTCAGCGATCTCGCCGTCCTTGCTGGAGTAGGCGATGCCGGCGGCCTCAAGCGCTCGTTTTGTGGAACGGATCCCAGCGCGGCCGAAGTCCATGGCGTGGTTGTTGGCGAGCGAGACCATGGAGATGCCGGCCTCTTTCAGGTGCATCGCGTAAGAGGGCGGGGTGCGGAACAGGTAACTTCTCCCCTCCACCGGATCTTTCGAGGGTTCACCACCATCGAGCAGCGGTCCTTCGAGGTTGGCAAGGGCAAGGTCGGCTGCCCGAAACAGGGGCGCTGCCGGGGCGAGCATGTCTCTGCCGCCGTTTGCCGGGAGCCTTGACGTCGGGAAGTCGCTCCCCATCATGACGTCGCCAACCGCCGCCACGGTGATCCCGTCGGCAGCGGCGGGGGGGGGCAAAATGATCGGTAGTAACAGAAGGAGTGCGGCCAGGAGCGAGCCAAGAGCGGTGGAAGTGGGTGTGATGTGATGCCGGAGACGGAAGTGGTTCTGCTGTGGTTGGGTCGTGCCAGTTTGCAAACGGGTCACCATGACTACATTTGTCATTGCAATCCCCCCTCCCTTGACGGGAGGGGGTCGGGGGGTGGGTGAAGCTGCCACATGGTGAGGTCGCCATTCAGCTTCCCCCTCACCCCGGCCCTCCCCCGCCAGGGGGGAGGGAGTGTTGGAGTCAGATGGGTTAAAGCTGTGCAGATCTGAAGGCTGGGAGCAGCAGGGATGGTTACGACAAAGAGGTGCGCCTGCGGAACTCTGCCTTACAGTATAGGTCTGCCTCTTTCACGGCGGGTCTACGCCTTGCGCAGCGCCTCGGCGACCACCTCGGCGACGTCGCGCACCCGGACCGCATTGGCACCGCGGTCCTTAAGGCCGTCCTCGAACATCGTCATGCAGTAGGGGCAGGCCACGCAGACGGTGTCCGGGTTGTCTTTGAGGGCCTCGTCGACTCGGGCGTGGTTGATCCGGTCGCCGATCAGTTCTTCCATCCACATGCGCCCGCCCCCGGCGCCGCAGCAGAAGGAGTTTTCCTTGTTGCGCTCAAGCTCTTTGGGTGCCTTGCCGGTGGCAGCTTCGATCAGCGTGCGTGGTGCATCGAAGACCCCGTTGTGCCGCCCCAGATAGCAGGGGTCGTGGAACGAGACCGCCCCAAGCCCGGTGGCGCCCCCATCCAGCTTCAGGCGCCCCTGGCGCATCAGGTCTGCGATCAGCTCGCTTTGGTGCTGGACCTGAAGCTCCAGGCCGTACTGGCGGTAGTCGTTTTTCAGGGTGGTCAAGCAGTGCGGGCAGAGTGTGATCACCTTCGTCACCCCGCGCTCCCGGAACAGGTCGACGTTCTCCTTAGCCATCTTCTCGAAGAGGAACTCGTTCCCGAGCCTTCTCAGGCTGTCGCCGCAGCACTTCTCGTCTTTGCCGAGAATCCCCCAGGAGACGCCGGCCGCGTCCAGCACGGTGGCGAGCGCCACGGTTACCTGCTTGGCGCGGGAATCGAAGCTCCCGGCACAGCCCACGTAGAGCAGGTACTCGGTCTCCCCCGCGACATAGGGTCGCACGTCGAGTGTGGAGGTCCACTTGCCGCGCTCGCCCGGGGCGATACCCCAGGGGTTGGAGCGCTGTTCCATGTTCTCGAAGAGGTTCAAAAGCTCCTCGGGGAAGTGCGCCTGGGTCTCCACCAGGTGCCGGCGCATCTTGACGATCTTGGGCATCTGCTCGATCAGCACCGGGCAGGCCTGCATGCAGGCTCCACAGGTGGTGCAGGACCAGATGGCGTCCTCGGTGTTGGTCCCCTCCCCTTCCGGTCCGATGAGCGGCAGGGTCCCTTTCTGGCCATTCCTGAGCGCGGGGCCGTTTTCCAGCAGGTTCATCTTGATGGCGTGCACGATCTGGCGCGGGTTGAGCGGCTTGGCGGTCGCAGTGGCCGGGCAGGCAGCCTGACAGCGGCCGCACTCGGTGCAGCTGTAGGAATCGAACAGGTCCTTCCAGGTGAAGCGATCGACGCTCCCGACGCCGAAGGTCTCGCCCTTGACGAACTGCTCCCGGGGCTGCGTACTTGGCCAGGCAAGGCTCCCGAAATAGCAGTTGGGGATGGCGGTCAGGATGTGCATGTGCTTCGAGTGCGGCAGGAAGCAGATGAAGGCAAGGAGCACCGCCGCGTGCAGCCACCAGAAGAAGAGCACCAGGGTCCCCAGTTGCGGACCGTAGGGGACAAGCCAGCCGCTGACCAGGGTGGAGATCGGCATGGCCGAGATGGCGGTTTCCTCGCCCTGCGCGATCAGGGCGCCGTGCATCCCGAAATAGGCGATCATCAATAGCGCGATGAAGCCGAGGATCAGGAAGGCCTCGGGGCTTCTCGCCTTGACGTAGCGGCTGTCCAGGTACGGGGGCCTGACGAAGATGCGGCGCCCGAAGGACAGGGCGATGGCCACCAGCGTGAAAAGCGATACCAGGTCGAAGAGGAAGAGGAGCACCTGATGCACGCCGTCGGGCAAGAGCCCGAGGTTCAGTGACGGGATCACCCCGCTCACCAGGAACTCGCCGTTGGCCACCGCCAGTATCATGAAAGACCAGAAGATGACGAAGTGGTTCAGGCCGAAGGGTTTTCTGAGGACGCGCAGTTGGGCGAAGGCGTAAAGGAACATCTCCTTAAGGCGGCTGACCGGCCGATCCAGGCGCTGTTCCGGCTGCCCCAGGAGCACCAGGGAGAAGCGCCGGTACACGCTGTAGCAGAAAAAGGCCAGCGAGGCGACCAGAAGCAAAGTGAACAGGGGAGGATGCGGCATCATGAGGAACCTCGAAATACGTTGAAAGCGGCGTCGCCGCGGTAAAGAACGTTAGTGATCCCGGTGGGCCCGCGGGCGTTAAGCGCCGGAGCGGGCGGCCTTCAGGGCCTTCAGTTTCCGGGTGAACGCCGGGATGATCTGAAACAGGTCGCCCACGATGCCGTAACTTGCCACCTCGAAGATCGGCGCCTCCGGGTCGCGGTTGATGGCGATCACCACGTCGGAATCCTGCATGCCCACCAGGTGCTGGATGGCACCGGAAATGCCGCAGGCGATGTAGACCTTAGGGCGCACCGTCTTGCCGGTCTGCCCCACCTGGCGGTCCTGAGGCATCCACCCCGCGTCCACGGCGCTGCGCGAGGCGCCGACCACCCCACCCAGAACGTCGGCCAATTCCTGCAGCATGGCGAAGTTCTCCTTGCCCATCATCCCCCTGCCACCGGAGACGATGAAGTCGGAGCCGGCGATGTCGACCTCGGAGCCGGCGCCGCCGTCCATGAGGATCTTCAGCACCTTCACCTTGATATCATCCTCGGTTACCGGCACCGGTTCCCGGACGATATCCCCGGTTGCGGTCGGGTCGAAGGCGGGCATCGGCATCACGTGCGGGCGCACCGTGGACATCTGAGGACGGAACTTGTCGCAGATGATGGTCGCCATGATGTTGCCGCCGAAGGCCGGGCGGGTCTGCATCAGGTTGCCCTTGGCGTCGATGGAAAGGCCGGTGCAGTCGGCGGTGAGCCCGGTGGCAAGCTGGGTCGCCACCACCCCGGCCAGGTCGCGTCCCAGCCCCGTGGCGCCCATCAGGATCACTTCCGGGCGGTACTTGGCCACCAGGGCGCAGACGCCGCGCTGGTAGGCGTCGGTGCGGTAGCAGCGCAGGACAGGGGCGTCCATCAGGAATACTTTCTGTGCGCCGTAGCCGATGGCCTGGCGGCAGAGTTCCTCGACCCCGTCCCCCATGACGACGGCGGCCAGTTCGCTGTTGCGGGCTTCGGCCAGTTCCTTCCCCTTGCCGAGCAGTTCCCAGGAGACCTTGGCCGCCTCGCCGCTGGTCTGTTCGATGAAGACCCAGACACCCCGGTAGGCGGCAAGCTTCCTGGCGAGTTCGGCCTCCTCGGCGTCCTCTTCCTGCACCGCGGTGCCCGTGGCGGACTTGGCCGCCAGCTCTTCCAGGATGCGCAGTTCCTCCGGGGTGAAGGACATCTGCAACGCCTGCACCGGGCAGACCTTTACGCATTTGACGCAGCCGATGCATTTCGAGGCGTTGATGATCGGCTCGCCGGCGTCGTTCATCTCGATGGCATCGACCGGGCAGGCACTCTGGCAGCGGGCGCCGCATGCGATGCACTTGCCTTCCAGGAGGGCTGCCGTGCCGCGCGGTTTTTTGGGAGGTTTCACAGCTTCAGTCATGTCTCATTCCTTGGCGGTACTCTTTTTATGAACTTAACGTAGTCTAGTACGAGGGGCAGTTTCTGTGGTCGGAGGCCGCCAACCCGAGGCCTGTTAAAACAGGCCGGCATAGACAACTAACGATTCAACCACTCGACGATTCCCCACCTCAACGGTCTCTTACAGCGCCAGAAGGTCCTTTTCCAGCATCTTGTCGATGAGGAGCTGGGCTGCCCCTTCCGGGTCGCGGGCGCCGTCGCCGAGCATCTCGCCCTTGGCGCGCTCCGGGGAAAAGATCCGGCTCACCCAGGTCGGGGAGCCCTTGAGGCCGATGCTGTTCACGTCCAGTTGGAGAGTCTTGTTGTCCCACAGTTCCACCGCGGCGTCGACCGACTCCAGGCGCATCGCCACCGTCGGGTAGCGGGGGCGGTTCAGCTCGCGCACCACGGTGAGGAGCACCGGCAAGGGCGCCTGGACCTCCTCATGCCGTCCCTCAAGTTTTCGTCTGACCCGGATGCTGCGCCCGGTCGGGTCGAGATCCTCCACCCGGTCCACCAGGGTGAGCTGGGAAAAATCGAGACGGGTGGCGATGCCCGGGCCCACCTGGGCGGTGTCGCCGTCGATGGTCTGCTTGCCGCAGATCACCACCCCCACCTCCTCGTCCTGAGCCAGCTTTTCGATGGCCGCGGCCAGCACCTTGCTGGTGGCCAGGGTATCGGCGCCGCCGAAAACACGGTCCGACAGGAGAATGGCGCGGTCCACGCCGAGGGAGAGTGCCTTTCTCAGCGTCGCCTCGGCGTTGGGAGGCCCCATGGAAATGGCGGCGACGCGGAAACCGAAGCGGTCCTTGAGCCGAAGCCCCTCCTCGATGGCATGGGTATCGTAAGGATTGACGATGAAGGGAACGCCTTCGCGGATCAGGGTGTTGGTGACGGGATCGATTTGCACCTGCGTGGTGTCGGGGACCTGTTTTACGCAAACTACTACCAGCATGGGAACCTCGGTTGGTGTGATGCTTTACGGTGGATCGGATTATCGGACCGCCACCGGTGAAAGTCGTTGACCTAGGTCAAATGAGCGGATTAACCCAAGCCTTTTGGGCCGGTTACCCGGCGGGGCGCAGCCATGCAAAGCTTTACAGTTTCGCCCTTGCTTTTTGCCGAGCTATCTTCTACCATCGCGCAGTTTGGCTGCGTCACGGTTGCACTTTTCCGGCCGCAGCCTTACTATTAGCGTCAAAGAGCGCCGTCCCGGGGCATGAACTCCCCGCCGGCCGCCGTGCTGCAGTCCTGGTTTTTCTTCTAGACCAACCCGATCCCGCCTCTCGATCATCCCTCCGACGAGGGAGGGGCGCCGGTCACCGGCAATCGGTTCAGTATCGTTTTTGCAGATGTCGTCCGAAAGTCTCCTCGTGGAGCTCCATGTCCGATAGATACGTCGAAAAAACCTTTCTCTACCTGCTCGTACTCTCGCTCCTCGTGCACGGGGCCATCTTCGCCGTGATCTGGAACCTGCCGCCGGAACAGGATAAAAAGCCGCCCGAGCCGACCATGGTGGACCTGACGGATCTCCCGGACCTGCCGCCGGCCCCCCGCGCGCCCACACCACCCAAGCGGCTCGCCGAGAAGCAGCAGCGGGTTACCCGCGAGACGGCGCCCCGAGGCACCCGGGAAATCGAGCGGCTGGGCCAACGCCCCTCCCGCACCACCCCTCCCAGTCGTCCCCAGCCCCGCTCCACGGCTTCCGTCCCTGCGCCGCGCCAGCAGCCCGGGCAGATGGCCCAGCCAGGCGAGGCACCGATCACCCGGGGCGAGGGGCTCTTCAGGCCCAAGGCGGGAGCGAACCAGGAAAGCGCCAATCTGTTCCCCAGCACCGGCAAACTGGCCCGGCTGGAGGAGAGCTACCGCAAGAAATACGAACCCGAGGTCGAGGAGGGGGATACCAAGTTCCTCAACACCGACGACATCCAGTTCGGTTCCTTCCTGCGCCGTTTCGAGACCGCGATCTACGGCTCCTGGCACTACCCCGAGGCGGCCCTCGTGCGGGGCATCCAGGGGGTGACACCGGTGAAGATCACCTTCAACCGGGCCGGCGAAATCGTCCGGGTCGATCTATTGGACAGCTCAGGGAGCCGGATCCTGGATGACGAGGTGCTGCGCACCCTGAAGGCCATCGGCCCGGTCGGCTCCTTCCCCAAGAACTTCCAGGGCAAGGAGTTCAAGCTGATCGCCTTCTTCCAGTACGGCATCGGCGGCGGGAGACTGCACTAACCGCAGAGCTTTGACCGCAGGTAATCCTCGAAGGCGCCGTTGAACTCGTCCCTCTTGAGCGCCATGTCCACCGTTGCCTTCAAAAATCCCAGCTTGTCCCCGCAGTCGTGCCGGATCCCCTCGAATCGACAGCCGTAGATGGATTCCTGCTTGCCCAGCCGTACCAGCGCGTCGGTCAGCTGGATCTCCCCCCCCTTGCCCGGTTCCTGGTCCTCCAGGATGGGAAAGATGCCGGGGGTCAAGATGTAGCGTCCGATGATGGCGAGATCGGAGGGTGCGTCGATGATGGCCGGCTTCTCCACCAGGTCGAGCACTTCGTAGATCCGGTCGGCCAGGGGACGGGCGCGCACGCAGCCGTAAGAGGAGATGTTCACCATGGGGACCTTTTCCAGGGCAAGCACCGGCGCGCGATAGCTTTCGTAGACATCAAGGAGCTGGGCGAGACAGGGGACCCGGGCGTCGATGATGTCGTCCCCCAGAAGCACCGCGAAGGGCTCGCTCCCTACGAACTCCTTGGCGCACAGGATGGCGTGCCCGAGTCCCAGTGCCTGCTTTTGGCGCACGAAGAAGATCTTGGCGATATCGGCGATCTCGCGCACCTGGTGCAGTTCGGCATCCTTCCCCTTGTCGTGCAGCAGGGATTCCAGCTCGAAGGCGATGTCGAAGTGGTCCTCGATGGCCCGCTTGCCGCGACCGGTGACGAAGAGGATCTGCTCTATCCCCGAGGCGACCGCCTCCTCTACCACGTACTGCACCAACGGCTTGTCAATGAGCGGCAGCATCTCTTTCGGAGTCGACTTGGTGGCGGGGAGGAATCGGGTCCCCAGACCAGCCACCGGAAAAACGGCCTTTTTCACCCGCATGACACCCTCCGGTAAAAAAATTAAAGGCTTTAGAACAGGCTTAACAGCTTCAACGGGTTTTCGCGGAGAGCATCCCTGGGTCCCAAGGGTAAGAATGACTTTCGCCTCTGTACCTGTAAAGGCATCGGCTTTTCATATCATTTCTTTAATGCTTGCCCCGGGGAAGCACCCCATCCTGCGAAAATTCCGTTGAATCCGTCCTCATCCGCATTCCATCGCCTTTACGGCTTTACTACCGGACGCGAACGGCTACCCTCTTCTTTTAGCCGACTCCAGGGTGTTGTGCAACAGCATGGTGATGGTCATGGGCCCGACGCCCCCGGGAACCGGGGTGATGGCGGAGGCCCGTTCGCTGGCTTGGGCGAACTCGACATCCCCCACCAGCTTCTTCTCGCCCACGCGGTTCACCCCGACGTCGATCACCACGGCACCTTCCTTGATCCAGCTCCCCTTGATCATCTCCGGAACCCCGACGGCGGCGATCAGCACGTCGGCCTGGGCCACCTTCGCAGCCAGGTCGCGGGTCTTCGAGTGGCAAAGCGTCACGGTCGCGTTTTGCTGCAGGCACATGAACGCCACCGGTTTCCCCACGATGTTGGAGCGCCCGACCACCACGACCTCCTTGCCGGCCAGCTCGACGCCGGATTCCTTTAAAAGCACCATGACGCCATAGGGGGTGCAGGGCTGGAAAAGCGGCTTGCCGATCACCAGGCGCCCCACGTTGTAGGGGTGGAAGCCGTCGGCGTCCTTCTCGGGGGAGATCGCCTCCAGTACCTTGTCGGTATCGATCTGCTTGGGGAGCGGCAGCTGCACCAGGATCCCGTGGATCTTGGGATCGGCGTTCAGCCGGCCGATCAGTTCGAGGAGTTCGGACTCGGTCGTTTCGACAGGAAGTTTGTACTCGTCGGAGAAAATGCCGACGTCGGCGCAGGCCTTCTCCTTCATGGAGACGTACACCTTGCTGGCGGCGTCCTCCCCAACCAGCACCACGGCGAGTCCCGGAACGATCCCCTGTTCCTTGAGCCGTGCCGTCTCGCGCGCGATATCCCCGCGGATCTTCGCCGCGATAGCCTTGCCGTCGATAATCTTAGCCATGATCCAGGCACCCCTTGTGTCCGGAGCACCGGCACACCTGAAGCCCAAGAGGGGAAAAGGCTCCTTGTGCCGTTACGGCAGGGCCTGATTCGCCTCCGGACAACCGACGTGAGGGGGAGCTCCGGGAATAGAATTTTTAATTGGAGGGAATAATAAGTAAGGCTGCGACCTTTGTAAAGCGCTTTGCGCAGCGGATAAAAAAAACCCCCGAGGGCCGGGGGTATATTTTGTCAGGCAGCCGAGGGGCAGCCGGAGCACTTTCCGCCCGAGGCGCAAGGCGTAGGCGCGGCCTGCTTGGTGCCGTAACCGTCGGTGTACCACCCCTGGCCTTTCAGGGCGAACCCGGACTGGGAAATCAGCTTTTCGACCTCACCGCCGCAGGACGGGCAGGACGAAGCCGGAGGATCGGAAAATTTCTGGCGCAACTCGAACGTGTTGTTGCAGCTTTTGCACTGGTACTCATAAAGTGGCATCGCGTGTACTACCTCCTGTTATGCGGTAACGCATTGTTAAGCCGGTTTTGCCGTGTAAGTAATATAGGGATCTGGTCCCCGGTTTGTCAAGGGGTTACCACTTCCAGACTGCGGGTGATGGCGAAGAGCAGGCGGGAGCGGTAGATGATGCCGACCACCTTCTTGCCGTCCACCACCGGCACCCTCTGGAAACGGTGGGTCAAAAAGAGCTCCGCGACGTCGCTCACCCGGGCGTCCTGGGTCACCGAAATCGGCTGGTGCTCCATGATGTCGGAAACCGGGAGGTCCTTGATCCGGCTGCACAAAAGGGCGAAGTAGGTGGCGTCCGAGCCTCCCGCGGGTGCGCCGTCCATGAGGGCCGTGATGATGCTCAAGGGGGTGAGGATGCCCGCCAAGCCGCCCCGCTCGTTCAAAACGATGAGCCCGGGCGCTGCGTTCATGAAACTTTCGTCCCCGAAGTTGGCCTTCATGGTTTGGACCGCCTGGGCCACGGTGGTGCGGACCGAGATGGTCGGGACGTCGGTTACCATAATGTCTCTAGCTTTCATGAAAAGAGATCCCCTATTCCTTGTATAGAGTTGCAAGTGCTGCCGGGTCGACCCCGTCGACCTCAACCGTCTTGTGTCTCGATTTGGCGCCCGTCTTGATACTGACCCGGGATTTGGCCACGCCGAGTGCCTTCGCTATCAGTTCCACGCACTGCTTGTTGGCCGCGTCGTCGACCGGCGGTGAGGTGAGCCTGAGCCTCAGCTCCCCTTCCTTGGGAGGACAGATCTCGCAGCGCGAGGCCCTGGGCTGGACATGGACGGTGAAGATCACCCCGTCCGCAGTCCGGGTGACGCGCAATTCATCACTCATCGTTTAAGGCGAGGAGTTTGTAGTAGGTGTCGAGCATCCCCTTGAAGCCGGACTCGAACTTCACCTTCTCGCGGCGCAGGTCCTGAATTTCGTTACTGAGCGCGACCAGCTTTTTCTCCGCGTCGGCCACGATCCGCTCGCCCTTCAGTTCCGCCTCCGAGATGCGCAGCTGCGCCTCCTTCTGCGAGTTAGCCTTCATCTCCTCGGTGATGCGCTGGGCGGCCAGCATGGTCTCGCGCAGCTGCACCTCGCGCGCTTCCATCTCGGCCACCTGGTTGGCGTGACGGTTCAGCCGCTCCTTCAGATCGTTGTTCTCGCGGATCAGCTCCTCCATCTCGCCGGCCACGGCCTGCAGATAGGCGTCCACGTCTTCGGGGTCCAGGCCGCCGAACATCTTTCCCTTGAACTGTTGCTGCTGGATGTCCATGGGTGAAATCTTCATAGCACCTGACCTTTCATCTGGCCGCTCAGTATCATCAGGTAGCTATAGGCCGTATCGAAGACGACGATCTGAAGCAGGTAGATGAGTGCGAATACCACCAGCGGCGACAGGTCGATGGCACCGGTGTCGGGCATGTAGCGGCGCACGCGGCGCAATACCGGTTCGGTCGCCCGGTGGATGAAATTGACGATGGGATTGTAAGGATCGGCGTTCACCCAGGAGATAATGACACTTGCCAAGAGGATGTACTTATATATCGTCAGAATACCGCTAGCCAGTTCGATGATCTTTGCCAGGGCCAAGAGGATATTGGCGAGCAGAATCATTAATCCCCCTTTAACTTCAATTGGTTCGCTTGGAAAGCTATACAGAAAACAGTATGTTTTGTCAAGTTTGGCACAGGTGCGGCAAAGCCAGCGCAATGAGCGAAATAGAGCCTACTACAGAAGTGGAGTCGCTGACAACCCCTTCTTGCCCCGGCGGCAAATCTTATACGCATTAATGACGGAACCGAGGTGGCTGCATTCAATTGACAGAGTGGAGAAGTTTGCCAGTCGAAAGGTACCTACTGTGTGGTGGCATAGCGCTGCTTCATTATCAGTTGACTTAGCTGCGCCGATGTTTTACAAACAGGCTGTCACGAAACGGCTGAGCCATGAGCAGGTTCGCGACAGCTAAGGCCAAATGGAAACACAACCGTCGCTGGTGGGCGGCCCGGTCTTCAAAACCGGTGTGGGGGGTGAGAAACTTCCCAGGTGGGTTCGATTCCCATGTGTTTCCGCCATTAATTTCTTTTTTTCTTCATTTCCTTTTCTGGTACTCCTCCCCGTTATCACTTCGTATTCCTGCCCTTTACATGCCTCGGATCATCTGCGACTGACGACAAGGTCGCCTGGCGGACAGCAAAAGCAGAACCAGAGAAATACGCGGCTGACCCGTTCCAGCCACCGGGGACATGCGCACTGGTGGAAATTTCAGACTTTGCCTTTCATTCTTAGCAAATCAACTGGTCCCGCCCCGCGAGGAGACTTTAAGGGCGTTCAGGATCGGCTGAGCCTCCCTAAGCTGCCTTAAGCGTCCACTACTCGTTAATTCCACAACTCACCATCACTACGATAGAAACGCCTTGCCCACATTTTCCGAATGTTTGATAGGAGACTTCCGCGCTCCTTGGCTGGCATCTCTCGGCCAAGTGCCCCGGTTTCCGTGCCCTTGCGAGGCGAAATGCGGCTTAGCCGAGGGGAAATATCATCTGGTCGAGTACGGTTGCCAGGGAACATACGTTTTGCCCTGAGGTATTGGGGTATTGACGGATAGCCGGCTTAGGTTACTATTAACAGCGTTTAATTAATCGTACAGCCGTTGGATTACACCATAGGAGGGAACATGAGCCAGGACGTGTTTAATCAGTTTATGAAATCCGTCATGCAGGGGATGTCCATGCACCTCGTGGAACTTGCAACCGGCGATGAGGGGCCTAAACAGTTCCAGACCCGCCGTTCCGGCGATCTCGGACATCTCCGGATAAAAAACGATCAAGGAGAGGTTCTTTTTCAGGTTTCCGGCAATGATACTGGGGCACTGGCGTGGCAAGTAGTGCTGGCCTGTCTCCACAAAATCAGCATCGACGAACTCAAAATCTTACACAAACGCCCTCTCAGGCGAGTTTTGGAACTGACCAAGGGAACGGAATGAAGATCGCTTGGCAACCCGTCATCCAGAGGGAATAACGCTTAACTTGCGGACAGACAACGGAGGATATAAGTATGAATTTCGACCTGGACATGGAAGAGTTTTTTGAAGCGATGGCCGGCCACATTATAGCCGTGGGCACAGACGATTTCGAGGACAAGGATTTCGGCGGAGAAAAACTCGGCGACCATCTCATGCGCCTGCAGGTATTGACTATGAAAGGCGAACAGTGCCTGCAGGTGTTTGGAAAGGACAGCCGCGAGCTCGCGGAGCAGTTGGTGCTGGCCTGCCTGCAGAACTTGAGCATCGAGCACCTCGGCGCCCTGCACCTGAAACCGCTCAACACTCCACTGCAGGTGCGGAAGGGAAACGAAGAACTGAGGAAAAGCAAGGTGCCTGACGCTGGCGCTCCAGCCGGGTCGGTTTGAGCTGAGAGCTCCGTACTCACAATTGGCGGTGACAGGTGGGGCGCTCAGCGCGGGTTGATACGTACTGACCACCTTTCGGTGTTTTTGCAAGGCGTTCTTTGTGGCTCGAGGGCGATTCCCATGTGCTCCACCGTGGCTCCTACGCATTTCAAAGTCCTTGAAAGCTCAAGGACTTTTTTAATTTTGCCTGGCCTGATGGCGAGACACTGGGACCGTTTTCACGCGTCTCGATGAGGTGCGACGACGATAAGGGCTGAGGAAAAAATCCATCCGGTGCAAATAAGGGCCAAAAGGCCCGCCATCCGGGCAGACGGGTCTGACCCAGTGGCTTGGGCAGAAGCCACCTCGAAATAAAAAGCTTGATTTTTTGCTCCGGGATTTGGTATCAATGCGTAGGAAAGAAAACTACAAGAAAATAAGCAAACACGAAAATACTAAACTATCCGCAAGGATAGGGCGGAAAGCCTAGGGTCTCACGAAGACAGCCGGGATGCCGAATGATCGATGTAATCGACCCGAGGCTTCCGGCTTTTTTATTTGCCGGTCTCGACCATCCACTTCACGAGGCAGCGCATGATCGCCTCGTTTGCGGACCGGACACCAGCCAGCGGGTCAAGCCAACCTTTAACCTCTAACAAAGGGATGACAATGGCTTAAGCCTCAAGGCAAAAACAGCAACTGATTCACGACAATACTCAACCATCCGCAAGGATGGGGCGGAAAGCCTAGGGTCTCTTGTAGACAGCCGGGATGCCGAATGATCGATTCTTCTATATCGACCCGAGGCACCCGGCTTTTTTATTTCCAGCCATGACGAAGCCAGTAACCAGCAGCTGCTGAAGTGTCCGAAAGCGTTCACCGGCAATTGACTGCCCCGTAAGATAGATACCCACTGGGGCAAAAGGAGACAAAATGAATAGGTACGTAAGTTGGTTTTTATCAGCCTTGTTGATGTTCGTGGTAACAATAGCTGCAGGGTGTGGCGGCGGAGGGCCGGCAGCCGGAGCAGGTCTGGCGCCCGCGGCAGCCAAGGAAGTGACCGGGGTTGCAGCGACCGGCGCACCGATCGCCTATGGGGCGGTCTATTTGAAGGATTCCTCCGCCACCCCGAAAGAACTGCACCAGACGACCAGAAGCGACGGATCGTTCACGTTCGATGCCACCGGCCTTACCCCACCGTTCATCCTCAAGACCGTCGGCGGCAACCAGAACCTCTACTCCGTCGCTACCGATTTCGGCATGACCAACATCACCCCGCTGACCGGCATCGTGGTGGCTCAGGCAGCCCAGCGCAGTGACCTCGACGCCCTCTACGGCAGCTACAAACCGGCCGACCTGCAGACCATCTCCCAGAAGATGCCGGCCGCGGACAAGACCGTCCAGAACATGTTTGCGCCCCTTATGAGCGGCTTCAACGTCTCCGGCACCCTGGTCAACGGTCCCTTCAGCGCGAACCATACCGGCTACGACGCCTTACTGGACTCTATCGCTGTTTCCATCGCCCCTGGAGCCGTCACCGTTACCTCAAAAAGCAACAACATGGTGATGCTCAACGTTCCGGCCAGCCAACTGGGCAACGCGACGCTTGCCATGGGCAGCACGCCACCGGCAGGGCCCCCGGCTGCGACATCGGGCGCCGACCTGTACACCGCAAACTGCGCCGGCTGCCATGGCGCGAGCACCAACTCGAACCTCATCGGCAGGATATCGGTCGCAGCGGCCGAAAACGCGATTTCCAATGACGTCGGCGGCATGGGGATGTTGGGTGTTTCTTCCGCAGACCTGCAGGCCATAACCGATTATCTGTCCAGCGCTCCGGCACCGTCGCCCACGCCGCCACCGGTTACCACCGGCCCTGGCGCGACCATCTACGCGGCAAAATGCGCGGGCTGCCACGGTCCGCTGGCAACTTCGACCAAACTTGGGATCACGGCTACCCGACTGCAAAACGCAATTACCAACAACACCGGCGGCATGGGAACCATCTCGCTATCTGCGGCTGACGTGCAGGCGCTGCTTGCGGCCCTCACCCCGCAGGTCACTCCGACTCCGACTCCGACTCCGACTCCGACTCCGACTCCGGTGCCCGCCGACGGCGCTGCGCTCTACGCGGCGAATTGCGCCGGCTGCCATGGGGCGCTCGCCACGTCCAGCAAAAAAGGGATCACGATCGTACGCCTGCAAAATGCCATCGGCGGCAATATCGGGGGCATGGGAAGCCTTTCCACACTGTCGGCCGCCGATCTGCAGGCGCTGGTAACGGCACTGAACCCGACCCCCACGCCGACTCCGACCCCCACGCCGACTCCGACTCCGGTTTCTGACGGCACCGCGCTCTATGCAGCCAACTGCGCCGGCTGCCACGGTCCCTTGGCTACATCGAGCAAGCAAGGGATCACCATCGCCCGCCTGCAATCGGCGATCGCAAGCAACACCGGCGGCATGGGTTCCCTCTCCACCCTCTCGGTCAACGATATTCAGGCACTGGTAACCGTGTTAACGCCTTCGACTCCGACACCGACCCCGACGCCGGTACTGGACGGGGCGGCCCTGTACAGCAGCAACTGCGCCGGGTGCCACGGGGTACTGGCCAGTTCCAGCAAGCTGGGGGCGACCGCCAGCCGGATCCAGACCGCCATCGCCGGCAACACCGGTGGCATGGGTTCCCTTTCGACCCTTTCGGCTGCGCAGGTCACCGCCATTGCAGGCGCCCTGACAACGGTGACGCCGCCCCCCACACCGACGCCGACGCCTACCCTTGACGGTGCGACCCTGTACGGTTCGAGCTGCGCCGGGTGCCATGGCCCGCTCGCCACCTCCGCCAAGGCGGGGGCAACCGCCAGCCGGATCCAGACCGCCATCGCCGGCAACACCGGCGGCATGGGGTCCCTTTCGACGCTTTCGGCTGCGCAGGTCGCCGCCATTGCCGGCGTCCTCGCAACGGTGACGCCGGCTCCCACACCGACGCCGACACCTACCCTTGACGGGCCGACACTGTATGGTTCGAGCTGCGCCGGGTGCCATGGCCCGCTGGCCAGTTCCGCCAAGGCGGGGGCAACCGCTGCCCGGATCCAGACCGCCATCGCCAGCAACACCGGCGGCATGGGGTCCCTTTCGACCCTTTCGTCTGCGCAGGTCGCCGCCATTGCAGGAGCCCTGGCAACGGTCACCCCGTCTCCGACCCCCACCCCGGCCTGCGGCAGCTGCCATGCGATCCCGCCGGCGACCGGCCACCATTCGACGCATCGCAGCGAAGGTGTCGGATGTGGCACCTGTCACGGCGCCGGATACAGCTCGACCACCTTTAACGCCGCAACGCACAACAACGGCGTAAAGAACCTGAACACGACGACCACCGGTTGGAACGCGACGACACGCACCTGTGCCAATTCGTGCCATGGGAAAGAGACCTGGTAGCGACACGGCAGCGTGATTAAGGGAAAAGGGCGACCACCTGGCAGGTGCGTCGCCCTTTTTTTATCCAACGTACAGGGTTGTTAATCGGAAGGCGTTAGGCTCTGGCTTTGACGAAATGCAGAAGAGTTTCGGGGCAGGCGCGAGCGGGCGCTTTACGCCTGGGCAAGATCGAGTATCGTATCGCTCGCGGTGTCGTAGATCCACACCCCGCTCTGCGTCGCATCGAGATTTATCCAACTCGGCCCCTCGCGGCCGCTGCCAGGTCCCGCGCTTAACCGGCTGTGACCCCGCTCCGGGACGGGAACCGGCGAATGCCCGAAGATCTGCGGGCCAACCTCGGGGCTCGGCTGCGACTGTTCCCCCTCGGCGTCATGCCAGAAGATCCCCCCAAAGGCGTCATATCCCCCTCGGCACAGCGGCACGTTGAAGAGAGGGCCATGTCCGAACCGCCCGCTGTCGCCGGCCGGGGCAGGCATCCGGATCTCCTTCTCGAACTCCTCGTTGAGCCAGCGCGCTATCCGCTCCGGCCCGCCGGCCAGAATGCCGGGCGGGATGAGTTTGGCAAGCCGGGGGGAGACCCCGGCATGGGTCAAGAGCCAGCCATCGACGGCGTAAGCCGCGACGAATCTTAGCCGGTTTTCCTGGTACTTGTCGCGAAACGCCAGCGGGCCGAAGTTCCCGAAACACCTCCAGGGCGTCTCCGGCAGATAGGACAGGTCGTGGTTGCCCCACATGAGTACGGCGTCCGAGCCGAGCAGGAGATCCAGGCAGGCCGACTCTTCC
>Ga0079306_1000419_pt1 | contig 39925 bp, 22 predicted proteins | sample Methanotroph_Enr_FD_79181 | JGI IMG/M metagenome (GOLD analysis project Ga0079306, IMG submission 79181) | Enriched soil microbial communities from Old Woman Creek wetland in Ohio, USA - Methanotroph_Enrichment_5 | ecosystem: Environmental > Terrestrial > Soil > Wetlands | place: USA: Ohio... | reverse complement strand
TGGGGTAATATTGGCATTCACCACAACCGTCATTGTTGCTGTGGTTGCACACTGACCTGCAGTTGGTGTAAAAGTATAGATCGTTGATCCGGCACCTGCCGTGCTGATGGCAGCATTCCATGTTCCGGTGATGCCGTTGAGCGACGTTGTTGGCAGTGTTCCCGGAGTAGCGCCAACACAATAAGGTCCAAGCTGCGTAAAGGTTGGGGTAATATTGGCATTCACCACAACCGTCATTGTTGCTGTGGTTGCACACTGACCTGCAGTTGGTGTAAAAGTATAGATCGTTGATCCGGCACCTGCCGTGCTGATGGCAGCATTCCACGTTCCGGTGATACCGTTGATGGATGTGGTTGGCAGTGTTCCCGGAGTAGCGCCGACACAATAAGGCCCAAGCTGCGTGAAGGTCGGGGTTATATTGGCGTTCACAACAACGCTCATAGTGGCTGTTGTTGCACAAAGGCCGGCAGTCGGAGTGAAGGTATAAACTGTTGTTCCGGCACCTGCCGTGCTGATGGCAGCATTCCATGTTCCGGTGATACCGTTGGTTGATGTGGTTGGCAGTGTTCCCGGAGTAGCGCCGACACAATAAGGGCCAAGCTGCGTGAAGGTCGGGGTTATATTGGCGTTCACGACAACGCTCATCGTGGCTGTTGTTGCACAAAGGCCGGCAGTCGGGGTAAAGGTATAAACTGTTGTTCCGGCACCTGCCGTACTGATGGCGGCATTCCATGTTCCGGTAATGCCGTTGAGCGACGTTATTGGCAGTGTCCCCGGAGTAGCGCCAACGCAATAAGGACCGAGCTGTGTGAAAGTCGGAGTTATGTTGGCATTTACCACAACCGTCATTGTTGCAGTCGTTGCACATAGACCTGCAGTTGGCGTAAAAGTATAGACCGTTGATCCGGCACCTGCCGTGCTGATGGAGGCATTCCATGTTCCGGTAATGCCGTTGAGCGACGTTGTTGGCAGTGTTCCCGGAGTGGCGCCAACACAATAAGGCCCAAGCTGCGTGAAAGTCGGGGTAATATTGGCATTCACCACAACCGTCATTGTTGCTGTGGTTGCACACTGACCTGCCGTTGGCGTAAAAGTATAGACCGTTGATCCGGCACCTGCCGTGCTGATGGCCGCATTCCATGTTCCGGTGATGCCATTGGTTGATGTGGTTGGCAGTGTTCCCGGAGTAGCGCCGACACAATAAGGCCCGAGCTGAGTGAAGGTCGGGGTTACAGTTGCTGGATTTACCACAACATTCATAGTAGCGATGGATGCACATTGACCGGCTGTAGGGGTAAAAGTGTATGTTGTAGTTCCGGTGGATGCGGTGCTTATTGTTGTTGGACTCCAGGTACCAGTAATGCCATTTATTGATGTTGTTGGCAATGTGCCCGGAGTGTCACCGACACAATATGGCCCACGCTGCGTAAACGTAGGAGTTGTAGTTGATGAATTAACTACCACATTCATTGTAACTGTTGAAGCACATTGGCCGGCAGTTGGAGTAAAGGTATATGTGATTGTTCCGGCAGCTGCAGTGCTGATAGTTGCCGGGCTCCAGGTACCATTAATACCGTTGGTTGACGTTGCAGGTAATGATCCGGGGGTATCTCCTATACAATAAGGCCCTAATTGTGTAAAAGCCGGGGTAACAGAAGTAACTGTAACTGTAGTGTTGGCAGAAGTAGTACAGCCGATAGTATTTGTAGCGGTTACAATATATTGAGTTGTAACGGGGGGTGTAACACCAGTTGGGTTTTGCAGTGAGGAGGTATAGCCTATTGGAGATGAAGACCAGGAATAAGTGAAAATTTCAGCACCATCAGCTGTAAGTGAAATATTATCAACCGCCGGAGCTGCTACCGGGTTTGAAGCGTCACAAATATATGAATACACCAAACGCACAGTTGTTCCTGCCAGCGCATTCGGCAGTGTTACTGTTTGTAACGTATACGCACTGATTGCGGCGGTATTTGAAAATATTTGACTATATCCGGTTCCCGGTGTTGTACCCGCAACTGGTGTATAGGCTGTTGTGGTAGTATATACATTAAAAAAATCGGTTGTGGGATCAGACAATGGCATTTTTAAATAAAAGCTCAGAACAATATTGGTTGCACTTGCCGGAATCGCAACGTCCTTATAGAAATGATTTGTACTTACGTCTCTGGTGCCAGCATAACTACCAGCAGATCCAATATAAGCAGCGTTTGTCCCGCCCTGGACTCCGGCAGCAGTGCCAACGACCCAAAGGTTATATGTGCCATTAACTACCGTCCATCCATTTAAAGGAAAGGTAGTTCCCGTTTCAAATCCGCCATTGCCCGTAGGAGACAATAATGTATAAGTAGTAGGTATGGAAGTAGCAGAAGAAAACAAATCAATGGTTTCTCCGGTACAAATAGAATTATCAGAAGCTGAAGCCGTCACACTGGCAGGACCGGAGTTCACCACTATGTTCATGGTCGTTGTGGTTGCGCACTGGCCAACTGACGGTGTAAATGTATAGACGGTAGTACCTGCTGACACCGTGCTTATGGTTGCCGGGCTCCAGGTTCCGCTTATGCCATTGGTTGATGTAGCCGGCAAAGCATCCGGAGTAACGCCGACACAATATGGCCCTAGCTGAGCAAAAGTAGGAGTAATATTGGTATTCACAACAATGCTCATAGTAGTTGTGGATGCACAAGGACTTGATGTCGGTGTAAAAGTATAAACGGTAGTGCCCGCGGATGCCGTACTTATGGTTGCAGGGCTCCAGGTACCTGTTATGCCGTTATTCGACGTGGCGGGCAATGTGCCGGGTGTAGCACCGACACAATATGGCCCGAGTTGCGTGAAAGTTGGAGTAATAACCGAGTTAACAACAACGCTCATGGTGGTGGTGGTTCCGCATTGACCGCCGTTCGGAGTAAACGTATAAACTGTTGTTCCCGCAGATGCGGTGCTGATAGTTGCAGGGCTCCATGTGCCGGTGATTCCATTGTTCGAAGTGGCTGGCAGGGTCCCTGCGGCTTGGCCAATGCAGTATGCGCCTAATTGAGTAAATGTGGGAACGGTGGAGGAGGAATTCACTATCACAACCATATTTGCTGTATGGGCACACTGGCCGCCTGCAGGTGTAAAGGTATGTGTGGTTGTTCCGGCTGAAGCCGTGTTGATTGTGGCCGGGCTCCAGGTTCCGGTTATTCCGTTTGTGGAGGTGGTTGGCAAGGCCCCTGGGGTGGCGCCTACACAGTAAGGCCCTAATGCAGTAAATGCCGGAGTAAGAATAACACTTGGAGCCAGCGCAACGTTTACATAAGTAGCGACGCCATTTGTAGCTGAAATTCCCGTGATGGTTTTTGAGGTATAGCCGGGTGCAGAAAAAGTCAGGCTATATGTTCCGGTATTGACGTATTTATGGTAATTACCTACCGGTAGCGCTGAATAAACCTGCGAACTGTCGTTGGCCTGGTCGTAGCTGTTCGCCCAGACTTTAGCCCTGATAGGCAACCCGCTGCATGAATCGGTGATAACACCGCGAATACCGTAAAGAGATTCCTGAATGTAATTTAACAAAGCATTGTAGTTGATATTCCACCAGGTATTTAAGTTCTCCGTCGGGGTTCTTTTGTTAGCATCCAGTTCCAAGGTTAATTCCCTGCAGTGTTTATAATAATTCATATAATCCTGTCTGCCGCCTGTAATCACATACCAATCCCCGCCTTCCGTAACTCCATCCGCGTAAATGAGGTTTAAATATGTGGGATCAACCAACCTTGTTGTTGTAACATAATTGGTACATACTCTTTCCCACCAGGCCGCATCAGCGTTTGGATTTCCAGTTGTAATCCAGGTATCCCATGGATAATTCAGCACTTCAGTACCGCCATGAAAATTTCCGGCCATATTGAAATGATGGTTATCAGCAAATGTCATGAATGCCTGCGTTTCAGGTTGCCAGGCCAGGCCATCAGGGTGTAGGCCTGTTCTGGGGTCCGGATAATTTCGGTTCATATCGACATTAGCCAGATTCCCTCTTCTAGAAGTTGCAATTGTTGATCCGACAGGAGAAGATAAATAATAGGATCCTTCAGGGTTTGCCAGCGGGCAGATCCATATTTCAGCGCCATTAACCAAAGTTGTAATTTGCGAAATGGACCCGTAGTTAGACAATAAATAATCTATTAAACGGAGCATGAGGGGATAACCGGTTAATTCATCACCATGTATAGATGAAGAATACAGGAACTGAGGCTCATTTTCAGCCGTGTTCACATTGTCGGAAATTTTTGCAACCAGAATTCTGTAATTTCCCGATGGTGTCGAAGTCATGATAGTATCAATATCGCATAAGGTAGGATAAGTGCTGGCAAAATTTGCCATCATTTGTTCGTAAACACTATAAGTCGGGTATCTGTCCCAGGCAGCCATTTGCGCAACTGTTGTCGCCATGGTAAGAAGCTTTGGGATTACAACCGGGATGATTTCAAAAGGAATGTTCCTTGTAAGAAACTCCTGGAACTCCTGGGTGTTTGCATAAGCAATTACTTCGTAACCTTGCCCGTTAGTTAAATCAGTTACCTTATCTATAGATAAGTGGTTCGTAAGATCCTCGTTTATTTGAGCTTTAGTGGCCACATTAAATTTGAAAATGATCTCACCCCGGTCCTGCAATATCTGCATTGCTTCCAGGGTTTGTGCTTCTGTTATATTCTGGGCAGTAATGCGGCCAGTAAAACATGCTAATATAACTAACAGGAGGGTAAATTTTATTTTCATATTTTATTTTATTTTGTATGAAATTATTTTTATATGATGGGTTTATGATTTAAATATAGCGCAAGATAGAAAAAATAAATACGAAACGCAAATAAATAGATACGAAATTTAAAAAACATTTAAAATACATGTATAAACTAGTTTGTTCGCTTATGCATAATTAAATTATTTTTCGCGAAACTCCACTTCTATTTCTTCACTATTCTGCCCGTTTCCGTAAAATCTTCAGAAGTAAAGCTTACCATATATGTTCCAGAGGACAGATTACTAAGATTTATACTAAAAGTTTTATCAGGGAGCTCATCACTGCTGATGTTTTTGTGATAAACAATCTTTCCAAGCACATCGAAAATAGCTACTGAAGCCTTTTCAAAATTCAGGTTTTGAATATCAACGATCAGTTCCGAGGTAAAAGGATTCGGGGAATAACTAATCTGCGGATCAGATCCTTCCTCATTACAACTCACGGCCAGAGGGCTGAAGGTTTCTGATTTTCCGTCGAAATCGGTCTGCCTGAGCCGGTAATAAGAAATACCGCTGAGAGGATCTTTATCAATTGCTGAATAGAACCTGGCACTATTACTGTTTCCGGCACCGGGTACACTTTTCACAAATTCCCATATAGAAACATCGGCACTTCGCTCAATGGTGAAGTAATCGTTGTTAGTTTCTGTCGCGGTTGACCAGGACAAGCCCACATTATTGTTATCGCATTTTGCATCAAAAGAAAGCAACTCTATCGGCATAGGAGATTCGCATGAAATTGTACTTGTACCTCCAAAAGAAAGAGTAAAGCCAGAACCACTTTTTGTATAATCACTTATCATTAAATAATAAAAATCACCGGCATTAACGTTAAGTGCCTTAACTAAACTATTGCCTATACTGGCGCTTTCTTCCGTATCTACTTCAAGGGCATTTAATCCTGTATTAACCGTTGAGGAATAAAAGGAACAGCGAACCGGATCTCCCATAATTGCACATTCTGTAGCTTTGTATAAGGCAAAATCATAATCATCTGCGCCGGCCGGGTCTATAGTAAAAAGTAAGGTTCCACTTGTATTTATTTTCCAAACATACCAGTTCGTATAATATTCAGCACCCAGGCATCCCGCAGGACAATTACTAGCCACGCCGGGACCATTACTGGTTGCCGTGATATTTGCGGAATTGCAAATGGTAATTGCAGTCTGGCAATCGCTATTAACAGGTGGCTGCCAATTACTACTGGGGACGACGTCTAATGTTATCGCCCACCCGGCACCAGTAGTAGCGGCATCGCTATTAAATCTGAAAGTAATACAACCACTAACATCAGTGCTTGTTAGTACACCCCCCGACCAATTTCCTCCTGTTGTAGTATGGGCTGGTACTGTTCCGTAACCTGACCACAGCGTTGGTAATGAATTTGAACCCGAAGCGCCATTAACTACATTGATTCTATCTGTATTATGAATGTCCATTACAGAAAAGGTAGCTCTAACAGCCTGATTTGGACTGGCAGGACAAAATGTACGGTATATCCCTCCACCATGAGTAATATTCGTAGAATAATTACCGGAAGGCCCTCTGTCATCATAATAGATGGCGGGAGAATTAATCAATGTCATACATTCCCCTACTGAACTCCCATTAATTCCCGTGGTTGGGTGATAATAACAAAAATTGGCAAGAGAATAATTCGGATTATTTGTTGTTCCTGTTGAAGTATTATACATAATAGATGAACCGGAGCAGTTATATTCGCAAACATGCACTGAATATTCCGAACCAGGGTTTACGTTCGTAATAGAAGCACTTGTTCCTGATCCGTTATATACACAAAACCACCCTGATGATCCTATCTGGTCTCCAGCCTGAAAGGTTGAACTTGCTGTATATGTGATACCATCCAAAGGCAAGGCCGTTCCCGTATTCGTATTTTTCATAAAAACTGCACAATAATTTCCGTCGCCTCTAGTCCAGGTTATGTCCATCGGAACGCAAGTAGCGGTAAAAGCAACATCACTTGCCTGAGTGGCTGGAGCCAGCCCTGGACAAACGGGGTTAGGCCTTAAAGCTAATAATATTCCTCCATTATTACGGGAAGCAGAGAGCCGTGCGGCACCTGCGCCAGTCGGACCTGCAACAGCCATCGTTGCCCATGCTGCTCCGACATTGCCATAACCAAAATAATTATTATTAGTTATCTCAGTCAGAGTGCCAGGTGATGTTGTACTCCAATTTGCATTAATAAAGTTAACCGCACCCATAGTATTGTATGAAGCCATACCGAGCATAACAACGGCAGTATTGGGCGTAACTGTAGTTATGGAGGTTGCAGAAACATTCACAGAAGCACCGGCAGACACAGAAATAGTGCCCGGTGCAACATCAAACGGCGCAATGGAATCAACACCGGAGAATGCAATTATAGAACCGATAGCACGCCGGGCGCCTAGTGCTAAAGAAAAAATGTAATTTGCGGGTTCAGCTGCGCCAGCTACCCTGTAGAGCACAGCGCCATAACGAGTAGCTCCAAGAGATCTTGCATCTATTAATGTCCAGCCAAATGAAGAGGGGGTCGTTACATTATCGCCATATTTGGCGATGGTTACGATCATCACATCACCCTGCACAACACCAGCTGGTTTATTAATAGTTAATGACATAGCGTTAGCGTTTGCTGAAGAAGTTCCTCTCACAGCAATCTGTCCCCAACTATTACCGGTAAACGCAAGCAATAAAATAATGACTAGAATCGACAATAAATTGGGGTTATGCTTCCGCATTTTGATGCCGCATATCGAAGGTTTATTGCTCTCGCACAACCCATTTGGTTTTTTTTGCACAATATGGCTGGAAGTGTGTATTCTTGTTTTCATGTGATTATTTTCAAAAGTTGTAAAAACAATTTAAATAACAAGATTTCAGTCAAATTCAAATACTAATTTATTCATCCGCCGGTATATATCTACCGTTATTTCTTTATTATTCTGCCCGTTTCCGTGAACTCTTCAGAAGTAAAGCTTACCATGTAAATGCCCGAGGACAAATTACTGAGGTTGATGCTTAAGGTTTTATCAAGAAGCTCATCATTGCTGATGTTTTTGTGATAAACCATATTTCCAAGCACATCGAAAATAGCCACTGAAGCTTTTTCAAAAATCAGGTTTTGAATGTCAACCGTTACAACACCTGTAATAGGATTGGGGTAATAACGGATCAGCGGGCCATCGTCCGAAGTACAACTTACAACCACCGGAGCGGAATATCCAAAATGCCCGTCATAATCGGTCTGTTTTAACCGGTAATACGAAGTACCTTTAATCGGGTTTTTATCAAATGCAGAGTAACTCAAAACACTATTACTGTTTCCTGCCCCCGTAATATTTTTAACAGACTCCCAGTCGGAAGCATCAGCGCTGCGCTCTATGGTGAAATAATCATTATTTGTTTCAGTGGCAGTGGACCAGTTAAGTCCGACATAATTATTGGCACATTTTGCATCAAACGTAAGCAAATCAATTGGTAATGGAGGAATTTCACATTCAATTTTACAAGTACCCGTAAAAGAAAGTTGAAAACCAGACCCGGACTTGGTATAATCACTGATCATCAGGTAATAAAATTCACCGGCTTTGGCATTTACCGTATCAACCCATCCGTTGATTCCGGCACCGTTAGCATCTTCATAGATATCTGTTTCAGCAGCAGCTAATCCGGTATTCAACACACTAGTAGCAAATGAACATCGAATTGGCGCCCCCATATTGGAACAGCTTGATGTTTTATATAATGAAAAATCATAATCATCAGATCCGTTTGGGTCAATAGTAAAACCCAGCGAGCCATTAGAAGTAACCTGCCACACATACCAGGAAGTGTAAAATTCAGATCCTATACATCCTCCGGCACAGTTTGTTTGTAACCCCGGGCCATTACTTGTTGCAGAAATACTAAGGAGGTCACAAACAGCAATTGCTGTCTGGCAGTCGCTGTTAACAGGTGTTTGCCAATTAGCACTTGCCACTGAAGACAATGTAATGTTCCAGCCCGCACCAACGCCAGCTGCATCACTATTAAACCTGAAAGATAAACAACCGCTGGCATCAGTACTTGTAAATGTGGTTGTCCATGATCCACTTGTTGTGCTAACAGAACCAGAAGGAGGATAATCACCCCGGCCTGCCCAAAGCACAGGTAATGCTGTTGAAGCTGATGCTCCGTTTACTATTGTTAATCTGTCTGTTGCTTCAATATCCATCGTAACAAAGGTGGCCTGTATGGCCTGATTAGCTGAACCCGGGCAAAATACACGGTATATACCGCCTCCGTATGTTATATTAAGCGAATAATTACCTGCAGGCCCACCATCATCATAATAGGATGTTGGAGAATTAATTAGTGTCATACAACTTCCAACCGAACTTTGAAATAAACCTGTAGTGGGATGTGTATAATAAGACACTGTTGTAACTGACGATGAAGCACCGGGAGTTTTATAACAAGTCGGCGGGCCAACACCGAATGCGTAGACAGTAAATGTATAACTTGTGCTACCATTTAAACCTGTGACAGCAACACTGTTGAGTGTGCCTTTATAAACCACAAAATTTCCGGTTCCTGTCGTTGCGGTACCTGTACCTGCGCCGAATGCAGTATTGGCAGTATATACTGCACCATTTATTGGCGCAACATCCGTGGTTGAAGTAAGCCTTGCAACTACTAAATAATTATAGCCGGCAGTACCTGTCCAGTTCACTGTTACACTGGTTCCGGTCGTATTATTGGTATAGGTAGGCGCAGTGGGCTGGTTAGCAGGTGGTGTGCAGTCAACAATTACGGTTGCGTAGCCGTATTCACAACTAAAACATGAGCCTTCAAAACCTGTAATATATGCCTTACAGGAATAATTTCCGCTCACCGTAGCGCTATAGGTGGAATTGGTGGCGCCGGCAATTGCCGCTCCGCTGCAATCCGTTCCTGTATACCATTTATAGGCGATGGTGCCACCTGAACCGCCGGAAGCATTCGCAGTCATTGTGACCGAATTTGTATCTGTTGCATCAGCCACTGACACAGTCGGAGAGGTACAAAGTGCATCACATGTTGATCTCGAAATGGTAAAAGTCCCAGTAGGTGTACCTACTTTATAATAGCCAATATAAACATAATAAGTGGTCCCGGTAATGGTAGAAAACGTATACGTCTCGGTAGCATTGGTGGTAACGAGATCCACACACTCAATATTTGTCAAACTGCCACAGGAGCCACTAACCACGGCCATTTCGATATCAAGAGCGGTAGTCGTAACGCTGATAGTTGTTCCCATATCATTTCCTGCAAACGTATACCACACACCAAATTTAGACATTCCACAACCGACTCCGGGAGTCTCACTTACGCTATTTACGGTTGTTCCTGCCAGGTTCGTAGTCCCGCATGGCAATGATGTAGCATTTGCACAGTCATCGTTTGCCGGGGGGCAGGCAGAAGTAACGGTCACGGAAGCTGTAGCTGTACATCCGGTGGCCGTTACGGTATAGGTTATAGTGGCGGTACCCGCGGCAACACCGGTTACAACGCCGCCAGCATCAACAGTTGCTATTCCTGTATTATCGCTGCTCCATGTACCCGGGGTAATACTTGCGGTCAAAGTTGTTGTATAAGTGGCACAAACAGTTGTTGTCCCTGAAATTGTCGGTGCTGCACTGCTAACCGTTAATGTGGCTGAATTTGATGTAGCATTGCTACAAGTATTTGAAACATAACACCTGTAATCATAGGTGCCTGACGCGGTAATTCCCGCAACTGTCATGGTTGCGGTGGTAGCATTAGTATAAATTGCTCCGGCAGGTGTACCATTGGCAACACTTACCCATGAACCGCCATCCCAGTACTGCCATTGATATGAAAGTGAGGAGCCGGAAGCAACAACACTGAAATTTGCTGTACCTCCGACACAATATGATTGATTTGCCGGGTGTGTGTTTATTGAAGCTGTTGTAAGAATGGTAACTGCAGCGCTTCCTTGTGCTCCCCAGCAGCCCCCGGCTGACTGAGCCCTGAAATAATAAGTACCGGTGGCGCTCACGACTTCAGATGCTGAAGGTGTTGCCGTTGAAGTTCCTCCCGATGTGGTGCTCTGATAATAAATGGTCCCATCAGAGCCGTTGTCTGCAGTAAGGGTAGTTGAAGTACAATATGTTCCTGCTGTGGCAACGGAAACAGCTGCCGGTGAACTATTGACGGTGAATGATGAGGCGCTTGCTACAGTTCCGCATGGAGTGGTAACCGAAATCGTACCCGTTGTAGCTCCAGCAGGTAATGTGGCAGCGATTTCCGTTGAACTATTCACAGTATATGCCGCACTGGTACCATTGAAACTTACTGATGTTGTTCCTGTGAAGTTCGTTCCGGTAATTGTAACTGTTGCACCGGATCCGCTACAGGCATTTGCCGGTGAAAAGCTTGTTATTGTTGGTGAATAAAAATATGTTATTGTTATTTCTCCTCTGGCTCCGGCTCCTCCAGCCATACTTGTTCCGCCACTTCTTTCACCGCCACCGCCACCGCCACCAGGAATATTCCCCGGAGATCCAATTGCGTTTGTGTTTCCCGCGCCTCCTGTTCCACCATTTGGTGAATTACCGCCGTTTCCGCCAGAGCCTCCCCCAACTGTGCCATCGCCACCAGTTGTATTTGTAGTTCCTCCACTTGCAGTTCCGCCAGTTCCTATAGCACCCATGTTTCCTGCACCACCTGTACCGCCACCTGCCTGCAGGGAATATGAATTCCCACTAAATGTTGTTGAACCTCCCAAGCCGCCATTGCCGCCTCCGGCAGCCCCGGCAGTTCCTCCAGTTCCAACCGTATAGGTAAAATTCCACCCGGGGGTCACAGAAATAAATATCTCGCTATAGCCGCCACCGCCACCGCCGCTACCACCGTTATTATTTGATGAGCTCCCACCACCGCCACCACCAGCGCCCCAGCATTTTACAGAAATACATGTTACACCGGCAGGAACGGTCCAGGTTGCACCTGTGCCGTTATTAAAAGTAACATCCTGAGCCCAGCCCTTCCCCGCAAAGGCAAGCAATAAAACAATAAAAAATAACGGCCACAAAAAACGAATAATTTTTTGTCTGCTAACTATTGTTGAGAATATATTGTGCTGAGAAAAAAACCCGGGAGTAAAGGGTATTGTTTTTTCCATGTATTGAAGTATAAATATTACAAAAATTTAATCACAAATTTCAAATAATGAACTCTTTGATTCTGTCTTGATATCTATCTACGATTTATAATTTGAAAAGTTACGGTAACACTGGAAAAATGATGTCAAATAATTTTAAATAATCCTTTTCTATTATAACGCAAACATATACAAAGAAACTTGTTAAGTTTTCTAAAATTTGCGAAATGTATGAAAAATATTTACATAAGGCAAGACTTTTTTGAATTTTTTATAAATCAATAAATTAATCTACTGATTCTCTATTAGTTAAATTTCAATTAAATTTACATTTTAAGCACCCAAAAAAGCTTTGTGAAAAAATAATGTAATAAAACAGCTTTTCTATCCTTGCTCTGCTTTTTCAGCTTTTTATCTTTTTTTTAGATAATGATGACTGTTTGTCTTCAAAAACCCAACTCAAAACGAATGACCTATCATCATTGCTTCCGGAAAATCCTTAATAAATACTATTATGTCGCCAGATGATGCTTCCAAGATCGTTGGTGCTTTTTACACAATACCGGTTTCTTGTATTCTAAAACAGGATTTAAACAAAATACAAGATGGAATAAAAAAAGGTTCAGGATTTACCGAAACCTATGTTTTTTTGGGAATTACAGGATTCGTCCCGATAGTTCCGATGGCTATCGGAATCGGGACAGTGACCCTAAGGATTCATATTTTTTAAGGTATACTTTTCTATCAACTTTTGTGAAATATCACTATACTTTACCAGATTCTCAAAATATTTTCTGCTTTTCATCTTTTTTATGTGTTGTTCTATTTTTCTTGCAACATGTATATTTTCGCATTCAATTCTAAAATATTTTTCTCAATAAATTAACCATTTGATTTATTGTTTAAATGTAATTAAACACAACTGCTTTTTTAATTTAAAAATGATTTAAGTTTGTAAAAGTTATCTAGTTTGTAAAATATGGTTGAATAACATCACACAAGAACTTTTTATTAGAAAAATGTTTTTAAATAGAATTTATGCTTGAAGAACTGAGGAACCTAATTGAAAAAGAGCAGCAAGTGCTAAACTCCATCAATTCGCAGAATGATAAAATGGAGCATATTAATAATATCATTCAAATTAAGTTGCAAATTAAAAATAAGTTTCCGCAAGAAAGAATTGATATTTATACTGACTTAAAGGAATTTATAAAATCATATTTATTTTCTCGTGAGGAAAATAAATTTGGTTATGACAAACTCGATTTTTCCCTTATTTATAAATATATTAACGAATTAAACTTAAATGAGAGAGTTAATATCCTAAAGTTTACCCATCGATTACTTGTTCAAAATAGTTATGAAGAGGAAAGCAAAGAAATTGAAACAAAACTTAATCACACTGAAATAAAATATTGTTTAAAGAATAATTTTTTAAAAAATTTCTTTAAACTATTTTACTTGCTTTCAACTTATAATATTTTCACTATTGTAACTATAATATTTTTTATCATTTTTATAGGCTGGTTAATGTTATTGCCTGCACCTGGATGGTCTGTTCAGATTTTCAAAACAGAAATGAGTAATTATTCGAATAATATTGCTTTAAACACATTATTAAATATGCTTAATGGGTTGCTAGAAATTGATAATAATTTCAAAGTTATCCCAATAAATATCTTTAGTGCTTTCTTTCTTTTAGTTTCAAAGTTTTTTATAATTATTTTTGTAATAAATATTTTAATCAAAGAATTAACTAATAAAATTTTGAAATAATGCCAGTATTAAAATATGTCGATATATCGATTAAGAAAATATACTCTGTATTATTTAGAATTATTCTTGTAATTTATTCGATTCTTATTTTAGTCAGAAATGAAAATATATTCCCCACGTATTATTATGTTTTCGGAATAATCTTATATATTATAATATTCAAATTATTATATTTTAAAAAAGGCATATTTTCCTATTTAAGATTATTAAATGATTATCTTTTTTTTGTATTAATACTTTGGGATAAACCAATTAACGATTTCTTTAATCTCTGTTTATTATTTTTACCACTCATATTTTCGACCAACCATTCTACAAGTGAAAAAAGAGCAAGCTTTTCTATTGGTCTATTTATTATAACAGTTATAACATTATTTGTTTTAAATGGTTTTGCTTTTGAATGGACATATTTAATTGCCGTCTTTGTAATTATGCTTATTAACCTACTAACATATTTAAGAACTTATGTCTTGAGGATTTATAATGATTTGCATGACTCAATAGATGTTTTTTATCAAAATGATTTTAATATATTCTCTAACAATAAAATTTTGAATTCAATTCTGACAAAAATTAAAAATGATAAAAAAGTATTGAAATTCTTTTTAGTGCCAGATAATATATTAGTTTTTAAAATTAAAAATGAAGAATTAAGATTAGCAAACTCAGCAAAATTTATTTCAACTTTCAAAATTGAAGATGAGAAAACCTTAATTTCAAACATTAAAGAGTCTAAAATCATTACCAATACTGCTATTATTATTGATGATAAAAAATATGAAAAAACAATATCGACATTAATTGAAAATGGGAAAACCAGTTATGTTTTTCTTATTACTGCAGAAACAAAGATTTTTTGTATATTATATATTGCCAAATTGTTAGATCCATTATTTTCTAAAGTGATTAAAGTCCTTGAGGTTGAGGAGAGATTACATGATGAAAAGAACAGATATTTGGACAATATAAAATCAAAAACCCAGTTCGTATTAAGCACAATTCAAGCTGTTCATTTTCTAAACAATGCCCTAACTCCAATTACAAGTTATTTTTCATTGACAAAGCGATATGATGAACTTACTGATGAAGGCATGAGAAATGATATTCTTAAATTGATTGAGAGCGAAAGAGTGAGAGCACGTGCAAGTCTCTCCTCAATTCTGGAAAGATTTGATTTAATTATGGAGCGATCTTTAAATCCATATATAGTTCAAGGCATGTTTGTATTTTCATTATTCAAGATTTTTGCAAATGTCAGGAAAGTTTGGGATTATAATGATATGAATAAAGATTGGTTTTTATCAAAATGGGATAAAGAAATTTTAAGTAAAACATTATCTACAAACATTGATTCATTCGAATACATTATTGAAGAGATCCTTTTAAATATTAAAGCTCATTCTACAGGTGAATATCAAGTTCTATTTGATTATGAAGACCTTCCACTTATTATTTTTAAAAATAGAATTAAATCATTTGATAAAAATAAAACAAATTTGTTGCGGATTATTAAAAATTTCAATAATGATGATTCTTCTGAAATGGATAAAAGGAAATCATACGGATTAACTTTTATTAAACAATTTTTAGTTCAATTGAACATGAATTACGAAGCAAAATTGGAAAGTGATTTTTTTATTTTAGTACTAAAATTTAATTTAATTAAAAATGAAGATAGCAATATTCGAGAACCAATGGTCCAATCTTAAAGCGACATTTGAGGCGCTAAATATTATTCATTTCAATAAATCTGCTGTTTATGATTTGTTTGAAACATCCCAATCTTTTGGTGATATTAATAATATTGTAAATTATAATTTTGTTCTGGTCGATCTTGATTTATCTCCAAAAAGTGATATGGATGGTTATGATATATTAAAAAAGTTAATAGAGAATAATACCCCAATGAATAAAATATTTATTCTTACGGGCCATGTGAATGTTAATGATAAACTAAAAGAAAAAAATTTGCCTAGTTTTAACATAATTAAAAAACCGATAACACTTGAGTCCCTTGAAAGTTCTTTTGGATTGACTAAATAGCCATTAAGTTCGTCTTAAAACAGTTATTTAATAATCCAAATCACACATCCAGCGTATTTACAATTATTTAAGTGCATCTTTGTATACATCCATATGGGCAAAACAAATAGTGTCTTTTGCATTTACATATTGAAACTATTGTTTTTGTAATTGGGAATTACTGGATTACCTGCGGTGATCCATTTGGGGGGTGGTTCAAAAAAAAGCCTGTTACACAGCCTTTCTATTTTATTCATTCCGCAACATGAAAAAATTTTCAGTTGCTTCATTCATAAAATAACAAAGCCATCTTTCGATGGCTTTGTTTTGTGGGAATTACTGGATTCGAACCAGTGACCCTCTGCTTGTAAGGCAGATGCTCTGAACCAGCTGAGCTAAACTCCCTTCTCTTGTTTTTAGGAGTGCAAATATACAAGATTTTTTATTACCAAAAACTTTTTTTCTACTTTTTATATTCTAAGATACCTTCAATCAGCACCTGCTTAGCGGATTATTCGATGTTTTACGCTAATCTAAAATAAACAGAGGAGTTAGAAATATACCCGGGATTTGTCTCATGGCAAATTTATGTTGGCACGCGAACTGAGAAGGTTGCCCGAATGATACGACCCGGCAGGCTTGTCCCGACATTCAACTATTTCCCGTTTTGAACTTTCATCCACAATCTGATATCCTTTTCAGGACGATCGTTAGTATCGCAAGGTAATGAGGCTATCTTGTCCACGACTTCCATCCCGCTAATTACTTCGCCAAAAACCGTATAGGCCCCATCCAAATGTGGCGCTCCGCCAATCGTCTTATAGACTTCGCGTTGCATCGGTGATAATTTCCATGGTTTTGTTTTTGCATAATTTGCATCAACCAATTCACGGTATTTTTCCAACATCAGAAAAATATTTGGAGTGTCCCGTTTTTCAAGGAAATTCTGAAACTTTTTTAATTCAACAGTATCGTTTTTCTTTTTAAGAATATCAATCAATATAAATGATTTTGTATATCGCTCGCGCTTGAGTTCGGCAGAATCAAGCCCTGCATCAGTGAATTTTCGTCCCTGTACAATATAAAACTGACAAGCTGACGATTCTTTTTTCGGATTTACATCGTCGCTCTCACGGGCGGCTGCAAGAGCGCCACGCTTATTAAGGTATTCATCCACAAACTCAGCAGGTATTTTATAGTTTGTATCACCCTCGCCGAGTAGCTGGCCCTGCCGGGCATTTTTTGAATCCGGGTCGCCGGCTTGTATCATAAAACCCCGGATAACCCTGTGAAAAAGGGTACTGTCGAAAAACCCGCTTTCAACAAGTTTTAGGAAATTATCATGATGTTGAGGCGTTTTCTCATATAACTTAACTTTGATAACTCCATAAGGAGTATGTATAGAAACGACATCTTCCCTGGCTTTCGGGTTGAATGAGCAAAATAGCCATACTGCTGCTGCCAATATTGCAACTGTTTTTTTCATACTGTTCTTGCTTTTTTTACATTGACCAAATATACGAATAATTTCGTTAGACCCTATTAAACCTTAACTCCGGCAATAATAAGTAATAGAACTTATAAACAATTGGTTTCATTAAATACGTAAAAAATTCACAGCAGTTTTACGGATTAAAATGGCGGCTGTTTTTATTGCTCATCGCATCCTCAATCAGCATATCAAGGAAATCTGGCAGTTTATAACCAAAAGCTTTCGCCTGTTGCGGGACAATGCTCATCTCCGACATACCAGGCACCGTGTTTACCTCAAGAAAGAACATTTTCCGCCCCTTGGTCAGGATATAGTCCATACGCACCACGCCCTTGCAGTTAAGCTTATTGTATAAATACGCCGATGTGGCAGAACACAAACTTGTTTCCTCGGGTGATATCCGCGCCGGAGTTATTTCCTGCGACATCCCCTTGGTGTATTTTGCTTCAAAATCAAAAAATTCTGTTTTAGGAATGATCTCGGTGATGGGAAAAACGGTCATTTGGTTTTTATACCTGAAAAGTCCGCAGGTGATCTCGGTCCCATTGATAAACTCTTCAATAAGTATTTCATCATCGACTGTGAAAGCAAGCTCAATCGCTTTTTTCATCTCCGGAGCTGTCTTTGCCTTGGAGGTCCCAAAACTGGAACCGCCGTTGCATGGTTTGACGATGGCAGGAAGCTTAATCTTTTCAACAATCTTCGAAATATTATATTTGTCTTTCCTGAAAATATGTGCAGACTTGGGAACACTGACTCCCAGCGTTTGAACTACATAGTTGCAATACGCTTTATTAAAAGTCAGGGCCGACACATAATGATTGCATGATGTATGAGGTATCCCCAGCATATCAAAATAACCCTGAATTTTACCATCTTCACCGGGTGTGCCGTGGATAATATTAAACACGCAGTCAAAAATTATTTTTTTCTTTCCTGCAATGATGGAAAAATCATTTTTATCAACTGGTGTCTCTTTGTTTTTTTCGTCAATATAAACCCATTTTTCAGGTGTGATACAAACGAGAAAAGAATTATACTTTTCCTTGTCAATATTCTGCATGAGCATGCGTGAACTTTTAATGGAAATTTCATATTCCCCCGAAAAACCACCGGCAAGAACAGCGATATTTTTCTTCATAAAAATATTTTAATGCAAATGTAAACAGATTTTATGATTTATAAATACCTGCTTTTTTGCTATATTTGCAGGGTTAAACAATAAAAACAGTTCAAAACAGTTAATTTCTCACGGCTGTTTGGCTGTTTTCAAGCAAAGGCAATTTATCTTATGAGCTTTTTGAGTTTTGTAAAAAACAGGATTTTCTGGCGGCACACTTTGATAGCAATAGTTTTAACTATTGTTTTGCTCTGGGTTTCTCTGAGGTTACTGAATGTATACACACGGCATGGCTCATATATCACCGTTCCGGATTTTAAGGGCGTGAGCATCGGAACACTTGAAGATTTTGCGGATGACCATGACCTGGAATATATCATCAACGATTCGCTGTATGATTATTCGATGACCAAGGGTACCGTAGCCTTGCAGGATCCCATGCCGGGAACCAGGGTCAAAAAAAACCGAAAAGTTTACCTGACCGTGGTTGCTTTAAAGCCCGAACAAGTAGCCATGCCAAATCTTGTCGACCTTACCATGCGGCAGGCTGCCTCCATGCTCGAAACATTCGGCCTGAAAACCGGCTCGCTCACGTATGTCCCCGATATTGCACATAATGCCGTTTTGAGGCAGAAATATAAAGGCGCCGACATAAAAACAGGAACGCTGATCGAAAAAGGTTCAAGAATAGACCTCATACTTGGCAAAGGTTCAGACAATACATCAACCGGTGTTCCCAACCTTTTTGGGAAAAGCCAGAGCGAGGCCCTGGAACTTCTGCAGAAAGCGTCACTTAACATTGGCAATGAAATTTTCCTCGACGGAAATGATATCTCCACCGCCCGCGTTTACAAACAAAAACCCGGCGAAAATGCTTCCATTCAATACGGAGGCACCGTTGACCTCTGGTACCGTTCGGTAGATAAATACGATTTCACTATTAAAAAAACAGACCCGGATGAATAAAAAAATTATCATCTTTTCTTTGTTCTCGTTGTTTTGCTTTGCATTACCGGCACAGGAATACCTGACAGGGCTTTCTTCCAATCCGGCATTGAACCCGAAGAAAAACAGCAGTATACTCCCCTATAAGCTAGTTACAGAAGTGAGGCTTCCTTTTCTGGACGATTTTTCTTACCCGAATTCCATTTATCCGGCAGACTCTTTATGGCAGGACCGCAACGCATTTGTAAACAGCGGCTATGCCATTAACCCGCCCAGTGTCGGCGTCGCAACGCTGGATGCCATAAACGATACCGGCGCTGTTTATCCTACAGCAACCGTTACCCCCTTTCTTGCCGACTACATGACATCGCTCCCCATTCGCCTGGATTCAATATTTTCAGGAACTCCGGGGCCAATAGCAGCTGCCGACTCCATCTATTTTAGTTTTTATTACCAGCCACAGGGTATTGCCGATAAACCTGAATCCGGCGATTCTTTGCTGCTTGAATTTTTTTCGCCGCATCTCAACGATTGGATACATGTATGGGGTTCTCCCGGAATGAAGCTTGACACTTTTCTGGCGAAATACAACACTTATTTCCGACATGTGATGATCCCCATTACCGATACAACATTCATCCAGAAAGGGTTTCAGTTCCGTTTTAAAAATTATGCAAGTATTGCAAGCATGAGCCTGCCCAGCTGGCAGAGCAATTGCGACCAGTGGAACATCGACTATGTGTACCTGAATATCAACCGAACCAAATACGATACGGTTTCGATGGATGTGACATTTGTCGATCAGGCTGCGACCATATTGAAAAATTACACACAAATGCCTGCACGGCAATTTGCAAACACCGACCTTACAGATTCATTACATTTAAAAATCAGCAACCTGAATAGCGTACTTGATAATATTTCATACCAGTATGTGGTAAAACAAGAAAATGGCGCCTATCAGTACACAAAATCAGGAGGCGTCTGGGATATTTATCCGTTTAATACTAATGGATATCTTAATTATCCTCTTATGTCCAGCCCGGTGGTGGATTTCACCTTACCTACATTTTCCGGTTACGACAGTATCAGTTTTACCGTTTCTCACATGATCAGCAGTAATGGCTGGACAGATAAGATCATATCCAACGATACAATAAAATTCCGTCAGGATTTTTATAATTGTTTCGCCTACGATGATGGAACAGCCGAAAACGGCTACGGATTGGCCGGTGAAAACGTCAAACTGGCGTATAAATTCACCGTAAACAAGCCCGATACCATTGGTGGCGTTCAATTCTATTTTAATCAGACATACACCTCCCCTTTTGCAAAATATTTTTATATCGTTATCTGGTCTTCGCTGAATCCGGAAACCATGATTTATAAATCGGAACGCAAAAGGCCTGAATTTCTGGATAGTATTAATGCCTACTATACTTATTTCATTGATGACACCACGGTGCTGGTTGACGGAACATTTTATATCGGATGGCAACAACAGACCGACAACAACCTGAATGTAGGTTTCGACAGAAATACCAACTCCAAAAGCAATATTTATTATAATACAGATGGTACTTGGGCAACTTCTGGTTTTGACGGTTCCCTGATGATACGGCCTCTTGTTGGGACAGCATGGCAACAAAGTTTTGCAGGCATTAATGAACCGGCAACCCATGATTTCAACTTTGTGGTTTATCCCAATCCCGCCGATGGAAATTATGTCCACATAAGCCTGCCTGCCGATGTAGTGACTTCTGAAAAAAAGGATCGTATCGCTGTTGAAATTTACAACAATCTCGGACAACAGGTTCTACAAAGGCCTTTTTCTGAAAGCATTGATATTTCTTCATTAAACAACGGCGTCTATTTTGTCAGGCTTTCTGGTTTTGATAACAAAGCCGCTTATTCAAGCAAGCTGGTTATTACCCGTTAATACGCAATGATGACCGAAATTAACGATCTGCCCGAAGAGGAAAAAGAATTTTACGAACATTATCATTATACGGTTGATCCCGGGCAACAGCCTGTGCGTATCGACAAGTTCCTTGCCGACAGAATGGCTAACGTTTCCAGGAGTAAAATTCAGAGTGCGGTAGACGCCGATGCGATCCTGGTAAACGAAAAACCCGCAAAATCAAGCTACAAAGTTAAACCCCGCGATGAAATCTCGGTGGTATTGCCGTATCCTCCGCACGAATTTGAGCTTAACGCTGAAAATATTCCCATCAATATTGTCTTTGAAGACAGCGACATCCTCATCATAAACAAAGAAGCAGGCATGGTGGTCCATCCGGGCTTCGGAAATTTCACCGGTACGATGCTGAACGCCTTGCTTTATCATTTAAAAGATGATCCTGCAAGCCAGCCTATGCTAGCCCACCGCATCGACAAAGACACTTCAGGCATACTGGTAGTGGCTAAAAATGACGCAAGCCAGGCAAAACTGGCAAAATATTTTTTCGACCATATCATCGACCGCAAATACCAGGCACTTGTCTGGGGCGATTTTGAAAATGATGAAGGCACGGTAACCGGGTATATCGGCCGAAACATCCGCAACCGTAAAATGATGGACGTTTATCAGGATGAAACGGAAGGAAGATATGCGGTAACCCATTACAAAGTCCTGGAACGCTTCCGCTACGTAACATTGATCGAATGTACCCTCGAGACCGGCCGTACACATCAGATCCGCGCACACCTGAAACACATCGGGCACCCGTTGTTTAACGATGCTCTTTACGGCGGCGACAAAATTCTAAAAGGTACCACATTTACGAAATACAAACAATTTGTAGAAAATTGTTTTCATTTGTTGACCCGGCAGGCCCTGCATGCCAAATCACTGGGGTTTATTCATCCTTCCACAGGCAAGTATGTTTTTTTCGATTCCGACATACCCTCCGATATGCAGGCCGTTCTGGAAAAATGGCGGAATTATACTCAGAATGTTTAAATTATAATTGGTAATACACAAAAAAAATATTATTTTTGAACAAACAATAACAAGATATGGAAAATCAAAAATCTTTAGAAATAATTAAAAGCGCCATCGTGATGGAAACCCGCGGACAGGCTTTTTATATGCATGTTGCTGAACAAACCAAAAGCGAGGATATTAAAAACATCTTCACAATCATGGCAGGCGAAGAAAAACTTCATGCCGAATTTCTCACAAAGCAGTATGCCAGCCTGAAACAATCCGGAAAGCCCGACAAACAACTATTACCTGATGCTTCTGCAGAAAAAGTGGTAAAACTGATATTGTCACCGGAAATAAAAAAACATATTTCAGGAGCCGGTTACGAGGCAGCTGCCATCTCGGCATCCATTGATATGGAAAATAAAGCGGTGGAAATTTATACTGATTTTGCAGAAAAATCAGAAGATGCGGAAATAAAAGAGTTGTTTCTATGGCTTGCCAACTGGGAAAAAGGCCATGTTAAGTTACTCAGCGAAATGGATAAGGAGCTGCTCGAAAAAATCTGGTACGACAACAATTTCTGGCCTTTTTAACGCTTCACTTCCGAATAATCCGAATATCGTTCCACCGGAATTAACCCGGCCTGCCTGATCATTTGCTCCAGCGCTCCGACGCTCAGGGCGTTGTCTGTTTCTTCCACTCCGGCTGAAATATAAATATCGGTTGAGTTATCAATCGTACCGTCGAAATCATCAACGCCGAACGCCAGCGCTAACTGCGACTGTTTTTTCCCGAGCATGGGCCAGTACGCTTTCAGGTGAATGATGTTATCCAGAAATATCCGGGCAACGGCGTAGTTTTTCAGATCTTCCAAAAGCGTTGTTTCCTGGAGGTCAGACATTGCATTATTACGGTTTTTAAACTTGAGCGGAATAAAGGCATTAAGCCCGTGGGTTTCATCCTGCAAACAACGCAAACGGCCCATATGGTCAATCCTGTGGCTGTATTGTTCCACATGGCCGTAAAGCATGGTGGCATTGGAAAATATTCCTTCGCGATGCGCGGCTTTATGAATTTCAATCCATTCAGATGAAGGCACTTTTTCGGGGCAGATTTTTTTTCGGACCTCATCATCAAAAATCTCGGCACCTCCGCCGGGAATAGAATTTAATCCGGCGTTAATTAGTGTTCTAAGTCCTTCCGCATAACTGATTTGTTCTTTTTTGAAAACAAAATATAGCTCTGCTGCCGAAAATGCTTTTATGTGAATGTTGGGTTTCTTTTTTCTTACCAACTTTATTATTTCCTCGTATTCCGCAAGGCTGGCATCGGGATGGGTGCCCGCGGTAATGTGAATTTCATTAACGGTATCATCAATGTCAGCGACGATTTTTTCGATCTCATGGTTTGAGTATATCCATGATCCCGGCTCGTCTTTTTTTCGCGAAAATGAACAGAACCGGCAGTTATAAACACAGATGTTTGTCGGCTCCAGGTGAATATTTCGGATATAATAAACGTTCGAATCATTTAATTTTTGACGGACGTGGTTTGCCAGCACCGCCAGTATTCCCGGTTCCGTTTTTTCATATAAATGCAGCCCTTCCGCTTCGCTGATCCTTTTTCCCTGCAACATTTTTTCGGCAATGGATTTATCATCGCTGTCCTTGATCAGGCCTTGCTGAAGGTAATATTCAAGTGAGTTGTCCATATATAAAAAAGGCTGTCGTCAAACAGGATGTTTTCGGACAGCCGTATTAATAGTTAGTGTTTTTATTTCAGCAAACTGACTTTTTTTATCACGGAATTTTTCCCGTTGTTGATATGTAAAATATAAATACCGCCGGAAAGATTTGAAAGATCAAGCTGCATCAGGTTTGTTGGAGATCCTTGATAGTTAATGGATTTCACTTCTTTCCCGACCAGATCAAACGCTTTTATCTCAATATTATCATACAAATAGGTCCCAAAATCAATGTTGAGGATGCCGCTTGCCGGGTTGGGATAAACCCGGACGTCACCTGAATAATTTTCTATAACAGAATAGGTGGCAGGGTTACAAAGTATGGGGAAAATGGCGTGAGAAAGATTATACGACCAGGAGGAAATATCGGAATAGGGGTACCAGATGTCGTTTCTCCAGAGTTCCCAGGCGGTTCCCGGCATTGACTGCCCTGATTTATTCGTCATCAGCACAATGGTATCTCCCGGTTGATCGGGAAGCATCACGCCAAGGTAAAATGAACTTGAAATGTCCAGCGGTGTTTCAAACGGAACATAGGTATAAGCATTCAGTTGCACATTGCTTCTGATCTGAGCACATGAAATAGAGTCTGTAAATAAAATGTTACCGGGTGCTCCGCCGGGTCCTGAATTATCCCAAACATGCAAGGCTATTTTGTAATCTGTGCTTGAGTGGTTTCTTGCCTTGCCGAATTTGAAATAGGCGCCGGCCATTTTTGTAAAAGGAGACATGGGGGTGAAAAAATCAGCTTTGGCTTTATCTGAATACCCATTATTTCCGGAAACATATCCGTAAACGCCACTGGTATAATGAACGGAATACATGACCATATCGCCGGGTAGCGGAAAATGAAGCGAATCACAAGCTTTGTCCGACGGGTTTGACCCGACAAAAATATATGCATTTTTTGTTACGGTGTCGGAGCCCGTTGCGTTGGTAGCTGTTAATGAGACTGCGTAGGTTCCGGCTGTATTATATTGAATGCTCGCCGGGTTTTGTATCGTGGAGCTGGCGGGTGTGCCACCGGTAAATGTCCACGACCATGATGTCGGGGCGCCGGCCGACAGGTCGGTGAAATTAACAGTGCCTCCGACAGGAATAGAGGTTACATTAGCAATAAAATCAGCCACGGGAGGCGTGTCGCCAACGGTGATGTAGTTGGTTTTTGTTTCAGTATCACTTCCTGAACCATTGGTTGCCGTAAGCGAAACCGGGTAAATGCCTGCGGTATTATATTGAACGCCTGCAGGATTTTGTGTGGTTGAAGTTGCCGGAGTTCCTCCAGTAAAAGACCACGACCAGCTTGTCGGGCTTCCTGTAGAAAGATCCGTAAAATTTACCGTACCGCCAACAGGAATGGTTGTTGGTGTTCCTGAAAAATTTGCATTTACAGCGGTTCCACCATTGGGGTTATAACCATCTAACGTTGTCGCGCCTGTGGTGCCTGGATCGAGCCAGTTGCTCAAACGAGTTGAATTTGATCCTTCACCGGTCCATGAAAGATCAAAGCGGCCATAATAATCCCACATTTCGCTTGCACCGCAAGCCGATGGCCCGCCATATAGTTGCCCGACAAGACGTTTATTCTGATCAAAAATCGGCGAACCGGAAGAACCTGGTTCCGTGCATGCAGCTGTTGACCATGGCGTTTGCCAGCAGGAAGCACCGCTATATGTAGATGCTGTCATAGCGTTGCATGGCGAAATTTTCTTGATATCACCACTCGGATGATGAATGCCCATGCCCGATGTAGGTGGTGTTCCGCTATGATCCCATCCGGCATAATAAACGCCATAACTCATCGGCGGTATAGAATTCATTTGCACCAGGCAAAAATCCGTATTGGCGCTTTTCGCTTTTAGTGTTGATCCTGAAACTGAATTATTTGAAGGAGATGATGAAGGTGCTGTGCATGCAGGAGCTTCCCAGTTAAACCAAAAAACCCAGGAAGTTGGATCACTATAACAATGATTTGCCGTAAGTATATAAGGTGTGCCATCGTTGGAAGTATTATTTACAAGAGCTCCTGTACAAAAACCACTTCCCCCTGTCACCAGCATACAAACTGATTTTATCTGATTTTCCCATCCCGTTCCCGTTGGGCAATGCACATTAACCTGGCATGGTCCTGCATCGCCAAAATTTTTAAAATATTCTTTTATTCCCCGATAACCATGTGTTACTCTTGAAATATTAAGCGCTCCGGAAAATGCGGCATTAGCTGGCTCATAATACTCAAGGGTTATCGCATCTCCTTTTACAAGCGTAGTGGCAAAAGCCCGATCTGCCTGATTATTAAAATCAGTAAAAGCGCCTAGAAGTTCCGTGCAATAATCATTATAAATAAATAGTTTCGCTCCCTGAGGCAAACGATAATCGTCAAATGTAAGGTTTATTGATTTTGCTCCCTGTGAATAAATCCGAAGTCTCCACAATTTATCACCATTGGGTAATATCTCATTGATTCCACTGTTATTACGATTTAGTTTCACATCAATATTTTGTCCAAAACGCCAGGGAATTTCTTTATTATTATCCAGGATCAGATCTTCCTTTTGTAAGGCTGCAACATCAATATAAGGCATCGTATCCGTCGGAACATTATAATTAATAATTTCCGCATTCTGCGGGTAAAGACTAAATGGTTTTCCTCCCTGGCTAATTTGTGCAAAATTAATTACAGGATAGAAAAATAATAAACTAAAAAACAAAAACAGTTTTTTCATTTTGTGCTATTTAATTTTAACAAATTCTCCTTTGAAAATTGTTTTACCGTTTTGTGCTGTCAGGTAATAAACCCCTTCGGCCAAATCGGAAATGTCAATGGTGGCCTTATTGGTTTCCAAATTCAACACGGGAATATTTTTTACCACAACACCCATGACATTATAAATTGTTACATTTTCAATTGTGTTTTCCGTGGAAGCAATACCGATAACTATTTCTGTATTGGCCGGTGAGGGATAAATATTTATTTTTTCTTCGTTGGATTTTAACTCTGTTACACCTGCAGAACAAGCGCCTCTTCCTGCTAAGGAAGTAACTCCTGTACTTGTCGGATCCAGCCAGTCTTTCAGTCTTTTTGCACTGGTAGTGCCGTTAAGATCCCAATGATAATATACTTTTCCATAATAATCTGCCTCGGTAGGCCCGGTACCTGTGCCGCATCCATTAACGGTGCAGCAGGAAGCCCCGCTTGTCAATGTGCCTACGATTTTTCCGGCGGCATTAAATAACGGGGAGCCTGATGAGCCCTGTTCGGTAACACCCTGGTTGGTCACGGTTGCTGCCCAATATACCCTCCAGTGTGAACCGGAAGCGCCAACATAAACCGATGACAGGGCTGTGGTGTATGTTGAAATCTTCATAATGTCAGCAGAAGGATGATGAATGCCAACGCCGCTTGAGCTGGTAACATTGTTACGGTCCCAGCCATTATAGTAAACATCTTGTGTTATAGCGGAGTTGATCTGCACCAGGCAAAAGTCGGAGCCGATATTGTTTGACCCATAGGTGTCATGTGCTTTAAGTGTACAGCCAGTTTTGACAAAAGTTCCGGTTGGCGTCGTGCCGGAGCATAGTGTTGCTTCATAATGAAAATAAAATTTCCAGGCATTGTAATCCGCGGTTGTTGGATATCCGCCATCATAATGACAATGATCTGCCAATAACACATATGGTGTACAATTCTGGCTGGTGTTATTTACCAGTGATCCTGTACAATTGTACCAGTTTGATCCAACCCTGATATCGAGTTTGCAGATGCCTTTTTTCTCATCCTGCCAGTTGGCGCCTTCGGGGCAATTTACATTAACTTCACAGGCATCAGAACTTTTAATGCTGTAGTCTTCCGAAGGACGATAGAAATAGTCAAGCTCTGTGATTTGCAATAATACAGCGCTTCTTTTATCATTTGGTACTAAAAGTTCGAGCGTAATTTCATCGCCGCTGACTTTTTCATTTGTGAAATAATAATTATCTGCATTGTTAAGCGAGGTATAGGCTCCGATAATTTTTGATTTGTCTTTATTGTATAAAAAAAGCCTGGCGCCTTCGGGCATATAAAATGAAGCATATCCAAAACCGATGGCTGTTGCGCCTTCTGATTTAACTGTCAACCTCCAGAGGCTTGCATTTTCTTCGGGCAGGTCGGTCCATGTTCCGGAATTATTCAGGCAAAAATCAACAGGAAGCGTGAGCCCTATACGAAAAGGTTCGCTTTTCTGGGAACGGTCGAGATCTTGAATGGCAAGCTGAGCCAGGTCGGGTGATTGAACCGTTACATAATCAATGTCGGTTTGCAAATTACTGTAAATGAAACTCGGGGGCGTTCCACCGGTGTTGTCCTGAGCAAAAACAAAAGAAATACTTAGACATAAAAAAATTACTGCGAGTAGTGTTTGTTTCATAAAATGGGAGGTTGTTTGTTTCTAGCTGATTTGATTATTGCAAAATTATGAAAATTTGAACGTTATTTATTTTTTTGGGAATTAATTTAACATTAATTGGCAATTTTTGATGCTTTGACACCAGAAACCAAAACGTAATTTTTAAGTTATAGATGCTTTTATAATTTTTGTAGCTGCTGATAACCGGTACTATTTGTCCAAAGGACCTATATGTTGCAACGTCAAGCTCCTAAAGGAAAATATTAAGTAAAAACGGTCAGCGCTATTCAGGGAAAGTCACATGCTCAATACCTGATCATCCTTACAGATACAGCAGTCTGCTGCGGCGAATCAGAAAATAGTGTCAGCGTATAAACCCCTTTGGATAATTTTAATTCGCCGGAGTTTATTGTGATATCGTGATTTCCTGCAGTAAAATTATTATCAGTAACCAGAATTTTCCTTCCGAGCATATCCGTCAAAATGATGGTAACCCGCTGCTCCCGGCTTGAATAAAAATATAACGACGTGTTTTCGCTGAACGGATTTGGGTACAATGATATGATCCTGGTATTGTCTGTTTCTTTTACAGCTGTAGCCAAATTGACCTGCACCCCATTTGAATTGCAGACGTTAATAAGCCCGGCGCCGTTTTCAGTTTTAATACTGAAGTAATAGGTCTGCCCATCGGTAAGTGACAGTCCTGATTTTGTAACGGTGATGTTCAGCGCGTTGTCGGTCCAGCCAACCACATCGGTGGCACCCGGCGTTGTTCCTATCGCGTACCAGTATTTAGCGATGCCGGAGTTGGGATCGCCTGATGCTGTCCAGTTTGCAGAAAGCGTCGTAGCCGAGGTAGTGGTGCTGATATCTGCCCCTGTTCCGTCGTTGACGGCATTGCAAACAGGAACGGTCCAGTCGATGTTCAGGTTATAATAATCAATCGCCGAAAGGTTTCCGGCGGCATCCTTGACGATGGATTTTATTTTTGCCGCGTAGGTTGCAGGGTCGGGATTCTGATAACGGATATCATTGGTAGTGGCAGCGCCCACGCTGACCGTAACGGAAGGAAGCCTCGACCTGAATACTTTCAGTTCATTGATGTAGGCCTTGCAATGCCCTGTGCGGAAAGAAATGTAGCTCCCGGTGGTAGCAAGAGGGCTTGGATCTGTCCATGTGCCTAAGATCACATCGTCGCGGTACACATCTATTTTGCCGGAGATACGATCAAAAATCACTTTGATGTCGTACCATTGGTCAAAAGACGTGATGACATTATCAACCACCTTCGTTTGTGAAAACGTGTCGTTCACGACTTTATAAAATTCAAGTTTTGATGTCTCCAGGCGGAAAAAGATGAAATATGAATTCCCGCGATTGGAAAGGCTTCCGTTGTCACTGAAAAAATGAAATCCCAGCCGGTGCTGGTTTGTCCCTGAGGTTGCATCGTCAAGTTTCACATTAAACTGATAGATGTAACGGTTTGAAAGGTTCTGGTTAAGCGCCGCGTAAATGTTGGTATTGTTTACAGAACTGTCGGCCTGAATCAGGTTTCCCGAAGTAACATTCCATGTGCCGCTGCCCGCGGGAACGGACCATACAGAAGCATTGTAAGAATCAAAGTTGTCGGCAAAGAAACCGTTCTGCGCGTTTGCATGCCATTCAGTGCCGTTGTAATCAAGCACCTGATAGAAACTTTTTTCAATTCCTGAACCACCAGCATTATCGGTATCTGTGAACGATGCAGTAAAGCTTTGTGTCTGCCAGTTCCCGGTAACACTGGTAATTGTAGTTGGGTCAACCAGGTCAAGTAATACGGAGGTCCATGTTGCAGCCCAGCCGGTGCCTACTGTTGCGCAATCGGAACGGAATTCAATAAACAGTGCGCCGCCCGTGGATGTTACGGTTGTCGGGCTGATGGTGTTGTACCGGCCGATAAGCGGGGCAAATTCGTTGGCGCCATCATAAATGTAAAGAAAATCATAATTGGCTTCAACGGCGAACTGTGAAAATGTGAGTGTAACCGTTTGGGCATTTGTGGGCTGAATGAGCCAGAATTGCCGTTCATCGTCACCGTAATTAGCCGAAGCGCCTCCTGTATCGTAGAATGTGCCTGATGCAGCGGTATATGTAGTAACCGGAGTTGTGTTATTAATAAGTTTATAATAATAATCCCAGTTCCAGTTAGGCCCCGGATCCGTATGCGTCTGGCCGGGAAAATGCTGATGCCCTTTTATTTTTATGCAGGAGCCTTCGGCGCCGAGACTGTGTAGCCCGTCATCCAAAACAGTTCCGTCGTCAAGTACTTCGCGGAAAAAAGTTCGTAACGGGTTTATATTTTGCCTGCTGCAAATATCGCGGGTAAGCGCGGCTGACGTCTGATACATGGTTGTGGTGTACCATGAAGGATCATTGACCCATCCTTCATGTTCATAACCGAGGGCGTACCAGTTTTCAGAAGTTACATGCCAGCCGGCATTATCTTCGTTTACCATCTGGGTTACCTGTCCGGCATATGCTGAATTTGATGCCACTACATAATGTGTTGCTGCATTGGCTGCGGTGTCCTGGAACCAGTTGATACAACTCGTATAACTTCCCTGTACCGTATGCATGGCAATGGCCGAAATAGTATGCCCATTCCATCCGGTATAATGATTTGGCGAAGCAACCCAGGTGCAATTTGGCTGCACATAATCGGGACAGGGGCCTGCTAAATAAACAGGAGCATAAATTTGTCCTTCGTTATTAGAAACTTCTCCGCCGGAAATATTTACTTTTTTTGACGTAAAAATTTTCATGTTTTCGGCACCAAAAAATCCAACCATATCAAACGAATAATCGGGGAAACTATATTTTTGCTGATTATCCTTATTATTCAAAAAATAAAAAATTCCATACAAATAAAGATTCATGGTATAATCGTTCACAGCAGCGTTATTGCTGATATTCAATTCGCTTAGTGTGATCAACACTTTTGAAATACTCAACGCTACGTCGTTTTTGTTTTTCTGCAAACCAAGCAGGTTGTGGTAAGCGGCTGCATAAGCCAGAATGTTCGAACGCGGGCTGGAAATAATATCCTCTATGGGTTCGCCCGAAAGTCCCGCCACTGTTTTCAGGTTTTCGCGGAAATACCCTTTTCCGTCAAGCACCAGGCCCATCACCCCGTAAAAACCGGGCAGCCCGGCACAACTGGCTTCTTCCGCCAGCGGGTTGATATGGCGGATATGGGTGTTGGTATAGGCTACGGCTTCGAGAACTCCGCGGGGAACCTCGGGATAAAGCTGATAGGCTTCATCAAAATACGGTTTATACGGATAGCTGCTTTCCTGCAACTGTGCGGTTAACTGAATAGCCGGTAATAAAAACACTAAGAATAAAAATTTTTTCATCCACCTTATTTTTCACAAATTTATAAAATTTGTAATAAACAAGCAATTACCGGGAGTTTTTAACAAATGGCCTGCAGCTGAATGAGAAATAACAAAGAAGATTTTTGAAATCATAAAAGAAATTTGGCGAACATCAAAAATCGCAAATCCTTGTTCAATATTCTTACATCATTTTTTTAATATCGAACATCGATTAACGATTGCAAATTTTAGATCTTATTCACTGGTTCGAACGATCGGCACGATAGCCAACTTTTATTTATGTGTAAGAAGTCTGGAATCGTGATATAGTGATGGCTCCGGAGGAGCTCAATGTTGGTAAAACAAATACACAGCAATAACATCCCGCTCCATAGGAGCGGAACTTTCCTCAATATTATTTATTACCAACATTACATTCCTACGGAATGAAAAAACATTCCTGAGTCCGGACGATTCGTGCGGATTTTCGGAATCATAAAAAAAGGGGCTTGCGCCCCTTTCAATTTAAAAAATTTAGTAGTCTAATAAATCACCATATCAAACGGCAGGCGGGCCTGGACACCTTTTTGTTTTTGCATGCTCTGCAGGTAGTCGTAATACATATAATTTTCGCCCAGCGCTGATTTGATTTTCGTTTCCGATGATTCATCCATCATGGCTTCGATTAATTCGGAAAATGAATCTTTGAATTTGGGATATTTCTCAATCTTATAATCGGTGAGACCAGCGAGTTTTGCTGCAGATTCAATGGCGTTCTGTAATCCGCCGATCTCGTCCACCAGCCCGATGCGTTTGGCATCCACGCCGCTCCATACTCTTCCCTGGCCGATAGAATCCACATCTTCGGGTTTCATCTTGCGTCCTTCGGCAACATGGCCGACGAAGACCTTATACACATTCTCGACCTGATTAGTAAGAACCTGTGTTTCGTAAGGCTGCAGCCCTCTTGAAACGGTTATATAATCAGAATATTTATTGGTTTTTACCACGTCAAAAGTAACCCCCAGTTTGTTTTTAAAGAAATTTTCCAAATTGGGAACCACGCCAAAAACGCCGATAGATCCCGTTAAGGTGTTCGGTTGTGCAAATATTTTTCCGGCACCGCAGGCGATATAATATCCGCCGGAAGCAGCTACATCGCCCATAGAAACCACCACAGGCTTTACCTTCTGTGTAAGCACCACTTCGCGCCAAACCACTTCAGAAGCCAGGGCGCTTCCGCCGGGAGAGTTAATTCTTAACACCACCGCCCTTACCGAACTGTCGTTGCGCACCGTGCGGATGGCTTCGGACAAACGGTCGGAACCGATAGTTTTTTCATCACCTTCACCAACACCGATCTGGCCTATAGCATAAACTACGGCGATCTTCTTTTTACCGAAAGTCATTTTTTCCTTGACTTTGGCTTTAAAATATTTTGACCCTGAGATAAAATTAATATCGTCTTTATCTTTTATTCCAAGTTCTGATTTGATATCGGCTAACACTTCATCGCGATACACGAGTTTGTCCACGAGTTTGTATTTCAAGGCATCGGCACCCATCTGGATTTTCAGGCTGTCGGCCAGCAGGTTCAGCTCTTCCAGAGAAATTTTCCGTTGTGCTGAGATACCATCCAGCATTTGTTTCCACAATACATCCAGCATTTGCTGGTATTGTTCGCGGTTGGCGGCACTCATTTTATCGAGTATAAAAGGTTCTACCGCGCTTTTAAATTTGCCGTGGCGTATGATCTGTGCCTGCACATCCAGTTTTTCCAGCGTGCCTTTAAAAAACATCAGCTCTGCTGCCAATCCTTTGAACATGACATTTCCTTCGGGATTAAGAAAAACCTTATCGGCTACTGTAGCCAGGTAATACGAGCGCTGTGTATATTCATCGCTGTAGCTGATGATCCATTTCCCGGATTTCTTGAATTTAAGCAAGGCATTACGCACTTCTTCGATGGTGGCCATGCCCGACGGAATATCCGTGAGGTCAAGAAAAATACCTTTTATTTTGTCGTCTTTGGCGGCACGTTCCAGCACCTGGAGGATATTATCCAGGCCCTGTGTTTTGGTGCTTTTCATGGAGAAAAAATCAAAATTTCCGAACGGGTTTTTCGAGGTGCGGTCGGGGATCGGCTGATCCAGCTTCAACACCATGACAGAATTCTGTTTTACCTCCACGACGGTCTTTTTGGTAAAAGAAGCCAGCGAGACCATCATAGAGATAAAAATGAGAAACATGATCAACGACAGCACTACAGAACCGGCCATCGAAGCAAACATAAATTTAAAAAACTGTTTCATAACATTTAATTTTTAGGTTTGAATTTATATACTTTGTGTAAAATTAACACATAAAAACATCGTATTAGACATTTTTATCAAATAAAAGTTACAGTTTTTGATTTTTATTTTATTTATGGCATTAATAATTTTGCAAATTTATGAAAGGCCGCACTATCCGCCGCAGCGGATTCACCTCAATGAAACAATTGAAAACAAAGAGATTCCTCATTTCGTTTCACTCAATTCGGAATGACATTATTGTTTGTTTTTGGGGAGGGGAAAGCAGCGGAGCGCAAGGCGCTCCGCTGCTTTCCCCCTCCTATACCCACTAAAGTTGAAATGTCATTCCGAACCTTCCTGCCGTAAAGGCAGTGAAGGCAGGAAGGTGAGGAATCTCTATTAATTCATGAAACAAAATCAAACACTCTGAACAACAAGCATATCAAACCGTATAGGATTTTCTTATGATATTTTTCTAAAGATTGAATCCGCCGCGGAGGATTACCATATTTTTTTATTAAATTGCTTCCCTGCCGGCCCGCACGCCAGGAATTGCCTTCCCGCGTGACCTGTCGGCCAGACAGTCAGGCAGGCCAGCGCGCCAAATATCAGCCAACCTATCCTGAAAAAATTCACATCCTTTACCAATAAAAATTTTTCCCAAACAAAATCCTTTTTATTTTACGAATTTCCTACTTTTGGTTTTATTATATTTTTACCGTTATGGTTTGTTTTTCTTTAGGGAGCAATATGGGTGAAAGGGCTGACAACCTCGGGCAGGCGCTGATATTGCTGGCCCGCAGCCTGGGTGAGCCCTCGACTGTTTCTTCCGTTTATGAAACCGAACCCTGGGGCGTGGAACATCATGAAAGCTACCTGAATATGGCCGCCTGTTACGAAACCACCTGGCCGCCCGAAAAAATCTATACCCTCATTTCTTCCATAGAAAAAAAATTGGGCCGCGTACGTTCCGGAAAAACTATCGAACCCCGGACGATCGATATCGATATTCTCTTTTACAACAACCTGATCTTAAAAACCGAAAACCTTACCATTCCTCATCCGCGGATAAAAGACCGCAAATTTGTCCTCGAACCTTTAGCGGAAATTATGGAAAATTTTCGTGATCCCGAAACAGGTTTTACAATTAAAGAATTACTTTTACGATGCACAGATAAATGCGCAGTTTTAAAAACTGATTTAAAATTATTTTCACACGATGTATGATTTCATTGCTATAGAGGGAAATATCGGCGCGGGTAAAACATCGCTGTCCACCAAAATCGCACAACAATTCAATGCCCGGCTCATCCTTGAACAGTTTGAGGACAATGCGTTTCTCCCGAAGTTTTATCAGGATCCGCAGAAGTTCGCATTTCCGCTGGAGCTGAGTTTTCTGGCATCGCGCTACCATCAATTGAAAGAACAACTCTCGAACAAAGACCTGTTTCAGACGTTTACCATTTCTGATTATTATATTTACAAATCGCTGATCTTCGCGAAAAAAACCTTGCAGGAAGATGAGCTGACGCTATACACGCGCCTTTTCAATATCATCAATTCGACGCTGCCCAAGCCTGACCTGCTGGTTTATTTATTTGTGGAGGTGCCACGCCTGAAACGGAATATCATATCGCGCGGGCGGGAATACGAGCAGGATATCGAACATGATTACCTCGAACGCATCCAGAGCGGGTATTTTGATTTCTTAAAGCAGCAGAAGGACCAGCGTATCCTGATCCTGGATGTGAACGCTGTTGATTTTGTCCATAACGAAACCGACTATGATAAAATTCTTGAGATCATCATGCAGGAATATCCGGTGGGGGTTCAGAGGATAGAATTAAAGTAGTTTTTTTCATCCCGTATTTCTTTTCTGCCGGTTCGTTTCAATTGCCGGAGTATAAATTTTTCATAATTATTACATGCTTCCACTACCGCATCGCATGCCTGTTCATTGTTTTAAATTATTGTTAAAAATATTTGCAAAATTTAATAACGGTTTGTTAAAAGTTACTAATTTTGATGCTTTATATATACAAATGGGTAGTAATATAAAACCTGGAGCAATAAAAGTACTTGAAGCCGGATGGTGATGGTTGAATAAGGGTATTTATGATACGGCTATAAACGAATTACCCAGCATAATAAAAAAGACACACACCTATAGAAATGAAAAAAGTAATAACGCTGATATGTGTGAAAACAATTAATGCTCTAATAGTTCAGCAATGATTAATAAAAACAAGTTAGTCCCGAAGTCATATTAACAATAAATACCTGCAAATGAATTATAAATCCTATCAATAGGGTTTCAAAAAAAACAAATCAAAATCTAATTTTAATAATGAATTTAAATACTATGAAAAAAAATCACGTTAGAATCTGGAAATTCATCGTTGCCTTTTGTTTGACAACAGTAATATCGACTTCTGTTTTTGCAGTTAATCTTGTTGTTTCCGGCTTTCCTGCTCCATACACGGCCGCAAACGGAGTTTATATCCCTACTGCTCAAGTGAATTCACATGATTGTTGGGTTCATTCTTCGGGGGGATATTATATATATTTTCATGCCGCATGCGCTGATTGGGAGATATACAATGTAAACACCGAAAATGATTGTAGTAGTAGTTATAACTATTATGCTTATTCCAGCAATGCCCCATCTCCTGTTGGCCTGTCCTGGACCAGAAATTTGAATTTAATGGCTGCCGGGAGTATTACTGTTACAGAAGAATCCGCACCTCCGGTTCCCGAAATGGATATAACAGGCAATGGGAATATAATTGCTGATGGAAACACCTGGACAGCCATCAGTAACCACACAAAATTTGTTTCCGCCGATATATCTACAGGGACTTCAACACGTACTTATACTATTTATAACAATGGTACTGCTGCATTAACTGTTACAAATCCGATAGTAATCAGCGGAACGAATGCTGCTGATTTCTCTATCACAACGCCTCCGGCTTCAAGTATTGCCACAGGCAGTTCTACCACGTTTACGATTTCTTATAATCCATCAGCTATAGGCATTAAAACTGCTACCATTACCATAACAAACAGCGACGAAAACGAAGGAACTTATGATTTTGCTATCGATGGATACGGCTACAGCCCGCAAAACCTGGTAGTTACAGGGATTATCACCCCTGCTGCTGCCAATACCACCTATATTCACCAGGGAGTATTAAATAATTATGAATACTGGTTAAGTTCAAATGGGTATTATTTATACACAGACGGCAGTTTTTGGTATATTGATAACAATACAGTTTCAACCATTGCAGATGGAGTTGATTTCTTTTCAAATTGTTCTTTCAATCCATCAATTTTAGACGCCACTGTCTGGAGCGGAGCGCCAGCCACCGGCACCAGAGGAACCGGCACTCCGGTTATTTCTGCTGCTGCCCCCACCTCTAATATCAATGTAAAGGGCAACAGCATTAACATTGCCATAAATGATAACACTCCTTCATTCTCAGATAATACCAAATATGGTTCTGTAAATATCTCAGGAGGTTCTCGTGCAAGAACCTATACAATAGAAAATACGGGGGGAGCAGCATTAACCTTGTCAGCAATAACTTTTGGAGGCGCCGGTGCACCCGATTTCAGTGTGACCACGCCGCCATCCGCCTCTGTTGCAGCTTTTAGTTCAACCACCTTTACCGTCACATTTGACCCGACCACGGAGGGGACAAAAACAGCCACACTCTCTATCCCCAGTAATGATCCGGATGAGAACCCCTATCCTTTTTACATATCGGGAGACGCATTTTCGCAAAAAAACCTGCTCGTATCCGGAATTACAACTCCCGCAGCAGCCAATGGCGGCTATACGTATCAGGGTATCCTGCATGAATTTCAGTATTGGAAACATGTAACATTAAACTACTTCATTTATAACAGCATATATTCGAATACTAATTATTGGTATATTGATATTGATACTGTAAGTGTAGGACTTTCTGATTTTTTATTTGGGAAAATTTCGGAAGACGTAGCGCCTGTTGGGCTTAGCGGATGGGTTACCGGTACCGGGGCAGATGGAGTACCAGTCATAGTTTATGCAAGTCCCGAAATGGATGTAACAGGCAACAGTACCTCTATTGCGGATGGTGATGTTACGCCTTCGACGGCTGATTACACCGATTTTGGTGTGACAACTGTGGCATCAGGTACCATATCACACACGTTTACAATTAATAATACCGGTAATGAAATCCTGAATCTTAGCGGAACACCAATTATAGCGAAATCAGGAACAAATGCAGCCGATTTTACGATAACACAACCATCCTCTGCCAGCCTTGCCGCGCTTACCGGGACCATAACATTTACTGTTGAGTTCAACCCTTCCGGGGCAGGGTTAAGGACAGCCGAACTTTCGATTGCCAATAACGATAGCGATGAAAACCCATACAATTTCAGCATACAGGGAACGGGAATTGATATTCCTGCTGTGATCACCACAGCAGCTTCTTCCATTACAACCACTGCTGCCACGTTGGGTGGCAATGTTACTTCCGATGGTGGTGCCACGGTTAGTGAACATGGCGTAGTTTATTCTTTAACCGACGCGACCCCTACCATTGCTGAAGGCGCTACTAAGGTTGCCATTGGCTCAGGAGGTACGGGGATCTTCAGTCAATCTGTGGCTTCGTTGACTTCAAATACATTGTACTACTATAATGCTTATGCCATTAACACAGCTGGAACAAGCTACGGTACAGAAGTGTCGTTTACAACATCTGCAATTGCTCCAACTGTTACCACACAGGCTGTTTCAAGCATTACGGCAACCACAGCTACCGGAAATGGGAACATAACTTCGTTAGGTGTGCCCAACCCAACCGCTCACGGCGTTTGCTGGAATACCACCGGAACCCCGACAACGACTGACGCTGTAGAGGATAATGGCGCGGCTTCAGCAACAGGAGCATATACCGCATCAATGACAAGTTTAACAGCCAATACCACTTATTTCGTTCGTGCTTTTGCAACGAATACAGCAGGAACAAGCTACGGTACAGAAGTGTCGTTTACAACATCTGCAATTGCTCCAACTGTTACCACACAGGCTGTTTCAGGCATCACGGCAACCACAGCTACCGGAAATGGGAACATAACTACGTTAGGTGTGCCAAACCCAAGCGCTCACGGTGTTTGCTGGAATACCACCGGAACCCCCACAACCGCCGACGTTGTAGCGGATAATAGCGCAGCTTCCGCAACAGGTGCATTTACAGCATCCATGACAAGTTTAACAGCCAATACAACGTATTACGTTCGTGCTTTTGCAACGAATACAGCAGGAACAAGCTACGGTACAGAAGTGTCGTTTACAACAGCTGCAATTGCGCCAACTGTTACCACACAGGCTGTTTCAGGCATCACGGCAAACACAGTTACCGGAAATGGAAACATAACTTCGTTAGGTGTGCCAAACCCAACCGCTCACGGTTTTTGCTGGAATACCACCGGAACCCCGACAACGGCTGACTTTGTTGCGGACAATGGGTCAGTTTCGGTAACAGGTGCATATACATCATCAATTATAGGTTTAACAGCCAGTACAACGTATTACGTTCGTGCTTTTGCAACTAATATAGCAGGAACAAGCTATGGCGCCGAAGAGATTTTCACCACCCCAACACCAAGCATTGCTTTCAATATAGCCAGCTCAAACGGCCTGGAATCGGCCAACAGCGCCAACTTGCAAGTTGACCTTTCGGACATAAGCGGACTGGATGTTACTGTTGATTATACCGTAACAGGAACAGCAACAGGCAGCGGCACTGATTACACCCTTGCCAATGGCACGCTGACCATCACTGCCGGCAATACAAGCAATGATATTACCATTGCCGGCATTGTAGATGATTTATTGGATGAAACCGACGAAACCG
>Ga0079306_1000418_pt1 | contig 40000 bp, 38 predicted proteins | sample Methanotroph_Enr_FD_79181 | JGI IMG/M metagenome (GOLD analysis project Ga0079306, IMG submission 79181) | Enriched soil microbial communities from Old Woman Creek wetland in Ohio, USA - Methanotroph_Enrichment_5 | ecosystem: Environmental > Terrestrial > Soil > Wetlands | place: USA: Ohio... | reverse complement strand
TGCGCGAGAACAACGCGGTTTTGTCGATAGGCGATGTATTCATGGCAGGCAACTATTTGCCTAGCATTTTTTTCTGCTCCATGGCCTTAAAGACAAGCTGGGCGATCTGCTCGGCAGTGAACGTGGAGTTATCAAATACGAGATTAAACGGCGGGACGCGCGGATTTGATTGTTCGTATATGCGTCGCAAATGGGCACGCTTTGTCTCCTGGTCGTTTATGAATGCGATGGCCTGGTCGCGGGTGATGTTGTCACGGGTGCAGATGCGGACGACTCGCCAGTCTTTTGGAGCTTCTAGGCGTATGCTGAGGCCGTTGCGGATGTCGTTAGTGACGGCGGTGGAACCCTGGCCGATGATGATGGCGTGTCCTTCGATGGCGATGGAGCGAATCATTGTAGTGATCTTTGAGCGTATCTCGATGCCGTCGGGGACGGTGCCTTTGCCCATGCCTTTGAAGAAATCGCGGACGAGATTAGGGACTGCGTGGCGTTCTTCCTCTATTATTTCCTCTGAGACGCCGGTATCTTCGGCGAGTTGTTTGAGGATCTCTTTTTTGAAGCGGCGCCAGCGTTTTTGCTCGTCTGTGTTTTGAAGCATTTCGAGGAGGAGGTCGCCGACTTTATAGCCTTCGCAGCCCGGTTCGCGTGAAATCGTGATGAATGGACCGGGTTCTTTTTTCTTTTGTATTTCGCCTATGGTGCTTCTGATATAGCTGCTTAATGTTGGTTTCATTTTTCCCACCTTTCGCTTCTTATAATCATTATACCACAAAGAGCTTTTTCTTCAAAGGTTAAACGATCATGTGTGGTAGTCGGCGTTGATGGCGACGTACTCGCGGCTGAGGTCGCAGCCGTAGCAGAAATCGGAGTGTTTGCCGGCGCCGAGGTCTATGGTGATCGTAAATTCCTTTTGGCTCATGACTTTGGATGCTTTTTTCGGGTTAAAATCTGTTGGTCTTCCATTTTTGAAGACGACTATATTATCGAGTTTGCATGAAACTTTTTCGGACTTGAGCTTGACCTGGCTTGAGCCGACGGCGCATATGATTCGGCCCCAGTTGGGGTCTGAGCCGTGTACGGCGCATTTGAAGAGGGAATAATCGGCGACTGCGCGGGAGGCTTTTGCGGCATCTTCTTTTGATGCTGCGCCGGTTACGCGGACGGTGAACATGCGCGTGGCACCTTCGGCATCGAGGGCCATTTGCCTGGCGAGATCGGTGCAGAGATCTTTGAGGGCCAGGGCGAAGGTGCTAAAGTCTTTGCCGGCCGCGGCGATCTTTTTGTTGCCTGCCAGGCCTGAGGCGAGGACGAGGGCTGTGTCGTTTGTGCTCTGGTGGCCATCGACGGTGAGGCGATTGAGCGATGAGCCGACCGCTTGCGAAAGTGCTCGGGCAAGGAGTGGCTTGGTTATGGCGGCGTCGGTTGTGATAAAGCAAAGGGTAGTTGCCATATTTGGGCCGATCATGCCTGCGCCTTTGACTGCACCGGCGATGCTTACGAGAGTTTTGCCGAATTTGATCTGCTTGAAAGCCTGCTTTGGCCGGGTGTCGGTGGTCATTATGGCAGTTGCGAAATCGAGGCCCGCATCGTGATCTGAGGCGAGGCATTTGATAGACCTGGCTACGCCTGTAATTACTTTTTTGACGGGCAGGATGTGGCCGATGATGCCGGTGGAGGCGACAAGTATCTTTTTGGGGCTTGTTTCGATCTGGTCGGCGAGGGCCTGGCACATGGCATTTGCATCCTTTATGCCCTGGAGGCCTGTGCAGGCGTTGGCATTACCGGAATTTACGACGACGCCGTCGACCATGGCCGAGCGGACATTTTTTTTGCATACAGCTACGGCAGCGGAATATATTTTATTGGTTGTGAAGACACCTGCTGCAACTGCGCCCGTTGGGCATACTATAAGGCCAAGGTCTTTTTTGCCGGATCTTTTCAGGCCGCAAACTATGCCGGAGGCGAGAAATCCTTTTGGTCCTGTGATTGTATTGTTCATTATACTTCCTTGTTTAAAGCGTGCTTGTGTTTTGTGATCGCGGGTCGTTGATAGCCGAGCCGTTGGATAAAGCTCCGTCAATTGCTGAATCCCTGAAGGGGGATGACGGGTCGTAAAATTTGATGTTCGTATCGACGGTGTTGATCATCAGGCCGGGCTTATTGAATTTAAGCTGCTTGACGATGATGCCGTCGGGCTGGATGAAGCAGGACGGGTAGGGGCTTTTGGGGCCGCTTGTGTTTGCCATTGATACCCAGATGCTGTTTGTGGCAGCGTGGCACTGCATTGTTTGACGCATTATGTGCGTGTGGACGTTTGGGCCGGTGCCGGCATTATAGAAGGACTGGAAAATGCACTCGGCTCCGAGTTTTTTTACCTGGCGGTAGATCTCGGGAAAACGCAGGTCGAAGCAGATGAGCATAGCACATTTAACGGAGTTGATGTCAAATGTTACGAATCGCGAGCCGGGTGTGTAAAATTCCAGGTCGCCGCCGGTGCAGAAACGCTTGTCGTACCGCTCTTGGATCTGGCCGGATGGGTTTATGAGATAGAGGCAATTGTGCGGTTTGTTGGGCCAGGTGAGCTCGTGCATCGAGCCGAGGACGACGTAAATGCCGAGTTCTTTTGCAAGAGCCATGATGCGGCGGGTGTGCTCGCGAAGATTTTCCCAGTCGAAACCGATGAGGCTGTCGTGGTTGGCGCCTGCGTAGCCGCTGAGGGCGCATTCGGAAAAGTGGGCAACATCGGCGCGGCCCTTAGAAGCCTTGATCATGAGCTTTTGGATCCAACCGCTGTTGGCTTCAACGGATGCTGCGACCTCAAACTGGCATGTGGCGATTTTGAGCATTTCTTAGATCAATCCTGCGGATTCATCGATTCCGAACATGATATTCATATTCTGTATTGCCTGGCCGGAAGCTCCTTTGACCATGTTATCTATCGCGGAAAATATGACGACCCTGCCTTTTACAACGGCGGGGAATACCTGGCAATAATTGGTATGGGCGACGTGCTTTAACATGGGGGCGGTTTTAATAACCTGCACGAAACGCTCGTTCTTGTAAAAATCCTGGAATAGCTTGAGCACGTCTTCCGAGCTTATGGAAGCGGTGGGCTTCATATACACGCTTGAGAGTATGCCGCGGTCGAAGCAGCCCACGTGAGGCTGAAAAAGGACTGTCGCCTTTGCGCCCGTCAAATCGGAGGCGGTCTGCTCGATCTCCGGGTTGTGGCGATGCGTGCCGATGCCGTAGGCGAAGAGGTTGTCGTTCATGTTGGGGAAATGGAAGTTGGCATTGGGGGCCTTGCCCGCGCCGGTTACGCCGCTGACGGAATTTACGATGATGTCGGTTGGATCGACAAGTTTATTTTTGAGCAGGGGGGCCATGGCAAGGGCTGCGCCGGTTGGGAAGCAGCCGGGGTTGGCTACGAGCTTTGCGGTTTTGATCTGGTTGCGGTAGAGTTCGCATAATCCGTATACTGCGGTGGAGAGATTTGCCAGGTCCATGTGCTTGTGCTTATATGCGGCTTCGTAGACGGCGGGGTCTTTGATGCGGTAATCGGCGGAGAGATCGACGACTTTTACGCCTGTGGAGAGAATGGAGGGAATTACATCCATCGAAACTTTGTGCGGCAAACAGCACAGGGCGACATCGGCGAGTTTCTTGAGCTTTTCGATATCGAGATGTTCGAGGACTATGTCGCAGCGGCCACGGAACTGGCCGAAGATGTCGGCTATGGGGCCGGTCTCGGTCTGGCCGGTTGCATAGGTCAATTTTGCCTGGGGGTGCTTGAGAAGGATATCTATGGCTTCTGCGCCGGTGTATCCGCTGGCTCCAACTATAGCTACTCGTATCATTAAAGTGCCTTTATACAAATTTATGTATCGTAGTAATTTATGCTTTGTAGAAAAGATTCTAAGTTTCACCCCCTACGGGGGTTCTCGTTGTTTTATGATATTCCCAGGGGTTTCCACCCCTGGCTACAGAGATATCGCCCCTTACAGGGGCTCGAAGAAAAAGTTTCTACAAAGCAGTAATTTACACGCATTTTCAAGACATTACAAACGTTTTTGTCTTTGAGCTTGCCTTTATTCTATGTCGATTTTATAGTCTAAGTGCGGAGTTTTTTGGAATTTATGAAACTTTTTTAGCTGCCAACCTTCTTAAATATAAAACAATCTTATGGAGGACCATTATGTCAAGGCTGATTTCGATGCTTGTGGTGTTTGCGGTGGGTGGTATTTGCGAGGCAAAGGTTACGCAGGTTTCGCTTTTTAAGAACGGGCTGGCGTTTGTCAATGAGCAAGTGACGGTGAACGGCGATGGCGGGCAGTTTTGTTTTGTGCCGGCCGCGGCTCCTTCGCACGGGAGTTTGTGGGTTTCTTATTCGCCTGATATGCGGCTTGAGAGCCTTGTGGCGGAGGAGACCAATGTGCCGGGCACTACGGCGGCGGCGAATATGGCGGAACTGCTGCGGGCAAATATCGGTAAACGTGTGAATATTAAAACCAATGACAATGAGGAATTGGACGGCTATATCAGATCCATGCAGGTCGAGGCGGCCAGGCCACAGCCTTATGCGATGGGAACGCCTGTGAATTACCAGGATGGTTACAATCAATACAGGGGGCCTGTAGGGCCTGTTTCAGGCATGGTTGTTACTATTGAATCAGGCGGGCAGTTCATTGCTTTAGCGGCTGATGCGATAAGGCGTGTGAGATTTTCGGATGAGCCAAAGGCTGGGCCTGATGTGAAATCCGCTCGGCTTACGGGCAGAGTGGGCAAAGGCGGCGGGGATATTGACGTAAGTTATTTGTGCAAGGGAATGACGTGGGCGCCGAGCTATGTGATCTCGATAGCGGATACGGACGGAAATGCGCCGCTTTCGGCGAAGGCGGAGATCATTAACGAGATAGCTGATATGGAAGGAGTTGGGGTTCAACTGATCACAGGCTATCCTAATTTGCAGTTTGCGGAGATTTTCAGCCCCATAGCGAAGAAGGAGGACATGGCACAGTTTCTAGCGGCGCTGGGCAGGGGATCAAGTGAGAATACCAATCCTAATCAAGGCAGATACGGCATAACTTCCAATGTTGCGAGGCAGGTGTTTGCGTATGATATGAAGATGCAAGCAGAACAACCCTATGAGCCATCCTACGGGCAGGCCCAGCAGGGAGTTATGGCGGAAGACCTGTTCTATTATCCCCTGAAGAATGTCACGCTCAAGAAGGGGCAGGTTGGGTATTTCCCGCTATTTACGGAGAATGTTGCATATAAGCATCTTTACACATGGGATATACCGGATAAGACGGGGAACCGCCAGCAGTACAACAATTATAATGACAACCAAAACAGGCCGGAGGAGGTCGAAGAGGTTTGGCACTGTCTTAAGCTCACCAATAACATGAAACTGCCATGGACAACAGCACCGGCTCAGATTATGAGCAACGGCATGATAATCGGGCAGGATACGCTAAACTATACGCCGGTATCTGGTGATACGAAGCTAAAAATAACCATAGCATCAAGCATAAAGGCGCAGCAGCGTGAGATCCAGCTTGAGCGGCAGCGCAATGCCCAGCAGTTTTATGGATATACTTTTGACCTGGTCAAAGTAAAAGGCATGCTCTCGGTGACAAATTACCAATCCAAGGCGATCAATATGGAGATAACAAAGAAATTCTCCGGCGATCTTAAATCTAACCAGCCCCAAGCCAAAGCGGATAAGCTCCCCGCCTACCTTGGTGACGTCAATAATCGCGGCGTCATCGTTTGGAATTTGAAACTTGAGGCTGGGCAAAAGCAGGAGCTTGAGTATGTGTACGAAGTTTATGTTCGCCAGTAACCTTTAAGCGGGCGCAATAAAAAAGGCCACCGTGTGGTGGCCTTTTGATATTCGGAACGGGTCGATTAACGCTTTGAGAACTGGAACTTCTTGCGAGCGCCTTTCTGGCCTGGTTTCTTTCTTTCCTTCATTCTGCCGTCACGGGTAAGGAAGCCGCCGTCACGGAGAGCGGGGAGGAAGTTGTCGTCGTAATCCTTGAGTGCTCTTGCTATGCCGAGGAGAACCGCGCCGGCCTGACCGGTGGGGCCGCCGCCTTCGACATTGGCGAAGACATCGAACTTAGTCTCGCTCTTTACCGAGGTGATGGGGGCCATAACCGCCCTGCGGTCGTTTTCGGCCTTGAAGAATTCTTTCATCTCCTTGCCGTTGATGACCATTTTGCCCTGACCCGGCTTAATCCTGACGCGAGCGACAGCGCTTTTGCGTCTGCCGGTGCCCCAATAGTAACCGGCCTTGTCGGGGCCTTTTTTGGCAACAGCCTGAGGGGCAGGTACAGGAGTGGTCTTTATTCCAAGTAAGCTGGGATCTATCAACAAATCTGCCATTATGCTTCTCTTATACTTATAGTGTTATTTTAATGTTATTTTTTCGGGTTTCTGTGCCGAGTTATCATGCTCTGGGCCGCGATATACTTTAAGCTTCTTAAGCATACGCTTGCCGATTGCGCTCTTGGGGAGCATTCTTCTGACGGCCAGCTCGATGACCTTCTCAGGCTTCTTTGCCATCATCTCGGCGAAGCTGACGTATTTGTGGCCGCCTGGATAAAGAGTGTAGTAATCGTACTCTTTAGTTTGTTCCTTCTTGCCGGTCATCCTGATCTTATCGGCGTTGACCACCACGACAAAATCACCTGTATCGACATGCGGCGTGTATGTCGGCTTGGTCTTTCCCATCAGAATCGGCGCGACAAATGACGCGAGCCTTCCCAGCACCGCGTTATCGGCGTCGATGAGAAGCCACTTCTGATTTACCTCTGACTTTTTGGCCAAAGTAGTTTTCATATATAGACAAACTCCATCTGCGTTGTGTAAAGCACAACATTATAGCACCAGCACTGGTGCTGTCAAACCATTTTTATACGCAAATCAGCGGGTTTTCCCGCGGAATTTTCAACCTTTTTACCCAAATTCTCACAAGAAAGCACGTCAAAAGCGGAATAAAATGCAAAAATTTTAGTAGTGCAATATATTTTCTGTAATTTGCTTCGACATAGTTCATATTCTTTTAAGAGCCGTTGCGATGACCGCAGCGGGCATCGCCGCGACCAAACGGGCCGGCATTGATGTGCTCGGCTATTTCCGCCTTCATCACAGACTTGAGAAGCTCTTGCAAAAATAACTTTTATCGGGGCTGTATAATTTGACTGGCACATTTTTTCAAAAATTTCACCCAAAAATCACTTGTCCAATAGTTCGTGTACTGCTCAAATAACCCGATTGCCGAAAAACAGTTAAGACAGGCAATTTGCCAATAAACGTTCGTTGAAGGAACAACATGACTTCCTCGCTCAATATAAAAAATCCCGGGGCAATCGCGGCTGGGTCGGTGACGGTCCTTATGGGTCTTGGCACCGTAACCGTTTTCAGTGCCGGCGCTAACCTCACCGGAGAACTGAATTTAGAACGCTTTTATGATTTCACCACCCTCCGCCAGCTGATCTTTTTTCCGCTTTCAATTGCGGTAATGTACCTCTTCGGCATGGTCGATTACCACCGTCTTGGCTTCACCCGCGCGGGGATTAAAAGATCCTTCACAACCTGGCTGCTGGTACTGGTCGTCCTTATGTTGATAATGGTACTTATCCCCGGCATAGGCGTGAGCAAAAATAACGCCCGCCGCTGGCTCTCTCTGCCGTTGGGGCCGCTTTCGGTAAGCTTTCAACCGTCAGAATTGGCAAAATGGATAACTATTTTCTTCCTGGCAGCGTCTTTAGAGTACCTTGGCGAGGACATCCGGCGGTTTTTCAAACGATTTTTGCCCATTTGCGGAGTTGTAGGCCTTGTTGTTTTACTGATCCTTAAAGAAGACTTCGGCACCGCAGCATTCATTTGCCTGCTCACCTTTATTATGCTTCTTTGCGGCGGCGCGAAACTCTGGCATCTGCTAAGCCCCATGCCCCTTGCGATAGCAGGGCTTTTTTACGCGATAATCACACATCCCGCCCGCATGGACCGAATTAAAGCCTTTTTGGAACCGGATAAAATGGCTGGTTCAGCTGCGTACCAGGCGAGCCAATCTCTTATAGCTCTCGCCAGCGGGGGTATTTGGGGCACGGGCCTTGGCCATGGGATATGTAAATATGGGCATTTGCCTGAAGATACTACCGACTTTATTTTTGCCATTGTCGGCGAGGAGCTGGGTTTTGTGGGCGTGACATTCCTTATACTGATGTTCCTCATATTTGTTTTTGCCGGCACGCTGATAGTAGTGCGGTGTAAAGACAGGCTCGGCCAACTCTTAGCAGGCGGGATCGTCGCAGCGGTAGCGATCCAGGCAACGATCAATCTTGGTGTGGCAACGGTAGTTTTGCCCACAAAAGGCATAGGCTTGCCATTCGTATCGGCAGGGGGCACAAGTATGCTCCTTTCGGCGGCGGCAGTAGGCGTGCTGATAAACATCGCAAAACAAAGCAGTTATGAGCTTGATATTCAGTCATTAAATGTTAACTCCATCAGGCCCGCTTCCATACCGGCCCAGGCTTAAGTACAGGATTACTTCAAAATGACAGTTCAAAACGTTTTTTTCGCCGGCGGCGGCACGGGCGGCCATATCTATCCAGCACTTGCAGTTGCCCAGCAGCTTCTTAACCAAGACCCAAACGTCAAAATTCAGTTTTTCTGCTCGGATCGTAAGATCGATGCTGATATTCTTGCAAAAACAAATTTTGATTTTATTCCGCTACCGGCAATCGGCTTTTCGCCTAACCCCTTGAAATTACTCAAATTCCTCAAAGCGACACGCAAAAGCTATAAGATCGCGAAAAATCTTATCGAAAGCTCGACAGGCACGGTGATGGTAGGAGTGGGAGGGTTTGTATCGGTCGGCCCGGTCATGGCGGCGGATTCCATCGGCATACCGGTGATGATGATAAACACCGATTCGGTGCCAGGCAAAGCTAATAAGTTCCTGGCTCGCTACGCAGATGAGATATATGTGCATTTTGAGTCGAGCAGAAAGTTTTTTTCTCGTCCGGAAAAGGCTATTATAACTGGCTGTCCGCTGCGGGCGGATTTCGCCACGCCTGATAAATCCCGTGCGATGAAGGATTTGGGCATAGATCCAGCTAAGAAAGTGCTGCTGGTAACGGGGGCATCGAGCGGGGCAAAGACAATAAACGATGCCGTTTGCCTGCTGCTGGATAAACTTTGTGGTTTACCTGGCTGGCAGATCGTCCACCTCACGGGCAAGCAGGAATACGTGTCAGTTGCGGCGAAATACGAAACTTGCGCAAGCGGAAACAGGGTAGCTGATTACTATGACCACATGGCGGATCTGTTCGCGTGCGCGGATCTTGTGATAGGCAGGGCGGGGGCGGTAAGCGTGGCGGAGTATGGGGCGGCGGGGGTGCCAAGTATATGTATGCCGTACCCGTTCCATAAGGATAATCATCAGAAATTGAACGCCGCCGAGCTGGAAAGCGTTGGTGGAGCGATAGTTATGAAAGATCAAATCGATGCGGAAAAGAACGCAGAGCAGCTTTGGCCAGTGCTTGAGAAGCTGATGAACGACCCCGGCCAGCTTGAAAAAATGGCGGTTTCGGCAAGGCAGGCGGGCAGGATCGATGCGGCGAGCCAGATCGCCAGCAGGATACTTTCAGCGTATAATAATGCAAAATGAGGGTTGGCAGAGGGTGGGGTGACGGTTAGTAGACGGTAGCCTGAAGGGTGTTATAGGGAGAATTAAAGGGTTACAAACGTGCGTATACCGGGTGGAAAAAGAACTGGGACGATGTTTTCCGATTTATTTAAGACCTTAAGGTTTGGTTCCCCGACACCTTTGAATGTCGAACGCGAACACAACCTTTGGGCCCAAAATCGGTTTTATCGTCCCAGTCGAGCTATTGGCATGTTGAGCCGGCTTTCAAGTCTCACCAGCTGTTGCTTCCATGACACCTTTGAATGTCTAAAAGCTTCGCTTGGACGACTTGGCTGCCTGAATCAACAGCCTCAAGCTCTACCTTAATCTACGATATGTTCGAAATTTGGGCAACGGGGATGTGCCTTATTTGTGCCTGCTAAAAATCTTAACTGTTGACTGAGATGGGGCACTACGGCGAAAATTTGTCCTGAATTGACCTTTTTTAGGGAAGTTTTCGTATTATTTTGTATAATATTTAATTGTAACACTTGAAATCGGAGTGCTTTTTGACTAAAGTACCCGTTCTTATTTTCTGTTCGTGTTCGGGCAATTAGCTCAGTTGGTAGAGCAGCTGACTCTTAATCAGCGGGTCGTGGGTTCGAATCCCCCATTGCCCATTAAACCCAAGTCTTTATACAAGGACTTGGGTTTTTTGTTTACATCCCCCTTTTAATATGTAAACGCCCCGCTTGTGTTCCCCTTCGGGTTAGAAGTTAGTGGGCAATCGCAAAAACATCTGGAATTCTTGTAACGAAATTCGGCCAGCCCGCATCTTGCTTACTGTATGGAGCCGACATACAATGTCAAATTCAAAGACATATAATCTGAGGAGCTTCATTATGGTGAAGTCAATGTACTTAAAAAGCGTAGTCGTAGTGTTAACCCTGTGCGCTGTTTCGATTGCGGCCGAGCCCAACTCCAAACCAGACGCTCAAAGCCAACTGGATAATCAGGTAAATAAGACCGATGGCAAATCCGCAGAACTCAAATTCGATGCTATTGAGGTAGAGAACACTTCAACTCTTTCGGGTTTCTCCGAAGAGCAGAGATCCATTTTTGCATACTACCGGATGGGAACAGTTGCCCGGCATAAAGGGAATGCTCAAGAAGCTACAAAAGCGTATGAGTCTATAATCAAAATCTCTGTCGGAGAGCAAGAAGAAGTTTTTCATAAAATAGTCAGTAATATGTATCTTGCTGAAATTGCTTCTGATATTTATAAAGACAATCAACTTGCGATCAAAAGATTACAAGAAGCTGTGGCAGCGGCAAATAGTATAGACACTACCAAAATGGAACACGACCATGCCGGAGTATGTACCGTCTTGAAAGAGTGGCCATCATATCAATTGGCAAAACTCGAAGGCCACAAAAGCTCTGCCGCCAAAACATCTTGTGACAAATCTGAGGCCGAGGGCATTTTCCTGCTTGTAATGAGAATTAACCAGATAGCTCTGGATGGAACAGGTTTTACACTAGAACAGTTAGTTCAAGACGGCAAAAGCCAAATCGATACTGACATTGCTCAATTGTCACTGGTATACAATTGCATGAACAACAGCACCGACATCCCCAAAGCAGAAAAATATTTTTCCAGTCTTGCACAAGGTGATTCATATTTTGCTTCTTATGCTGTTTATATGCTTAAGATAGTACAAGAGGAATCACAGAAAAATTTCCAAAAGCCTGCAACACAACAGGAAATTAAACAGCCAAAAGAAACCATTCCAGAAATTTCACATGATCAAATTTTCCGGCTAATTAAGGAGATAAAAAGCGAAGACGGTAAGGTTAGAGATGCCGCTATAAGGGAACTTACAGTTAAGACGGGGCCGGAAGGTATAAAAGCTTTAGAGCAAGCCCAAAAAAGCTCTGACAAATACACTAGCTACTGGGCCGCAATTGCTTTATCGCAGGCCAAACAAACTTCAATCAAGCCAGATATTCACCTGCTTATCGAGGCAATGGGCGATTCGAATAAAAGTCTTTGGTGGGAAGCAGCTTGTGCATTGAACGGCACAAACCCTCCGACATTAGAACAAGAGGAAATTGGCACTCTTATCGCCATGGCAAAGTGCCCGAAAGAACGCACTGCGGATCGAAGCGGCGATATGGCCGAAATACTTGGAAACTGTCTTTCCAGCAAGGCAGAAATGGCCGTCCCGGAAATTGTCAAACTTCTGCACGATGACAATGAATATACGAAAATGCATGCGTGTATCATTCTAAGAAAAATGGGGCCTTCAGCTAGTGCGGCTTTTCCAGAACTCGTAAAATATCTTAATTCCAGCAACAACGCTGTGCGAAAATTTGCTATAGAAGCAATGAAAAGTATAAGCCCAAAAGAAACCGAAACACTTGTAAAAAAGCAGGAGCATGAAAAATCTCTATCCAGCATAAAAAAAACCACAGAGTTACTGCCGCGAATTCCAGAGGCTCTTGAGAAACTTGGTAATCCTGATATTGCTATCAGAAGAGAAGGGATAAAGATTTTTGCATTACTTCAGAAAGAGCCGGAGTGGAAAATAGATACTACAACAGAAACGGGAAAACAAGTAATACATGCTCTTGTAAAAGCTGCGAGTGATTCTGATTTTTCAGTTCGTATGGGCGCACAGGAAGCTTTATGTAAATTACATGTTGTTGAAGCCATTCCGGTTTATATCGATATACTCAATGAAAAAAATAATATCTCCAGTTTTAAAGAGGAGACGGCAAAAGCATTAGAGGCAATCGGGCCTGCCGCAAAAGATGCTGTACCGGCACTCAACAATATTGCCTCAACCAACAAGGGGGGTGTTAGTAACGCCGCAAGAGCAGCTCTTATATCTATTTGCGGAGATGCCATATATGTTCCTCAACTTATGGAAGATATAAAGAGCAGTCAAAAGGAAACTCGTCGCGGTGCAATTTTGGCACTAGGTAGAAGTCGAAGTGATGAGGCAAAAGCGGCTATTCCAGCACTTATTGAAATACTTAGCAACGAATCCGAGGACGAAAACTGCCGTATTGCAGCGGCAGAAGCATTGGGTTGGATGAAAGCGGCTGTTGCTGTGCCTGTACTCGTAAAATTCAGCGAAGAAAATAATATAAGGAAGATTAGGTTGCGGTCTGCGTGCATAGGCGCTCTGGGTTTGATGGGCGATGCCGCAAAACCAGCTATTCCGGTTCTCATTGGAATTCTTAAAAATAAGAGGGAGAGCGTGATTGCTCGTGGTCATGCCGCACGTTCTTTAGGAAATTTAAAGGCCGAAGAAGCAATTCCTCTTCTCATGACAATATTGAAACAAAAAGGTGAATTGGCTGATATGGCGGAGGATTCACACATACGCAGCAATGCAGCCACCGCTCTGGGTTTGATGGGTGCGAAAGCCAAAGACGCTGTACAGATGTTGACAGAATGTTCGGCCGACGACAACACTGAAGTAGCCGATGCTGCATCTAAAGCTATTAAGAAAATCAAAGGGTAGACCTTACTGAGCCAATCATCTCTGGTCGGTTTTCTCGAATTTAAGCAGAATCGATTCTTTTGAGAGGACGCAGGCGGTGATGATCAGGGGTTTGATGATGAGAACGGGTTCTTTCGCCCCGGACGGGGTTTTAATAGAAGAGAATGGGGGGCGGACGTTACACCCATATCTTGCGATATGGGCTACTCCCTATCGCCCCTGAAGGGGCTATTGGAATAGAAAGCCAAATCGCTGCGCGAAACTTTGCATGCTGGATTCCCGCCTTCGCGGGAATGACAAGTCACTTATAATGCATTATAGAAATAATGGTGGAAGAGTACTTGTCCACCTTTGACACTACAGCAGAAAGGATAGAATGAAAAATACAGGATGTCGGAAAGATGCAGCCATTGCAGCGATTGCTTTATTGCTCATTTGCGGTTTCGTGGTCTCTGAATGGGTGATGGTCAGATTTGTGCATTACCATAGCCAAAACAGCATTTTGGTTCCAGCGGACTATAATGCCGAAGTTATAACAGCCCAGGATTATAAAAAACTATCCGATCCGAACACACGGACTGCGGTGCTATCGACTGGAAGAACGATAAACGGCCGGTCGGATACATGGTCACGAGTTGTATTGCCAAAATACAAGCCGGTCAATAACGGTGAGCAATATGTGCTTGTTACCACGAAAGGGACAGCACATTTCGCGCGTCGCTGGGATGTGATGACGGTAATGGTTTTACCGTTGGCACTGATTGGATCTGTGTGCTCGATGAGAGTGTGTAAGAAAGCTGCAGTTTTGTAGTGTGGCAAGTTTGTGGGCGAGTTCCTTTCGCCCCGGCCGGGGCTTTAATATAAGAGAGGAGGGGTCCGGATGTTACACCCATATCTTGCGATATGGGCTACTCCCTATCGCCTCCTGGAGGGGCTTTTGGAATAGAAAGCCGAGTCACTGCGCGATGCTTTTTATTCTGGATCTCAGCCTGCGCTGGGATGACAAGTCACTCGTTTGCACTGCGACTTCACTACGCGTCGCTATACTTAGAAAGCACTAAATACGAAGCAGGAAGCAAATTACAAATGGTAAATGCCAAATCTCAAACAAATTCAAAAAAAAATCAAAAATCAAAAACAAGACTGGATTCCCGCCTGCGCGGGAATGACAAGTCACTTATATGCGATATGGCAATAATGGTGGGCAAGAGTAGTTGCCCACCTTTACGGGTTATTAACACGGCCTAGCTATCGCTAGACCGTGCCACAAAGGAAGCTTTTTTTTATTTGGTTGGCTTACGTTAGATTTTTTTATCAAGGCTGGGGAGGTGCTGTTTTAGATTAAGGACTGGCGCGAAGATATCGCCGAGTTTCTCGACGCGTTTGATTACGTCGGGGGCTTGGAAAAATAGTGTTTCTATGTGGCCGGTTCTGTGGACTTCTTCGACTTCTTTCCATTGCAGTGGTGTGGAGACTGTGGGCAGATCTCTGGCGCGGAGTGAATAGACGGCCACGGTGGTCTTGTGCTGGTCGTTCTGGCTCCAATCTACAAATACCTTGCCGGGGCGGAGGTCTTTTCGCATGTTCGCGGTTATGCGTTTTGGATCCTGGCGTTCGAGGAGGTTTGCGATCGCATTTGAGAAGCCTTTTGTTTGTTCGTAAGTTACAGGCGTGTTCAGCGGGACGTATAAATGCATTCCCTTGCCGCCGCTGGTTTTTATGAACGATCGCAGGCCGAGGTGCTCGAACATATCCCGCAGCATCAAGGCGACATCGGCGCAGTCGTGGAGATCGGCGGGCTGGGTGGGGTCGAGATCAAAGACCATTGAAGCAGGGCGGGTAACATCTTTTGCCATCGCAAGGTTTGGGTGAATTTCTATCGAGGCGAGATTGGCGAGCCAGACAAGGGCGGCAACCGAATCTATGAGGCAGTAATTTACTACGTCCTCATTATGCCTGCTGTACACCGGTGCCGTTGAAAGCCAGTGAGGCCGATGGCTGGGGCATTGTTTCTCGTAGAAAAAATCTTTGTCAACGCCTTCGGGGTATCTTTTTAGCGTAATGGGTTTGCCTGTGATGTGGGGCAAGATGAAATGCGCCATTTGCACATAATAATTTATCACCTGCCTCTTGGTGAAGCCAGTGCGCGGATAGAGCACCTTTTCAAGGTTGGTGAGGTTGAGCTTCTTATCATCTATCGAGACTATCGTCACGCCGGTCTCTTTCGCTTTTTGGCCTGTTCAAGGCTGTGCTCAAGTGCGCTCATAAGATCGCTGACCCTGGTTGCCTCGGGCTGCTGGGCGGGTCCGGTTACGATCTCCTGGCCCTGTGCTTTTGCCTCTATCGCTTCATGGACGCGCTTACGGTACTCGTTTTGATAATTTTCGGGTTTGAAATCGGTATAGAGCGTCTCAATGAGCTGCTTGGCCATTTTCAGTTCGCCCTGGTTTATCTTTATTTTTGCGCCGAGATCGCCGACCACATTCGACTCGACTACCTCGTCGGCAAAGTGCATCAGTTCGAGGCAGATCGCGTTTTCCATCGGCCTAAGGGCAGCGAGATACTCCTTGCCGCGCATGACGAATTTGGCGATGGCGACTTTGCCTGATTCCTTCATTGCCTCGAGGAGAAGCTTGTAAGGTTTGGCGGCGTTTTTGGGCGCAAGGTAATAAGGCTTTTCATAATAGATCGGGTCGATCTTGTCGATATCGACGAAATCGAGAACCTCGATAGCAGAACTTTTTTCGGGCTCAAGGTTTTCGAGTTCATCCTTATCGAATACAACGAACTGTTCGGGCGCGATCTCAAAGCCTTTGAGCAGGTCTGTACGGTCAACCTCTTCGTGGTTGGCCTCGCATACGAGTTTTTGACGAACGCGTGATTTGTCGCGGCTGCAGATCTGGTGAAAATGCAAGTCTTTGTCTTTTACCGCGGTATACAACTGGACCGGTATATTGACGAGCCCGAAACTTATTGAACCTGTCCACATTGCTCTTGGCATATAACCCCCTTTTTTAGCGTACAGCGTTCAGCGTAGAGCGTTCAGTAGTTATGTGGGCAAGAGTACTTGCCCACATAACACGGCCTAGCTGCGCTAGACCGTGCCACAAAATCCTGCTTGTAAATGCAAGCACGAAGCAAATTACAAGCACCAAAAAGCAAATAACAAACAAATTCAAAAAAAATCAAAATCAAAAACAAGACTGGATCCCCGCCTGCGCGAGGATGACAAGTTACTTATTAGCGTTCAGCGTAGAGCGTTCAGTAATATTGGTGGGCAAGAGTACTTGCCCACCCTACGCGTGGCACAAATTTCCTTTATATTTTAATTTCTTTAATTACTTCTTTTGCGTCTTTGTCGAAACGGAAACCTTTGAATGATGGCTGGCGAAGGATGTCCTGGCCTGTCCAGCCGCGGAATTCGATTTGGGCTACTGCTACAGGCTCTACCCAAATCGCGTCACTTCTGGCGGCGGGGGTGGCAAAGGGGCTTGCGTTACGACGGATCGGAGAGAGCGTTTCGACTATCGTGCGCCTGTCGGCATCTGTAAAGCCTGTGCCTACGGCGCCGGCGTAAATGAGCTTTTCTCCTTCATAGTAACCTACCAGTAATGCGCCGAGCATATCGAGATGATCGCCTTTGAAAGTTGTCCAGCCGCCGACTACGAATTCCTGCGAGAGCACCAGTTTTGTTTTTATCCATGCGCCGCTTCTTCTGCCTGGTTCGTAGAAGCTATCGAGTCGTTTTGCGAGTACTCCTTCAAGATGCAATTCGGCGGCGGCTTCAAGCATCGCATGGCCATGGCCGATGCTCAAAGGAGGTACCTGCCAATGCTTGTCGTTGAGTTCAAGGCTTTCGAGCAGCTTTCGCCTTTCGGAATAGGCCACTTGCATGGTGGAATATTTATCGAAATAAAGTATGTCAAAGATCATGTAGACGGCGGGGATGTGGGCTGCTCGCTTGCGGGCTTCTTTGGGATCGTAAATTCCGAATCGGTGCTGAAGCAGGTTGAAACTGGCTTTTCCGTGTTCATCAATCGCGATAATTTCTCCGTCGAGGACAACCTTTGTGTCCGGGAAGTGCTGGGCTAATCCCTCCAATTCGGGATAGCTTATTGAAATATCGAGCAGGTTGCGGCTTTGGAGGCGTTGATCAGTTCCATCCCAGAAGTAAATCGTCCGCACTCCATCCCATTTATATTCAAAGCCATAGTTGTCTTCAACGGCGGGTAAGCCGGAATAAACCGCCATCATAGGTTCTATTTGATGTGGCATTTGCTGCTCTTTTAAGCCGCTTGGCAATTCGATTTTTAGGCCTGCAGAGTTCATTTTATCCCCCCTTGGTGGAAAGCTTAAGCACGAAATCCGAGATTCTGCTCTGTAGAAAAGATTCATAAGTTTCACCCCCTACGGGGGTTTTCAGTTTTGTTTAGATCATATTCCAAGGGTTTCCACCCCCTGGCTACAGAGCTAGCGCCCCTTACAGGGGCTCGACGAAAAAGGTTTTTTTACAAAGCACGAAATCCGAAACAAATTCCAAGCACCAAATGGCAAATCACAAACAAATTCAAAAAAACACAAACTCAAAACAAGACTAAATCCCCGCCTTGTATTATACGTTATCGCATGTAGAAAAGGTTAAAAAGTGTTGTTTTGAGTCGAGGTTGTGGGAATTCAGGTTCTGTATAAAAGGTATTTATCTCGCCCTTTCAGGGCTAATTTTCCGGGTTGATTTTAACCCAGGGCTGCGCTTCGCTCCACCCTGGGCTATCAAATTGCGCCCTTTCAGGGCTGAAGACGAAAGGTTTTCTACAGAGCATTGTGGGGCTGGTTGGTTTAAATTGGATTAGAAGGAACCATTAATATTATAAGGCGTATATAGTTTGACTTTGTAATCCGCCTGTGTTACATTTTAGGGCTTATTTTAATTAAGGTGTAAGTAGTTTATGACCAGGGACAGTATTCGAAACGTAGCGATAATCGCACATGTCGACCACGGCAAAACAACCATGCTCGACAGACTTTTATATCAATCAGGCATGTTCCGCGATGAAGACCTCGACAAACTGGCCGGCGGCCAGCATGGTCTTATTATGGATTCCAACCCACTCGAACGCGAGCGGGGCATCACGATCCTCGCCAAGAACTGCGCAATCAAGTACCAAGACCCTAATGGCAAAGTCTACAAGATCAATATTATAGACACACCCGGCCATGCCGATTTCGGCGGAGAGGTTGAACGCGTCCTCAAGATGGCCGACGGCGTGCTGCTTCTTATCGACGCCTTCGAAGGCCCGATGCCGCAGACAAGGTTTGTTTTGCAAAAAGCATTGGAAAACGGGCTCAGGCCGATAGTGGTAGTAAACAAAATAGATAAAATTGATGCCCGGCCGGAAGAAGTGGTTAACGAGGTGTTTGACCTGCTCGTATCGCTTCAAGCGGATGACATTTGCCTTGATTTCCCGATCATCTACGCATCGGGCCGCGCGGGATGGGCAACTACGGACCTTGCTAATCCGACCACGGATATGCGGGCAATAATCGAGGCAATAGTGAAGTTCGTGCCTGCTCCAAAGATGGATAAGCACGCTCCTCTTCAGATGCTCGTTACATCGATCGATTATTCTGATTATGTCGGCCGTATCGCGATCGGTCGCGTGTTCTATGGCACTCTCAACAAGAACCAGGAAGTGATGGTTGTAGGCCGAACTGGCAAGAACACAAAACAAAAAGTAATACAGGTCCTTGAATTTGAAGGACTCAAACGTAAACAGGTTGATTCCATTTACGCCGGCGACATCTGCGCGATAGTCGGCCTGGATCCTGTCGATATCGGCGATACAATCGCGTGCGTGGAAAAACCAGAGGCTTTGCCGATCATAGCTGTGGATGAGCCCACTCTCGATATGACGTTCCGCATCAATGACGGCCCGTTTGCCGGGCGCGAAGGTCAGTATGTGACAAGCCGTCAAATAAAGGACAGGCTTCAAAAGGAACTTCAGTCCAATGTTGCTCTTCGTGTCGCCCAGGGGGATACGCCCGAAGAGTTCAGAGTTTCGGGACGAGGTCTTATGCACCTTGGCATCCTGCTGGAAAACATGCGTCGCGAGGGTTTTGAGATATGTGTGTGCAAGCCTCGCGTTATCTTCAAGCAGGAAGACGGGGAGACGCTCGAGCCAATCGAATTGCTTGTAGTCGACAGCCCAGTCGAATGTCAGAATGCGGTAATGGCGTGTATCGGCGACCGCCGGGCTGAAATGATAAAAATGGGCGCCAAAACTGGCGCACACGGTTTCATACAGATGGAATTCACTATTCCCGCACGCGGCCTTATAGGTCTGCGGTCCAAGATGCTCACGGCCACACAGGGCAGGGCGATAATGCACCATCGGTTCTGGGATTATGAGTCGATGAGAGGCGCTATACCACAACGTCTAAATGGCGTGATGGTCGCCACTGACACGGGCCAGGTAACAGCATACGCGCTTGACGGGCTTTATGACCGAGGCTACTTCTTCGTTAAACCTGGCGACCAGGTTTATGAGGGTCAGGTCGTAGGTGAACATGTAAAGGATGCCGATATTCCGGTCAACGCAAGCAAGCCCAAGCAGCTTACGAATATGCGTACGAGTTCCAAGGATGATGCGGCGAAGATCAGGCCGGCGCGTGAGATGTCGCTTGAAGCTGCACTTGAATACATCCAGGAAGATGAACTTGTGGAGATAACGCCCTTAAGCATCCGCATGCGTAAGAGGTTCTTAAAGGAAACGGACCGCCGCAGGGCATCTCGCAAAAACGGGTAGTAAAAACAGGACTTGACAGGCAAAGGCTGTCTGTCAATAATTAGAATAGATTGGCCAGGGGAGCCGGACGAGAGTTCGGCTGAGATACCGGTTGGTGACCCTCTGAACCTGATCGGGGTAATACCCGCGAAGGGAGTGCTTTAAAAGGAACCACCAAGCACCTGGTCATTTTGACCGGGTGCTTTTTTTATTTATGGGCTAAGTTTATGGCGATAACAGCGAAAGAGTTTGAGGCCGTGACGGTCAATAACCTTGGGCCGGCGGTTTGGGCCAAGCTTAATAGAGCTACAGTTGCGGTTGCAGGGCTTGGGGGGCTTGGTTCGCGGGTTGCGCCGGCGCTTGCGCGGAGTGGGTTAGGCAAGCTTATCATTGTGGATTTTGATATTGTCGAGGCGTCAAACCTAAACAGACAGGATTATTTTGCCGACCAGCTGGGGCTTTCGAAGGTGGCGGCGATGAGGGAAAATCTGGCTCGCATTAACCCTGGTCTTGAACTTGAGGCACATAATTTAAAGCTCATTCCGGAGACGATATGCTCTCTTTTTGCAAGCGCAGATGTGATCGTGGAATGCTTCGATAAACCGGATCAAAAGCAGATGATCGCCGAAACGGTACTGGCGAGGATGAGTCCGAAGCCTATAGTCTCGGCATCGGGGCTTGCGGGGTATGGGCGATCAAATAATATAACGACGCGGCGGCGTTCGGGGCGGCATATAGTGGTTGGAGATCTCGTTTCGGCTTCTGGGCCGGGTACGGGGCTTTATGCGGGGCGAGTGGGGATCGCGGCACTGCACCAGGCGAATGCGGTAATTGAATTATTGATCGATGAAATGAAATAGGGGCTATATGTCTGTACAACTGAAAATAAACGGCGAACTTAAGACGTTTGAATCGGAAATGCCCGGGACGCTAGCGGCATTGCTGGAGCAGCTTGGGGTAGATGCGGCGACGGTGGTCGCGGAGGTTGAGGGAGTAATTATCGAACGGGCGAAATTTGGTTCGACAGTTCTTCGCAGCGGCCAGAATATTGAACTTATTCGTTTTGTAGGAGGCGGCTAATGTCTGACCACTTAATTATAGCTGGTAAGAAATTTGATTCGCGGCTGTTCATAGGCACGGGTAAATATTCCGGGCCGGATATGATGATAAAAAGTATTGAGGCATCTGGGAGTTCGATGGTAACGGTCGCACTGAGGCGAGTTGATATCAACAACCCCGATGATGGGCTGCTACGGGTGATCGACCGCGAGAAATACCAGCTTTTGCCAAATACGAGCGGCGCGCGAGATGGTGATGAAGCTGTGCGGCTGGCACGTTTGGCACGGGCGGCAAGCGGGATCAACTGGATCAAGCTGGAGGTTACGCCTGATCCGTATTATCTTTTGCCGGATCCTGTTGAGACGTTAAAGGCGGCGCAGGTGCTGGTGAAGGAAGGTTTTATTGTGCTGCCGTATATCAATGCCGATCCTGTGCTTGCGAAAAAACTACAGGACGCGGGCACGGCAACCGTTATGCCTCTGGCAAGCCCGATAGGCTCAAACCAGGGCCTGCAAACGCGCGCGGCCATAGAGATAATTATCGAGCAGGCAACGGTTCCGGTTGTGGTCGATGCGGGACTGGGGCTGCCTTCACATGCGGCCGAAGCTATGGAGATCGGTGCGGATGCGGTGCTTGTAAATACCGCTATAGCTACAGCGAGTGATCCGGTGGCGATGGCAGTTGCTTTTAAGATGGCTGTTGAGGCGGGGCGCATGGCGTATCTATCGGGACCTCGCGCGGCAATGCGGGGAGCATCGGCATCAAGTCCGCTGACGGGGTTTTTAAGAGAAGCGTGATCAAATGAGCATAGATTTTGAGCGGTTAAAAAATATCGACCTTGCGGCGATCAGCGCGGAGCAGGTGAAGAGGCAGCTGGCAATGCCAGCCGCGTTTTCGATAGATCGGTTAGCCGCTTTAATTTCTCCGGCGGCGACGGCGTTTATTGAGGATATGGCGAGGTTATCAAGCGAATTAACGATTCGACGATTCGGGCGGACTATAAACCTTTATGCGCCGCTGTATGTTTCAAATTACTGCGTCAACGCATGCGTTTACTGCGGCTATAATTGCAAGACGCATGTGCAGCGGAGTCGGCTTACAGTTGAAGAGGCTATGGCTGACGCGGATATACTGGCGGGGCAGGGATTTCGGCATATACTGCTGGTGGCTGGTGAGGATAAGAAATATATCGATGCCGATTACATGGCTGACCTGGGAGAAAAGCTTCGGGGAAAATTCGCTTCGATATCGATCGAGGTATATCAGCTTGAATTTGATGAGTACGAAAAACTCGCGGCGGCGGGCGTTGACGGTATGACACTTTACCAGGAAACGTATGACCGCGATATTTACGCAAAGCTGCATTGCGGCCCGAAAGCAGATTATGATCGCCGTCTACAGGCACATGAAACGGCGGCAAAGGCGGGATTTCGCCGGGTTGGGTTGGGATCGCTGCTTGGTCTGACGGATTTTCGGTTTGAGACGCTGGCACTGGGGGCGCATGCGGCGTGGCTTATGAAAAATTTCTGGCGGACCCAGGTTTCTTTTTCGTTCCCGAGGCTTCGGCCTGCGGCGGAGGTTGATTTTGATTTTGCGCAAGACGTATCGGATACGGATCTTGTGCAGATGGTATTTGCGCTGCGGCTGTGCTTTGGGGATGCGGTGATGTATCTATCGACCCGCGAGCGGCCGGCGTTTCGCGATAATCTCATCGGGCTTGGGATAACGTCCATGTCGGCGGGTTCCAAGACAAATCCGGGGGGCTATACAGGCTCAAAGGCGCTGGAGCAGTTCAATATTTCTGATCCGCGAACGCCGGATGAGGTGGCAAGGGCAATCGAGTCAAAAGGGTTTGAACCGGTGTGGAAAGATTTCGACGCGGCTTTTACTAAGTAATAGATTCTATTTGCAGTCTGGGCAGAGGCCTTCGAGTTCGACCTTTTGCCGCTGGAGTCGATAACCGGCGGGTAAGTTGGATATCATGGGTACGGTAGCTGATTTAAGGCAAAGAGTGCGGCCGCACGCGGTGCAGGTGAAATGCGGGTGGCACTGCGAATGACTGCAGTTGTGGGCAAGTTCATAATACCATGACCGCTGTTTCAGGAAGGCCCTGTGGATGATGCCTGAATCGAGAAAACTATCCAGTGCCCTGTAAATCGTAACCTTGTTGAGGCCGCTGTTGCCCAGTTTGGCGGCGATCTGCTCCTGTGTGAGAGGGGACGACGATTTTAGAAGTACGCCAATAATCGCCAGCCGACCGGGTGTGGTCCTAAGCCGGGCCGACTTGATGATAGCCTGCGGATCAGTTGAATGTGCATGTTTCATATTCTCATTATAGCAGTTGACGGGGGCCTTGTGAAATGCTTTTCATTGACAATAGGGCGGGCTTTGCCGATAATCGAAGAACAGGAGACAGAAGTCAGGAAGCAGGAGTAAGATTAGAAGACAGGACGAGGAGCACAAACCCACGATTGTCATCGTGGGCTGGTAATTAGCCGGGTGTTGTGATTAAGGCGGAGCTGTTTGGTGCAGGTATTACTTAAAAGTGAAAAGTGGAATGAGGTCGCGAGGGGGCAGGTGCTGGCGATCGGCAATTTCGATGGCGTGCACCTCGGTCATCAGGCTCTGCTTGCACGCGCAAGGCAAATCGCAAAAAGTAAAGGCGCAGGCCTTTGCGTAATGACGTTCGACCCACATCCGGTTGCCATATTAAAACCAGAAAAATCGCCGGGTGTTCTCACCCCGCTCGAATTTAAGCTGCGTTTATTGGAAAAGGCCGGAGTTGATTGTGTTTTGGTAGTCAGGGATAATTTTGATCTGCTCAACCTCTCGCCGGAAGATTTCATAGACAGGTTTTTAATGGTCGGGTTGAAGCCGTCGGCCATTGTTGAAGGGCCAAGTTTTACTTTCGGATTCGGCCGCAGCGGAAATATCGAAACGCTCAAGGCCATTTCCGCTAAGCGGGGCTTTGATGTTGAGGTTGTCGAGCCGGTACATATCGCCCTCAAAACTTCTTCGGAAACAATGGTATCTAGTTCCCTTATCAGGCAACTATTAGAAAATTCTGCTGTTGAGGATGCGTCCTTATGTCTTTCCAGGCCGTACAGACTGCTTGGCCAAGTTGAGGCAGGTCGCGGCAAAGGAACGGAACTGGGTTTTCCCACAGCCAATTTAAAACCATTAAAGCAGATCATCCCTGCCGAGGGTGTTTATGCGGGCTATGTGCTAATCGGCGATACACTTGAAGATGTCTGTAATTGCTCTACGAAAATGCCTGCGGCTATAAGCATCGGCAGAGCCAGAACTTTTATTGCCGATCACCCGTTGCTGCTTGAGGCACATATCCTGGGTCAAAAAACCGGGCCGCTTTACGACAAATGGATGGCCCTTGATTTTATCGAATTCGTACGTCACCAGCAGCGTTTTGAGAGCGTCAGTAAGCTTAAAGAGCAGATAGGCATAGATTGCGCGAGAATAGAAAATATTCTTAAAGGCAAATGATTTTGAGTGGTGAGTTTTTAGTTTAGAAATCTCCGCTCTGTAGAAAAGGGCTGAAAATGTCGCGATGCGATATTTTGAGGGATATATTGCATAAACCCCCGATTGACATCGGGGGCTGGTAAAAAACACAGTCGGCTGAAATTAGTGAGATATTTAAAATGGCCCAGACTAAAGATTTCTATAGTGCTTTGCAATTCATAAACAAGGGAGAGCGGTTTCTTATAACCTCTCACACCCGGCCGGATGGGGACGCGTGCGGCTCAATTGCGGCAATGATGATGGTGCTAAAAAAGCTTGGCAAAAAATCCATGCCCCTGTTTTTATCGCCGATGCCGCAATGGTATTCGTTTTTGTTCGAAACCAAAGTGCCAGTTCTTGGTGAGGATCTCAAGATAGAGGACCTTGACCGCGGCGATTACCTGCAATGCGACGGGGTTATCATAATTGATACAAACAGCTATATACAGCTGCCGCAGTTTGATTCATGGTTAAAGAAAGAGCACAAGCCAGTACTAGTGCTGGATCATCATGTTACAAGCGACGGGCTTGGCGATGTAGAAGTAATCGATACGTCAGCCGCCGCGGCGGGCCAAATAGCACTGGACATTTTCAGGTATGCTCGCTGGGATATCGATGCCGCAATCGCTACTGCGCTGTTTATTTCGTTATCCACCGACACGGGCTGGTTTCGGTTCAGCAACACCGATAGCCGAGTCTATCAAGACGCCGGGCGGCTCATAGAGGCCGGCGCACGCCCCGCGGATATTTACCAGGTGCTCTATCAGAATTTTTCGGTGGAGCGGTTCAGACTTTTGACCTTGCTGATGGAGAGGGTGGAGTTCCTTTTCGAAAACAGGGTTGCCATGGGGCATATAAATTTTGCCGATTTTGCCGCAACAGGTGCAACAGGCCGTGATACTGAGAATCTCATAGATGAGTACCGCAGGGTCGGCTCTGTTGAGGTCGCGGTATTGTGTGTTGAGCAAAAGGACTCAAAAATAAGGTGCTCTTTGCGGAGCAGGGGAGGTATTGACGTTCAGGCGATAGCCTCGAAATTCGGCGGGGGCGGGCACAAGGCTGCGGCAGGCGTAACGCTTGATGGCCCATGTGAACATGCTAAAAAAATTATATCAGGCGAACTGGAAACCATTTTCGGGGCTAAAAAATAAAGAATATTTCGAGCCATATTGGAACGGGGGCGTATTTCTGTTATGCCGACAACTGAAAAACAAAAAAATGAACTTTGTACATCGGAGGCTTGTCTCAAGATCAGGCCCTTATGGCAGCGTCTTTTGTATCCAGTTATCGGCTTGAGCCTCATTTTTATTGGCATGGCACTGGGAATTGTTCCGTTTATACCGGGGTTCCCGCTGGTGATTATCGGGCTTCCGCTGGTGGCCTGCGTTCACCCACGGCTGGAATTGTGGGTGCGTCGTCGGCTGCATCATTTGTACCATAAATTGTCCGATAAGATCAAAAAGCACCATTAAAGCCGAATTCAACGTCTAATATTCATGCACGGCAAAAAGGTCTTTATCTCGCCCTTTCAGGGCTGAATACCGAAATTTTCTACTGAGCATGAAATCAGATGATTTTGAACATCCGGGATTCTTGCTCGTATAACGGACACGCAATAATCGGTATTTGGTTAAATTGTTTTTTTGATGTACCTGATTGAAATTGACATCCACTGCAAATGGCTTATTATTTTTGGGTAAGCTTTGTTTGTGGATAAATACAGGGATGAAATTTAAAAATATTATATTAGTGCTGTTTCTGGCGGGCTGGTTTTGCGTATGCGCACGCGCGGACGGGCAGGATAACTCAAAGCCCGAAACAAATCTCAGCCGTCAACAAAATGTCTACAAAGCAACGCTGTACACTTCCGCTGATGAGCAGATACGTATTCAAGCCGCAACCGAACTGCTTTTGAGCCAGGATCCGCAGGCAAAACAGATCCTACTTGAGGCTATTGCCCAGGGCGCAAATCCATTGGCTCAGGCGGCAGTATGCAAAGCACTTGTTCAGCCCGATGTCCTTAATGTCAAGAGCAGGAGCGAGTTTCTCGATCCCTTGTTTCGCATTCTCCTCAACGGTGCAGATTCGCAGGCCTTGGTAGCGGCTGAGGCGCTGGTAGGATATGATTATAAAAATATCGGTGATCGGCTGCGAAAAGCAATTAAAGATGAAAGTCTTGCGATTCGTTCGCGGCTCAATGCGGTTTATGCTCTCAAGGTCAGGGCCGAAAAGGAAGACATTTTTGAGCTGATCGATCTGCTCAATTGCAAAAATATAGCTATTTCCGGAAAGGCCGAACTTGCTCTTCAGGACCTGCTTGGTTTACCGGTAGGTACCGATAAATCCGAATGGGCGCAGGTTCGCAAGGAACTCGAAAAGCAAAGTGCTGTCGAGGTGTCAAAGGCAAGGCTCAGAAGAGAAATGGCCCGTGTTCACCAGCTTGAGGCGAGGCTTCGTACATGGGAAAACCGTTACATCGGTGCAATAGACAGTTTGTATGATCTTATAAGCGACGATACGACACGATCAAGTTTTCTTATGCAGAAACTCACCAGTGACGAACGCACGGTTCAGATATGGGCTTTAGAAAAAGTTTCACAGTGGCGTTTGAGCGAAAAGACGCTGCCGGCGAGTTTCGGCCCAGTGCTCATATCGCTTGTATCCTCAAACGAAGATGCCGTCAGGCTCGCGACGGCAAGGCTGCTGGCCTTTACAAGCTATTTTGAACCGGCTGAAAAACTGCTTGCGCAGCTTGAAATCGAAAAAAATGAAATCGTCAGGCTAGAAATTTTTTCGGCCCTTGGTGAAGCGGTGAATTACTCTGCGGCATCATCGGTTGAGAAAACGCCCAGTGAAACATACGTCGCAACGATAAACTGGGCGGCGAAGTATTTGGCAGACCCTGATGGTTTAAAGTCTCTCAAAGGTGCGCAAGTGCTCTCTAAGCTGCTTATAAACGACGGCCTAGGGAAAGATGAGACTTGCAAGTATTTAACCCAGCTTGGAGCAAGATATTCGCTGGAAGCTGCGGGGAAAGACGATAAATTTCGCGGGGCATTGCTTGGCGAAATGGCTGATCTTTGCGGCGCAAAAACCTACAGGGCAGAATCGGCGAGGATTTTTGAGCCTCTTTTCATGACATCCATTGGCGACAAAGATGATTCCGTCCGCCTTTCAGCTGTCAAAGGCTTAATCAACATTGATGAACCAAAAGCGCTGCAGATAATTATTTCGAAATCGCTTTACGATGACCCAAGCGCCGACATACGCCAGAGTGTCATAGCTCTTACCGGCAGGGTGGGGGCGGAATCGGACCTGAAATGGCTAAGCTCGCGATTGGCGAAAACCGATTCGGAACAGGCCTGGGGTGCCATGCTTGATATTTTTAAGCGATCCGGTTCTTCTACCCTTGCCGACTGGATAAGTAATATCGAAGCGGATCCGAATGTTTCCATTGCTATCGAGAGAAAGATAACGCTGCTGGAAATGGGTGAGCAGAAGGCGCAGGTTGAAAATCAACCGGCTGTGCTCAAGGCGGTCCGTAGACGGCTTGCGGTGGCGTATTCCCAGGCAGGGCAGGGCGAAAAATCTCTGGAATACTGGGGCAAGATCGGCGAAAGCGCATCTCAGAACGAACGTGAAGAAGCTATCGCGGCGTTATTCGGCGAGCAGCTTAAGCAAAATAAGATCGGTGCGGCTGTGCAATTGATCGAAAACAGGCTTATCGAAAAGGATATGGATGGCTCTGATGCCATTGTCATCAGGATCGATAGCCAGTTGGCTTCTGGTGGTGCGGCTTCGAATCAGGCGCTGCTGGCGGCACTGAAGGCTGTTAAGACAGTCACTGCCAGAACCGCATGGCTTGAACAAGTAAATCGCTGGAACGCAAACGTAAATGATCCCAACAAGGCTGGGGCGGCATCTGTCAAATAGTGCCGCAAATTGCGAGTAGCCCTTGATTTACGCTACATGTTGTGGGCAGTGAAAAATTTTTATAATTTTGAGTTTGACTGCCAGATTCGTTATGGTATAGATATATCCTAATTGCTCTTTAAAAATTGAGTGTTGTCAGTTGCAGGTCTCGGGAGAGCCTTTCCCGGGATAAGCAAATGGGAATGCGGTGAAATTCCGCGACGGTCGCGCCGCTGTGAGCGTCCGCTCCGAGAAATCGGAAGTCCGAATGGAAGATTGTTCCACTGCTTGCCTTGTGCAGGCGGGAAGGATTCGTTCGGTAGGATGCAAGTCAGAAAACCTGCCTGTAGCTGTTAGCGTTTGTGTTGTTCTCGCGTTTTGGAACACCGATGCAAATTCTCCGGCTGGTTGTCTTTTTCCCGGGAAAAGGGTGGCTTGCCAAAAATTTGGTATCGTTAATTAAACCGTCGTTCCACGCGTGGGAACGGCGGTTTTTTTTTGTTCCAAATTTTATTAACAGCCTCCGCGATTGAGGCACAGAAGGGAGAAATGATGTTCAGAAGTTTTGTAGTTGTTTTGGTTCTCGCTGTAACGTGCGGTTTTGCAAATGCAACCCCGATTTCGGTCGGTCAGGGGGTTAACTCCGCAAATGTCTATATCGAATGGGCAGGCGGAAACATAGCCGAGTTCGTCGTCAACTTCGGCCAAAGCCCAACAGATACTGTCAAAGGTATTCAGTTGCTCAACACGATCGAACAAAGTACCACCCTCATCACAGTCCAATATAGCGGCGGTTTCCTTGATGGAATTACCTTTAACGGCAATTCCAACATCGGCTATGGCGGCGGCGAAAATTGGTGGCATTACTGGGTAAATGACGGCCAGGGATGGGATTGTCCCTGGACCTATGGTGCTGGTGCCCGCGAAGTTGGCAACGGCGACAGTGATGGATGGATTTACGGCCGCGATGGTGCCCCGGTTCCTGAACCTCTGAGCGTGGCGCTGCTCGGCCTTGGCTCAATGTTCGTTGCGGTTAGAAGGAAGTAACGTTTTTTACCTCAATATCGGGTGGGATGGCTGCCACCGTCCCACCTGATGATTTGAAGGTTTTGCAAATGGTTCTGAAAAGTTTTATAGTCATAGGCCTCATCGCTTCGGCAGTCATGGCCGTTGATGTTAATGACCATGACTTCGCCTGCGAGGTTATCAGTTACACGCCCGGCACAGGACAGCCTTTCGACTGGCTCTCCGGAGCGAAGTTCAGTGATCCGCAGAAAGCTCTGGGCCGACCCACTCTCGTTACCACCGGTGATGATGATAACCCCAATGACAGCTTTGTCGGAATTCCGGTTTCTTCGGCCGTAGACGTCTCGCCGGTATATGGCCCGTTTCGTTCTTTCGAGGTCGTCAGTATTGGAAATGGCGGCGGCCAGTTGACTCTCAAATTCGATCACCCCGTAGCAAATGATCACAAGAACCCTTATGACCTAGATTTTATAATTTTCGGAAACGCCCGCCAGACCCTTCCGGCAAATACTTATTGGAGGCTCGACTCCGATGCGGATATAGTGCATGTCAGCGGCGAGATGAACAACGAAGATGGCATTGTTTCAGTGAGTCAGGATGGCGTAAATTGGTTCACTTTTGAAAACGGCCCTTACGCCGATAGTTTCGCCCCGACCGCGGCCCGTTCCTGGGATGCGGTAAATCACTGCTGGGGCGAGTATCTCAATCCCACAAAACCCGTCAACCCTGCCCTTACACCCGAAGAAATGAACGGAAAGACTGTCGCCGAAATGGTTGGATTGTATGATGGCTCTGCCGGCGGAACAGGCTTTGATATCGGCGTTCTCGGTCTCGACTGGATTCAGTATGTCCGCATACAGGATGACCCCTCTTACGCATGGACCACCGAGATTGATGCAATAGCCGATGTGACCGCCTGCGGTGATTATCGCCATCCTTTCCCGGCCGGCGATCTTAATCAGGATTGTATGGTTAACATGTTGGACTTTGCCATTGCGGCAAATACTTGGATTACAAACCAAGCTCCCTTTATGGACGTTGTCGATACATGGCTTGATTGCACATGGATGTGTAATTGATATGAAAACTAAAACCGCTTTTACACTTGTTGAACTACTGGTGGTGATATCGATCATCGCGCTGCTGCTTTCGATACTAATGCCAGTGCTGTCTCGCTCACGCAAACAGGCTCAGACTGTGGTATGCCTCAGCCAGCTCAAGCAGATGGTCCTCGCTGCATATATTTATGCGGAAAATAATAAAAATTACTACCCGCTCGCCTATGATCGAAAAGTAGTCGACGGCATCGGAAAAATGGATTGCTGGGATTTTATGGACTCTGATCCCGTAAAACCGGGAATCCTCTGGCAAGGACAGGGTTTTGAAAAAATCCAGCAGTGTCCCTCTTTCAAAGGGGCTTCAAATATGACCGCCGGAAGGTATTCCGGTTATAATTATAACAGCAGTTATATTGGCGGTTTTGCCATTACATTTATTTCAGGGAACACGATAATAAATCAGAGTGGTCAACCCTCAGTATCCGTACTCCGTATCCGCAGACCTGCCGCTTGCGCACTGTTCGGCGACGGTCAATTTTCCGGCGGAGCAAATAAATTCATGCGTTCCCCCTTCGCCGGACCTGTTGATGAAATACTTGGCTTTGGCGATTCCTGGACCGGCGCCCAAGGCTACAGGCATTTGGCAAAAACCAATATTGGCTGGGCTGACGGAAGCGTTTCATCGCTGAAAAAATGCTTCAACCCCTTAAAGCCTGTTATGGCACGCAAGGTCGTTGTCGGTACCGGCTTCATCTCACCCGATAATTCCGCTTACGGCTTGGACTGATTGCCGGATCTTACTCATTGTTGATTTCCGACTGCGTCATGGTACAATTATTCCATGTCGCTAATCGGGAAAAGCAGGGTCAATATTCTCAAGATCGGCGGGGCTGCGGCTGGGTTGTTATGGCCGGCGAGCTGCGCGACGTGCGGGGTTCTCATCGAAAACCACGGCGATGGTCTGTGTGAAAAATGCTGGCAGGATCTGCGCGCATGCTGCGGGGCGGATTACTGTCGGCGATGCGGCCTTACCGCCAGCAGGTTCGCGATCTATGATGGTAAATGTACCCAATGCCGCGACTTGCACTTTCATTTTGACGCCATAGCACGAGCGGGCATATACACCGGCACGCTCTCGAAAGCCATACTCGCCTTCAAGCATGGCCGTGATGAAGTGGCAGCATTACTTAAAACCCTCGCAAAAGCCGCCATCGCTTCGGCTGGTTTTGAACATCCGCCCGAGCAGTTTGTGCCCGTGCCGCTCTACTGGATGCGGCGAGTTCAGAGAGGCTTTAATCAAGCTCACATCATCGCAGGCGCGATCAGCCCCCGCAAAAACATGATCAAAGGCGATCTCGCCCGCATACGCAATACCCCAAGGCAGGCGCTGCTCGACGCGAAAGATCGTCCGATTAACGTCCGCGACGCTTTCGCATTGAGAAGGGGCAACACCTTCAAGGGCAAAACCATCTGTCTTGTCGATGACGTGAAAACCACAGGCTCGACGTTAAATGAGTGCGCATCGCTTCTTAAGACGGCAGGGGCCGTCAAGGTCTATGCCGTGGTGATCGCGGTGGCAGACCCTAATTTTAGAGACACACGCTCATGAAAATAAACGCGGTGATATTTGACCTTGACGGCACAATAACCGAGCCGATCCTGGATTTTGATCAGATCAGAAAGGAAATCGGCTTTTGCGATCATGCAGGCACGATACTCGAAGAAATGGAGCGTATGAGCGCGGTTGAAAAGAAGCGGGCTTTTGCGATCATCGACGCGCACGAAACCACCGCGGTCGAAAAATCGCGTCTCAATGTCGGCGTACGAGAAACTCTCGACTATCTCGCAGTTAATAAGATCAAGACCGGCATTATCACCCGCAACACAAAAGAGAACGCCCTGGCTGTTGCAACCAAACACTCTCTTAATTTCGATTACATCGTTGACCGCTTTGACGGACCTGTTAAACCAGATGCCTGGGGTATTCTAAAACTGTGTGAAATTTTCAATACCGTGCCCGATCAGGCTATAGTAGTAGGGGACTTCCTGCATGACGTCCAGGCGGCCCGGGCGGCAGGAGCGGTCTCAGTATTGCTGAAAAACCATAAAAATGCCCATGACTTCTTGCCCTGGAGCGATTACTCTATCGACAGGATAGATGAGCTTATCTCGCTTATCCAAAAACTTGATTCGCGCAAAGTATAAAGGAGTCTATATGTTCGAATTCGTCACCTTTATGATCATTACCTTAAGCGGTATGCTCACATGCCCAGACCCCAACGCCAGCAAATCCAATCGGGTCGACGCCATCCTTGCGCGTCTCAATGCGACCAGCAAGGATCTCAAGACCTACGAGGCCAAAGTCGTATACCTAAATGATCAGACCCTCTTGGAAACCAAGGCCCTTCGCACCGGCACGCTGTTCTTTAAAGGCGACGGCCGCTCAAAGATGCGAGTCAGCTTCACCACTTTGAAGCAGGATAATGAACCCGTCGCGCCAACCCATGAGGAGTATGTTTTCGACGGCGTGAACATGACCCGCATAAATTACGATCTCAAATCAATTGAAATTCGCCAGCTAAGTGAGCCCAACCACCCCCTTGATGCCTTTGAACTGGCCAGCCGGTATTGGCCTATCATCGGTTTTGCCAAGGTGGATGAGCTCAAAAAAGATTTTGACGTTTCGCTTATTGCCGATACCAATACCATTATCCAGCTCAGGCTTAAATCCCTGCCGTCTTCGCGTTATGCCCAGGACTATACGTTTATAGATTTCTGGATAGAAGCCGCCAGCTTTCTTCCGATCCGCATGTCAGCCCAGTCACCGGATGAAATCGTTTATGATTTCAAGCTGGAGGATGCAGTTGTAAATAAAAAAATGAATGATGACGTTTTTGATATTGAAGTACCAGCAAAGTTTGGTAAAAATATCATCCCGCTCGAAAAATAACAAACTTAGACGGAGGTCTTATGGCAAAAGGTCTGGTCGTGTATTATTCCCGCAGCGGTAATACTAAGCAGATGGCTGAGCTTATAGCTAAGTCCATGAACGATGCCCAACTCCCAACGCAGTGCAAATCCGTCCAGGATACCACCCTTGATGACCTCGAAGAAGCCGATGCCATCGTAGTCGGTTCCCCAACATACTACGGGCACATGGCTGCTCCTATAAAACAGATGTTCGATGACGCTGTCACACGCCACGGCAAACTGGACGGCAAAATAGGCGGGGCTTTTTCTTCATCCGTCAATATAGGCGGCGGCAATGAAACAACCATTATGGGGATCCTTGAAGCTATGCTCATAGCTGGTTTTGTGACCTGGGGCGACCCGCAGGGCGACCATTACGGCCCAGTCTCAATAGGCAAACCTGATGACAGGGTAAGTGCCCAGTGCAGGCGTAAAGGACAGAGGATCGCAGAAATTACTCACAAGTTGTTTAAGTAATTGACTTTGTATCCCATTACGCTTAAATTTTTGCCTTTGACAAAAATAACCGGTGAAGTTAGACTTCTATTTTTGAAATGAATTCTGGAGGTTTTTAAATGCAAGAGTACGAGAAACTCAAGACGTTGGTGGCGGAAATCGAAGTAGACATCAATAAGGCCATGGGCGGCAACAAGGCTGCAGGCACACGCGTCCGCAAGCAGATGCAGGATATAAAGCAGGCTGCACAGATCGTAAGAAATAAGGTGCTTGAGATCAGGGCTGTCGAAGAGTAGTACATAAACGCAGTAGTTCTTTGATATGTTGCTGCGCATCAATCGTGCTTAAGGAAGTAAACTGGAGATAATATGCCCCCGGCACTGCTGTTTGATATTTCACAAATCGATCTTACGAAAGTTGAGTACGACCGTAACGCCGTACTTGAACATAATCCACAAAACTTTGAAATGCAGCAGCTTGACGGTATTGTCTGGCACAGCGTTGATCCCTGCCGCATCATCGGTTTTAAGGATGTCACTGATAACGAATTCTGGATCAGGGGGCACATCCCTGGAAGGCCCCTGATGCCCGGTGTCATAATGATCGAAGCCGCAGCGCAGCTTGCGAGTTTTTATGTTAAGAAAATCAAGGAAGCCAAGGGTTTCGTTGGTTTTGCAGGGATCGAAAGTGCTAAATTCCGCCAAACCGTTGTGCCGGGCCAAAGGCTTTATCTTCTGGGCCAAATGACAAAATACACCCCTCGCATGTTCGGTTGTGCTGTGCAAGGTATAGTTGACGGCAATATGGTATTTGAAACCGTTGTTTCAGGCATACGGGTGTAAATGACTGAACTCCTGCGCAGCTTGTTCGAAAGTTGTGTAGAAATACATCCCGAAGATGACATTCTCAAGATTTTTAAGGCCCTTCCACATTGCAAGGGCCTTTTGCTTTTTGCGGACGAGTCCTCCAGGCCGATCCTTCTCATCATCAGCGCCGATATCCGCCGCCTCGCCGTAAACAGATTATCCGAAGATGCAACTGTCTCAGGCCGCCGAGTAAAGCTTAAAGAGATCACCCGTTATATCCTTTGCAAATGCACATATAACGATTTTGCCAGTGCCTTCGAACACTATAAGGCCGCCAAAACCCTCTTCCCATCTCGCCTCGCCGATCACGTTAATCTTCCCGCCATAAATTTCGTCAAGATCAGCACCGCCGTTAAATGGCCCGTCTTCACCGTTACCAACGACCTCGGCCGGGATTCAAAAACAAAATACTTCGGTCCATTCCAAAGCCGAAAAAGCGCCTCAGATTTCATCGACATACTCGAAAATGCTTTTGCCCTCTGCAAAAAATATTGCCTTATCGACGATCCGCAAAAAGCCACAAGCTGCCCCTATTACCAGATGGGCACCTGCAAAGCCCCATGCCTTGGCAAGCTTTCCAAAGATCTGTATCTCGAACAGATAAACGATGCTGTCGCAGCAGCCTCAGGCGATTGGGCTAGACTTGTTACCAAGCTTCAGAGCAATATGAAGGGTTGTGCCGCGCAGATGCAGTTCGAAGAGGCTCACCTCATAAAAAAGCAGATCGAGTATCTTTCTGAGCTATCGAAACCGGAGTTCGATTTCATCAGCGAACTATCTCAAATGAATCTTCTCCATCTCGATATCGGCCCAAAAACAAAACTGCCCGGCAAAAAAACTAAGGACCAGCTTTTCATGCCATTCGTCGTGCGCGCCGGCGTCATTTACAAACTCCCCGACATCGCCGCTGGCCAGACTTCTGAAATTGTAAGCGCGCACCTCGGCCCAGCCCCCGACATTGAACTTCTCCACCAACTTTCATTAGTGAGCTATACCCTTTACCGCCATTCACGCTCGGGTCTCTGGCTGAATCTCGCCCGCCTCTCCCAGTCCGAAGCCCTCGAAAAGATCACCGGGTACCTGACTTCACCCAAACCGCCGCCAGCCCAACCATGATAGCTTAAAAGTTTGGAACCCTGCCAGTGGCCGCGCAACTGGCCCCAAACCCGTACTTGTTGCGCTCGCTTCCGTTCGAGTAGTCGCGATCCAGTATGCGATATCATCCCGTTCAGAAAAATTTTGCAACAACTCCAAAGCCGCCCTCACGCAATGTGCGGAATTTTCCTAACCCGTAACGCGCAACTCGTAACTATGTTCCTACTCGATATTCGATACTGCCGTATTAATATTTCCCATGTGCCTCATTTATTCGCTGAACTAACCTTTGCGCCCAGTTTTTCATTACCGCCTGGGCATCTCCGTAAGTTGAAAGCCCCGCCATGGTGAATCGCTTCCCAATCTGTGAAGCAATAATTGCCGCCATTTGCTCGCCCGTATCGGAATCCAGTATCTCGCCCTCTACTGAAGCCCCTCCAAGACCCGCGCCCACCAGTATCGTCTGCGGCAGCACGTTCAGCGCCGGTGTGCCTTTCTCAATATTTGTCAGCGCCAGGCGTATCTTGGCTACTCCAGGGCCAGCCTCGCTTGTAACCTGGTACCCGTTATCCTTAAGCTGGGTGACGATTTCGTCGTGCAGGGTTTTTTCAAGTGACCGCACTTTGGCCATGTCCACCTTCCGCTCCTGCCCATCTTTGTAAAACACCGTCCTGACCGGCTCGACTATGAATTTCGAATACTGCCCAAGTTCCTGATTATTCAAATAAACCATTGTTGCGTTGTCTCGCACTTTCAGGCGTGAATAGTCGCTCAAAAATCCCGTCTCTTGCGGCATCGTCGCCTTGCAGCCCGAAAACAAGAGCACCGCTGACCCCAGTACCAATAATAACGACTTCATACCATTCTCCTTAAAAAGGTGTTTGTGTAATTTCAATTGCGGCCTTATCACGGGGCCATATTCCCAGCTCCCCATAAAAGTTTTGGTGTATTGCCCAAAAATACTGACATTCTCGGTCTTTTGCCATTGCCAAAAACCCTATCATCTGACGAAATAATACTTATGCAGTTGGGTACAAGAATTCATTTGACACAAACCAGCCATCTCTGGTATAAAGGAACCATGCAAAATGACCGGGTAAATTTTAATAGCAATGTTCTTGGTTGGTGGTGGCCTGTCGAATACATATCCGACAGGTAAACGGTCAGTTTACATACAAAATATATAAATGCCTAACGGCCTGTCGGACAAAAACGACGGGCCGTTTTTTTTTGTTTTGAAATAATGTTTTTGTCTTGAAATAATTAGAGGATCGCATGAACGACTATAAAGAAATAATAAGTGGAGCAAAACTCGGACAGATCGTCCCCATCGTAAAGCGCATTGATATCGATGACCCTGTCGAATTCTTTTCAAAGATAAGTGACTACGGCCGCGCCAAAAACTGTTGTCTCCTGGAATCCCGCGAATACCTTGCCGACAGCGGCGCCTTAAGTTTCGGCACCTCCCGCCCGGCCCTGTATCTCACCGGCTCCGGCTCTGATTTCACGATCAAGGCCCTAAGCCGCACCGGCAGGGCGATGGTGGAGTATTTAGCCGAAAATTGCAAAGATCGCTTCGCATTCTGCCAAAGCGTTAAATTCGGCCCCGATTCCATCACCGGCACCATTAAACCCGTCGAAGGCCCAATGGATGAACAGTCCCGACTCAAAAGCACCAACCAGATGGATGTAATCCGCGCAGTTGCCTTTGCTTTTGAACTTGCCTCCAAACCTTTCCGCGTTACCTGCGGCCTGCTCGGTGCGATAAGCTATGACTTTGTCGACCAGTTCGAAAAGCTACCCAAAAGCAAAAGCGATATCCTCGAAAATCCAGATTACGAACTCTACTTCGCGGATAACATCTTTATAATGGATCACCAGGCTGGGGCCGGCTATGTCGTAGTCAATGTCATAATCACATCCGAAAACCGCGACGCCATCATTGCTCGCGCCCAGGAAACGTTTGACTATTATTACAACATGGCCCGTTTTGAAGCCCCCGTCTCTGGTGCAAAACACCAGCACCTTCCCCAGCCCTCAACCGACACTGATAAAGCCGAATATGAAAGAATGGTCGGAATCGCCAAACGTCACATTCTCGACGGCGACATTTTTCAAGTCGTCCTGTCCCGCACAATTGTCGAGCCATGCCCTGATGAACCGCTGGATGTTTACAAACGCCTCCGCAAACTTAACCCATCACCGTATATGTTCTATATAAATACACCGGCGACAACTCTCATAGGGTCGAGTCCCGAACTCAATGTCCGTGTCAGCGGTAAAAATGAACGTACCGTCGAAATTCGCCCAATCGCGGGTACAAAACCCCGCGGCCGAATTAATGGCCAAGTCGATCCCGAAACAGACTTCCGCTACGAAGCCGAATTAAAGCTCGACCGCAAGGAACTCGCTGAGCACATGATGCTCGTAGACCTTGCACGCAACGATATTGCCCGCGTCTCAAAGCCCGGCTCACGCGTAGTAAACGAACTCCTCACCGTTGAAAAGTATGCTTCCGTCCAGCACCTCGTCTCAAATGTTAAAGGCGTCCTTCGGCCCGATCTCGATGCGCTTAGCGTATACTTAGCCTCAATGAATATGGGAACCCTCACCGGAGCGCCCAAGATCGAGGCCATGAAAATCATTCGTGAGCTTGAGACAAACAAACGCGGCTATTATGGCGGGGCGGTGATGTATCTAACCGTCGACGGCAATTTTGATAGCTGCATAACGATCCGTTCACTCCAGGTACGAGACCGCCTGGCTTATGTCCGCGCCGGCGCGGGCATCGTACATGACAGCGTCGCTTCCGTTGAATATGAAGAAACCCAGGCTAAAGCCAATTCGTGCATCCGTGCCATCCGTGGCCAGGAATATTGAAAGGTGCCCCATGCAGACTAAAGTATTAATGATAGATAATTTCGATTCCTTCACCTACAACCTCGTCGATGACTTCTGCAAGCGCGATTGCCTCGCCAAAGTTTATCGCGCCGATACAGCCCTGGAAACCCTCATCGAAGTCGCCCGTGACTTCGGCCCGGACCTCCTGCTGATCTCCCCCGGCCCAGGCACACCATCCTCCGCCGGCGTTACCCTCGACGCCATTGGTTATTTCAAAGACAAGCTCCCCATCTTCGGAGTGTGCCTCGGTCATCAAGCTCTCGTGCAGCATTTCGGCGGCAATATAGGCTACGCGCCCGAAACAGTTCACGGCAAACCATCCCGCATCACCCATGATGAAAAAGGAATATTTGAAGGAATCGAAAACCCCATGCAGGTCGGCCGTTACCATTCCCTTGCAGCCGTCCGCCTACCAAAGTGCCTCCGCCAAACCGCCTCTTTCGAAACCATCACCATGGCTGTCGAACACACAGAGTTGCCAATTTATGGTGTCCAGTTTCACCCCGAAAGCATTCTCACGCCCGCAGGTGGAAAAATAATTGATAATGTTCTCAAACTTGCCAAAGCCGCCCCGAAAGGAGTCATGTCATGAGCAGCGTACTTGAATATATTAATATGCTCCTGGCAGGTTGCGATCTTTCATTCGAGCAATCTACCGACCTCATGGATACCGTCTTCTCCGGCACTGTCGAAGAAGTCAAGATCGCTGCAATCCTTACCGCAATCCGCATTAAAGGCCCGACCGCTGGCGAACTCGCCGGATTTGCCCGTTCCCTTCGCTCACATGCCATCAAGGTCAACACCGGCCTCGATACACTTGTTGACACCTGCGGTACTGGTGGCTCTAAAGTAAAAACGTTCAATATCTCCACTGCCTCAGCACTCGTTGCTGCCGGTGCCGGCGCAAAAATTGCCAAGCATGGCAACCGCGCCATCACGAGTTCCTGCGGCTCAGCCGACGTCCTCCTTACACTTGGCGTCAAAATAGACTGCACGCCCGACCGAGTTAGTGACTGCATTACCAAGGCCAACATCGGTTTTATGTTCGCCCCCATGTTCCACCCGGCGATGAAATATGTGCAGCCCATTCGCAAGGGCCTTGGGTTCATGACTGTCTTCAACATGCTCGGCCCTTTAGCCAATCCAGCGGCTGCATCGGCCCAGGTACTAGGTGTTCCCGATGAAAAACTTATGCCCCTGATGA